>Ga0209023_10003360_pt1 | contig 19184 bp, 15 predicted proteins | sample LakOneMetagenome_FD_187468 | JGI IMG/M metagenome (GOLD analysis project Ga0209023, IMG submission 187468) | Freshwater and sediment microbial communities from Lake Erie, Canada (SPAdes) (version 2) | ecosystem: Environmental > Aquatic > Freshwater > Lentic | place: Lake Erie, Canada...
CCGCCCAGCATCATCAGATCGCCCTGCGCGAAGTTGACGACTTCGGTGGCCTTGTAAACAAGAACAAAGCCAAGCGCGATCAGGCCATAGACACAGCCGAGCGCAATACCGCTCACCAACTGCTGAACAAAGTCCAGCATCCCTGGTCACCCCTCCCCCAACGTGCCGCGATTCTGTCGATCGCATTTGGTCACGTCGCGATCCTAGCGATCGCCTTGTTTAGTTCTTGTGTCGACTTGCTATGCGTTTTTGCACGAGCATTTTCGGCAATCAGACCTCAAACCCTGACGGCGTGTCAACAACGGCCGCGAGTGTGGCGGTTCGCAAGTCCGCAGCGCCTCCTCAGCACGCCCATTTGCGGACTTGCGAACCAAAAACCACACTAGAATTATATTTTGCTAGTGTCCTTTTGAATCCGAAGTTCGCTATCGAATGCGCTGCAAAATGAGGCGAACTTCGGATTCAGGACACTAGGTGCGCTGCATCAAAAATGAAAAAGGCCGGGATTGCTCCCGGCCTTCAAGTTGTGCGCATTTCTTGGGCGCACAGGGAGGTTGATTAAAGCCTTACTTAGCTTCGGCGCGCTTTGGCGGAGTTGCAGGCCACGACTTGATCAGCGTGTCGTAGTCGACGGTTTCGCCCTTCGGCTTCTCGTTTGCCAGCTTGCGCTGCGGAGCGACGTTGCCGTCCTTCTCCGACTTGGCGAACCAGAACTCGGCCGTCTCCTTCTTGTTCAGCTTCGGACCGCAAGCGCCCTGCACGCCCGACTTCTCGAGACGTTCAAGCACCGAGTCCTGAGCCGCAGCCAGCGAGTCCATCGCAGCCTGCGCGGTCTTCGCACCGGACGACGCATCGCCGATGTTCTGCCACCAGAGCTGAGCCAGCTTCGGATAATCCGGGATGTTGTTGCCGGTCGGAGACCACTGCACGCGCGCAGGCGAGCGGTAGAATTCGATCAGGCCGCCGAGCTTCGGCGCGCGTTCGGTGAACGACTTGTCCCAGATGTCGGATTCACGAATGAAGGTGAGACCGACATGGCTCTTCTTCAGCGACACCGTCTTCGAGGTGATGAACTGCAGATAGAGCCACGCTGCCTTGCGGCGATCCGGCGGCGTCGACTTGAGCAAGGTGCCCGAACCCACGTCCTGATAGCCGAGCTTCATGCCTTCCTTCCAGTAAGCGCCCTTCGGCGAAGGAGCCATGCGCCACTTCGGCGTGCCGTCGGCGTTCATCACCGGCAGACCAGGCTTCACCATGTCCGCGGTGAAGGCCGTGTACCAGAACATCTGCTGAGCGACGTTGCCCTGCGCCGGCACCGGTCCTGCTTCGGAGAAGGTCATGCCCTGTGCCTGCGGCGGGGCATACTTCTTCAGCCAGTCGAGATACTTCACAATCGAATAGACCGCTGCGGGTCCGTTGGTGTCACCGCCGCGCTCGACGGATGAACCGACCGGGCGGCAGCCTTCCATACGGATGCCCCACTCGTCGACCGGCAGACCGTTCGGAATGCCCTTGTCACCATTGCCGGCCATGGAGAGCCATGCGTCGGTGAAGCGCCATCCCAGCGACGGGTCCTTCTTGCCGTAGTCCATGTGGCCATAGACTTTGACGCCGTTGATTTCCTTGATGTCGTTGGTGAAGAACTCCGCGATGTCTTCATACGCCGACCAGTTCACCGGCACGCCGAGTTCATAGCCATACTTAGCCTTGAACTTCGCCTTATAGTCCGGATTGGTGAACCAGTCGTACCGGAACCAGTAGAGGTTCGCGAACTGCTGATCGGGGAGCTGATACAGCTTCTTGTCGGGCGCGGTGGTGAACGAGCGTCCGATGAAGTCATTTATGTCGAGGGTTGGCGACGTCACGTCCTTGCCCTCACCCGCCATGTAATCCGACAGTGCGATGGTCTGGCCGTAACGGAAGTGGGTGCCGATCAGATCGGAGTCGTTGATCCAGCCGTCATACACGTTCTTGCCGGACTGCATCTGCGTCTGCAGCTTTTCGACCACGTCACCTTCCTGGATCAGGTCATGCTTGAGCTTGATCCCGGTGATTTCGGAGAATGCCTTGGCGAGCGTGCCTGCTTCGTATTCGTGGGTGGTGATCGTTTCCGAAACGACGTTGATCTCCATGCCCTTGAACGGCTCGGCCGCCTTGGCGAACCATTGCAGTTCCTTGAGCTGGTCTGCCTTCGACAAGGTCGAGGGCTGGAACTCGCTGTCGATCCATTTCTGGTTGATTGCATCATCGGCGCGCGCGGGCGCCATGAGTGCAGCTGACGTCGCCACGAGCGCCACGGCACTCGCCATCGTCAAAAGACGACTCTTCCCGGTTAGATGTCGCATGGTTTCCTCCGTTGAAACACAACTTCAGCCCCGGGGTTGATCCCCGGATCTGCCTCTTTTCGCCGGCGTCCCCGAACCCGCCATTCGCTTTATCCTGCAGCAGACGCTGTGCGAATGGCAGGTTCGAAAGGGACGCAAGCAAACCTATAATTCCGGTGATCCTTGGGTTCTGACATTCGTTAAAGTGCCTGCGAAGTATTCCATACGAATGTCAGAACCGGATCACCGGTCTAGACGTTGCGAAATATGACAACGGCCGAGACGAGCGAAATCACCGTAGCGATCCACAAACTCGAGACTTCGACGCCCTCGCCGATCGGCAACGTCGCAATCGGGTTTGTGCCCGCAAAAGCAATCCAAAAAAGATGAATGACCGCAGCAGCGATCAGGGAAATGAACAAGCGGTCGCCACGCGTGGTGGGAATTCGCAGAACGCCGACGCGCTCGGCTTCGGGATAACGCACCGCGAGCCATGTCATGACCGCGAGCGTTCCTGCCAAGAGGCAGAAAAAGATCGCCGTCGGGGCCGTCCAGGCCATCCATGCGATGTTTTCCATCACCTATTCCTCAAGCCTGCGCATGATCTGATCCGAAAACCGGTGCCCAGGTTTCGGGATCATGCGCTCACACCCGTCCGAGCGCGAAGCCGCGCGCGATATAGTTGCGGACAAACCAGATCACCAGAGCACCCGGAATGATGGTGAGGACGCCGGCGGCCGCCAGCAGACCCCAGTCCATTCCGGATGCAGAAATCGTGCGCGTCATCGTCGCCGCAATCGGCTTGGCATTGACCGACGTCAGCGTGCGCGCCAGCAGCAATTCGACCCACGAGAACATGAAGCAGAAGAACGCCGCGACGCCGATGCCGCTCGCGATCAGCGGCATCAGGATTTTCACAAAGAAACGCGGGAACGAGTAGCCATCGAGGAAGGCGGTCTCGTCGATTTCCTTCGGCACGCTCGAAATGAAGCCTTCGAGAATCCAGACCGCCAGCGGCACGTTGAACAGGCAGTGCGCCAGCGCCACAGCCCATGGCGTGTCGAACAGATTGATCGCCGAATAGAGATTGAAGAACGGCAGCGCGAACACCGCTGGCGGCGCCATGCGGTTCGACAGCAGCCAGAAGAACAGGTGCTTGTCGCCGAGGAAGCGATAGCGCGAGAAAGCATAAGCCGCCGGGAGCGCGAACGAGATCGAAATCACCGTGTTGATGATCACGTATTTCAGCGAATTGATGTAGCCGGAGTACCAGCTCGAATCCGTGAAGATGCGCTTGTAGTGCGCCAGCGTCGGATTGTTCGGCCACAACGTCATGGTCGTGACGATTTCCGTGTTGGTCTTGAAGCTCATATTCACGAGCCAATAGATCGGCAACAGCAGGAAGATCAGGAACAGGGTGAGAATGATGCGGCGTCCGGGAATGGTATGCATCACGCGCCTCCCGCCGGTTGGGCACGCTCGTTATCCGAGTTCGTCATCACAGTGTAGAACACCCAGCACACGATCAGGATGACAAGGTTGTAAACGATCGACAGAGCCGCCGCCTTGCCGAGGTCAAACTGCCCGAGCGCGATCTTGACCAATTCGATGGAGACGAATGTCGTGGAATTACCGGGACCGCCGCCGGTGACAACAAACGGCTCGGTGTAGATCATAAAGCTGTCCATGAAGCGCAGCAGCACCGCAATCAACAGCACACGCTTCATTTTCGGCAACTGGATCGCAGTGAACACCGCCCAGCGCGATGCGCCATCAATCTGCGCCGCCTGATAATAAGCATCCGGAATGGACTTCAAGCCCGCATAGCAGAGCAGAGCCACAAGGCTGGTCCAGTGCCAGACGTCCATCACGATGATGGTGCACCACGCATCGAAGCTGTTCGACACATAGTTATAGTCCAGCCCCATCTTGTTTAGCGTGTAGCCCATCAGGCCGATGTCGGGACGCCCGAAGATCTGCCAGATGGTGCCGACCACGTTCCATGGAATGAGCAGCGGCAGTGCCAGAATGACGAGACAGGCCGCAACGCGCCAGCCTTCGCGCGGCATCGACAGCGCCACCAGAATGCCGAGCGGCACTTCGATGGCGAGGATGATCGCGGAGAACAGCAGGTTGCGCCCAAGGGACGCAAGGAAACGGTCGCCAAGATCGCTGCTCGGGTCGAGCAGTTCCTTGAACCAGCCGACTCCGTTCCAGAAAAACTTGTTGTTCCCGAACGTATCCTGCACTGAATAGTTCACCACCGTCATCAACGGCAGGATCGCGGAGAATGCCACGATCAGGAACACCGGGAGGACCAGCAGCCAGGCTTTGTTGTTGATCGTCTTGTCCATCAGGCGCGCCCCTCGACCAGAAGACTGTCCGCATAGACATGGATGTGTGCCGGATCGAAAACGAGACCGGCGGTGGTGTCAGGAACCGAGAAACCGTTGGGAACCGTTGCCGCGAACTTCACGTCGCCGATGCGTACGCGCGCGAAGCGCACACGGCCCAGATCGTCGATCCGCTCGATCTTTGCCGACAGCAAACCCGGTGCAGGCGCCGCGACATGGACGAATTCAGGCCGCACGCCGATTTCGATTTTTGCGCCCACCGGAAGATTGTCGTAAGAGCGATTCAGCTTGATCGTATGGCCGTCGATTTTCGCTTCGTTGCCCTTCACTTCGGCGGGCACGATGTTCATGCCGGGCGAGCCGATGAAATAGCCGACAAAGGTGTGCGCCGGTTTGGCGAACAGTTCCTCCGGCGTTCCGCTCTGCACCACGGCACCGTCATGCATCACCACCACGGTATCGGCGAAGGTCAGCGCCTCGGTCTGGTCGTGTGTGACGTAGATCATGGTCAGATCGAGCGCCTGATGCAGCGCCTTGAGCTTCGAACGCAATTCCCATTTCAGGTGTGGATCGATCACCGTCAGCGGCTCGTCGAACAGCACCGCCGCCACATCGGATCGCACCAAGCCGCGCCCCAGCGAGATTTTCTGCTTGGCGTCGGGGCTGAGCCGCACGGCCTTACGATCGAGAAATGGCGTCAGATCGAGCAATTCGGCGATCTCAGCGACACGCTTGCCGATCACGTCGCGCGCCAGCCCGCGGTTCTTGAGCGGAAACGCCAGGTTCTCGCCCACCGTCATGGTGTCGTAGATCACCGGAAACTGGAACACCTGCGCGATGTTGCGTTCGCGCGTGCTGGCGTGGGTGATGTCCTTGCCGTCGAACAGCACCTTGCCATGCGAGGGCATGACAATGCCGGAGATGATGTTCAAAAGCGTGGTCTTGCCGCAGCCGGAGGGGCCGAGCAGCGCGTACGCGCCGCCCTGACGCCATGTCATGGTCATCGGCTTCAGCGCATAGATGTCGCCACCGTAGGAATGCGCCAGATCGACAAGATCGATGCGAGCCATAGTTACGCCCTCATCGTGCCGCCGGCGCGGCAACAAGCCGGCCGGATGAATCGAAAATAAACAGATCGTTCGGATCGAGGGCGGCTTCGAGTTCCTGCCCCGGCAGGAATTCGTGAATGCCCGGCAGCACCGCGACCCAGTTGTAACCCTCACGCTTGAGATGCACGAAACTCTCGGAGCCGGTGATCTCGGTCACGCTGACCGTGGTGACAAATCCATGGCGCCCACTTGACGGGGCCGCAACTTCGAGCTGGTGCGCGCGGAATCCCACTTTGTAAGCGCCATCGTTCAGGCCTTCATAGAGCCCCGTGACGGAGGCACGTTCGCCGCCGGAATAGAAGATCGACCCGTTCTTCTTCTCGATCCCGACCGTGTTGAGCGGCGGATCGGAAAAAACCTCGGCGACTTCCACCGTATCGGGACGCCGATAGACCTCCGGCGTCGCGCCGATCTGCAACGCCCGCCCCTCGCCCATGCAGATAGTGCGGCCGCCGAGCAGCAGCGCTTCCGAAGGCTCGGTTGTGGCGTAAACGAAGATCGCGCCGGACTCTTCAAAGATGCGCGGCAATTCGCTGCGCAATTCCTCACGCAGCTTGTAATCGAGGTTGGCCAGCGGTTCATCCAGCAGCACGAGGTCCGCGCCCTTGACCAGCGCGCGGGCGATTGCGGTGCGCTGCTGCTGGCCGCCGGAGAGTTGCAGCGGCGTGCGGCTCAGATACGGCTCCAGCTTGAGCAGCTTCGCCGCATCATGAACGCGGCTTTCGATCTCGTCGCGCGCCACGCCCTGCACGCGCAGCGGCGACGCGATATTCTCGTAAACCGTCAGCGTCGGATAATTGATGAACTGCTGGTAGACCATCGCCACCGAGCGCTTGCGGATGTCGAGGCCGGTGACGTCCTTGCCATCCACCAGAACACGGCCCGATGTCGGCTTGTCGAGTCCGGCCAGCAGCCGCATGATCGAGGTCTTGCCGGACAGCGTGGGGCCAAGCAGCACATTCAGCGTGCCGCGCTCAAGCGTCAGCGACACATCGCTGATCCATGCGGCGCCGTTGACCTCGCGCGAAACCTGATCGAGGGCGACACTCATCCGCGGCCTCCGGCTTCCTTCAGCGGCTGGTCGGCACCGCTGCGATGGGTCGTGATCCAGTCCTCCAGCGTCTTCACTTCCGCAGCAGTGAGGCGCAGGCCGAGCTTGGACCGCCGCCAGACGATATCCTCTGCCGTGCGCGCGAATTCATGCGTCATCAGATAGCGAACTTCGCGTTCCGTGAGCGTATCGCCGAACAATTGGCCGAGGTCGGCAGCGGATGATGCCTTGTCGAGAACCTTGCTGGCGCGCGTACCATAGGCGTGTGCCAGACGAAGCGCGAGAGCCCGCGACAGGAACGGATAGTCGCGGATCAGTTCATCTGTCAGCGCAGGGATCGCGGATACATCAAGATCGCCGCCGGGCAGCGGCTCGGTTCCGGTCCATCCGGCGGGCTTCGCCTTGCCGGGCAGATATTGTTCCAGCCGTTCCAGCGCTTCTTCCGACAAGCGGCGATAGGTCGTGATCTTGCCGCCGAAGATCGACAGCAACGGCAAGCCATCCGGCGCATCGAACTCGAAGACATAATCGCGCGTCGCGGCCTTGGCTTCGCTCGCGCCGTCATCATAAAGCGGACGCACACCGGCATAGGCCCACACCACGTCCTCAGGCTTCACCGCCTTGGCGAGATAGTCATTCACCGACTGGCAGAGATAGGTGATTTCCTCTTGCGAGGCTTTCACCTTGGACGGATCGCCGTCGTAATCGCGATCGGTAGTGCCGATCAGCGTGAAATCGTTCTGGAACGGAATCACAAAAACGATGCGGCCATCGGCGTTCTGAAATGTATAGGCGCGGTCGTGATCGTAGAGTTTCGGCACCACGATATGCGAACCCTGCACCAGCCGGACCTTGGCCTTGGCATTGACGCCGGCGCGGCGGTTCAACACGTCCTCGACCCAAGGACCGCCCGCATTGACCAGCGCGCGCGCCTGAATGCTGCTTTTCGCGCCGGTGACAGTGTCTTCCAGCAGGACTTCCCAGCAATCGCCCTGACGCTTCACCTCAACGGCGCGTGTCCGCGTGCGGATCACCGCGCCGCGATCCGCCGCATCGCGTGCATTCAGCACAACAAGACGCGCGTCATCGACGAAGCAATCGGAGTATTCGAAGCCCTTGGTGAAACGGCCCGGCGCCAATGGCTGCCCGACCGGATCGCGCGTGAGATCCACCGTGCGCGTCGCCGGAAGCAGGCGCCGCCCGCCGAGATGGTCGTACATGAAGAGGCCGAGCCGCAACAGCCAGGACGGTCGCAGTCCCGCGTGATGCGGCAGCACGAACCGCAGCGGACGGATGATGTGCGGCGCGATCTGCCACAGCACTTCGCGCTCGATCAGCGCCTCGCGGACCAGACGGAACTCGTAATATTCGAGATAGCGCAAGCCACCATGAATGAGCTTGCTCGACCAGGACGACGTGCCGCTGGCGAGATCGTTCATTTCGCAAAGGAAGACGGAATTCCCGCGACCCACGGCATCGCGGGCAATGCCGCAGCCGTTGATCCCGCCGCCAATGATTGCGAGGTCGAAAACCTGTCCCACCGCGTCTCCCCGGCGCTCGCTATTTTTCACTTATAGCGATTTCGCTTTCGATTGTGATTAAATCACAACCATAAACGAAAGCAAGCGCGGTGATGGCTTTGTGGGCACCCGGCGCAGTCCGCCGGTAAAGTCAAATTATATCAATAGGATATGACGATGGTGGCAAGATCAGGCGCAGAGCCGACCGCCAGGCGAATTTCAAAACGAAAGCAAAGGGTTGGAGGCCTACGCGACGTCCGCGGGCTTGTCCGGCATCGCCGCGATCACATCGATGCCGCGGTTGTTGCAGATGGCCTGAAGACCCGCAGGCAACGGCAGATCCGTCACGAAGGTATGGATCTGGCTGAGATGCGCGATCCGCACCGGCGCGTTGCGGCTGAGCTTGGTGCTGTCAGCCACCAGCATGACGCTGCGCGCGTTGGCGATGATCGCCTGCGCCGCCTGCACCTCGCGATAGTCGAAATCGAGCAGCGCGCCCTCCTCGTCGATCGCGGATGCGCCGATGATGGCATAATCGACCTTGAACTGCGTGATCAGGTTGTTCGCGGTCGAGCCGATCACCGCGCCGTCCGCGCGGCGGACGGTGCCGCCGGCGACGATCACCTCGATGCGCGGATGACGATACAGCAGCATCGCCACGTTGAGATTGTTGGTGATGACCAGCAGGTCTTCATGCGCAGTGAGCGCGCTCGCGACCTCTTCCGTCGTGGTGCCGATATTGATGAACAGCGAACAGCCGTTGGGAATCTGGGCCGCAGCGGCAACCCCAATCGCTTTCTTCTCCTCCGCCGCCACGAACCTCCGCGCCTCGTAAGCGAGATTCTCCACACCGGACGCGATGATCGCGCCGCCATGAACCCGCGTCATCGAGCGGCGATCGCACAGATCGTTCAGGTCCTTGCGGATGGTCTGCGCGGAAACTTCAAAACGCCGCGCCAATTCCTCCACCGTCACCCGGCCGGACGCACGCGCAATGTTCAAAATGTCGGACTGACGGTTGGAAAGCTCGGTCATTCAGCACCTTAACCCTATCGGGCCAATGGTGCTGCTGTTGCCGCGTCCGGTCAACTCGGCATTTCGAGGGACGGGAAGCGTGGTTAAATCCGCGCCCGCCCCAGCTCACACCGCCGTCTTGCGATGCCGGATCGGCGCGCCGAAGGTCAGGCTCGCCGCCGCATCGATGATGGTGTTGGTGTCGAGGCCGTAGTGGCGATAGAGATCGCCGATGGCGCCGGTCTGACCGAACTTTTCCACACCCAGCGCCTCGACGCGATGACCCTGCACGCTGCCGAGCCACGCTAGCGTCGCGGGATGGCCGTCAATCACCGTGATCAACCCGCAATCGCGCGGCAGCGGTGACAGCAGCCGCTCGATATGACTTGGCTCGCGCGGGCCGCCCGCGCGGCGCTGCTTGCGCGAGGCCGTCCAGCCGGCGTGCAAGCGATCCGCCGACGTGATCGCCAGCAAGCCGATGTCCCGCCTGCTCTCACCCAGCAGCCCGGTCGCCTCGATCGCTTCCGGCGCAACCGCGCCTGTATAGGCAATCACCAGTTCGGCGTTCGGCCCAGGCTTCCGCAGCCAGTACGCTCCCGCCGCGATGTCGCTTTCGAGTTCGGGCGTGATGGTTCGTTGCGGCTGGTCCAGCGTGCGCGTGGAGAGCCGCAGGTAGATCGAGCCGCCATCCTCGTCGCGCTGCATGTGCTCGAAGCCCCAGCGCATGATGACAGCGAGCTCATCGACAAAGGCAGGCTCGAATGAGGACAGCCCGTCCTGCGCCATGCCGATCAGCGGCGTGGCAATCGACTGATGCGCGCCACCTTCCGGCGCGAGCGTAATGCCGGATGGTGTCGCCGCCACCATGAAACGCGCGTCCTGATAACAGGCGTAGTTCAGCGCATCGAGGCCGCGCTCGATGAAGGGATCGTACAGCGTGCCCACAGGCAACAGGCGCTCGCCATTAATGGAATGCGACAGGCCGAGCGCGGACAGCATGATGAAGAGATTCATCTCCGCGATGCCAAGCTCCATGTGCTGGCCCTTCGGCGAATAATCCCATGCGAAAGTCGATGGAATCTTCTCCTTACGATACAGATCGGCATTCTCCGCCAGCGCGAAAAGGCCACGCCGGTTCACCCACGCGCCGAGATTGGTGGACACCGTGACGTCGGGCGATGTGGTGACAATGCGCTCGGCCAGCTTTGTATCGCTGCGGGCGAGTTCGTTGAGCACAAGACCAAAGCCCTGCTGCGTCGCCATGCGCGGCGTCAGCGTCACGTTCAGCCTCGCTGGCACCTCGATCTTCGGCGCATCGAGCCGCCGCACGCCGTCGCGGGCGAAATTCACGTTCTTCAGGAATGTCTCGATGCGCTTGTGATCCAGCGACAAACCTTCCAGCCGATCCCACTCATGACCGGGCCGGATATTCTGCGCCGCGCGAAATGTTTCCATCTGCGCCACTGTCATCAGCCCAGCGTGATTGTCCTTGTGCCCCTGGAACGGCAGGCCGACGCCCTTGATGGTGTAGGCGATGAAACACACCGGACGATCATGATCGATCGCCTCGAACGCCTCCAGCATGCTCGCCATGTCATGGCCGCCGAGATTGGACATCAGCGCCAGCAACTCCTCGTCGCTGCGCTTCTCGATCAGCTTGGTCACTGCACCTTGATCGCCGATGTCATCGAGCAGATGCTTGCGGAAGGCAGCGCCACCCTGAAAGCACAAAGCCGCGTACATCTGGTTGGGACAATTATCGATCCACTTGCGCAGTGCCTCGCCGCCGGGCTCCGCGAAGGCGGCTTGCATCAGCTTGCCGTATTTCACGATCACCACGTCCCAGCCGAAATTCCGGAACATGGTCTCGAGCTTTTCCCACAGGCCTTCGCGGATCACCGCATCGAGGCTCTGGCGGTTGTAGTCGATGATCCACCAGGTGTTGCGCAGGCCTTGCTTCCAACCTTCCAGCAATGCCTCGAAAATATTGCCTTCATCGAGCTCGGCATCGCCGACCAGTGCGATCATCCGGCCTTCCGGGCGATCCTTCATCCAGCCGTGCGACTTCACATAATCCTGCACCAGCGAAGAGAACAGCGTCTGCGCCACACCGAGACCGACCGAGCCGGTGGAAAAATCCACATCGTCGATATCCTTGGTGCGCGAGGGATAAGACTGCGCGCCCTTGAAGCCGCGGAAATTCTCCAGCTTCTCGCGGGTCTGTTGCCCGAGCAGATACTGAATCGCATGGAACACCGGACTCGCATGCGGCTTCACCGCCACGCGATCCTCCGGCTTGAGCACGCCGAAATACAGCGCCGACATGATCGTCGCCAATGACGCCGATGAGGCCTGATGGCCGCCGACTTTCAACCCATCGGAATCCGGCCGGATGTGATTGGCATGATGGATGGTCCACGACGACAGCCACAGGACTTTTTTCGTGAGGGCCGAGAGGATTTCCAGACGCGACGGATCGATAGGCATGGCGGTCACCGGGATTGGATTCAGACCCCGATGCTATTCCTCCCGGCCCACGTAAAAATCTCAAATCATATCGACTTGTGTCTTGTTATTGGTATATCGTACCACTCGTGTATCTTTTTATGAGATTTCATTCCAATGACTGACCTCGACGCAATTGACCGCAAGATCCTGACGATTCTGCAGGCCGACAGCCGTGTCACCATGCAGGAGCTGGCGGATCAGGTCGGCCTGTCGGTGTCACCGTGCCATCGCCGCGTGAAGCTGCTGGAAGAGCGCGGCGTGATCACGCGCTATATCGCGATGGTCGATCAGAAATCGGTCGGACTTCCGGTCAGCGTGTTCATTTCGATCAAACTGGAACGGCAGAAGGAAGAAGACCTCGACCGCTTTGCCAAGGCGATCTCGAAGTGGAAGGAAGTGCTGGAGTGCTATCTGATGACCGGCAACCGTGACTATCTGCTCCGCGTCGTCACCGCCGATCTTCCCTCCTATGAGAACTTCATCAAGACCAAGCTGACGCGCCTCGATGGCATTGCCTCCATCGAGTCGAGCTTCGCGCTCAGTCAGGTGAAGTATTCCATCGCGCTGCCGGTGTAATTCCGGCGAACCAACTCAAGCTCCCATCGTCAGCACGACGCGGAAACGCGCCTTGTTGCCGTGCATGCGCGCATAGGCTTCCGCAACCTGCTCAAGCGGAAATTCCTCCGTCATCGCACGGATGTTCTGCAACTGGCTGAAATCGAGCGTGTCTTCAATCTCGATGGGCGAGCCGGTGTTGACGCCGATGATGGATCGCTCGCCGAAAATCAGATCGCCGACATTCACCTTCAGCGGCTCAAGACCCGCACCGACCACCGCCAGTTGACCATGCGGACGCAGGCCGCCGATCAGCGGCGCCATGGCCGCCGTGCTCGACACTGTGGCTACGACCACACTTGCGCCGCCCATCTTCCGCAACGCCTTGGCTGCGTTCTCGGCTTCGCTGTCAATATAGGCATGCGCGCCGAGTTTCATGGCCAATTCCGCCTTGTCAGATCCACGCGCAACCACAACCGTCCGGAAACCCATGTGCCGGGCGAACTGCACCGCAAGATGACCGAGACCACCGAGGCCGTGAATCGCAACCAGTTCACCCGCCAGCGCAGGCGACTTGCGCAGCGCGTTGAATGTGGTGACGCCCGCGCACAGCAATGGCGCGGCCTCGATGGCGGACATGTCATCGGGGATCGACACCAGCCCGCGATCTTTCGCGATCATCACCTCGGCGTAACCGCCATCGTAATGAATGCCGGAGAGAACCTGATTTTTGCAATTGATGAGATCGCCGCGGCGGCAGAAGTCGCAATATCCGCAACTGCCGCCAAGAAAACCGACGCCAACCCGCTGCCCCACCCGCCAGTGCGAGACACCCGCGCCAAGCGCATCGATCCGCCCCACCACCTCATGGCCTGGTACACGCGGATAGGCGATGCCGGGATATCCGCCATCGACCGTCAACACATCCGTATGACAGATGCCGCAGGCCTCGACCCGAATGCGAACCTCGCCCGCGCCCGGCTCGCGCAGCGGCAACGTCGCCAGTTCCAGCTTGCCGCCGCCGACGGCCTGCGCCGCCCTGTAGGTTTGGCCTGTCATTGATTTCCCCCTGAACCGATGATGGCTGCTGCGCTGACCGCTGCAACCGGACATTGCACGGCCTTACCGGCTCTGGGTGCTTATCGATTCAGGATACATGGGCGGGCCTGAAACAAAAGGCCGACACCGGGGAAAATATCGGCTCAGGGACAGCGGATCTGACTTCCGCACATCATCGGACGAGAACGGCATCGCGCCGCACTCATGGCGCGTCAATACAGATTCCGCTTCGCGTCCTGCCCGATCACGAAATCGATCAGCTTGGCCGGCACGAAGGCGCGACCCTGATTGCGCAGCATCTCGCCCCATGTCGGCAGCGACGAGCGCGCGACATGCTTTTCGGGATTCCACAATTCGGATCGCTTCAGTGCCTTGCTGCAATGAAGATAGACCTCCACCACATCGACCACGATGACCGAGCGCGGACGCTTGCCGTCCACCACGAACCTGCTCATCAGATCGTCATGGACAGAAACTGTCGCAATGCCATTGATGCGCAGCGTCTCCTCGATCCCCGGAATGAAGAACAGCAGGCCGACGGCGGGCGCATGCATGATGTTGGTCAGCGTATCGAGCCGGTTGTTGCCGGGCCGATCCGGGAAGGCCAGTTGCTTCGGGCCGAGGGCATGCACAAAGCCCGGCTCGCCGCCGCGCGGCGAGACATCCGCAAGGCTGTCCGGCCGGCTGGTGCCGACACAGAAGAACGGCGACAGCGCGATGAACTTCAGCGCGAAGTCATCGAGATAGTCGATGGCCTTGTCGCGGATCGGCTTCGAGACCTTTGGATAGACGGTGCGCAGTGTGACTTCATCCGTCACCTTGCTGTCGCCGGGAATAGAGCTGTCGCTCATCGTCATTCCTCCCCGCTTTAGCTGCGCTTGAGGAAGAAATATCCGCACAGCAGGATCGGGATAGCCAGCGTCGCCCAGGACACGCTGTCCCACACGCCGTCGCCGACAAGCGCCGAGATGAGACCAACAATGCTCAACACCCCGAGCACCAGCGGAATCGCGAAAATCTGGCCGTTGGTTTGGCGGCGCGCCCGCGGAGCCGGCTTCATGACGTGTAGACCGGACGGTGATCCGACGCCGCGGCATCGGCAACAACCCGCTCGACACTGACACCGGATTGCCGCCTGCGCAGCCAGAGATAAAGTCCCGTAATCAGCACGGCGATGGTGATGATGTCGAGAATCGCCCAGATGATCTTGAGCGGCATGCCGCCATAGTCGCCGAAATGCAGCGGCTGCGAGATGAGCAGCGTCGAGACATACCACGGCAGATCGCGACTGTCGGTGAGCACGCCGGTCTCCGCATCGATCAGGGCCGGCTTGAGCAGCTTTGCCGTCAGCGGTGTATTGCCCTTCATGAAGACAGCATAGTGGCTCTTGCTGCTGAAGATCGTGCCCGGAAATGCGACAAACGCCGGCTTCATGTTCGGCTCGGCCTTGATCGCGACTTGCACGGCGGCGTCGATCGACGACGGATGAGCCGGCAACGGCTTGTCTTTATACTGCGCGGTCATCTCCGCGAGCTGGCCGAACTGCCATATCTTGATAACAAGTTCCGCCCAGGTGTTGATCACGCCGGTAAAGCCCACCACCAGCATCCACATCACCAGCACGATGCCGGAAAGATTGTGAATGTCGAGCCAGCGGACCACGCGCAGCCGGTCGCGCCGATAAGTGCCGAACTTCAGTTTCCGCATCGACGGTGCGTAAACGACAATGCCCGAGATGATCGCAACACAGAACAGGATTCCCATCAGCCCGAGGAACAGTTTTCCGGGCAGACCGGCATACATGTCGGTGTGCAGCTTGAGCATGATGTAGGTGAAACGGCCGGTGACGTCCGGAGCGTCGAGGTACTGCGCGGTGTGCGCGGAGACGCGAACGATCCGGTTATCGGACGGATTGGCTTCCAGCGTCTTGCCGATAGTGACCATCATCGCATTGGCATCGTCCGGGTCCCAGATCAGGAAATGCGGCACCATTCCCGGGTCCTTGGTCAGGCTGTTCTTCACCACCAGATCGAGACTGGCGAGCGGAGTGCCGTCCGCCACAGGCGCCGCCTGCACTTCATCATGCAGCAGATGATCGATCTCATGGTGGAAGATCAGCGGCAGTCCCGTGATGCAAAGCATCAGCATGAACACGGTGCAGATGATGCTGGACCACTTGTGGGTCCAGCCCCATCGGCGCAATGATTTGCTGGTGCCTGCCACCTGCTATTTCCCTTCGTTCCACGAATACTTCAGGGTGCCGAGAACGGTGCGGGCCGTTCCAAGGCCGCAATACGGAAGGCCGGTCAGACAAGACACCGTATAGTACTTGTTAGCAAGATTTGTGGCGTTGATCTGGGCTTTCCAGCCCTTGAGGTCGGAGCGGGCATAAGCGAAGTCATAGCTCACGCTTGCATCGAACAAAGTATAGGATGGAACAACAAAGGAATTGAGCGCGTCACCATAGCTGTCGCCGACATAGCGTACACCGGCACCAATGCCGAAGCCCGCAAGACCGCCATCGAACCAAGTGTATTTCGCCCACAGCGATCCCTGATCGAGCGGCACGCCGTTAAGGTATTTTCCGACGTTTGCGGGGGTGAGGCTCTTGGTCACCTTGGCGTCGATTTTCGTGTACGCGGCAATGATTTCCAGTTCCCGGGTAACATTGCCCCGCGCTTCGAATTCAAAACCACGCGAACGCGCGGAGTCGGTCTGAAGGCTTGTCAGACCGAACGACGCAGGATCTCCGGTGAGGATATCCTTCTGATCGATCTCAAACAGGGCCGCGCTCAACATCAGGTTCGTGCCATTGGGCATGAACTTGACGCCGATTTCCTTGCCAGCGCCTGTCGTCGGCTTGAACGGGGTCGTGCTGCCAGCCACCGCACCGGTATTTGGCACGAAAGACGTCGAGTAGTTGATGTACGGCGAAAGACCGAAATCGAAGAGATAGTTCAGACCGACGCGACCGGTGGTGCCAATGTCACTGCGCTGGTAAAGCCCCGGAGGCGGGTACGCAAAGGGCGCCATTGGAGCTGTGGCATTCAATTGGGTGTTGACCCAATCCTGCCTGCCGGTCAGCGAAAGAGTCCATCTATCCAGCTTGATCTGATCCTGTGCATATATGCCCACCTGATCGATCTTGTTTGTGTTCTGGATAAACGGGTTTAGCGAAGAGAAGGCCGGTATCGCCGCTTGGCCATACGCAGGATTGTAGGCGTCAATCGATGGGAAGGGGCCACCAAAGACCGAGGAGCCGGCATTGCGGTAATCGACGCTGCCCGTCTGATGCAGATAATCCGCACCGACCAGGACTTTGTGCGTCAGGATCCCCGTCCTGAAATCTGCCTGAAGCTGATTATCGAGCGCAACGTTCTGAGCGCTGGCTTTTACGTAGTTATAGGAACGCCCGACTAACCGCGCTGGATCCAGCGGATCCATGGCTTCCGGGCGAACACTCTGGAGATCGTTGCTGACCTCTGTGTACCGCATATTTTGCCGGAACTGGATGTTGTTGTCGAAGCGATGATCGAAGGCATAGCCGATCATTTTCTGTTCGAGCTTGTAGCCATCGATCGCGGGTTCGCCGATGTAGCGACTATAGGGAACCGGCCCATTCGGATTGGGCAGGAACGAGACCTGCCCCGGCACGTACTGCTGATAACCCTTGTTGTCGATCTTCTGGTATTGGGAGAGGATCGTGAAGCTGGTGTCGTTCGTCGGCCGCCATGTGAAGCTCGGCGCGATGAAAATCTTGTTGTCCTGCACGAAGTCGGTCTGGGTGTCGGCCAGCCGGCCCAGGCCCACGAGGCGATACAGGAACTCGCCGTTCTTATCGATCGGCCCGCCAATATCGAACGCACCCTGCTTGTAGTTGAAGTTGCCGAAGGTTGTTTCGAAGTCATAGTGCGGCGTCGCCATCGGACGCTTGCTGACCATGTTGATCAGTCCACCCGGATCGGACTGTCCGTAGAGACCGGATGACGGCCCTCTCAAGACCTCGAGGCGTTCGAGGCCATAAGGCTCGATCCTCGGTATCGCGAAGGTGGTGCTGTCGGTCGGAAGCCGCAGACCATCGAGATAGCGTGGCGCATCGAAGCCGCGCAGCTTGAAGCCGTCAAAAAACGCGTTGGCACCATAGCCCTGCAACGCCACGCCCGGTGTATAGCGTAAAGCGTCCTGAACCGACTGCACGCCCTGATCCCTGATCTGATCCTTGGTCACCACCGAGATGGACTGCGGCGTTTCGAGCAACCGCGTATCCGTCTTCGTCGCCGTCACGCTCTGCCGGGCCGAATAGCCGACGACCGGTCCCGTGCCGCGTTCGCCAACCTGGGCGGGAACCGGCTGCTGCACCGGCGCGGGGGCCGGAGCGACGCGGGCCGCACGGCGCGGACGGGCACGCTGGCCTGCCACCCGGACCTCGGGAAGCGGCGTTGCCGATTGTTTTTCGGACGGCGGTTCCGTGGATTGAGCAAAGGCCGGCGCTGCCTGATAAACGCCTCCCAGAACCATGACCCCCAGCGCGCTCCGCATGGTCACGCGCAAAACATCCCTCGACAACCGCATCTCGAATTCCCCGTTTCGCCCGGCCTTTCAGCCCTCAATCGGAGAAAGCAGATTTGTTTGGGAGACGCCTTTGCGCGCGCGCAGAAACCCTTTGATCGTATGTTGACCTTCTCAAAGGTGAAGGCGTTGCCGCGCCAGTGCGGCATTTATGACGCACTATGCGAGCCATCTGGCGGCAATTCCGGACTTTTTTCAGGAGAGCGTCTGACTGCGGTGAAGGCTCGGCACCGAGCCGAAGTGCTTGCGGAACGCGGTCGCGAAATTCGCCGGGTTTGTGTAGCCGACAAGATCCGCCGCTTCGGTCACGGTCATGTTCTGATAGATCAGCGCCTCGCGCGCGACCTCGAGCCGCCGCGTCCTCAGATAGTCGATGGCGCTAACGCCATAGGCAGCGCGAAAGCGCAGATTGAATGAGCGGCGGCTGGCCCCTGCCCGGCGCGCCAGTTCCGCAATCGACCACGGATAACGCAGGTCCGCATCCATCATGTCTTTGGCGGCCTGAAGACGCGCCCGCTTGTGATCGACCGGATTGCTCAGTTCGAGATTGTGGCGCAGCGCGAAAATGCCTCGCGCCAGAATTTCAGTGGCCTGCGCGCTCATCAGCAGGCGTGCGGCCTGTCCATCCAGCGATGGCGACAGGATCTCCGCCGCGATGGCCTGAATGCGTGGCGGGACCTGCACCGAGAAGGCCATCACAGGGCGTTCCGTCGTCCTGAACAGATCGATAAACGCCTCATCCAGCCCCAGCGCCGCAATCGACGCCCGGGGAAATCCGACACCAACAGCGCGAATAGGCCCGCGGGGCGCCGAACCGCTGCAAGGTGTCGGCTCACGGATAGCCATGGCCAGCAGATGATTTTGGGTATAGCGGACCTTCTCAGGCCCATCGTCCGCGAAGCTCTCGCCGGTGCCTTCAAGCACGATGGTCATATAAAGACCCGGCTTCATGATCGCGTGCGTGCGAAGCTCCGCAGGCAATTGAAAAATACCAGGCTGAAGCAGGCAGCCGGGATTATCCAGCCAGATCAGGCTCTGGGTGTAGATGTCTTCGACAGGACGATTCTCTGCATCGAGAATCTCGTAGTCGTCCACGATCAGATTGAAGAGGCTTGTCATCT
>Ga0209023_10003362_pt1 | contig 19171 bp, 16 predicted proteins | sample LakOneMetagenome_FD_187468 | JGI IMG/M metagenome (GOLD analysis project Ga0209023, IMG submission 187468) | Freshwater and sediment microbial communities from Lake Erie, Canada (SPAdes) (version 2) | ecosystem: Environmental > Aquatic > Freshwater > Lentic | place: Lake Erie, Canada...
TTCGTTACTCTGATTCTGGCGCGACGATCACTGCGGTGAACTTCCCAGAAGTTTCGATTCCGAAACAAGAAGGCACACATCGCCTACTGCACATCCACAAAAACGTACCGGGTGTGTTGTCTGCGGTCAACGCTTTGTTTGCTGAAAACAACATCAACATCGTCGCGCAAAGCCTGATGACGAAAGGTGATATTGGCTATTTAGTCATGGATGTTGCGGGTAGCGACTCAAGCCGTGCATTTGAAAAACTACAAAGCGTGAATGGCACAATGCGTGTTCGCGTGTTGTACTAATCTGAACTGAAATTGAGTTAAAGAAAACCTCGTGCAAGCGGGGTTTTTTATTGGCTGTTTTCAATGAGTGCTTTTCTCCTCCCCCTTCAAGGGGAAGGAGAAAATCAACGAAAACAATCACCTTTTCAAATTCCGCAGCCTCACTCAAAACCCTTCCAGCACAATTTTCCCTTTGGCTTTTCCACGCTCAATAAACGCATGGGCACGACGTAAATTCGCGGCATTGATCTTGCCAAAATGTGGTCTTTAAAATACCTTGATCAATCAAGTCTGATACTCGATTTAAAATCTAAGTGCTGTAAAAATATTGTTATTATTTATCTTGAGATATCATTCAACCCCATTCAACAGATTTCAAGTCTAGTAACTGTGATTGTGTACATGTTTTATGAAAAATAGTCAGTTGAAAAAATATGTACACAGGTGAAGTAAAATGCCTTTAACAGATACGTGGCTTAAGAAGAATTTAGATCGTGAACGCTCATCTGTGCTGAAAAATTGTGTTTATTTACCCAAGCACTGTTATTCGGTCAAAACTAGGAGACTTAAATGGAGAGCATAATCGCAATCTTTGCTTGGTTAAACAATGTCCTTCTCAAAATGACCTGGCTCTCAGAAGGCGTGCGTTGGTTTGTCGAAAATATATTTGGTTTATCGGTCACAACTCGGCTGGGTGGTAGTATTCACTTTTTTATCTATGACGTGTTCAAGATTTTTATTCTGCTATCTGTCTTGATCTATTCACTGTCTTATATTCAAAGTTATTTTCCTCCTGAACGTACCCGACAGATTTTAGGTCGAATGACCGGAATCAAAGCCAATATCATGGGGGCTTTGCTCGGAACCATAACTCCATTTTGTTCCTGTTCTTCCATTCCGCTGTTTATTGGTTTTACCCGTGCTGGACTACCAGTAGGTGTGACCTTTTCATTTTTAATTTCCTCTCCCTTGGTCGACTTGGCTTCGATTATTTTATTAGCCAGTATCTTTAACTGGAAAATTGCCATGGTCTATGTACTGCTAGGGTTAGTCCTAGCGGTATTAGGTGGTTCGTTGATTAGTTATTTAAAAATGGAAAAGTATGTGGCTGAGTTTGTAACCCATAATCAAGCGGTACAAGGAGATGAAGATTTCAGTATGACCGCTAAAGAACGGCGTGAGTTTGCTTGGGAACAAGTGGTAGAAATTTTTAGTAAGGTCTGGATGTATGTTTTGATTGGCGTAGGGATTGGCGCGGCGATTCATAACTGGATTCCTGAACAATGGATTACCGCCTTACTTGGTCAGGAACATTGGTATTCTGTACTGATTGCCACGATTACAGGGATTCCGATGTACGCGGATATTTTTGGAACCTTGCCGATTGCGGAAGCTTTAGTTGCTAAAGGTGTAGGTTTGGGTACAGTATTGGCCTTTATGATGGCAGTCACAGCTCTTTCATTACCATCATTGATCCTGTTAAAACAAGTGGTGAAAACCCGCTTATTGAGCCTATTTGTTGGAATTATTTTTGTGGGAATTTTGATTATTGGCTATAGTCTTAACACTTTTGGTTACTGGTTTTTATAAAACATTTGGAGAATAAAAGATGCAAATTAAAGTCGTCGGTACAGGCTGCCGTAAATGTAAAGCACTGTTGGCTGCAACCGAAGAAGCAGTTAAAAGCACTGGTGTTCAAGCAGAAATTGAATATGTCACGGACATGATCAAGATCGCAGAAACAGGCCTGTTAAGCACTCCGGGACTGATCATTGACAATAAAATCGTGTCGAGTGGTAAAGTGCTGGAAACGCAAGCCGTAGCAGAACTGATTGAGAAAAATAAATAACTTCAGAAATTATGCAGCCACTCCCAAACGATCAAACAGCATTTCCCGTCGCATCCCAGCCCAGCACTATGTATTCATCTACTAGTGGCTGTTGGTTTTTACGGACTTTAGTATTGACTGGATTCACCGAGATCGCATGTATCTCAACCAGCAAATCATATTCACCAACGACAGGTTAAGGTAACTCAATATCCAAAAGTGAATGCGCATCCTCAATCGTAAGGGATTGCAAATAACCGACCGCTTTCATCATTGATCACCTTAACTTGTAAATAGTTGACAGTACAATCTAGTGTGCAAGCTTGGTATTATTTTTTTGATACAGCAGCTGAGTTTATCGTTCACAAAATTAAATATTAAATTAATGCGGCATGGTTCACACTATCTTTGCTTATTTGATTTTTTATTGATGAATTATTGGACTTTTTTCGATCAAAGGTATTTAATTCAAATCAAACTAGCGCTTGCTTTGCGTAATTAAAATCCATTCCAAAGTTCATTTTCAGATCGTGAGCAACCATGTACTATCAGATATTAATTGAAACAACCGAAAAAATTGATGAATCTGATGTAAACAAACAATATTTTGAACTAGATAGGTCTAGTCTAGACGATATTGAAATACATATTGTTCTCCCTTATTTACGTAAAGAAGAGTTTCTTTTTTCTGGAAAATCCCTGAAATTTATAGAAATCAAACGAATATTAATTAAAGAGTCGCTAAAGACAACCCACGAACTTTCACTAGAGGAGAGCGCCCGCGCCCCACATAGCACGGCACCTATCTCAGCAATCGACATCCTTAATTACAAAGAACATGTCAAAGACATCACCACGACCATCTTTAATAAAGCACTATCAGCACTATTAGCAAAAAAAACCATACCCAATCGATCTCAAGAAACGCTGCCATCCAAACACGCCAAGGTGCTTCTCGTCCATGGCAGAGATCATCTCGCTAGAGATGTGACGATCAAATTTTTAGAAAAACTCGGCATCACATCAATTCTTCTCCACGAACACATTCGCGGGGAAAAAACCATCATTGAAAAAATCGAAGAAAATTTAAATATTGGCTTTGCAATCATCCTATACACTCCGACGGGTTTGGAACTGAAACCGCGCGCACAACAGCACATCGTATTTGAACATGGTTATTTAATTGCCAAGCTAGGACGGCGTAAAGTCTGTGCGTTGATTAAAAGTAACGTCGAAACGCCATTACAGTGTAACGGTGTGATCTATATACCATTAGATGTGCCAAATACATGGCATCAAACACTCGCTAATGAATTGACGCGTGCGGGATATCAGATTGATATGAGTACGTTTAAGGCAGCCGAAAAAAATTGATTGGGTGAGGTGTAGTCAATCCAATGGACTACCACAACTCGCCTTCACGCCATTCTGCAGAGAGATCCTCAGTGACTACAAATTTTGGTGTCCGCGATAAACGGTAAACCATCACGTCATCTTCAGGCGTGGCAATATTTCCCCCATCCTGACGAATAAATAAATCACCTAACCATAGCTCCCAGCCTAAGCGCTGATAAAATTCAGAATCTTCTGGCGCTAAAGCCGCTAATTGATACGGCCCATTAATTTTTAATTGCGCGCGTAGCGCATGTTCATCTTGGATATAGTCGACTAAAAATCGCAGCAATTGCGAGGCAAGCCCCTGCCCTTGCAAGGATGGTTCGGTCGCCACATACTCCACATAAGCAGTGTTCAACGGTACATGACCAGCCACACTCAACAGCCGATCAGTCCACAGCGCATGAGAAACAATTTGTTCTCCCAATAAGCCTACGATATGAAAAGCTGAATTTAAATATCCGTAATCACACCAAACGTCTTCCCCAAAAGCACCTGTACATAAATCTCGAATCGCTTTCTTGTCTCCAAGAGTGAGTCTGGCGGCAGGAATTACTTTTATTTCGATGTATTTATTCATTAACTAATCGACTCAACAATCATTAACTCATGACTATAAGGTTTTTTTTCGGCGCGGAATATAACCTTCCCAGCAGACGCAACAACCAGACAATTACCATCACTTACATTTCAACTAAAATTTGCACACGGCATCACACCTCCCCTGTTTAGGGGGTATTCAACGCATAGGAAATGCTGCTAATTTGAGCCGTCAAATATTATCCGCCCTTTGACAACTCAAATTGGTCTAACACAACGTTGATATAAAAAATTAGGGAAAATTTATGAATCATTTCAAATACAAGCTAATCAGTGCTCTGTGTTTAAGCACATTAGCGCTAACAGGCTGTCATGATGACAACACATCAAATTCAACGACATCGACGACAAATGTGTCAGGGACTGCTGCAGTGGGTGCTGCGATTACTGGTGCAAATGTGGTTTTAAATTGCGGTGGCAGTAGCACTTTCAACACGACAACCAATACGAATGGCGTATTTAATGTGACGGTTCCAACGGCAAATTTGCCTTGCGCTGCATCAATCAGCGGCGGGTCTTTACCTGCAGGTCAAACCTTGCATAGTGTCACGACCACAGCGGGTGCGAACGTCACAGTGAATGTCAATCCACTGACTGACTTGGTATTAATTAAAGCATTACAAGCAGGTGGCGTGGATGCTGCGGCTTGGCTGGCTCATCCAGTCTCAACTAATTTGCCAACGGCTGCTGCGATTACAACCGCAAGCAATGCGATTAAAACTGCATTAATAGCAAAAGGCTATGCCTACCCAACCAGCGCAAATTTCAACCCCATCACCAGTGCAATGACACCCGCTTCACCAACAGATACCTATGACAGTTTACTAGACGCATTAGCGGCTGCGATTACAACAGCGGGATCTACCTATCCTCAATTGGTCACTAGCTTTATTGGCGGAGGGTCATTTCCAACTGCGCCGATCACACCGCCAGCAGGTGGAGTGACTTGTGCCAGTATCAATAAACAAAAAGCCGCGCTCTCCGATTTAACTCAGTTTGTGGGCAAATATCTGGTCAAAATTGGTAGCTCTACAACGACAACGTCTTTGACGATCGCCGCAAATGGCGATATTAGTATGAATGGAAAAACCGCTACAGCATCTGATATTTGCGGTCCTTTTGTGCAATCTAATGGACAAGGTTTATTAATCCTAGCTAAAAATACAGCAAACATTCAGGTTAATGTCTTTAAAGACACTGCGGGTAAGATCACCACTGAAGGTCCTGATTTCACAGGCAGTACAGATACATTCTTTGGTGAACTTAATGGAACGGCTGTAACACCAACCCCTGTATGCACAGCACCAAGCATCTCAACTACTTTCAACAGCGGACTGACTAACCTACCCTATACAAACGGTCAGAAAGTGTGTTTTACCGCATCAGCAACCACACTCGCTTTTAATGGTAAAACACTCAGTAACCCTGTGAATAATACCGCGGTCTCTCTACCATTTACCGCCAATACGTTCACTGATGGTACAAATCAATATGAAGTGATTTTGAATAGCGGATCGCTTTTTGAAATCAATTTTTCATATAACGGAACTTACTCTGGGCAATTTGCCCCTTAATGATCAATCGATGAATCATTGAGTAAAACACCCCCAATTTAGGGGGTGTTTTATTTTGAAGATATTTCGTAATCTTGATTCTACATCTTGATCAAGGAAGAACCACATGCAACCGCTCAAAACAGCATTTTCTAAAAATCGTCTCAGCCTCGCATTGGCAGTGACAGCAGCATTATCATTATCGGCATGCAACAATGATAACAACAACTCAACGCCAACAACGCCTGCAACATCAACTCTATCAGGCACAGCCGCCACCGGAAAAGCCTTTGTCGGAAAAATTGAAGCGATCAATAAAGCAGGCATTAAATCAGCGCCCGTGACTGTAGGCGCTGATGGAAAATTCAGTGTTACCGTCGAAAATGGTGCGCCCTATTTATTGCACGCGATTAGCCCATCTGGTGACCCTCTACAGGACCTATATTCCTATGCCGCTGCCGCTGGCAACACCAACGTCACATCGTTAACCACACAAGCCGTATTAGATGCCAATGAGAATAAGCCGCTGGCAGCACTCATCAACAGCTGGGCAACTGCGACACTTACCGATGCAAAAATCATCGCCTCCGCAAAGAAAGTGACCGCAAACTTAAAAGATATTTTCACGGCAAAAGGTTTGACCGACGTCACCAAAATCAACCCATTCACCTATCGTTTTACTGCTGGGTCAGGTGTGGGTTTAGATGGCGTCATGGATCAAGTTAAATTCACTTATAACTGTAGTGCCACGGCATGTAGCTACGATGTCAAAAATGGTGAATCCACCTTTGGATGGAGCGCAACCATTGATACGTCGGGTATCACTATTGACCTCAAAGACGTGACGAATGGCGGGAATCCAGTTCCTACAGGCTCATATACATTAGAAATTGTCACCACTGTTTCTGGTATTTCAACGCCAGTAACAGTTAAAAACATTCCAAAACCTGCCAATAAAGCAGAGTTCTGCGACGATAGCAGTGTCAAAAGTGCCTACACTCAAACTGCAGGTCTCACCCTTAAATCCTGTGAATTCGATGGGACCAAGGGTCGAATTACCGCAGAAATAGCTAGCCCGATTGGCGCAATCCCTTATTCGATTGACTACACCTACAAATAGTTAGACCTGAAATGAAATCAACCGAGGCTAATCAACCTCGGTTTTTTCATGGGAATAATCTCAGAACACAACAGACTGCTCACCCTGTCATTTACTCTTTATCCAAAAAATAAAACTGGGATAGTGACTAGCCGCACCGTAATATAGATAATATTCAGTGAAGTGATTCGCATTATTACTATAATTTTAAAATTAAGGTTTGTTATGAAAGCCAACGATATCTCGCCAGGAACGAAGCTAATCATTGCAGGGATATTGATCGCATTGATTGGTATATGGGTGACTTGGCTGGCACTACAAAACCCATCGACAGGTTTAACACTGCAAACCAATGAACAACACGTCGAAATTATTGCATCCTCACATGCATCGAAGGATGTTCCTGCTGCCAAACTCCGCGCAATCTCAACACCCACGGATCCAATCGGTATTCAATTCACAGCGACAGATTTAATCGAAGATCCACATGCTGTACCCAGTTATGCCGAAATGAATACCTTCTTTGGGCGACAACATCAACTGCATCAGATTTTAAAATCACCGACCGTTGTCTTAACCGTCCAATCAAGTAACGGACAATTGCGCCAATATCCGATTCACCCGGCCGCAAGAACACTCGCTGATTTACCGTTTGTATTTTGGTTTCAACTTGCAGTCAGTGGTCTCGGTTTTCTACTCGGCTGCTGGATATGGGTGCTACGCCCACATGATATCGGCGCGCGGATGTTTGGTCTCATGAACTGTATGTATCCTGTTTTCGCTTTCTCTGCGGCGATTTACAGTACGCGGGACATCGCACTTGAGGCTGATTTTTTCCGCACCTTAATGCTCATCAATACTGCAGGCGCTTACTTATTCGGTTGTGCCTTGATGGCATTATTTTTGTCGTATCCAAAACAATTGATTCCACCACGCTTCTTAAGCTTGATTCTTGTGATATTCGTGCCGTGGTATTTCTCGGACATGTTCCAGTTACTCCCTGACCCAAGTCTGGGCGGCGACTTACCTGTTACGTTGGAAATGCTCTTAGCCATTGTCTTTGCCGTGTGGCAATGGTTTGCCAATCGCAAAGACCCCATGGCTAGAGCCGCACTACGTTGGTTTGCGGTGTCAGTCTTAACCAGTTGTGGCTTGTTTGTCTTTCTCGTGCAAAGTTCAGAACTCATGGGCATACAACTGGGTTTATCCCAAGGTTATGCGTTTGGCTTTTTCTTACTGATGAATGTCGGACTCGCTCTGGGTCTACGCCGCTATCGACTGTTTGACCTCGATGAATGGGCCTTTAAAATTTTGTATTGGATGGCAGCAGCACTGGCCTTGGTGGCCTTGGATACTTTGTTTATTTTTCAAATTAGCCCCGCAATGTCATTTGGCTTAGCCATCCTGATCTGCGGCTTGCTGTGGTTGCCTGCGCGTGGCTGGATTCAACGTCGTATCATGCCGCAACGCAAAATGAAAGAATCTGAGTTATTCAAAAGTATTATCGAAGTGTCCTTCGCCACATCTGAACAAGAACGCGCGCAGCGTTGGCAAAACCTCGTCCAACAACTGTTTGATCCACTTAAAATTCATGAGCCAGTAGATAGCGACATCACAGATGTCTGCATAGAACAATATGGTTTAGGCTTATTCTTACCTGCGACAACCAGTGTGCCAGCGTTACGACTGGATTACCCGTGGCAAGGTCGTAAATTATTTTCATCGCGCGATGTCACGCTGGCCTCACAACTATTATCCTTAATGCGACAAGCAGACCAAGGACGACTTGCCTATGACCGAGGTGTCGCAGAAGAGCGTGGACGCATTGCCCGCGACTTGCACGATGACATTGGCTCACGACTCTTATCTGGATTACACCAGCAAGACATCGATCAAACACGCCACACGATTCGTCAGTCAATTGCTGAAATACGCACGATGGTCAGTGGTTTGTCAGGCGGACAATTAGAACTTGCCGTGATTATGCTCGAAATTCGTCACGAAACCGATCAGCGCCTCCACGCGGCAGGTATTACCTTGGAATGGCCACTCGAAGCGGTCGATCCCACGATCATCCTCGGCTATCAAGTCTACAAAAACTACATCTCCATCATCCGTGAATTGATGAGTAATATCATCAAACATGCGCACGCAACTCAAGTGCACGTCGAAGTTCAATTTAATCAAGAGCGCTTGGTGACGACCATTACCGACAATGGCACAGGCATCCGACCAGCAGCAACAAAAACAGCCAATACGGGTCATGGTTTACCGAACTTATATAGGCGTATTGAAGTCATTCAGGGCAATATCTCAGTGCACTCCACACCACAAGGGATCCGTGTCCAGTTTGACCTTCCCATCCAACTTGAAAAAGCGGTTTAACTCATGAACCAACCTATGCACACTTTAGATCGCCATGCGTTGATTGTCGAAGATATCCCTGAGATCAATCAGTGGCTCACGGATATGGTGCAGCAAGTATTTCCCGATATTGTCATTCATCAAGCTTTTGATTTACGACAAGCGCGAGAAATACTTCACTCCCACAGTGCATATCACTTAGCCCTGATTGATTTAGGTTTACCCGATGGCTCGGGTCTTGATTTAATCCATGAAATAGCATGTTCTCACCCTGAGACGGTGCAAATCGTTACCACTATTTATGATGATGACGCGCACCTATTTACTGCGCTTAAAGCAGGCGCGCAAGGCTATTTATTAAAAGACCATACCCCAGAAATTTTTCAGCAGCATTTAAGACAATTAGAATATGGCGTCCCCGCTTTATCTCCCAGCATTGCACGCAAAATGCTCGCTTACTTTCAAAGTTGTCCCACAACAATAAAGAAAGCACAACTCCCTGTTGCACTCACTTTACGGGAAACGGAAGTCTTAGGCTGTATCGGGCGTGGTATGCGCATTAGTCAGACTGCACAAATGCTACATATCTCAGAACATACAGTCTCTGGCTATGTCAAAGACATTTATCGAAAATTGAATATTTCTTCCCGCGCCGAAGCGGCATTAGAAGCCGATCGACGTGGGTTAACCTCATGAATAGACGTTGACTGTAAAAAAACACTACAAGAATATAGCCGTATTACTCAGCTCATTCCCCGCCTCAGACTCCAGTACTTTGTAATATTCATTCAGCGCCACGCCAATCATTTCTACGCCGAGAACCACACCTTGTTGGTATTCCTCTGCGCTTAATTTAGTTGTCACACTTTGGCAAATGGACTGCCAGCGCGATGGTTCGATTTTGGCATTGATGCCACGATCCGCAACGATTTCAACGCGATGCTCGCATAAATTGATATACAACAATACACCGCTATTCAACTCGGTATCCCATATACGTAGTGATGCAAACAGATCTCGCGCTCGTCCTGTCGTGCCTTGATACAGCGCACTACTCAAAGGTAAATGACCTTCAATCACGACACGGATTTCACCTGCATGTCCCATCTCGGCGATGCTGACCGCTTCTTCAATCGCTGCACGCGCGACGCTATCAAACCGTCGATTTGCCAGCCAAGGCATATAGAGTGATTGCCGAAACCAGCGACCAAAGTTCGCTTCATTATTTTCATTCTTGGAATGAATCGTCGGCATTGTCGCGTTCGTTACCATGAGCCTGATGCGCCTCCACCGCCAAAAGAACCACCACCACCCCCAAAGCCTCCGCCGCCGCCAAAACCACCGCCGCGACCACCACCCATACTACCCAAAATATTTAAGAACGGCATTACGCCAACGAGTAATAAGACAAAGACTGCACCGCCAACCAATAAGCTGCCCGCAAGCCCTGCACCCGTAAATAACCCAAGTCCAACACCCGCTGCAGCTAAGCCTGTTGAGCTAATAAACCGACCTAAGAACATTCGGGTGAATTGACCAATCACGACCAATACGATAAGCAGCAGAATCAAATTACCCGATAAAATACCGCCTTGTGACTGAGTATTATATTGTTGTTGGGCTTTCATTTGATCTGCGGCAGCTTTAGCTGTTTCTGGATCTTGCTGCAAAATCTCATCAATGCGATTAATGCCTGCGCTCAATCCTGCCGCATAATTTCCCGCGGCAAATTGCGGTGTGATTTGTTCACGAATAATGCGAGAAGCCACCACATCGGGAATGATCCCTTCCAAACCGTAACCCGTCAAAATCTGCATTTTGCGATCTTGCACCGCAACGACGATCAGTAAACCATTATCACGCTTGGCATCACCGAGTTTCCATGCGGTAAAAACACGTCCTGCATAATTAAAAATCGGCTCACCTTGCGTACTCTTGACCAGTATCAAACCAATCTGCGCGCGCCCTGCCTCGTGAATTGCTCGTAACTGATCACTCAGCTGCTGATTATCAGCTGCACTCAACGCCCCCGCTTGATCCAACACAGGCGCATTCAAAGTCGGTAATGCAAGAAATTCACCACTCCCCGAATCCACGGGCGCGGCATGCGAAGCAGTTGCTGTCGCCGTAGCACTGTTAGCAGTACTCGTCCCAGGCAATGGCGTGACGACCAAATTTTTCAGCGGGGCGAGTGGCGTCGTCTTGGCGATATTCGCCGCAACGATGACATCCACCGCATCATCAGTCTCAGCGACAGCCACCATCGGCGCACAAGCAAGTGTGATTGCCAGCCCGAAAGTGCAAATAGCTGAATGCGCAGCTAGAGCCATTTTCATGCATTATGATCCGCTGAAATTAACGGTTGGTGCTTGAGAAACTTGCGCTTCATTGGCAACACTGAAGTTCGGTTTGGTGTGCATACCTGTGACTTTAGCGGTTAAATTGACCGGGAACTGACGCACTGTGACGTTGTAATCTTGTACCGACTCAATATAACGATTACGCGCAACCGTAATGCGATTTTCAGTGCCTTCCAACTGTGCTGATAAATCACGGAAAGTTTGATCAGCTTTTAGATTTGGATAACTTTCAGAGACCGCCATCAAGCGTGACAGTGAGCCTTGTAGCTGATTTTGTGCATCAATAAATTTTTGGAATGCGACTGGATCATTGACTAGCTCAGGCGTCGCTTTAATCCCTGCAACCGATGCACGCGCTGCCGTCACTTCTGTCAGCACTTTTTCTTCATGCGTTGCATAGCCTTTCACGGTATTGACCAGATTCGGAATCAGATCGGCGCGGCGTTGATATTGGTTCAACACTTCTGACCAACTGGCGGTGACACCCTCATCTTTGGCTTGCAACGTGTTATAGCCACAGCTCGGCAGCGTGGTGAGCAGGACGGTAGACAATGCGATTGCAGTAAAGTAACGACGTGACATAATGTTGCCCCTTAAAATTATTCAATCACTAAAAAATAAACACAGCCATAACAATAGCGCATGTTTCTGATCAAATGACGTTATCAATTGTTAACAGTCCCCTCACAGAAGGTGAATGAGTTGTTGTTGATTTATTCTTCTAGGTTACTCTTATTATTTTACGACCATGACCGCCAAAATCGTTGTGATGAATTCTGTATTACATAAAATGAAAGTAAATATAGCTGACTTAAATTTCATGCTATTGTTCATTAAGAATAATACTACGTGCTGATTACTTATCATGAACTTAATGACATCTCCGACTGTACGCCAAAATCAAGGTCACCTGCCCACTCGGATTGTAGGGATATCATTAATCAGTTTGTCGCTAATGCACTGTGGCAAAAAAGAAACGCCCCAAGAGACAGGTCAAGATAAACGCATTGAGACCAGTACCGTCACGATTGGTTATGTCGGCGCGCTGACGGGTGCACTCGCGCACTATGGCAAAGATGAGGAAAACGGCGTCCGCCTCGCGATTGATGACTTGAATACACAAAAAATTGTGATCGCTGGCAAACATATCCAATTCAAAATTGAAAGCGAAGACGATCAAGCTGACCCACGCCATGCAACCAATGCCGCACAGCGCCTCGTTGATGATAATGTTAGCGCAGTGATCGGTCACACCACTTCGAGTACGACACTGCCCGCCTCTATTCTCTACAATAAAGCAGGCATTCCACTATTCGCCCCAGCAGTGACCAATCCGAAATACACCCAACAGGGATTTCCCTACTCATTCCGCTTAATCGCTAATGACATTCAACAAGGTCAAGCGTTAGCTCAGATTGCTGCTCAGCATTTTGCTGCCAAGCGTATTGCTGTCATTGATGATCGCAGCGCGTATGGCGTTGGAATCGCCGATGAATTTGAAAAGCACATTAAGACTTTGAATGGCAATCTCGTCGCCCATGAATCGGCCAATGACAAAGAAACTGACTTCAACGCCGTACTCACCCGCATCAAAAAAAACAAGCCCGATCTTATTTTCTTTGGGGGTAACGATGGGCAAGCGGCGGCCATGATTCAGCAAATCCACAATCTGGGTATCACAGCACAATTCATTGCAGGCGATGGCGTGCATACGCCTGAGTTTATTAAATTAGCAGGAAAAGATGCCGAAGGCGTGGTCACCACACTACCCGGTTTTCCACTCGAAAAAATGCGTAACGGACTCGAATTCAAACAACGGTTTGAACCGAAATATGGACCGATTCAACTGTATGCGCCTTATTATTATGATGCGATGCAAGTCATCGCGCTAGCCATGCAAGTCGCAGGTTCAACTGATCCCAAAGTATATGCCGCGAAATTAAAGGAAACCAATTACCCAGGCATTACTAATCAAATTCAATTTGATCCGCATGGGGATTTGAAAGTTGGAAAAATTTCCGCGTATGTCGTTAAAAATGGGCAATGGGTGGATTTAGATATCAAATCAAAATGACCTCAGATATCACATCATGCCGTCAAATAAACCAAAAAATCGTCGTTCAATTATTTTTGAGAACGACGATCTCACCAAATAAGGACCCTACTGATACAACTCTGGGTGCTTCACTTTCAGTTGATCACGCATCTCCTGAATGCGTCTAACTTTTTCCTCTACAACTTTAATCTGTTCTGGACTAAAACCCTCTTTTTTGGCTCGTTCAATATCTGCTTGAAGCGCAGGGACTTCTTTGTCAGCAGAAGCAACATAGGCTTTATATAGTTTGGCATTCTGACGTGCCTCATATTGAGCATACTGCTTAGGATCATTGAGCTCCGCAGGAGTTGGCTTTTCTCGAACCGCAGAAGTATCAAGCGGAGGTGTCCGAGAATCACCATGCTCGCGCGTCTCAGCCATACTCGTCGCCGCATCAACTGGCGGGAATGTGGCAGGATCAAGCATCGGCAAGAGAGGACTATCTGTTTGACCCACACCCAGATTAGGTGGAATGACAGGCTGTTCAAGTGTAACCTGAGGCAAAGTAGGCATTTGTTGAACAGCCTTCATCGGCGATGGTGGCACGACTGGTATAGACTGTTTCGGCTTAAGCCACAAAATCAAGCCGATCACGATTAAAAATAATGAGCCTAATACAATCCATAATAATTTCTTCAATGTGTATGTGCCTCCTCGTGAATTTCCTCGTCAGGAAATTTCATACTCAAGACAAGGTCGGGGCGAATATGGATATTCGCCTGATTCCATACACGTGCTCTAGCATCCAGATACTCCTGCATCACTTTTTGCTTGGCGATGGCCTGAGAAGCGACATAACGGACAGACTCACTCGTCACAGGTTGATAGCTCGTTTCTTTTTGCTCGACAAGTACAATCTCCCAGTCCACAGCATCATTCGGTTTACCTGGCATTCTAAAAGGATTCGAAACCTTATCAACAGTCTGAAAGAAAAGCAGACTTTGCAGCCAATTTGAACCGGTCTCAGGATGCACAACCCAGCCTAAATCCCCGCCATTTTGACGATCATCGGCAATAGAATATTGCTTTGCAACGTCAGCAAATGATTTCCCCTGCTTGAGTGCAGCAACGGCTTCTTTAGCGATTGCCTCATCCTTAGTGCGAATATGCCGAGCTTTCACACGATCAACCCGAATAAACATATCTAGATGACTCTGATAGAAGTCTTTAATTTCTTCTGGAGTTACTTCGCTCGCCATTTTTTTGAGATAAACAATCTCAGCATGAATGTCTGCCGCGACCCCGATATGTTCTAAATAACCCTGAGTCTGCAGACGATCAACAACGATTTGCTTAAAGGCATTCACTTCTAATGGCGTCAGGCCAGAACGATGCTCCAGCCAATGGATGGCATATTGGCGCTCCATTAACACCTGTGCCTGTTGATCCGTATACTCTTTATCTTTTTGATGAATCTGAAATTTCCCCTGCATATGCTGACTCTCATAAACATCCGCCATCGTTACAGTGCCTTGAGTATTGGCATCAAAACGGTAACGACGAAGCACGAGCTGTTCAGCAAATTTCTGACCTAGGGGCATCAGACGATATTCGAGTCGTACTTCAGGTTGATCTGATAGCAGTTTTTTCCAATCGTCATCGGTCATGAGATGGCGAGCGGTTTGACCATAATTAGGCTTATCTGACCCAGTCCGTTTTTTTGCCTCAGCCATCATCTCTGAGCCGAAGGCTGCCACAATATTGGCAGATAAAGACTGTTGTATTTGTACCTTGGAAGAAAAGGCTACCTTACTATTTTTAATCAGATCATCTGCTTCAAATCGACTACGCGCGTAGGCTGCCAACAAGTCATCATCAATAATGCGTTGCAAAACTTGGTTCGGAGGCGTAGTTGCATCACCTTTTTTTGCGATCACAATAAATCGATCTAATAGATGCTGGCTGATAGGCCGACCATCAATGGTTGCAGCCAACCCCATGTTTTTTAAGTCATAACTGACGATCGCAGAAGCACTAGTTGACACTACTGAAATAGACGCCAGCAACATCACACTAGATGCGCTGTTTTTAAACAACCCTTGAATCTGATTTTTAAGAATAGAAAATTGCATTTGCCGACCTCTTGAGACATCCTGTACACATTGGAATTTTGGCATATATTGGCGAGTAGAACTCGTGAGAATCGTACAGCAAGTACGATATCTAATGACCGCGCAGACCTAAATTTTGTGTTTTAACTGACAATATAAAATATAGTCGCCGTAAGGTTATAAATCACAAAATAAACGCTTACCACACATATCATATTAAAAAAAACGCCACTATTTATGTGACGTTCTTTTTAACACATGATCTCAATGATGCATCATCCATCACATCAAAAAAAGATCACATTCTGAACTTTACAGACGCTCTGCCGCGCGATTGAGCACGCGAACCACCATTGCGATCGCATGCGGAACCATGATGTTGGCGACATTGGTACGATCAGCATCATCAGTGCTCGATAACACAATACCACCTTGGGTGTAAGCAATCGTGCCACCTTGTGTCAGCAAAGGACGAATATCTGTTGCCGTTGCTGTCATTGGTGTCAAGTCATTGAGTGCGAGGGTGACTTTTGCACCATTATTCAACGCTAAAGAATCATAGTGATCTTCAACCCAAGTTTCCCAGCCAGCATGATTCAAAGCAGATGTTGTCCACACATGGTGAGGCTGCAACAAATCAGTCGTATGCATCACAAAGCCCAAGGTTTGAACTGATGGCGATGCCAAAAATTGCTGAAACCAGTATTGACCTAAGTTATCAATCGGCTCAAAAGGGATTGTTTCAAAATCAGCATACATAGCACGCGTTGAATATCCGCCCAAGCGATAGTGTGCTTCAGTCAAATCATAAGCATTGTACTTGGTGCTATCGCCAAACCAGCCTTTTAGATTTCCTTTACCATCATCCAGATAATCGCCATATAACCAAGAAGCAGCCATATTGTCGATATCACCCCAAACGGTTAGCTTGCTGTAGTTATAGCCGCCAAAATCATTACCATGGACATCAGCACCCTGAGTCTGGTTTTGAAAGTGCCAATAAGAGGTATATTTTACAATTCCTGAACCCGCGCCCCAAACAGGTGCCTGTACACAGCTACCCGTTGAAGCACCACACAAATAAGTATCAGCAAAATCATCCACATCATAGGCACCTTGACCTAGCACAGTGGCAAACTGATCAATGGTGTAACCCGCTCTTGTTGCACCCGCCAACAACTTTGCATAGTTGGTGCTAGAAGGGTTTGCCTTCATATAATTCACCGCATCAATGGCAATACGGCGATGTACTTCTTGAGACCATGCGTTAGCATTCGTCGCCGTGAATAGAGCTGTAGCAGTAGCCAACAGCGTGCAAATGATTTGTCTCATGGAAACTCCTTGTACTGTGAGATAGAAAATGCTTCTTGCAAACCAGTTACGCAATGTAACGAAATTTACGAATAACGGACAATATCACGCTTATTCTTAACTGCAAATACCGCTTGTAAGAAATGGTTTAGGAACCAAATGGTGTCTAAAATCATTAGTTTAGGAACTACCAAGTATCCGAAATAACGTTAATTAAAGCTCATCATAATGGGGAATTATTGCAGTTCAAATATTGGCAATTAGGGCTATTTTTCGACGGTCAACTTGATAAGTTTATTCATTATTTTATTTTTTAATACCCATAGACTCTTAATTTAATGAGTCAATAAGGTAAAAAAAGCCCATCATTCGATGAGCTTTCTTGGATAGAAAATATTTAAACATAAAGTTTTGGGGAGGTATTGCAACTTTGTGTGTAGAAATCTGTTACAACTGCAGCCCACCAACCCTATAACCCGCCTTATTAAACACCAACTCCAATCGATCCGCATCATAGCCTTCTATCGTTTCACGACCAACCACGGTCACAGGGATGCCTACAAAATTATGCGACTCAAAGAAACGCTTTCCGTCCTCTGAGGTTTCTACATCATGATCCACGTACGGCACGCCACTCGCATCCAAACTCTCTTTCAAATGCTTGCAGTATCCACACCAAGTCGCAGTATATAGATTGATCACTTCGCGACCTTTTGGAACAGATTGATTGGCTTTGACAAGATCTGCATATTTCACTTGAGCATGGATATTTTGTTGATGCTTCTGCCACCATTGCCATCCACCCATAAGGATGACAGCAATCAGTGCAATGGTTGTATATGGAAGTCGATTCATCATAATTATGAACTGAGTAATGAGTTTAAGCAGAAAAGAGTTTAACTGCTCTGAAATACAAAAAGGAAAATTAACCAATAAAAAAGCCCATCATGCGATGAGCTTTTTTGATTCAACCATTCAATATTAAAAAATCTCAAATTAGATTTTCAAATAATCCAAGATGCCTTCAGCAGCTTGACGACCTTCCCATATTGCAGTCACCACCAGATCAGAACCACGCACCATATCACCACCAGCGAAGATCTTCTCATTGCTGGTTTGGAATGGGAATGCTTGATGTTCAGCAGCAGTCACACGACCTGAACCGTCCATTTTCACAGATTGGTCAGCAAACCATGCCGCTGGGCTTGGACGGAAACCAAACGCCAGAATCACCGCATCTGCTGGCAAAATTTCTTCTGAACCTGGAATCGGCTCTGGGCTACGACGACCACGGCTATCGGCTTCACCGAGTTGTGTCGTCACAACTTTAACGCCTGTTACACCGTGGGCATCACCAATGATTTCAATTGGTTGACGATTAAATAAGAACTCAACGCCTTCTTCTTTCGCATTCTTCACTTCGCGACGTGAACCGGGCATGTTTTCTTCATCACGGCGGTATGCACATGCTACATGCGCTGCACCTTGACGAATCGCGGTACGGTTACAATCCATCGCAGTGTCGCCACCGCCCAGAATCACAACGCGCTTGCCTTCCATGCTGATGTAATCAAACGGTGATTTTTCCCAGCCTTGGCAACGATTGACGTTAGCGATCAAATAATCCAACGCGTCATACACGCCGTTCAACTCTTCACCGACAAAACCACCTTTCATGTAGGTGTACGTGCCCATACCCATGAATACGGCATCATAATCCGCCAACAATTCATCAATGGTCACATCAACGCCCACATCGGTATTCAAACGGAACTCAATACCCATACCTTCAAAAATGGTGCGACGACGAATCATCACATCTTTTTCCATTTTGAATTCTGGAATACCAAACGTCAGCAAACCGCCGATTTCAGGATTTTTATCAAAGACTACTGGCTTCACACCAGCACGAACAAGGACGTCCGCACAGCCGAGACCCGCAGGACCCGCGCCGATGATAGCGACTTTTTTATCTGTCCAAACAACTTTGGACATGTCAGGACGCCAGCCCATCGCGAACGCAGTATCGGTAATGTATTTTTCAGTATTACCAATAGTGACCGCGCCAAAACCGTCATTCAAAGTACACGCGCCTTCACACAAGCGATCTTGCGGGCAAACACGACCACAGACTTCTGGCAAAGTATTGGTTTGATGTGACAATTCAGCAGCTTGGAACAATTGTCCTTCGCTGATCAGTTTCAACCAATTTGGAATATAGTTGTGAACAGGGCATTTCCATT
>Ga0209023_10003363_pt1 | contig 19158 bp, 17 predicted proteins | sample LakOneMetagenome_FD_187468 | JGI IMG/M metagenome (GOLD analysis project Ga0209023, IMG submission 187468) | Freshwater and sediment microbial communities from Lake Erie, Canada (SPAdes) (version 2) | ecosystem: Environmental > Aquatic > Freshwater > Lentic | place: Lake Erie, Canada...
GCCGACATCCCGAAACTGCTGGCCGAACGCGAACGCGCCGATCCCGGGGTGAAGCTGTTCGCCGGCTGGCGCGTCAACCGCCAGGACAGCGGCAGCAAGCGCTGGGCCTCGAAATGGGCGAACGCGATCCGCAGCCGCATGCTGCGCGATTCGACGCCCGACACCGGCTGCGGGATCAAGCTGTTCGAACGCGAGGCCTTCCTCGACCTGCCCTACTTCGACCACATGCACCGCTACCTGCCGGCGCTGATGCAGCGCGCGGGCTGGCAGACGGTGAGCGTGCCGGTCAACCACCGCCACCGCGCCAGCGGCGTGTCCAAGTACAACAACCTCAACCGCGCGCTGGTCGGCATCCGCGACCTGCGCGGCGTGGCCTGGCTGATCGCGCGCAGCCGCCGCACCCCGACCGAGGAAACGTGAGATGGCCGCGGGCCTGATGGATTCGCCGATCCAGTGGCTGGAATGGACCGGGCTGTACATGAGCCCGTGGAAACTGATCGGGCTGGTGGGCGCGCTGATGTTCGGCGGCCGCTGGCTGGTGCAGTTCGTGGCCAGCAAGCGCCAGGGCAAACCGGTGATCCCGCGCCTGTTCTGGTACATGAGCATCGTCGGCAGCCTGATGACGCTGAGCTATTTCGTGTTCGGCAAGAACGATTCGGTCGGCATCCTGCAGAACGTGTTCCCGGCCTTCACCGCCTGCTACAGCCTCTACCTCGACATCCGCCACCGCGGCTGGAAACGCGATCGCGCCAGCCATTGATCCGGAAGGGAATGGCCATGCGCACGACCGCCACCCGCATCACGCTCGCCATCGCGCTCGCAGTCGCGGCCGCGCCGGCATCCGCGCGCGAGGCGAGTGTCGCGACGATCGCGGTCGCCCGCGAGCCCGCCGCGACGCAAGCGGCCGACGCCGCGTTCCGCGCGATCTACCAGGCCGAATGGACATGGCGCGAACGCGAGTTCGGCAACGCCGGGGACGAGGACGGCGAACCCGAAGTCGACCTGCCGCGGCTGCCCGACGTCGGTCCCGAGGCGCAGGCGCGGCGGCTCGCGAGATGGGACGCGGTGCTCGCGCAACTCGCCGCGATCGATCCGGCGAAGCTGTCCCCGGCCGAGCGGGTCAACTACGCGGTGTACCTGCCGCAGGTGCGCGACCTCGCCGCCTCCGCGCGCTTCCGCGATTACGAGATGGCGTTCAATTCGGACAGCTCGTTCTGGGCCGACCTCGGCTTCATGGCGCGCGCCGGGATGCGCGACGCGCAGGCGTACCGCAACTACATCGGCCGGCTCGCCGACGTCCCGCGCTATTTCGACCAGCAGATCGCCAACATGCGCGCCGGGCTGGCGCGCGGCTTCAGCGTGCCGAAGGCAGTGCTCGCCGGGCGCGAGGTCTCGATCGCGAACGTCGCCGGACTCAAGGACCCCGAACAGTCCGCGTTCTGGCAGCCCTTCGCGAAGATGCCTGCGTCGATTCCCGCGGCCGAGCAGGACCGGTTGCGCAATGAGGCGCGCGCCGCGATCCGCGACCGGCTCATCCCCGCCTACGGCAGGCTGCTGGTCTTCTTCCGCGACGAATACGTGCCGCGCGCGCGCACCACCCTCGCCGCCGAGGCGCTGCCCGATGGCAAGGCCTGGTACCGACAGCAGATCCGCGAATACACCACCCTGGACATGGATCCGGGCGAGATCCACGCCATCGGCCTGCGCGAGGTCGCGCGCATCCAGGGCGAGATGGACGCGATCATCCGCAAGACCGGGTTCAAGGGCACGTTCGCCGACTTCCTGCGCTTCCTGCGCACCGATCCGCGGTTCTACGCCAAGACCCCGCAGGAACTGCTGGACCGCGCGGCGTGGATCAGCAAGCGCGTCGACGGCGAGGTCGCCAAGGTCATCGGCACCCTGCCGCGGGGGCGCTTCACCATCGTGCCGGTGCCGGCGGACATCGCGCCGTTCTGGACCGCGGGCCGCGGCGGCACCGACACCTACTGGCTCAACACTTACGACCTGCCCTCGCGCCCGCTGTACAACCTGCCGGCGCTGACCCTGCACGAATCCTCGCCCGGCCATTCGCTGCAACTGTCGCTGGCGAAGGAACAGGCGGCGCAGCCGGCGTTCCGCCGCAACAGCTACATCTCCGCGTTCGGCGAAGGCTGGGGCCTGTACAGCGAGGACCTGGGCGTGGACATGGGCATCTACGAAACGCCCTACGAGGATTTCGGCCGGCTGACCTATGCAATGTGGCGCGCCTGCCGGCTGGTGATCGACACCGGCATCCACCACGACGGCTGGACCCGCGACCGGGCCATCGCCTACCTGGCCGACCACACCGCGCTGTCGACCCACGAGGTCGAGACCGAGGTCGACCGCTACATCTCCTGGCCGGCGCAGGCCCTGAGCTACAAGCTGGGCGAACTGACCATCCTCCGCCTGCGCCACGAGGCCGAGCAGGCCCTGGGCCCGCGCTTCGACCTGCGCAGGTTCCACGACGTGGTGCTGGCCCAGGGCTCGGTGCCGCTGCCGGTGCTGGAATCCCAGGTCCGGGCCTGGGTGGCCGAGACCCGCGCCAACCCGGCCGCCCCAGCCGCGCCCCTGTAGGAGCGCCCGTCCGGGCGCGACCGACCCTGCCGGAGCGGCTCTACCCCCGGCCGCCCGCTGTGGATAACTTGCCCGGACCCGGCCCGGTCGGCATAATGCGCGGCTCGCTGCGTCCTGCAGCGATTCCCGACCGGGGCAGCATCGACCGGCGGGGCCGCCGTCGTCCGGGCCATGGACGACAACACAGCACATCAAGAGGTGCGCAATGTCCCGTGAATGCCAAGTCACTGGCAAGCGCGTCGCGACCGGCAACAACGTCTCGCACGCGAACAACAAAACCCGCCGCCGCTTCCTGCCCAACCTCCACGAGCGCCGCTTCTGGGTCGCTTCGGAGAACCGCTGGGTGAAGCTGCGCGTTTCCACCAAGGCCCTGCGCACCATCGACAAGAACGGCATCGACGCCGTCCTGGCCGAACTCCGCGCCCGCGGCGAAAAGGTCTGAGGAGAACCCCACCATGGCAAGCAAGCGCGACAAGATCCGCCTGATCTCCTCGGCCAACACCGGCCACTTCTACACCACCGACAAGAACAAGAAGAACACGCCGAACAAGATGGAGGTCAAGAAGTACGACCCCGTCGTCCGGAAGCACGTGATCTACAAGGAAGGCAAGATCAAGTAAGCCTCCCGCGTTCGAAGTCGCAAGAAGAAACCCGCCTCTCGGCGGGTTTCTTTTTTGCTACGGGGGAATGGTTCGTTCAATGGAACTCTTCGGGCCACAACCTGTGGTTGTTCTCGAACGCGACCGTGTCGGCTTCGCGGCGGTCGTCGAAGACATGGATCACTTCGCCCAGCGGGTCGACCAGCATCCATCCGATCGCGGCGTCGGCCACTTCGAAGCGGCCGGTGAGTTCGGTGCCGTTATCCATCATCCACCTCGACATTCGTCCTGGGGAGGCTTGACCGTAGGAAGCGTCGCGTTGAGAGCGCGTCAAGACGATGGCCGTTTCTGTTCCGACCCCGCGTTTTGCTCACCCAGCATTCAGCGCCGCATCGCGATTTCGTTAAATGGCGCGCCGTGTTACTGAATGTGAAGAATCGGTGCGGGTACCAGGAAATTAAATCCCGCAGCTCACGGGGATTTTCGATGCATCGCCGCCGTGCATCGACGCCGCTCTCGGCACGCATGCGATCGCATGCGATGAGGTCGATGCGAAGGCAGTCGCCTCAGCGCACGATCGTTACCGCCTGCGTCTTGCTGGCGGTCGCGCCCTCGTCGTCGGTCACGGTCAGGGTGACGTCGTAGGTACCGGCCGCGGCGTACGCATGCGTCGGGCTGGTCATGGTCGACGACGTGCCGTCGCCGAAATTCCACGCATGCGCGACGATCGTGCCGTCGCTGTCGCTGGAGCGATCGCCGAAGCCGGCGACGCGGCGCACGACCCGCACGCGGAAGTCCGCGACCGGCGGCGCATTGGCCGGCGTCGTGGCGCTGGTCTTGCCGACCTCGCCGGCGAAGGCCAGCGCGAACTGCACGAACTTGACGCTGTGCGCGGCCGCATCGCCGAGGAAGGACAAGGTGTCGCCGGTGGTGTGGATGTTCGGGTTGTAGCCGCGGAACGCCGGGGTGTTCGCGCCGGACATGTCGCCGGCTTCGAACATCATCGCCGCCGGGTAGCCCGCGCTGGTCCACGAGGCGTGGTCGGAACAGCCGTAGCCGCAGGTGATGGTGCCGCGGCGCAGGCCCATCGGCGCGAGGTAGGCGTCGAACAGGCGGTTGAAGAACAGCTTGAGGCTGGCGTTGGAATAATCCGTCACCAGCTGCATGTCCTCGGGCGCGCCGACCTGGTATTCGGTCATGTCCAGCTGCAGCGCGCCGACGACGTTCACGCCGCTGGCCTTGAACTGCTGCGCGATCGCGTTCGATCCGCGCAGGCCGACTTCCTCGCCGGTGTAGGCCATGAACTTCACCGTGCGCTGCGGCTTCCAGCCGCTGGCGAGCGCGATGCGCAGGGTCTCGGTCAGGGTGGCGACCCCGGACGCGTCGTCGTCGGCGCCGGGCGCGACCATCTCGGGGTTGCTGCCGCTGCTCTGGTTGATCGAATCCAGGTGCGCGCCGAGCACGACCACTTCGTCCGGCAGTTCGTTGCCCTGGATGGTGAGGATCACCGAGGGCTGGATGGAGCAGTTGCTGCAGGCGGTGAAAAGTTCGGTGGTGACATCGCTCCGGCCCGCGGCGAGGGTGTCCCAGCGGCTCTTGATCCACTCGGCCGCGGACTTGCCGTAGCTGCTGGCGTAGTAGCGGTTCTTGTAGGCGGACAGCGTGTTGATGGTGTCGTAGATGCCCGACTCGCCGGCCTGCGGCAGCCACGGGTTGACCGTCGCGCCGTTGTCGATGGTGTAGCTGATGGCAAGCGCACGCACCGCGAACGCGGAGCGGTCGTTGGCGATGAAGCGGTCCGCCTCGGCGCGGGTGGCGAAGGCGAAGTAGCCGCCGCAGCGCAGCTCGCGCTGGTGGATCACCCCGCTCACGGCATCGAGCATGTGCGCCCTGGTCTCCGACACGACCAGCTCGTTGCCGAGGCCGTCGCGGCGCGCCGCGGGATTCCGCACTAGCGTGCGGATGTTCTCGTAGGTCTTGCGCGAGCTGACGATGTAGACCGGGGCGAACGGATCCTGGGCCGGATGGGCCCGGGCGGCCTGCCCGGCCGGGGCCGGTGGCGCGGCAAAGGCGGCCGAAGCCGGCAGCAGCCCGGCGGACAGCAGGGCGAGGACGAGGGGCAGGGTCTTCATGGGTCGGCTCCGGGGCGCAGGCGGCGAGTGTGCCCGAAGACCGGGGTGGGCGGGTGTTGCGGTGCGGGAGGGCAGAACGCACTTTGTACTGTTTCCTTCTCCATTGCAGGGAGAGAGGTTAGCTGCGCTGTAAACCGATCAGAACTTGCATTGGAGTTCGCGCGCCGCCATTGCCAAATGACGCGCTCCCGTCTTGAGCCATCTATAGGGGATAGCTTTTGTCGGCTTCATAGTCCTTCTTTGGACTGCATGCGACAAATGGCTTTCATACCGTCGATTGTGGATCTCTTGGCACAGCCTTAGAACTTTTGGATAAGCCGTCTTCAAAGCATTCTTTTGAAGGACGCTGCCCACGCTCCCAAGCGTGTAGCCACCGATTGAAGCATCTGCATTATGTATGGCATCAAGAAGCAGATCATTGAAGCCGTCCATCGAGTTGACCCATGCCGATGGTCCCGTCTTGAAGTACCCCTTGGAGGCTACGATTTGCGCTTCGGCCTGCTTGTAGTAGTTCTTGAACAGCTTCTTCCACGAAACGGGGATGTCCTGACCCGTCATCTCATGAACTGCGAGCCGGATTCCACATACCTGCGTGTTCGCTCTTCGGATAACACCAGCTTCCTTGAGAAGGATCTTCGCGAGCGGGTTTAGATTATTAATCGGCCTGTCGACATGCTGACCCGAAGCAATCGCCTGCCATGCTCCTGCTATAGCAATATCGTTGTTTCTATCCCTAATGGCGTCGTTCAGAGCATTAGCCCTGATCGAAGGCGGAAACGCGCCCCAAGGAATTGTGAGGTGCAACATTGCGCGTAGCCATGTCGGGTTGGCTTTGCGCAATGCGTAGCGACTCTGGCTGTTAGTCAAATGCTGGTGTTCATGTAGAAAGATCCAAAAAGCCATGACAGCATCAGATTGATCGCGAATATTCCAAAGTTTCTTGAATCTTGACCGAGCAAGCCGCCTAGCACTCTTCGGGATTCTATTGATTGCTGCGCGCACGAAGGCTGCACGTACGGCGGGGTAGAGGGTCTGCGTCTCTACTTCCCGGACGAGCTTTCGCGCATGCCGATCAGAGAGCACATCGAATTTCGCAAGGTGAGCAGCAAGCTGGACGTAATATTGAGGCGCGCGTTCATAGACCTTCCACAATCGATCAGCTATCCCAGCATTGGCCGCGGCGTTGGCTAGCAGAAATTTGAACTTCGTCGAGTCCACTACCTTGTAACCACCTGTTCCAGGCGCGAGATGCGCAATATCTTTGCGCAGCTGTTTTTGATTAATCGCAGCCTTGAATATTTTCGGGGTCATAGGGGAACTGACAGTTTTCAGCTCCTTTTCTATATCCGCGATCTTATGAATATCAATTTTGCCTGACTGGGGAAATAAACCCACATCCTTGCTCAGATGATCCATGCGGACCAATGCGGCGCGCAATTCGTGCTCGGACTTGGCGAAGATTCTAATGTCATCCACATAGCGAAGATATTTTGCCGTTCGTAATTTGTGGTTTTCGTCGAAATGCTTAAGGACGGACTCGGCGATAAGACCCGAACTAACCGGTCCTTGGGGTATTCCATGATTGTGATAAATCTGAGTCGATGTGGCCGTCCACTTCGAGAGAAATGTAGTCAGCACTACGCCAAAGTCATGGCTCAGACCCACCTCGCTAAGCATGTGACGAAGAACCGCGTGATCGATGCTGTCGTAGAAGGCAGTTAGATCAAAACTAGCGAGCCAAACGAAGCCCTTATTAAAAGCATCTCGAGATGCGGAATTGAAGGATCTATATCCGTCAGTCCACTTCTTATAGAACCACGGTCCTGTATTTCCCGCGTATTGGTGGCCAAATACTTCTCTGTCATATCTTTGCCGAACATGAGGCGCCAAATTTTCGGCAATAACGTTGGCTAGGGCTTGATAAACAATCTGATCTTCTACGGAAAGTAGCGAAATCGGTCGCAAAATGCCTGACGGCTTGGGCAAGTAGATTTTGCAGGCGTCTTCGGGATGGTAAATGCCTCTGCCGAGGCGGTCATTTAGGTGTCGTAGCAGCGCAAAGTCCGCACTCGAATAGGCAGCATAAAGCTCCCGAAAATAAGCTTTGTACGATCCATCTGTACTTGCTCTAACCCTCGCCCAAGCGAGTGCTAGATTGTCAATTGACCAAGCAATTCGGAGGTCTTTTGGGATTGCCACTGATACTCCTCCTTCGGATCTAGCTCGCATTGGTTGGGCTTGGGAGCAACGATGGCAACCATCACCTAGCGTCAATTTTCATCCGACCCTTTGGACACCCTCTTCCACAAGGGGAGAGGGGAATCGCCGTCAACATGTTCCACCCAAAACCCGTGGTAATTTTTCACATCTGCAAACCTCTTTTCCCCAACCTCCGCTCTCCGCACCTCGCGCGCAAGCCGAATCGCCTTGCCCGCAACCCATTCCGCTTCGCGCGCAAGCCACCCGGACTCCGTTCGCAAGCCTCCGCGCTCTGCCTGCAAACCGATTCCCCTCGTGCGCAAGCCTTTTCGCCTTGCCCGCAAGGCATTCCGTGTCGCGGCCGGTGCACCGGAACTTTGCCCGCGAGGCGATTCGCCTTGCGGTTCGGGAAAGCCGCTTTGCGCGCAGGGCATCGCGCCTTGCGGCGGACGCCGGACGGGTCGCACCTGGCGCCTGCCGGCCCGGCCGCCAGACGTTTCGCAACATCAGACTTTTCCGATATCGATTCCGCCGGGCGTGTCGACACACTTTCGCCGCCGGCCAAGCGGGCCGGCGATGCCTACAAGGAATGTCCTGCAATGTCCCAGAACCTGATCGACCTGGAACTGTCGGCCGACGCACTGGCCGGGATCGACGCCGCGCTGTCGGCGCTGGAAGCGAGCACCGCGGGCCTGCGCGGGCTGGATCCCGAGGCGCGGCGTTCGCTGACCAAGATGGGCGACAAGTCCGAAGCCTTCTGCCGGCAGGCGGTGGTGGCCTTCACCCAGAACGCCAGCGTGCTGCCGCGCAACTTCGACCTCGCCGCCTACCAGCGCGACCTCGCCGCGCTCGATGCGCTGCGCCCGCGCCTGCAGCGGCTGGCGCGCCTGCACGAACTGCTGGAGGACGCGGAGATGGCGCTGGGCAGCGACCTGATGACCGCCTCGCTGGAGGGCTATGCCGTGCTCAAGGTCGCGGGCAAGGGCGCCGGCCTCGACGGCATGCGGCAGATGCTGTCCGAACGCTTCGCCCGTCGCACCGCGCCGGCGCCGGAAGCGGCGTAACCACGGCGGGAGGGAACGGAAAGGCCGGGAGCGATCCCGGCCTTTTTGTTTTTCGCCTCTCCCGGCGCTTCGCGCCACCCTCCCCACGCGCGGGGAGGGACGTTTCGCCCCGCGCAAGCGCCTCCGTGAACGCCCGCTGCGAGCATGCGGATGCGCCTGCGTCCGAAAGCCATGCTCCTGCGTACCAATCCATGAGGAATTAACACGCACGCATCGTGCGGCTCGCAGGATGCCCGCGCCCCCACAGCAGGAACCCCCATGACCGCCTCCTTCCGTACGATCCTTCCCGCCTGCGCGCTGCTGCTCGCCGCATGCGGCAATGGCGCCGCGATGTCCGCGACCACCGCCGCACCCGCCTCCACCGCCACCACAGCCGCCGACGGACTGCAGAGCGTGGTGCTCGGCATGGGCTGCTTCTGGGGCTCGGAAAAACGGATGGGCGCCCTGCCCGGCGTGGTCGACGTCGAGGACGGCTATGCCGGCGGCGATCGCGCGGACGCGAGCTACGAAGACCTGCACGCCGACGAGGCGCGCATCGAGCGCGGTGCGACGCTGCGCAACAACGCCGAAGTGGTGAAAGTCACCTTCGACCCGGGCAAGACCACGCTCGAACGGGTGCTGGTCGGCTTCTGGGAAAACCACGACCCGACCCAAGGCGACCGCCAGGGGAACGACGTCGGCAGCAACTATCGCAGCGCGATCTTCTACACCGACGACGCGCAACGCACGCTCGCGGTGCGCACCCGCGACCACTACCAGCAGGCGCTGACACGCGCCGGCCGCGGCACGATCACCACCGAGATCGCGCCGCTGCGCAACTACACCCGCGCGGAGGACTACCACCAGGACTACCTGGCCAAACATCCCGACGGCTATTGCGGGCTCGGCGGTACCGGCGTGGCCTACGACGACGGCGCGGTGGAGCCGGCCACGGCGATGGCGCAGGCAACGCCGGCGCTGGACCCGGCGAAGCTGGCGCGCGCGCGCCAGCTGGTGTCGTACGAAGCGGTGGAATGCCCGTACTGCGCGAAATTCCACGCCGAGGTGATGGACCACTGGAAGAGCCCGGTGCCGATCGTCGCGACCATGGGCACGCAGGCGCCGCAGGGCTGGACGCTGGCGAAGCCGCTGTTCGCGACGCCGACGATCGTGCTGTTCGAGGACGGCAGGGAAGTCTCGCGCTACACCGGCTACAACGGCGACCAGGCGCGCTTCTGGGGCTGGCTCGGACAGCGCCTGCTGACGCCGGAACAGCGGCGGATCGCGTTCGAACAGGGCACGGAACTCCCGTTCACCGGTTCCAACCTCGACGAGCACCGCGCCGGCACCTTCGTCGACCCGGTCAGCGGTGCGCCGCTGTTCCGCTCGGACGCGAAGTTCGACAGCGGCACCGGCTGGCCGAGCTTCTTCGACCCGCTGCCCGGCGCGATCGTGCTGCGCGAGGACCGCTCGGACGGAATGGTCCGCACCGAGGTGATCAGCGCGAGTTCGGGCATCCACCTGGGCCACGTGTTCGACGATGGCCCGGCGCCGACCGGCAAGCGCTACTGCATCAACGGCGACGTGCTGCGGTTCGTACCGGATCCGCCGGCGAAGGTCGCGACCAAAACCTAGGAAACGAGCCGGGAGCGATCCCGGCGTTTGTTGTGCGCAGCGTCGAGGCTCTTCCCCTCTCCCCTTGTGGGAGAGGGTGCCGAAGGCGGGTGAGGGGTGATTTTTCGGAACAAAGCGAAAGCCCGGAAATTCGTGAGCGTCGATCGCCTGCCCCCTCTCCCGGCGCTTCGCGCCACCCTCCCCCGCGAGGGGGGAAGGGAACAACAGATAGCGACGCAGAGGCGCGATCACCTCGCGCCGCGGCGTTCCTTCACCAGCGATTCCACCATCGAGGTTCGACGGGCGCGCGCTGCGGATGGCCCGGCGTCAAAGCACGATGGCCGCGACCAGCAGCAGGACGAAGGCGGTGGTCATCAGGAACCACAGCACGACCCCGCCGACGATCCGCGGCCATGGCCCCCGGTACAGCGCGTGGTAGGCCTGCGCGCGCGCGAACACATACCAGACCATTGCCAGGACCTGGACGACCAGGCCGCCGGTGCGCACGGCATCGGACTGCGCGCGGTACATCAGCATGGCGGCCGACAGAATGAGCACGAAGGGACAGGCGAGGAAGGCCTGGATCGAGAACGGTTCGCGCAGGGTGTCGCGCGTGATCGGGCGACGCTCGCGGCGCAGGGTGGCGAGCGCCGCGCCCAGCGCGTAGATGCAGAACACCGCGGAGCGGCTCAGCAGCAGGCCCTCGTCGGTGCCGAACAGGCGGCGTCCGAGTTCGGAGGACGGCTGCGGCAACGGCAGCGCGGCCATCATCTCCATCGCGTGGGCGAGGCCCACCGACAGGATCAGCATCAGGACCGGGCTGAGCGTGTCCTTGAACTGGTCGTCGGGATCGCGCGCGAGTTCCAGGCGCGTATAGCGCGCAATCGCGCCGGGGTGCACCAGCACGCTCCAGAAGGTGCGCGGGTAGAACACCAGCCAGCCGACGAGTTCGTAAAGGAATTCCTCCAGCGAACGCAGCAGCCGCATGAGGTCCATGGCGCCCTTCCGAACTCGTGGTCATCGAGCGCCGCGAACGGCGCAGCGCACATCAGCCGTTCCCGCGGCGTTCCTTCACCAGCGATTCCACCACCGACGGATCGGCAAGCGTGGAGATGTCGCCGAGCTGGTCCGGCGCGTCCTCGGCGATCTTGCGCAGGATGCGGCGCATGATCTTGCCGCTGCGGGTCTTCGGCAGTCCCGGCGCCCACTGGATGTGGTCGGGGGTCGCGGTCGGGCCGATCTCGTTGCGCACCTGCTGCACCAGCGCCTTGCGCAGCGCGTCGCTGGCGGCGATGCCCTGCTTCAGCGTCACGTAGGCGTAGATCCCCTGCCCCTTGATGTCGTGCGGGAAGCCGACCACCGCGGCCTCGGCCACGTCGTGGTGCGACACCAGTGCGCTTTCCACTTCCGCGGTGCCGATGCGGTGGCCGCTGACGTTGATCACGTCGTCGACGCGGCCGGTGATCCAGTAATCGCCGTCGCCGTCGCGACGGCAACCGTCGCCGCTGAAATACATCCCGGGATAGGCGCGGAAATAGGTGTCGATGAAACGCTGGTGGTCGCCGTACACCGTGCGCATCTGCCCCGGCCACGAATCGAGCAGCACCAGGTTGCCCTCGGCCGCGCCTTCGAGGATCGCGCCGTTCGCGTCCACCAGCGCGGGACGCACGCCCGGCAGCGGCCGGGTCGCCGAGCCCGGCTTGAGCTTGGTCGCGCCCGGTCGCGGCGAAATCAGGATGCCGCCGGTCTCGGTCTGCCACCAGGTATCGACGATCGGGCAGCGGCCGTCACCGACCACGTCGAAATACCAGCGCCAGGCTTCGGGGTTGATCGGCTCGCCGACGCTGCCGAGCAGGCGCAGCGACTTGCGCGAGGCGCGCCGGACCGGTGCGTCGCCTTCGCGCATCAGCGCGCGGATCGCGGTCGGCGCGGTGTAGAAGATCGTCACCGCGTGCCGGTCGACCACGTTCCAGAAGCGCGAGGCATCCGGGAAATTCGGCACGCCTTCGAACAGCACTTCGGTGGCGCCGTTCGCGAGCGGGCCGTAGACGATATAGCTGTGCCCGGTGACCCAGCCGACGTCGGCGGTGCACCAGAACACGTCGTCCTCGCGCAGGTCGAACACCTTTTCGTGGGTGTAGGCCGCCCACAGCAGGTAGCCGCCGGTGGTGTGCAGCACGCCCTTGGGCTTGCCGGTGGAACCGGAGGTATAGAGGATGAACAGCGGGTCCTCCGCGTTCATGCGCTCGGGTTCGCATTCGGCCGGCTGCGCGTCGACCACCGCGTCGTACCAGCGGTCGCGCGGCATCTGCATGTCGACCGCGCCGCCGGTGTGGCGCACCACCAGCACGGTTTCCACCGAGTTCGTGCCCGGCAGTTTCAGCGCCGCGTCCACGTTCGCCTTCAGCGGCACGGTCTTGCCGCCGCGCAGGCCTTCGTCGGCGGTGATGATCAGCTTGCTGCCGCAATCGGCGACGCGGTCGGCGATGGAATTGGGCGCGAAGCCGCCGAACACCACCATGTGGATGGCGCCGATGCGCGCGCAGGCGAGCATCGCCACGACCGCGGCGGGGATCATCGGCAGGTAGATGGTGACGCGGTCGCCCTTGCGCACGCCGAGGTTGCGCAACGCGTTCGCCAGCCTGCAGACGCGGGCATGCAATTCGCGGTAGCTGATGCGTTCGCCCGGCGCATCCGGGTCGTCCGGTTCGAAAATCAGCGCGGTCTTGTCGCCGCGCGCGGCGAGGTGGCGGTCAAGGCAATTGACGCTGGCGTTAAGTTCGCCGTCGGCGAACCAGCGGATGCGGAAGTCATCGGCATCGAAGCTGCAATCGCCCGCCCGGGTTGGCGCGCGCATCCATTCCAGCCGTTCCGCCTCGCGCATCCAGAAGGCGCCAGGATCGGTCAGCGATGCCTCGTATTCGCGCTGCGCCTGTTCGGGGCCGGTCGTCTGCGGCCCCGGGAAACCGGCCGGCACCGGAACCACTTCGCTGGACATGCGGGACTCCTCGCGCGATGACGCAGCGAGTGTAGCGCCGCGCGTCGCGCGCGACGGCAGGCCGTCAGCGCGGAGGCGCGGCCAGTTCCTTCGCGCCGAGGAAACCGTCGCGGTTCGTGTCCTGGCGCGCGAACGCCGCGGCGAGCCGGGCGCGGTGTTCGGCGCGGGTCAGTGCGCTGCCGCGCCCGCCGGGTTGTTCCGCCGGCGACAGCACGCCGTCGCGGTCGCGATCCATCGCGTCGAAGGCGTAGCCCATCCAGTCCTGGTATTCGGCCAGCGAAACGCGGCCGTCGCGGTCCGCGTCCATGCGCGAGAGGTAGTCGCCGCTGGTGGAGACCTGTGCAGGCGCCGTGACCGGCGCCAGCGCGAGGATGCCCGCGAGGGCATGGCATGCGACGGCGGATGCGCGTCGCATGCGCAGGTCAGGCGCGGGTGGCCTGCAGCGAATAGCCCTTGAGCCGCGCCGCATAGGCCTGCAAGGCATGGATGCCGCTGGCCTCGGCCTCGCGGCACCACGCCTGCAGCTGGTGCAGGCGTTCGGCAGCGTCGTGGCTGCGCGCGGTGAGCACCTGCGCCAGGCGCGCGCGCGCGTCGACCAGGGCGCGGATGCGCGGCGACTCTTCCACCCAGGCCTGCATTTGCTCGCGAGCCTCGGGCTTGAGCCAGCGGCCGTCGTCGGCGAGCCCGTGGCGCAGCTTGCGCGGCAGCAGGCGGCGCAGGCGGGTGCCGCGCGCGGCGGCTTCCTCGCGCAACGCCGGCGCGAGCACGCCGCGCTTGAAGTCGGTCATGGCCTGGAAGCGGTGCGCGAGCAGCGCCTTCATGGTGTCCATGTCCGGCACCGGGATGTTCGGGCGCACGTCCAGCGCCGGCGCCACGCGCAGCACCTTGGCCAGGCCCACGGCTTCGGCGGCGCGGATCGCGGCCCAGCCGATGTCGAATTCCCACTTGCGCAGCGCGAACTTGGCCGAGGACGGGAACGCGTGGTGGTTGTTGTGCAGTTCCTCGCCGCCGATCCACACGCCCCAGGGCGAGAGATTGGTCGCGGTGTCGTCGGTCTCGAAGTTGCGGTAGCCCCACCAATGGCCGAGGCCGTTGACCACGCCGGCGGCCCAGAACGGGATCCACGCCATCTGGATCGCCCACACCGCCACGCCCATCAGGCCGAACAGCGCGAAGCTGATGAACAGCAGCAGGGTCGGGCCCAGGGTCGCGTGCGGGGTGTACAGCTTGCGCTCGATCCAGTCGTCGGGGCAGCCCTTGCCGTACTGTTCGATCGCCGCGCGGTCGTTGCGGGCCTCGCGGTACAACTCGACGCCGTGCCAGAAGACGTTGCCGATGCCCTTGACCACCGGGCTGTGCGGGTCTTCCTCGGTTTCGCACTTGGCGTGGTGCTTGCGGTGGATCGCCGCCCACTCGCGCGGGATCATCGAGGTGGTGATCCAGTTCCAGAAGCGGAAGCAGTGCGCCAGCAGCGGATGGAAGTCGACGCCGCGGTGGGCGATGCTGCGGTGCAGGTACAGCGTCACCGAGAAGATGGTGAGCTGGGTCGCGACCAGCAGGTAGACGAGCAGGGTGACCCAGCTGGGCTGGAGCAGGCCACCGACGAGGAATTCGAGCAGGGAAGCGGGCATGGCGGACTCTCATGCGCCGGACGGCGCAAGGGCATGATGGGGCCTGCCGCCCCCGGAGTCACCCGTCGGCGGCGTATGTTGTTCATTCCTTGGTGTTTTTCGGAACCGGGTGCGCGAATCGGCGGGGCCGGCTCCCGGCCGCCCGGCTCAGTGCCGGGCTTTGGCGGGCGCCCCCAGCTGGGTATCGACCCGGAACACGCCCTCGCTGGTCGGCGGCGCGCCCGCCCCGGCCGCCGGCAGATAACGGTTGTAGTAGATGTAGGGACCGTTCGCGGTGATGAAGTATTCCGGGTCGCGGCGCACGCGGTCGGTGGCCGAGGTCAGCACCCGCAGGCTGTCCACGCCGGGGACGATGCCCGACATCGCGATCTGGCTCGGCATCGTGAAATTGCGCCCGGTGGGATCGTTCGAGAGGGTGAAGGTGATCCACGACTGGTTGTTGTAGACGAACGGTTCGGGCGAGGTGACGTAGGGCATGTCGGGCGGCATGTTGATCGTCTTGACGTTGGTCCAGGCCGTCCCGCCCTCGCCGTCGTCGAGATCGCGGTAGATGCGCAGGCGGTCGCCGCCGACCATCACCAGGAACACCATTTCGTTGTTGAACTCGGGCGCCGGCCACATGAAGGCCCAGAACTTGTTCACGTCGTCGAACGTCAGCTGTTCGATCGCGCCGGTTTCCGAGTGGTAGAGGAACACCTGCCGGGTCCCGGGCGTGGTGCCCGGCGGGGCCGAGCTCTGCGGCGCGGTGAGGATGATGTCGAGCGTCCCGGGCACCCAGCGGCGGGTGATGTTCGCCTGCGGGTTCAGCATCGGGATCTTGGTCTCGGTTGAATCCGGATACAGGCCGCGCCAGTACAGCGTCGGCGGCCGCGTCGGGGTCGAGAAGGTCTGGAAATGCAGGAACGGGTACGGCCCGTTCGGATCGTCGGTCCCGAGCGGCAGCACCCGGCCCTTGCTGTGGTCGATCGCGCCCGCGACCCAGTTCCCTCCGTTCATGACCGCCAGGCCCAGTTGCAGGTTGGCCGCCTGGTGCGGCATGCCGTCGGTCCAGCGGGTGTAGACCAGTTGCGAACCCTGCTCCGAATCCACCCATTCGGGCCCGTTGCCGATCTCGGTCGCGGTGGTCGCGTTGGTATCGACCAGCACGGCCTTGCCGTTCGGCGGATTGAAGTAGCCGTTGCTGAAATTGACCCCCCCGACCCAGAGGTTGTGGTCCATGTCGATGTAGGCGAGGCGGGAATTGCCCGCGCCACCGTTGCAGTCGGGGCAGTAGGTGCCGTTGCGCGCGGTGTCGAACTCGAAGTCCTTGATCACGCTCGCGCCGACCTGCACCTCTTCCGGGAGTGCCTGCGCCCGCGCGGGCCCGCCGGCGAGGGCGAGCAGCGAGGCGACGACGAGGACGGGAAACCGGCGGGTGGTGTTGTCCATGGCTCGGTGCCTTGCGGATGCGATGGGTCGGTCGGGAAGCGGGTGGCGCGTGGTCATGGCCGGCATCCGACCGGGCCGCCGACCGCGGCGTCGACGACATCCCACAGTTGCCGGAGGGTGTCGCGCAGCTGCGGCGCCGGATACTGCTTGTAGGCGAGGAAGACCGCCGCGATCCCGTGGTCGTAATCGACCCACGGCGACGTCCCGAACGCCCCGGTGCTGGACACGCGGGTCGCGATGCCGTCGCAATCGGCCTGGTCGCGCCATTCGCCGTAGCCGTAGCCGACGGCCTCCGGATAGGGATCGGACGCAATGTCGACGGGCACGCCGTGGGTCTGGTCGAGCTGCATCTCGGCGATGCTGTCCGGCGACAGGTACTGCGCGCCATCGAACATGCCGCCCTGCAGCACCATCTGCACGACGTTGGCGTAGTCGCGCAGGGTCGAACGTGCCCCGCCCGCGATGATCGGGTTCTTGAACGGCAGGCCGCTGGCGTTCAAGCCGTAGTCGGTCTTGGACATCCGCAGCGGGATCGTCAGTTCCGACTTGACCAGCTGCGTCCAAGCGGTGCCGGTCGCGCGTTGCGCCATGGCGCCGGCGACCTGCATCGAGTTCTCGCCGTAGGCGAACACCGTCCCCGGCGCCCAGCTCAACGGCGTGCCCAGGATCGCCTTCGCGCAGGCATCGAGCGCCATGTTGCGGTTGGCGAACGCCAGGCAATCGTTGCCGACGACGCTGATGCCCGAGGTGTGGCTCATCAGCTGGCCGAGGGTGATCGCGCCCTTGGTCGCATCGGGATTCGGATAGCCCGAACCGAAATAGTCCGCGACGGTATCGGACCAATGCATCCTGCCCTGTTCCACCAGGCGCTGGATCACGAGGGCCGAGAGCCATTTGCTGGCCGAGGCCACCGGCGCCTGCGGCGCGATGCCGACGTAACTGCCGAAATCATGGCGATAGACGGTGGCGCCGTCCTGGATGACGAGCAGCGACGCGCCCGGCAGCAGGTCGTCGCCGGAAGGCCCGACGAAGCCGTCCACGAAGGCGGTGACCGGCCGGAAATCGGGCCGCGGGCCCGCGCGCTCCGGTCCGCGGGCGTGTGCGGCGCCGGAGACGACCGCGGCAAGCAAGACCCACGCGAACATGGCCGATACGCGCATCGCTTCCCCCTGAAAGAAGCTGCTGATCCCCTTGGCAACGTCAATCCGCGGCCCAATCAGGCCAGTCCGCGCGTCGGGTTCGTCGGGCCATGGTGGCGCATTTTGCGACCGACCACGCACTAATTGCGTATGTTGTTCATTCCTCAGGGTTTTCATCCGCATGCCCGAACTCCCCGAAGTCGAAACCACCCGCGCCGGCCTGGCCCCGCACCTCGAGGGCCGGCGCGTGCGCTCGGTGCTGCTGCGCCGGCCGGACCTGCGCTGGCCGATCCCCCCCGAGATCGGCGAACGCCTGCCCGGGCAACGGATCGCCGCCGTCCGGCGCCGCGCCAAGTACCTGCTGCTGGACACCGACGCCGGCAGTGCCGTGCTGCACCTCGGCATGTCCGGCAGCCTGCGCGTGCTGCCGGCGAAGACGCCGGTGCGCGAGCACGACCACGCGGACCTGGTCCTGGACTCGGGCCGGGTGCTGCGCTTCAACGATCCGCGCCGCTTCGGCTGCCTGCTGTGGCAGCCCGCCGGCGAGATCCACCCCCTGCTGCGCGACCTCGGCCCGGAACCCCTGTCGGACGCATTCGACGGCGATGCCCTGTTCGAGCGCAGCCGTGGCCGGCAGGCGCCGGTCAAGGCCTTCCTCATGGACCAGAAAGTCGTGGTCGGCGTCGGCAACATCTACGCGGCCGAAGCGCTGTTCGCCGCCGGCATTTCCCCGCTGCGCGCCGCCGGCAAGGTCTCGCGGGACCGCTACCGGCTGCTCGCCTGGGAAGTGAAACGGATCCTCGCCCACGCCATCGCCCGCGGCGGCACGACGTTGCGCGATTTCCTCGCGCCCGACGGCGCGCCCGGATACTTCGAACAGGAACTCGCCGCCTACGGCCGCGGCGGCGAACCCTGCCCGCGCTGCGGGCGGCCGCTCAAGCAGGCGCTGGTCGGCCAGCGCGCCAGCGTCTGGTGCGGGCACTGCCAGCGCTGAGGGCGCGCCGACACCGGCGGTATAGTGGCCACCAGCGCGGGGAGGCGCGAAGGGCCAGATGAGCGATTCCGGCGACATCACCCAACTGCTCGGCGCCGCGCGCGATGGCGATCGCGATGCGCTGGGCCAGGTGCTGTCCACGCTCTACCACGAGCTGCATGCGATGGCCCGGCGCCAGCTCGCCGGCCAGCGCGGCCACACGCTCGATGCCACCGCGCTCGTGCACGAGGCCTACCTCAAGCTCACCGGCCGGCGCGAGGTCGAGTTCAGCGACCGCGCGCACTTCTTCGCCTACGCCGCCTCCGCGATGCGCAGCGTGGTGGTCGATTACGCCCGCCAGCGGCTCGCGCAGAAGCGCGGCGGCGACCTGCACCGCGTCACCGACCTGCCCGAGGACCTGGAATCCGCGCTGCGCGTGGACGATGAAACCCTCGGTCTGGACGCGGCGCTGACCAAGCTCGCGGCGGTCGATGCCAAGCTCGCGCAGGTGGTGGAACTGCGCTACTTCGGCGGCCTGTCCGAGCTGGAGATCGCCGGCCTGCTGGAACGTTCCGAACGCAGCATCCGCCGCGACTGGCAGAAGGCGCGGATGTTCCTCCTCGCTTCGCTCAAGGAAGCCTGAGCCCGGCGCGCATGGATGCCGAGCGCTGGCAACGGCTGTCGCCCCTGCTCGATGCGTTGCTGGAACTGGACGCGGACACGCGCGCGCGCAGCCTCGCGCTGATGCGCGAGGAGGATCCGCAGACCGCGGACGAACTCGAGGCGATGCTCGCCGAGGAAGCCGGC
>Ga0209023_10003364_pt1 | contig 19158 bp, 20 predicted proteins | sample LakOneMetagenome_FD_187468 | JGI IMG/M metagenome (GOLD analysis project Ga0209023, IMG submission 187468) | Freshwater and sediment microbial communities from Lake Erie, Canada (SPAdes) (version 2) | ecosystem: Environmental > Aquatic > Freshwater > Lentic | place: Lake Erie, Canada...
ACAACACCAACCGACCGCATACGAGCCTCAACGGGCTCACACCAAGCGAGTTTGCCAACCGTTCAAACAGGGACGAAAACCAGAACAGAGTCTACTTATAAACGAGGGCAATCAGGGGTGCAGGTCACTTGCGAGCGACTCTGGAAAACGGGAATTCTTCAATGTTTGAGCAGAGACCGAGCCTCGATTTAGGGAGGTAACGGTGCGAACCCAGTCTCTGTAGAGATTCCGCATGTAAGAAAAGCCCGCTATTGGCGGGAGTTTCTTACACTAAAGAAGGAAATTCTCTGAAAGCGCGACTGGCTGGCTGCTCGACTAGGATTCGAACTGCCACCCTCCAAATTGCAAAAACCCCTTTGATTTCTCAACAGAATTTTGCATTTTTGCGGGGTTTTCGGGCCCGGAGACTTCTACACCCGGCGGATGCTAAACCGGGAGTATGCAGCTCACTGAAAACAGCTAGGAGGCAAGTTACGCACCTGCCCCCTAATTTCTAGGCTGCGGCCCGGCTATTTGGTGCTCCGAGTTTTCTTGACAAGAATTTTCGGATCTTGTCCCCCATCACCTTATTAGTGGTGCCTGGGAATATTTTGTCTCGACCATCAGTTATCCCCTCCCCCACACACACATCCGCAAACCGAAACTTATCCATGGTACGAAGCAAAAGCTCTCCAGCATCTCGCCATTCTGGCACGCCGTTTAAAACCTCACCCAACGCCTCGACGATAGTGGCTTTAACGAAGCCAGGATTCCTATCCGCAGCCTGCGTAATACATTGAAGAGCAGTGATCAGCGCATCTCATCCATATAGATTGAAACATCTTGTTAGCGCCCCGGTCCGACGCACTGCATAGACGATACGCATCGTGCCGACAGCCAAACGATATTTCACCTTTCGGATGATCAGGCCGATTGTGCTGACATGACACCGTGGATGTCCCACGGCGATAACGTCAGGAGACGTCACCATGCCTTTCATCAGAACCGCAATTTCCGCAGCAATCGTACTCGCCGCATACGCAACCTCTGCCTCGGCCGACGTCCGCTACACGGGTTCGCCCAAGTTCGGTAGCTACTACGTCTACAGTTCACCAATGTCCGCCAGAGCCCAACTGCTGCCGGAAAGCCGGACAGGCTCCGAGGCTCCGCTCGCTCCGTCGCAGCACTATATGCGTCAGGGCGGAATCAATTCCCGCGGAATCTGATTTCGATCCGTCAGCGTCTTTAATCTGCCAGAACGCGATTTAAGCAGTGTGGCGAGTCTCCCGAAGAGTCTCGCCACACTGCTTGTGCATGCAAAGAAATTTTTAGCCTCTGGCTAGCATCGCCAGCCATAAACAGCGCCCGCTATCACTCGGCCGCTGCAGACATCGCTACTGTCTGCTCATGAAGGACGACTCCAGCGAGCGGATCGAACTCGCCGACCCAAGGCGAACGATCGAGTACATCTCTCGCGTGCTTGTATCCTGCCGTCCAGCGCTGACGAATTCCCGAGGGACTGAAATCAATATCCTTGGTGTGATTTTCCCGATCGAGTTGCGGTGCGAGAAGACGAACGACATGCATCTGTGTCCGACATCCATATCCAGCCAGCTCACGAACCGCTTCGCTTTTGCGCTCATCTTCAGGCAAACGTGCAACGAGTTGTGTAATGACGTGCCGCAGGCGATGAGCCTGCTGCTGACGAGCGATATGAGTCGATATCCGGCTCGAGTACTGGATATCCTTGTGCCTGTTCAGCACCTCGGCCATCGTTTGGGGTTCTGCGCCGGTTGGATTCCACATGTGAACCGCGAAGATCAGCGAGTTCTTCCGCGGGTTGTCGTCAAAGACTGCCTCGGTCGGTGTATTCGACAGGATGCCGCCGTCCCAATACAGCTCTCCCTCGATTCTTACCGGAGGAAAGGCCGGCGGCAGAGCCCCCGACGCCAGAATATGCTTCACACCGAGATCGGAATCGCGGCTATCAAAGTATCGCATCTGGCTTGTGCGCAGATGGGCCGCCCCGACCGTCAGACGAGGCGAGCACCGATTCACAAGTGAGAAATCGACAAGATCGAGTAGCGTCTTTTCCAGCGGCTCGGTTGAATAGTATCCGGCTCTGTCCGCTCCGACCGGATAATCCGCGCCGAGATGCGCAAATGGATTTGGAGTGAAAAAGCCCGGTATGCCGCTCGTTACGGTCGACCAATAAGACATGCCCTCTGTCACGCCCGGCCAGATCGCAGGAAACGGCCAAATCGGCTTCTGCTCCATCCGGCTCCAGAATTCCTGCAACCGCTGGACACGGTTCTCTGGCAGATTTCCGGCGATCAAGCTCGCATTGATAGCGCCGATAGACGTGCCAATGATCCAGTCTGGCTCGATATTGGCCTCGTGAAGGGCCTGATAGACGCCAGCCTGATAAGAGCCGAGCGCCCCACCACCTTGCAAGACCAGCACCACTTGCCCTGGAATTTGCCGGTCGGAAGATTTGACTATTTGCATTTTCCGGTCGTCCTGAATGTGTTTCATCGCCGCGTCTTTTCTAAAAAACTGCCGGGATCGGAAAGTTAGTGCGCTGTCCAGCCGCCATCGACCGGCAGAGCAATGCCCGTGATAGAGGCCGCGCCATCGCTGGCGAGAAACACGGCCAATGCTCCCAGCTCCTCCACCGTGGCGAACCGCTTGTTCGGCTGCTGGGCCAGCAACACGTCCCGGATGACTTGCTCGCGCGGAAGATGATGCGCTTTGGCCTGCCCCTCGATCTGCGCCTCGACGAGCGGCGTGTAAACATAGCCGGGGCAAATCGCGTTGCATGTGATGCCTTCCTCGGCCGTCTCCAGCGCGACAACTTTCGTCAACCCGACGATCCCATGTTTCGCTGCCACGTAGGCCGCCTTGAAGGGCGAGCCTATGAGGCCATGAGCCGATGCCACATTGATGATGCGGCCATACTTGTTCTCGCGCATGGCCGGTAACGCGGCACGGATTGTATGAAATGCCGCCGAGAGGTTGATCGCAAGGATGGCGTCCCATTTGCCGACCGGAAACTGGTCGACCGGCGCGACGTGTTGAATACCGGCATTGTTGACCACGATGTCGAGGCGACCGTGCTCTCGAATAGCGGTCGCCACCATGTTCGCGATCGCTTCCGGGCTCGTCATGTCGGCGGCTGAATACGTCACCTTGACGCTGAACTCGGTTTCGATCCCGGCTTGGGTGCTGGCAATGTCGGCAGCGGCTCCAAATCCGTTCAGCACGATAGCGGAGCCTGCCTCAGCCAGCGCCTGGGCAATTCCGAGCCCGATTCCGCTGGTCGAACCTGTCACCAACGCAACCTTGCCGCCAAGACTGCGTCCTGCGACAGCAACTTGCGGCTTTGTGAGAATGTTCATGGCAGGCCTTCCTGTCGTGGAGGGGTCTTAAAGACCCCGACTGTTTGGAAAATCTGCCCTCAGACCCGTATTTGAGGAAATACCCGCTGGCTTCCATATCCATGCCCGGGTGCTATCGAGGTTTTGGTGGGGTTGCGGCGCGCGTTCGGGTAGAAATATGCAGGCTATTTTGCGGAGACCAGCGGGGCGCGGTCATGGAAATGCACCAGGTTCGATATTTTCTGGCGGTCACCAGAACACTGAATTTCACGCGCGCAGCCGATGAATGCAATGTTACACAGCCCTCATTGACCCGCGCCATCAAGCAGCTTGAGGCTGAGCTCGGCGGCGATCTTTTCAGGCGAGAGCGCCCGGCGGCGCAACTCACCGAACTCGGGCTACGTATGCTGCCGCTGCTGAAGCAATGTTACGATGCGGCCCTTGGCGCACGGTCGCTGGCGTCTTCGTTCAAGAGCGGCGAAGTTGGGACACTGCGGATTGCCATCACCGAAGCGATCGATCTGTCGCTCGTCATTCCGCATCTTGAACAGCTGAAACGGCTTTTCAACCGGCTTGAGTTCAAGATTATGCGCGGCAACAACAAGCAAGTCGCCGAATATCTGAAGAAAGGGGAAGCCGAACTCGGCATCGCCGCCGAGATCGGAGAGGACTGGGATCGGCTGGATAGCTGGCCTCTGTTCACGGAAGGCTTCCATCTGCTTGTCAGCGAAAAACATCCGTTTGCCGGCCGCGACAGCCTTGAATTCGATGACCTGAAAACGCAGCAACTGCTCTCGCGCGGATATTGCGAACACGCCGATCGCTTGAACTCTTGTCTGCGGACTCACGACATTGATGTCGATCATAGCCACGAGGTTTCGTCGCAACACGACCTGATCAGGCTGTTGGAAGCCGATATCGGCATTGCAGTCGTTCCGTGCAGCGTGACCGTTCCGGACTCGCTCAAACGCGCCGCGGTCAACGGCCTGGAAATGAAGCGCACCATTCAGCTTTTTGGCGTCGCAGGCCGCGAACGCACGGCTGTAGCATCAGCCGTTATGAAAATGATGCGCGGCGCCGACTGGTCGCGCTACGCGGAATCCTGAACTAGCGGTATCAGTTCAGGCTTTTGAAAGCCTTTATCAGGTCATCGATATCCATGCGATTGCGGAAATCGGGGTCAACAAATCGTGCCTTCACCAATCCATCGGTGCCTACGACAAAGGTCGCGGGAATCGGCAACATCCATGAATTGTTGCCATGGTAATTTGGAATGTCGCGCGCCGATAAAATCTGCTGCAAATCCGGACTTAGCCAGATCGCGAGATTCAGCATCAGCGCATAACCATTATCGAGATCGGTCAGGATCGGAAACGGCGCGCGAGCATTTGATTTGAATTCCTGCGCGAATTCCTGCCGCTCGGGCGTGATGATAACGACCTGTCCGCCGGCGCCAGCGATTTTATCATATGCCTTGACGAGCGAGTTGACGTTGATCCGGCAATAGGGACACCAATGGCCGCGATGAAACATCACGGCGGTCGGGCTATGGGCGATGTATGATTCCAGACTGACCAGCGTTCCGGTTTCATCGGGCAGAACGAACGGCGGCATCGGTTCTCCCGGACGCGGCGAGTTTTCGCCGCCCGCATTTTCATGAATGCGCGCCACAAGACGATCGACCGCTTCGCCATACTCCGGCAGCACCTGGTGACTGATCTTGGCATATGCCTTGAGCCGCTCTTTTAGCGTGCCATCCATGTCGCGGCACGCTTCGAATGCCTGCTGAAGGCGCTGCGCGGCGGCTTGTGGAATCATGCTGCTCTCCAATCAACCGATCGTCCGGATAGACGGGCTGTCAACAAGGCCAGCCTCTTGCCAGGACATCATCGGTCGATGGCAGGCGACGAGTCCAGCGCAAACGTCATAGTCCCCGGCTATGGCTACAATGGTGAAACAGCATTTCGATTGCGCGTCGAGTTGGCCTCTCATGCAGACAAGTCATTCCAGCCGAACGCGGGAGCATGTCATGCACATCACTCAGCTACTCGATAAGGGCCGCGGCATCGCCGACCGTATCCCCTACAGCTTTGTCGCGATTGCATCCCGCGTCGCGGTCGCAAGCGTCTTCTGGCGTTCGGGGCAGACGAAGGTGACCGGATTCATGCTGCGTCCGGAAACGTTCGTTTTGTTTCGCGAAGAGTACAAGGTTCCCCTGCTGCCCCCGGATATCGCTGCCTATGTGACCGCGATCGCCGAGCATGTTTTTCCGGTTCTTTTGGTCGTCGGCCTGGCAACGCGGCTGTCAGCCCTCGGTCTATTGCTCATGACAGCGGTGATCGAAATTTTCATCTACCCGGATGGTTGGCCGGAGCACATTCTGTGGGCAGCGCTGCTGCTTTCCATCATTGGCCGCGGTCCCGGTGCGATCTCACTCGATCACCTGATCTGGCACCGTAGCCAATCTCCCCTCGCCTACGCGCGCTAACGCAATCTCCCGAGGAAGCCTGTCCGGCCGCTAACGCGGCCGGACTTTTTTTAGATGAACGCCACCACAATGCGAGCGCCGATCAGGATCGACAGGTTCGCGGGGAGATCGAAGTCTTCGGACTCTTCCAATCCATTTGCTATTGCCTTCGCCATGGTCAGGCCGTTGGCAAGCGACGTCAGAAAAGCGAGACCGCCGGGTGGCAACTTCCACACCTCGACCTCCAGTTCTGGTCGTGCGATCAATGCACTTTCTCGCCCCAAACTTCCGACAACCGCCTGTTGGTCCCTTTGATTCGACTGCCATACCGATACAATCGGAAACCGCGAAGCGACAAGCGAAACCGAGGGGTGAAACCTCACCATCAGATCACCCAACCGATCTGCTGCGACATCGGCAAAAACTTCCGATCTGATCGGAAGAGCATCTGCGGCATGATAGGCGCGCGCCCGTGCCAACTCTAGTTCCGCAATATCGGCGACATATTTCAAGCAGACCTCCACGCCCAGGCCTCGAATGAATCCTGGGAACGTTCCGCCATAGTTCAGCAAAACAGGCGAACAGGGCGGATGCGCGAGAACGAATTGCCGCACACGCTCGAAAAACGACTCATCGCCAACAACGGCGCGGACAATGGGAAATCGCAGTGCAATGAAATTCATCAGGCCAGCCGAAACAGTGTTGCGATAAACGGCGAAACCGCTTTCCGCACGCCGGCGGGTGGAAGCCCGAACGAATGCGGGCACAGCCGCAGACGGATTGAGGATTGAAGCCGCAAAGGATGTCTGCGTTCGCGCCTGTCCAGCCCATTTCGGCATCGGTCGTCTCCACCCTATGCTGCAGCCATTCGATTGCGGCGCCGAACCTCCGCAACGAGCGCCATTCGCGCGCGCTCGACCTCGCCTGCGACAACGAAGAAGGACGGAACGTCGTTATCCCATTCGATCAGCGTCGGGACGGGACCGGCCCGCGACAGGACGCGGCGGTATAGCGCCCACACTGCTTCAGATGTCTGCGAACCATGCGCGTCGATCAGCAGCCGATTGCCGTCCATGTCGCTGTCTTCGGCAAATCCGCCCAGATGAATTTCACCGACATGTTCCACGGGGAAACGGTCAATGTAACCAACAGCGTCAAAGCCGTGGTTGATAGCCGAGACATAGACGTTGTTGACATCGAGCAGCAACCCGCAACCGGTTCGGCGGGCGAGCAGGCGCAAAAACTCGACCTCATCCATATCGCTCGATTCAAACCGGATATAGGTCGAAGGATTCTCCAGCAGAATGCGCCGGCCCAGCGCCTGCTGGATTTCGTCGATGTGATCTGCGACGCGCACAAGCGTTTCCGCATTGTATGGCAGCGGAAGAAGATCGTTCATGAAGACGCCATCGTGAGTCGACCAGGCCAGATGTTCGGAAAACATCGACGGCTCATACAATCCGATCAGCTTTCTCAATCGATCGAGATGATCGCGATCGAGCGGGCCTGCGCCGCCGATGGACAGACCGACGCCATGAATGGACAAGGGATAATCCCGGCAAATATGCCGAAGCAGATGATGCGGCGGGCCGCCGGCGCCCATATAGTTCTCAGCATGGATCTCGAAAAAATCGACACACCGGGCGCCACGGAGAATATCCTCGGCATGTTCATGCTTCAGGCCAGCTCCGGCGCAGACACCGCTGGCGGGCATCCGCGGTGAGCATTGTATGCGGTCAGTCATCTGCTTCTCCCTCCTCGCCGGCGTATGAATATGGCGGGCCAGCGTCTGCTGACCCGCGATATCGTCGCACTTCTTACGTGGGCCGCTTGATCGGGTTGAGCGAGCCCATCCCGAACGGCGTCGTCGTCTTGACGCAGGCACCCTTGTCGACGAGCTTCCAGGAATTGCCCTGATAATCGATCTTGGACGTTGCGGCACACGTCGTCCCGGCGCCCGCAGCGCAATCGTTCTGCCCTTTCAACGCAACGCCAAAACACTTTTCCTTGGTGGGCTGCTCGGCCTGTGCCGTCGCGGAAACCATCGCGAGGGCCGAGGTGAGCGCACCCGCAATGGCCAGCGACGTCATCATCGTGGATTTATGAGTCATCGTGATTTTCCTTGTCCGAATATGCGCCCGTTGATCGAGCGCAGCTCATTGGAGGACAAGCCTCTCTTTGTTTGAAATGCCGATGTCCAATCGTCTCGATAGCGGCCGGGTATAGCCACGCAAACTCGGAGGACTTCAAACAACTTCACGCAATAGCGCGCGGCTATCGACTTGGAAGCAACCCGGCATTTCCACATTCAATCCGGCAAGTCGATGGTGGCACCTGTTGCTGCGGCTGCTTCAAGGGCCGGGCTTTTACAGGAGAAGCATATGTTCAACATCAAGACCCGCTCGCTTTGGCAGGGCCTCGCCGCTGCCGCTATTGTCCTGACAGCCGCTTCGGCCGCTTCAGCCGGCGATTGCCCCGCAGACAAATTCAAACCCGATGCGCGAGAGAAGGTGGACTTCAAAGCCGTCGGCGTGACCGACACGACACTTGGCTCGATCGATCTCGAAAAAGAGCCGGCCAACATCAAGGGACGTGAGCTGCGTTTCCGCAAGCTGGTGATTCAGCCCGGTGGCATCGTGCCATGGCACAGCCACGGCGATCGTCCGGCGCTCATCTATATCGCGGAAGGCGAGATCATCGAATACGCCAGCAACTGCGCGGTACCTATCATCCACAAGGCCGGCGAAATTCGCCCTGAAAAGAGCGGAACATCGCATTGGTGGAAGAACCTTGGCGACAAAACGGTCGTGCTGTTCGTCGGCGATGTCCGCCGTGATCCGGACGACCACCATATGTGACGAGCGCGCCCCACGCTTCGTTGCACGATGTGACGCCCCCGCTGGCCCGCCCCAACCCAAGCTCCGGGGCGTCACATCTCCCGCTTCCGATCATCCGAGGAACGCATCATGCACAAGATGTCCAGCACTCACGCGATGCAAGGCATGACGGCGGCCAATCATTCCCCAGGTGCCTTGCTGCGCTCGCTCGTCATCGGACTGACCGCATTTTTGACGGTCGTTGATCTATTCGCAACCCAGGCCATTCTCCCGACTCTGACAAGACACTACAACGTCACCCCCGCCGCGATGGGTTTCGCCGTGAACGCAAGCACTATGGGCATGGCAGTCGCCGGGATGACGGTCGGCCTTTTCAGCCAGAAGATCGGCCGACGCAGTGGAATACTCGTGAGCCTTGGTTTGCTCTCGATCCCGACCGCGCTTCTCGCCGTCGCTCCGAACCTTCTGGTTTTTACGCTGCTGCGCGTCGCGCAGGGCCTTTGCATGGCCTCGGCGTTCACCCTGACGCTGGCTTATCTGGGCGAACAGTGCAGCGCGATGGATTCCGGCGGCGCCTTCGCCGCTTACATCACCGGCAATGTCGCCAGCAACCTGGTCGGCAGGCTGATCTCCGCTGCCGTTGCCGATAATCTCGGCATCGCCTCAAATTTCTATTTCTTTGCATTACTGAATCTCACTGGAGCCGTACTTGTCTATTACACTATTGCACGCGCCCAGCAGATGCAGCCGGAAGAAACTCCTGCTCAATCGCCCTGGAGCGCCTTAGCAAGTCACCTGCGCAATTCTGGGCTGCGCGCGGCCTTTGGAATTGGCTTTTGCGTTCTGTTTACGTTCATCGGAACCTTCACTTATGTCAACTTCGTGCTCGTTCGCGCGCCGCTGTCGCTTGACCGTATGCAACTCGGCTTTGTTTATTTCGTCTTCCTTCCTTCAATCATCACAACATTGATGGCCGGTGCGGCCGTGCAACGATTCGGCACTCGTCCTGCACTATGGGGCGGACTCGCGCTCGCCGGGACGGGTTTGCCGCTGCTGCTCTTGTCTTATCTCCCTGCCGTGATTGGCGGAATGGTGATGGTCGGTGTCGGAACATTCTTTGCTCAGGCCGTTGCAACGGGCTTTGTCGGACGGGCAGCGATGGGCAATCGCGGTGTCGCCAGCGGCTTCTACCTTGCTTGCTATTTCTTCGGCGGGCTCGTCGGCAGCACCGTCCTCGGCCAGTTGTTCGACCGTTTCGGGTGGAATGTTTGCGTGGCGGGTATCGCTGGATCAATGATCGTGGCCGGTCTGCTCACGACCCTGCTTAAGCTTCCGCAGGAGCTACAATAGCGATATTGTATCTCAATCTGGACATAACCATTATGCGAATTGGGATTCGTCTCGCCGTATCAAGTTTGGTCTTGGCGTTTATCGCCATCAGCGCCATCGGCGTCCATATCCTGTGGTGGAGAACAGCCGAGGCCACGAGCCAAACGCTGGCCGCTACGATCAACGAACAGATCGTGTTCGCCGTCGGCGATCAATTGCAATCCATTACAGCTGAAGCCAAATCGGCCTATACAGCTGTCCTCATGCTGCTCGGTCAAAAGGTACTGGACACGAGCGACACCGGAAAGCGGAAGGCGGTATTTCTGGCCCAGCTTCAATCGCAGCCGACAATTTCATCGATAGCGTTCGGGTCGCTCGACGGATCGTTCTTCGCCGCCCACAAGCGTGGTGACACGGCTCTTGAAACGATCGACATTCCGGCAGGCCAATCCGAAATGCAAATCGATCGCTTCAAGCTGACTGACGACGGCTTCCAGTTTGAAGAACGTTTATCTGAAAGCACATCCTATCACTTAAAGAGTCAGGATTGGTTTCAAAACAGCATCGAAGCTGAGGGACAGCAGTGGTTCAATCTGACAGCGCATCCAGGCGGAAAGCGGCTTGCGGTAGCGCTTGCTGGCCCGATCGAAGTTGATCAGAAGCGGCAGGGTGTTCTTGGAATTATCGTCGAACTTACGCGAGTTTCGCGGTTTTTGTCTCAGATAACGACGGGCAAATCCGCGAGTGCGTTCATCCTTGACCGGGACGGAGACCTCGTCGCCGCTCCGGACGCAGAAGCCGACGAGGTAACCGCGCTCAAACAAAGCTATCCACGCCTCGATATTGCCACTAGCGCTCTTAAACAGGCCAAGGGAATCTACAACCCGGATCAAGCTGAAGCATACCGGTCTAGCATTACTCAAGATGGCGAATCCTACGAAATCGTTCTCACTCCGCTTTCGCTGCCTGGCTGGTCGCTGGCAACCGTCGTTCCGGAGTCGGAGTTTCTTGGACCGGTCAAAAAAACCATCCGCCATCTTCTTTTTGGTCTAGCCGTTCTAATCGTCTGCGCAGGCATATCATCTGCGTGGCTGGCGCAACGCTTGATCGCCGCGCCGCTGATCAAGGTCGTGAACGAGATCAAGCATGTCGAACGCTTTGAACTCGATCAGGTCAAGCGCCATTCATCGCAACTCGCGGAACTGGAGGATCTTTCAGGCTCGATCGCAGACATGGCGGGCGGCCTATCCGCCTTCAAGAAATATATTCCAGCAGACCTTGTCCGCTCGCTTGTCAACGAGGGGATCGAGCCACGTCCCGGCGGCCAAATCCGATCCATGAGCGTGATGTTTGCCGATATAGCCGGCTTCACCGGATTGTCGGAGCGGCTTGGCGACAAAATCATCCCGCTGCTGTCGCACTATCTGGATGTGGTCTCCACTGGTGTCAGTTTGCATGGCGGCACCATCGACAAATTCATCGGCGACGCCGTTATGGCTTTCTGGGGAGCACCTGCAGCCGACACTGACCATGCAATCCGATCGTGTCGTGCGGCGCTTGCCTGCCAACGCGCAATACAAAAGTCGCAAATCCGGGACGACAACGGGCAGCCGCTACGAATCCGGATCGGCATTAATTCAGGCGACATGCTGGTCGGCAATATCGGCTCTGCCGTGCGATTGAACTACACCGTGATTGGCGACGCCGTGAATGTTGCAAGCCGTCTCGAGGGCGCGAACAAACAATATGGGACCGAGATCATTATCGGTCCCGAAACGCGCCGACTCGCGGGACACCACATCCGGGTACGTGAGTTGGGCGCTTTGGCGGTCCGCGGACGGCTCGGCGAAATGCAGGTCTATGAGCTGCTGGGAATGACTGACGCAGAAGGCGATCAATCTCGCTGACTTCGTTCCAAAAGAAAAATCTGACAACTTCTTTCCGGTCTCTGCTCCGAACGCAAATGCCGCCACATCACACAGTGGTTTTATTCTCCGGTCTCTTGCGAGCGACTCTGGAAAACGGGAATTTCTCAATGTGTGAGCGGAGACTGAGCCTCAATTTCGGGAAGTAACGGTGCGAATCCGGTCTCTGTAGAGACTCTACATGCCGGAAAAGCCCGCCAATGGCAGGCATTTCTTACACTAAAGAAGAATATTCTCTGAAATCGCGACTAGCTGGCTGGGGAACTAGGATTTGAACCTAGACAAACAGAGTCAGAGTCTGTTGTGCTACCGTTACACCATTCCCCAATCGATCACGAACTTGATGGGCGCGTGGCTTGTCGCCACTGCGGCTCATGTCCAAATCAGCAATTCGTGTCGCGCGCTGGATATAGAGCGGGCCTGCGCTCCGGTCTACCCCCGTGGTGCGGTGCCCCTACTGGGAGCCTGCCCCGAATTGCTTAGGTCAGCGACCGACATATCATTCATATAGGGTAAACAATGGCTTAACCGCTATTTCCCGGCCTGATGCACGCAGCGCGCCGGGATAAAAATACCTCTTCATTTATCGAGCCTTAGCATCGGTCCTATTGGCCCGATCAACGGCTCGGGCCTGCCCCTGCCTTTAGCACCGAAAAAAGCAGCAGACGGCGTTAAGTGATTTTTGCGACAAGCCTTTGCATAGTTGGGGAAATTCAAGATTGTAGATAGGCCCCCATGCTGACTTCCTCGACGGCCCCCTCCCTTGGGCGCGTTATCTCGGTTCGCGGATCGCAGGCCCGCGTCGGCATGATGGCGACATCGACAATCAACAGCTCCAATGTTCGCGCCACGGTCGGTCAGTTCTTCGGCATGAGGACCATGTCGACGATCATCATTGCGATGATCACTGAGGTCAGTTGCGAAAATTTGTCCCCCGGCGACAATTACATCGCAGTCGCGTCAGTCGATCTGCTCGGCGAAATCGGCGGCACATCCGGCCGCTTTCAGCGCGGCGTCACCAGCTATCCCACCATTGGTGACCCGGTCGACATCCTGACCAACGAACAATTGCGGACCGTCTACGCGCCGTCGAAGCCAGAGCAAATCAATATCGGCACGCTGCAGCAGGATCCGTCGGTCACCGCCTATGTCGATGTCGAGGACATGCTGAGCAAGCACTTTGCCGTGCTGGGTTCAACCGGAGTCGGCAAATCCACCGGCGTCTCGCTGCTGTTAAACGCCATCCTGCAAGTGCGCCCGAACCTGCGCATGTTTCTGCTGGACGTGCATAACGAGTATGGACGCTGCTTCGGCGAAAAATCACTCGTCCTCAATCCACGAAATCTCAAGCTGCCGTTCTGGCTGTTCAATTTCGAGGAATTCGTCGACGTGATCTTCGGCGGGCGACCCGGTATCGCGGAAGAACTCGAAGTTCTTGTCGAGCTCATTCCCATGGCCAAAGCTCTTTACACGCAATACCAGAATACGGATCGCCTCGGCCTGAAGCGCTTGGATTCCAAAAGCGTCGGTTACACTCCCGACACACCCGTCCCCTATCGGCTGGTCGATCTAATCACGCTAATCGACGAGCGCATGGGCCGGTTGGAAAACCGATCGTCGCGCATCATCTATCACAAGCTGATCACGCGCATCGAGACCGTGAAGAACGATCCGCGCTACGCATTTATGTTCGAGAACGCCAATGTCGGCGGTGACACGATGGCAGAAGTCATCAGTCATCTCTTTCGCCTGCCGGCAAATGGCCGCCCGATGACGGTCATGCAACTCGCTGGCTTCCCGGCGGAAGTTGTCGACTCGGTCGTTTCCGTTCTTTGCCGCATGGCGTTCGATTTCGGACTGTGGAGCGACGGCGCTTCACCAATGCTTTTCGTGTGCGAAGAAGCGCATCGTTATGCGTCCGCCGACCGCAGCGTTGGATTCGGGCCGACCCGCAAAGCGGTGTCGCGCATCGCCAAGGAAGGCCGCAAGTACGGCGTGTATCTGGCTCTCATCACCCAGCGCCCGGCGGAACTCGACGCCACGATCATTTCCCAGTGCAACACGCTTTTCGCGATGCGCCTTGCCAACGAGCGCGACCAAGCGCTGCTGCGCTCCGCCGTGTCGGACGCCGCCGCAAACCTGCTGTCATTTGTGCCATCGCTCGGAACGCGGGAAGTGCTTGCGTTCGGCGAAGGTGTCGCGCTGCCGACCCGGCTGCGCTTCAAGGAAGTGCCGGCGCATCAGATGCCGCGCAGCGAAGCGACCATCGAAACGACGCCGTCGGCCCAAGGCGGTCATGACGTCAATTTCGTAAGCTCTGTGCTGGATCGATGGCGCGGCGCGACATCCCATCGCGAAACGCCGAACGATCCGACTTTCGAGCGGAACGCTGAACGCCCCGTCCCTCGCGCTCCCGACGCGCCAATGTTGCAGCCGTCGCTTGGCCTCGATCCCGACCGCTTCTCGCTTTTGAAGAAACCGCTGCGCTGATCGCGTAACAGCCGTGCGTGCGCTTCGGCTTTGCTGCTGAACGTTCGTCCACTATGGTCCGTGCGGACAATCGCATCGGATCATCAGCATGACGACGCCCGCCATCAGCCGCTTCCCCGTTCCAGCCCTCACTTCGCTGCCTGAAGACATCCGCACGCGCATTCTGGGCGTGCAGGAAAAGTCGGGTTTTGTACCCAACGTATTTCTTGCGCTGGCCTATCGGCCTGATGAATTTCGCGCATTCTTTGCCTATAACGACACGCTGATGGAAAAAGACGGCGGTCTCAGCAAAGCCGAGCGCGAGATGATTGTTGTTGCGACCAGCGCGGCAAACCAATGTCACTATTGCGTGGTGTCGCATGGCGCGATCCTGCGCATCCGCGCGAAAAATCCCCTGATCGCCGATCAGATCGCCAACAACTATCGCAAGGCGGACATCACGCCGCGCCAGCACGCGATGCTCGATTTCGCCGTCAAGGTTTGTCTGGAATCGCAGAGAACATCCGCGACAGATTTCGAGACATTGCGCGGCCATGGTTTCAGCGATGACGACATCTGGGACATCGCTGCCATCGCGGCGTTCTTCGCGCTGTCAAACCGTATGGCCAGCGTCACCGACATGCGGCCGAACGATGAGTTCTACATGATGGGCCGGGTGCCGAAAGCATAGTTGCGAGGACTTCGCCTTGATCGAATGGTGGGACATCGTTTTACGGCTCGGCGTGGCGACGCTGGTATCCGGCGCCATTGGCCTCAATCGTGATCTGCATGGCAAATCCATCGGCATCAGAACGCTCGGGCTCGTCGGCCTCGCCACCGCACTGATCGTCATGCTCGCCAGCCCGTCGAGTGTCGAAGCAGGTCAGCTCACCGATGCAACGAGCCGTGTGATTCAGGGATTGCTCACGGGCATCGGCTTTCTCGGCGCAGGCGTGATCGTCCACAGCGATCAGCGCAAAGTGAAAGGACTGACCAGCGCCGCGTGCGTCTGGCTTACGGCCTGTATCGGCATTGTCTGTGGCCTCGGACATTGGCGGCTTGTCAGTATCGCTCTTGTCTTCGCGTTTATCCTGCTTGTGCTTGGCGGCCCGCTGGAGCGTGGGCTTCACCGCGTGTTCGGCGGCAAGCCATCCGATGATGCGGCATCGGATAAGAACCCCGAACAGGATGGACGCTAGTCATCGTCAGCTGGGCCACACCAGCCCGGCAAATAAACCGCATCCTTGCTTTTGCCGAGCGACAGCGCCTGCTCGACAGCCTTCTCGAAATCGTTGTCGACCGTTTTGCGAGACATCTTGCGGCGAAGAAAATCGGCCCACAGGAATTCGCTGAACGGTGTGGTGTCTTTCGCAAAACCGCCAGCGCGGCGCAACTCGCCCGCCAGACTGCGGAACGGATCGTCTTTCAGACCCGTCACATTTTTCGGCAGGTCGTCGTAATGCCGGCGCTCGCCCTTGGCATCGTAGGGATAAACCCAGCGATGATTGTCGAGCACGACCCAGAACGCTTTCTTGTCGACCATCGTCAAGTCGGCGATGACCGAGACCAACACATCTTTCTCGCCCTCTTCATGAAGCGCGCGCGCAAGATGATGATGATCGATGACGTAGTTTTTCTGGTCTGGTCCGACGACCACCGGAATCATGTGCCGTCCTAGCAATTCAGCACGCTTCTTCGAATTGTGCGCGCGCCAGCGTTTCTGTTTTTCCTTCACCTCGCGCATTCCGACCGTCATCTGTGTCGGGCGAAGGGACAGGATTGAAACAGGTTTCAGGATCGGTTCGCGTTTATTCGCCATGATCTCGGGCTCCAGTGACAGTTCCAGCAACCTAACCGAGGCCACCGGTTCATGTGCAGCCGTCGCACATCACTTTCAGGACATCCGGCCGGCAAACTTCACGACAATGCGCGCCGCCTATCCTTTTACGCATCACAGGAATACGGTGTTTTCTGGCGACACTTGCTTTCTGCAGGCTAAGATCAATCTCATGACAAACGGCGATCATCGCGTTCTCAAATTTCGGCCGCGAACACAGACACGGCCGCCGAGCGACACCCAAAGCAAGCTGGCTCCCGATCTGTCTCAATTCGAGAACGGACACGAAAGCCCGGATGACTACCGTCACCGCATGATCACCAATGTCGCCGCCATCGCGTTCACCGCCGCTTTGACGGGGGCTGGCATCTGGCTCGCGGTGACGCTGGCCGATCTGCGGAACAAGCAGGACTGCGTGCTCATGGGCCGGCGAGATTGCGCGCAGATTTCGGCGCAAAAAACCGATCCGATTCGCCACAATTAGGCTCGAAAACCGCAGTCAACCCGGTGGGCTGCGCCATTGAACTCGGGTCATCGCTCCGATATATGGGGATTCAACCCGTCCCGAGGGATTGCGGCACGATTCACGGGTCTGCATCCCGCGCCATTCACGGCGTTATCTTATACATCTCAAAGGCTTAGCATGTCGTCTACATTCGACCAGGTCGCAACGATCATTGCGGAAACGTGTGACATTCCCCGCGATACGATCACGCAGGAAAGTCACGCTATCGACGATCTTGGAATCGACAGCCTCGATTTTCTCGACATCGCCTTTGCTATCGACAAAGCGTTCGGCATCAAGCTGCCGCTTGAAAGGTGGACTCAGGAGGTCAACGACGGCAAGGCGACGACCGAACAGTACTTTGTCCTGAAAAACCTCAGCGCGCGCATCGACGAGCTGGTCGCCGCCAAGGGCGCCTGACGCGCCCGCCATGCGCCTCGAATATTTCCAGCTTATCGACCGGATTGCCGATCTCGACATCGGCAAGCGGACGATTACGGTCGAAGCGCAGGTGCCGCAGACCAGCACCATTTTCGAAGGCCACTTCCCCGGCTATCCGCTCATGCCAGGCGTGCTGCTGATCGAGGCGATGGCGCAGACCTCTGGCTGGTTGCTGATCGGACTTCTCAAGTTCGAGCGCATGCCGTTTCTGGCTGCCGTCAAGGAAGCCAAGATGCGGGACTTCATAACTCCCGGCGAATTGCTGACCATCAACGCGACCGTGGCGCATGACGGCTCCGGCTTTGCCGTCACGGAAGCCAAGATCAGCGCGGGCGGCAAAGTGAAATGCAACGCCACGCTGACATTCCGGCACACGCCGTTTCCGAATTCCGAAATGCGCGGGCATATGGAAGCGATGGCAAAGAAAATCGAATTTCCCGAACAGGCAATCGTACATGGCTGACAGCTCTTCCACCGGCGGCCCGCGCGAAGCCTGGATCACGGGAATTGGCCTTGCGACTTCGCTCGGCGAAGGACTGGATGCACATTGGGACGCGCTGAACGACAAGCGCGTCAATGCCGACGAAACAACTTTTGCGCCGTACATCGTTCATCCGATGGCGAAGGTCAGCTTCGATGCGCAGATTCCGAAAAAAGGCGATCAGCGCCAGATGGAAGCCTGGCAGCGGATCGGCACCTATGCCGCTGGCCTCGCGCTGGATTCCGCAGGCATCAAGGGCAACACCGAAATTCTCTCGCGGATGGACATGATTGTCGCCGCTGGCGGCGGTGAACGCGATCTCGCGGTCGATGCCGCCATTGTCAGCGCGGATGTGAAAGGCAACGCACCACCCGGCTTGCTCAACGAGCGGCTGATGAACGATCTGCGCCCCACCCTCTTTCTTGCACAGCTCTCGAACCTGCTCGCTGGCAATATCGCGATCGTGCATGGCGTTACGGGATCGTCGCGCACTTTCATGGGCGAGGAAGCCGCGGGCGTCGATGCTGCGCGCATCGCACTGGCGCGCATCGCCGCCGGACAAAGCGACATTGTTCTGGTCGGCGCAGCGCAGAACGGCGAGCGCAAGGATCTGCTGATGCTCTATGAGTTCAGCGACTTCAATCATAAGAACAAATTCGCGCCGGTATGGGCGCGCGATAACGGTTTTGCGCTCGGATCTGGCGGCGTGTTCTTCGTAATCGAATCCAAGGAACATGCGCAAGCGCGTGGCGCGAAGCCCTATGCCAAGCTGTCGAGCGTCGTTTCCGAGCATACAAGCCGCAAGACCCCGGGCAGCGTCACCACGACGCTCAATAAACTATGGTCGAAGCTCGGCGTAACCGGCAAGAACAGCGCGATCATTACTGGCGCGACTGGTGCCGCGCCCGTCACTGCTGATGAACGCGCGTTCCTCGACAACCATCGCGATGTACCGACGCGGGCGTCAGCGACCGCATTCGGCCATCTGATGGAAGCGCAGTTTCTGCTCGGCGTGGTACTGGCTGCGCTGTCGATCTCGCGTGGCGCACTGTTCGCGCCTAACGATTCGTCCGGCGTCGAGCGTGACATGAGCGGCGCGCCATCCGAGATCGTGGTGATTGGCGCAGGTCACTGGCGCGGCGAAGGCATGGCGCTGGTTGAGAATATATAGCGGGGCATGAGATCATGACGGCAACGCGCGATAAATTCGGACGGCCTATTGTCGTTGTGACCGGCATCGGCGTTGTCACGTCGCTCGGTGCAGGAAAGACAGACAATTGGGCCAAGCTGTCCGCAGGCGAGTCTGGCATCCGCACCATCACGCGATTTCCGACTGACGGCCTCAAGACAACGATGGCGGGCACTGTCGATTTTCTGAACGTCGAGCCATTCTCGTCGACGGTGCTGTCGGAGCGGCTTGCGGAGACGGCAACGGAAGAAGCCATCGCGCAGGCCAATATCGGCACAAAAGGTGATTTTCCCGGCCCGTTGTTTCTCGCAGTCGCGCCTGT
>Ga0209023_10003365_pt1 | contig 19157 bp, 17 predicted proteins | sample LakOneMetagenome_FD_187468 | JGI IMG/M metagenome (GOLD analysis project Ga0209023, IMG submission 187468) | Freshwater and sediment microbial communities from Lake Erie, Canada (SPAdes) (version 2) | ecosystem: Environmental > Aquatic > Freshwater > Lentic | place: Lake Erie, Canada...
TGACAACGCTGGTGAAGAAGCACGCCACGGAACAGCGCTACCAGTTCACCGGCGGGGTCTCGATCAGATTCTCTGAAGACCGCAGCCTGAGCGAGGGCATGGTTCAGATCGACTCCAGTTCGCTCAAGGGCGACGTCACCTGGACCCCCGTTGTCGACATCAGCGGAAAGCGTTACCCCCTGACGAAATCCCGCACAGTCATCGGCCGCGGCAGCGACGCCGACATCACCATCGACGACACCGGTACGTCTCGGCGCCACGTCGAAATCATCTGGGACGGCTCCAGAGCCCAGGTGCAAGACCTCGGTTCCACGAACGGATCCCAGCTCAACGGAAGTGCGTTCACGCAGTCGATCCTGGAGCCCGAGTCCGTCGTCACCATCGGCCGAACCCGCATCGTCTTCCGGGTTGTGGCTCAGGAGCAATCCACCGGGGGCGTCAATGAACGACACGATATGGGCGGATTCTGGGGGCCCTCGAAATGAGCGTCAGTGAACTGACCCTGCTGGTGCTGCGCATTGGGTTCCTGCTCGTGTTGTGGATGTTCATCTTCGGCATCGTCTATGCCCTGCGCAGTGATCTGTTCGGACAGCGCGTGCGCAAATTATCGGCGGATGCCGCTGCCGCGCCCACCACACCGCCGCCCTTTCAAGCGCCCGCAGCCATGACCATTCCGGCCGCGGCGGCGGCACCCACCGAGCAGTTCACCAAAGCAAAGGCACCGAGCGCGCCTGCGCCGGGAGGCAAGGCCACCGCCCACAACACCGCACGTCTCGTCATCACGTCGGGACCCAAAGCCGGCACCGAATTCCCCCTCGGAACCGACCCGATCACCATCGGCCGTTCGAGCGACTCGAGCCTGGTCATCCGTGACGACTACACGTCCACCCACCACGCGCGCCTGATGCTCTGGAACGATGAGTGGATGATTCAGGACCTTGATTCGACCAACGGCACGTTCCTGGGTGGAACCCGCGTCGTTCTCCCCACTCCCGTGCCGCTCGACACGATGGTGAAAATCGGCGCAACCAGCTTTGAGCTTCGGCGGTAGCTTCAATGGCAACAGTGATCCATAGCGCCGCCGCCTCAAATGTGGGCAAAGTGCGTTCGAACAACCAGGACTCCGGGTATGCCGGGCGGTCACTGTTCGTCGTGGCCGACGGCATGGGGGGCCACGCGGGCGGAGATGTCGCCTCTTCCATCGCCGTCAAACGGATCATTGAAGCCGATACCGTCTATGACTCGGCCGCAGACGCCGAATTCGCCCTGCAGGCGGCCCTCATCGGCGCAAACGCACAACTGGCCGAGACGGTCTTCGAACACGCCGAGCTCACCGGTATGGGCACCACCGTCAGCGCCATGGTCGTGCTGCACAACGAGGTGGCCATCGCCCACATCGGCGACTCCCGCATCTACCTGTTGCGAGACAATGAGCTCTCCCAAATCACCGTCGATCACACCTTCGTGCAACGGCTCGTGGACAGCGGCCGCATCACGGAGCAGGAAGCCATGGTGCATCCGCGGCGTTCGGTGCTCATGCGCGTGCTCGGCGACGTCGACTCCTCTCCGGAGATCGATACCTCCATCCTCGCCACTCTCCCCGGCGACCGCTGGCTGATCTGCTCGGACGGCCTCACCGGGGTCGTTTCCCACGCCGGCATAGCCGCCGCCCTGCTGAGCGGTTTGAACGCCCAGGATGCCGCGGATCGCCTGGTGAAAGAAAGCCTCGACGGCGGTGCGCCCGACAACGTCACCGTGGTGATCGTCGACGTGGGTGATGCCGACAACATCGATCGCGCTGAAACCCCCGTTGTGGTCGGTTCGGCAGCGAACCCGCTCGCGTTCGGCGAAGAGCCGGTGCGCAACCGCCCCCTGCGTATCCCGGCGCTTCGGCTGCACCCGGTGCGCGAGACCCACTTCGAGCCCGACTCGCAGGACTACCTGTCCGAGCTGATCGAGGAAGACGCCCGCCGCGCCCGCCGCCGCAAGGCCACCTGGCTGGTCGCCGTCATCCTGCTCCTGATCGCCATCTCGAGTGCCACGGTGCTGGGGTACCAGTGGACTCAGACGCGTTATTTTGTGGGCGTGGAAGGCAGTACCGTCGCCATCTACCAGGGCGTTCAGCAGGACGTGGGCCCCATCACGCTCTCCAGCGTCTTCGAAGACACCAACATTGAGCTATCCAAGCTGCGTGTGTACGACCGCCAGCAGGTAGAGAACACGATCAGTGCGTCCTCTCTCGCAGAGGCGAAACTCATTGTCGAACGGTTGCAAAATGCCAGCCAGTAATCCTTCCGTCAACACGGCCGCGCGCCCCGGAACACAGCCGGACAAGGTGCGACGTCTGCACCTGCCGCAGAAGCTGCGCAATCTTGAGCTGTTCCTGGTGGTGATCGCGTGTCTGATTAACGCGGGAGCCGTGGTGCTCGTGCAATTGGGCGCGCTGGGACGCATCGACACCACGCTGGTGCTCCTCGGGGCCAGCCTGTCGTTCCTGGTGCTCGCCCTGCACGTCGTGATGCGCTTCGTCGCCCGAGACGCCGACCCCTTCATCTTGCCGATCGCCACCCTGCTCAATGGCCTGGGCATCGCCATGATCTACCGCATCGATATCGCCGATGGCGTGGGGGGCTGGCAGAGCGCCGCCGTGCGGCAGACCGTGTGGAGCGCACTCGCGATCGCCTGCGCGATTGTCGTCATCCTGGTCATCCGAAACCACCGCATTCTATTCCGCTACACGTATATTGCCGGTTTTGTCGCCGTCATTCTGCTGCTGCTGCCCCTAATACCGGGCCTGGGCCGGGAAGTCAGTGGTGCACGCGTGTGGATCGGCGTCGGCGATTTCGCCACCTTCCAGCCGGGTGAGATCGCCAAGATCGCCCTGGCCGTGTTCTTCGCCGGCTATCTTGTGCGCAACCGCGACAGCCTGTCCATGGTGGGTAAGCGATTCATGGGCATGCACTTCCCCCGGCTGCGTGACCTCGGCCCGATTCTGGTGGTCTGGGCCCTGTCCATGTCGGTCATTATTTTCCAGCGCGACCTCGGCACCGCCCTCCTCTACTTCGGACTGTTCCTGGTGATGCTCTATCTGGCCACCGGTCGGCTCAGCTGGGTTGTGCTGGGAATGGCGTTGTTCCTCGGCGGCGCCGTTCTGGCCAGCCAGACGCTCACCTACGTGAACGGACGTTTCACGAATTGGCTCGACGCGCTGAACCCGGACGTGTACAGCGCCCCCGGCGGGAGTTATCAGCTGGTGCAAGGTTTGTTCGGCCTGGCCAAGGGCGGCTTGCTCGGCACCGGCCTCGGTCAGGGTCGGCCCGACATCACCCCGGTTCCGCAGAGTGACTACATTATCGCAAGCCTCGGCGAAGAGCTGGGACTGGCCGGCGTCTTCGCCATCCTGGCGCTCTACCTGCTCTTGGTCGCTCGCGGTTTCCGTATCGGCTTCGCCGGACAGGATGACTTCGGCAAGCTGCTCGCGGTCGGGCTGTCGTTCGTCGTGGCCTTGCAGTGCTTCATCGTGATCGGTGGCGTCACCCGGGTGATTCCGCTCACCGGACTCACCACGCCGTTCCTGGCGGCCGGCGGTTCCTCCCTCGTGGCGAACTGGATCATTGTGGCGCTGCTGCTGCGCCTCTCCGACACCGTACGCAACCAACCCAGGCTGGTGGTCTGATGAATCGTGAACTCAAGCGAGTGAGCCTCGTGGTGCTGCTGATGTTCGTCGCCCTGCTCTCGTCCTCGTCTATCGTGCAGGCGTTCCAGGCCGATAACCTCTCAGCGGATGCCCGCAACACGCGCACACTCCTCGACAGCTACTCGGTCGAGCGCGGCGCCATTCTGGTAAACGGGGAGCCCGTCGCGCAGTCGATGCCCTCTAACGACGACTTCAAATTTCTGCGCACCTACGGCAATGGCCCGCTCTATGCGGCGATCACGGGATTCTTTCCCATCAACGGCGCCCCCACCGGTCTCGAGCAAGCACTCAACGGTGAACTCACGGGAACCTCCAACGCGCAGTTCTTCGACAAGATCAGCGCCGTCGTGACCGGTGTCGACCCCAAGGGTGCCGCGGTGGAGACCACCATCGACCCAGTTGCCCAGCAGGCGGCCTGGGACGCACTCGGAGACCAGAAGGGTTCCGTCGTTGTCTTGGAGCCCAAAACAGGCCGCGTGCTCGCCATGGTGTCCAAGCCCAGCTTCGACCCGAACCTGCTCGCCGTGCACAACAACGCCGAGGTCACCGACACCTATCAGGCGCTGCTCGATGATCCCGCTAATCCGCTGATCAATCGTGCCATCAACAGCCTCAATCCCCCCGGATCGGTTTTCAAGCTCGTCGTCGTGACGGCGGCACTGGAATCGGGTAATTTCACCCCCGAGAGCACATTCCCCAACCCGGCGAGTTTTCAGCTGCCCGGTTCCAGCTCCCTGGTGACCAACTCAGGCGGCGGGACCTGCGGCGGCGGCGACACGGTTACCATCGCCACTGCCCTGCGGCTTTCCTGCAATATTCCGATGGCCGAACTGGGACTCCAACTCGGTGACGACGCCTTGCGGGCGACGGCCGAGAAATTCGGTTTCAATTCCGGTCTGAGCATTCCGATGGATGTCACGGGAAGCAACTACCCGGCATCGCCCAATGCCGCTCAAACAGCGCTCTCCGCCTTCGGCCAGACCGACGTGCGTGCGACTCCGCTGCAAATGGCCGTTGTCTCGGCCGCGATCGCCAACGGAGGCGTTGCCATGAAGCCCAACCTGGTCGACGAAATACTGGCCCCCGACCTCAGCCCGCTGCAAACTTTCAAGCCTGAAGTGATGCAGCGGGTCATGAGTGAGCAAACAGCGGCAACTCTTACTCAAATGATGGTCAATGGCGTCCAGGATGGCGCCGCGAGCAATGCAAGAATAGACGGGGTTGAAGTGGCGGGAAAGACGGGCACGGCAGAGAACGGTTCCACGGATCCGTACACGCTTTGGTTTACCGGATTTGCCCCCGCAAACGAACCAAAATATGCCATCTCCGTTCTGATAGAAGACGGCGGCGGAATGGGACAAACAGGGTTCGGCAATCTCCTTGCCGCGCCGGTCGCACAAAAGGTTCTAGAGGCGGTGCTTAACAAATGAGACCCACAGCAGGGCTCACCTTCGGTGGTCGGTACGAGCTGCAGTCGCGCATCGCGATCGGCGGCATGGGTGAAGTATGGAAGTCGACCGACCTGGTCATCGGCCGTACCGTCGCCATCAAGATCCTGAAAGACGAATATCTGGGCGACCCCGGATTCCTTGAGCGTTTCCGTGCCGAGGCTCGCCACGCCGCTCTGGTGAATCATGAGGGCATCGCAAACGTCTTCGACTACGGCGAGGAAGACGGCAGTGCCTTTCTCGTGATGGAGCTCGTTCCCGGCGAAGCTCTCTCCACCATCCTCGAACGCGAGCACGTGCTGCCTGCCGACAAGGTGCTCGACATCGTGGCGCAAACCTCACTGGCCCTGCATGCCGCCCACGCGGCCGGTCTCGTGCACCGCGATATCAAGCCGGGCAACCTGCTGATCACACCCGAAGGCCGGGTGAAAATCACCGACTTCGGCATCGCACGCATCGCCGACCAGGTTCCGCTCACAGCGACCGGTCAGGTGATGGGAACCGTCCAGTACCTCTCGCCCGAACAAGCCAGTGGACATCCCGCTTCCCCCACCACGGACATCTACTCCATTGGAATCGTCGCCTACGAGTCACTGGCGGGCAGACGCCCGTTCACCGGTGAGTCCCAGGTGGCCATTGCGATGGCTCAGATCAACGAAACCGCACCGGAATTGCCGGCCACGGTCTCTGAACCCATCCGAAACCTCGTCTTCGCATGCCTGGCCAAGAACCCGGCCGACCGGCCGGCATCCGCCGCGCACCTGGCCCGGGCCGCATCCGCCCTCCGTCGCGGAGATGTGGCAGCTGCCGCGATCGCGGTTCCGGGAGTCCTCGGCGGAGAATCGCTGACGGCAGCGACCATGCTCATGCCCGGCGGTAACGATCAGGCCACCACGATGCTGCCGGCATCCGCTCAAGGCACCCGATCCGATGCCGTCGCGGCGGACGCCAAGGGTAAGAAGAAGGGTCCATGGTCCTGGTCTCTCATCACCCTTATCATCGTGCTCGCGCTCGTGCTCGCCGGTGCGATCTTCGCCCTGGTCACGCAGAACAACGGCACGCCCGCTCCCCTGCCCACGGTCGCCTCACCCACCCCATCATCGTCACCCACGCCGTCACCCACCCCGACACCGTCACCCACACCGACACCGACGAGCACCACGTCGCAGGTGAACCTCGCCGACTTCGCCGGTAAGACCAGCGCCGAAGCCCGCACCATGCTGGATGGCCTGGGCCTGATCGCCAATGTCGAAGAAGGCAACGCGTCCACGTCGCCCGAACAGGTCGTCGACACGGTGTACTCGGTGAACCCCACCGGGCCGGTGCCCAAGGGCAGTGAGATCGTTGTTCGCGTCTACGCCCCGGCGGCAGTCCCCACGACGCCCACGACGGCCCCCACGGCCACGCCGGCGGCGGTGGCTCCGGGAGCACCCGTTGCCGTCACGTTGACATCACAGTCATGCCCGACCGGTCAGCAGCTCGCCGGCTACAAGGTGACCGCCACCAACGGGGCCGTTGTCACGGCGCCGAACCCGTCGGAATCGACGACGGCTACCGTGACCGCGGGCCCCATCACCGGTCCGAAGACATTCAACATTTCGTACACCTACTTCTGCGGCCAGGTGGAGTCCGGGTCGTCACCCACCACCACGGTCACCGTTACTGGGGCAACCGGATAGTACTCACACAGCTTCGGACCCGGTAAAATAATGACCATTGTGTCTACAGACCCCGGGGAGTTCAGTTTTGAGTGATGACGGTCGCCTGCTAGCTGGTCGCTATCGTGTCGGTGCGCTCATCGGTCGCGGTGGCATGTCGGACGTGCATATCGGCACCGACTCGCGGCTGGGTCGCACGGTCGCCATCAAAATGCTGAAGTCCTCCCTGGCCGCGGACCCCGCGTTTCGCACGCGTTTCCGGCAGGAGGCCCAGGCAGCCGCCCGGATGGCACACCCCACGATTGTGCGTGTTTTCGATGCCGGCGAAGAGACCGTCACCGACGCAAGCGGCACAGCTTCGCAGGTTCCGTTCATCGTGATGGAACACGTCGACGGACGGCTGCTCAAGGACATCATCCGCGAAGGTCCGATCGATGCCGTCGAGGCCGTCCGCATCATTGACGGTGTGCTCACGGCACTGGAATATTCGCACCGAGCGGGCGTCGTGCACCGCGATATCAAGCCGGGCAACATCATGATCACCACGTCCGGGCAGGTCAAGGTGATGGACTTCGGGATTGCCCGCGCCATCTCGGATTCATCGACGACCGTGGCGCAAACCACCGCAATCCTCGGCACCGCCTCGTACTTCTCGCCCGAACAGGCCAAGGGTGAATCCGTGGATGCCCGCACGGACCTCTATTCCACCGGCGTAGTGCTCTTCGAGATGCTTACCGGCCGTCCGCCCTTCCGTGGGGAGACCCCGGTTGCCGTGGCCTATCAGCATGTCAGTGAAACGCCGGTGAAACCGTCGTCGCTCAACCCCAAGGTCTCCCCCGCACTCGACTATGTGGTTTTACACGCCCTGGCCAAGGACCGGTTCACTCGCTACCAGAGCGCCGTGGAGTTTCGGGCCGATGTCGAAACCGCCGGGCATGGTCATATCCCCGCGGATCGTTCATCCGACGAAGCGGGTGGCGGGCTCTTCGGTGCCCCGCCCACCCTGGAGTCAGGCTCGGTCCTCGCCATCAAACAGCTCAGCGAGGACCAGACCATGGTTCGCACTCAGCGACGCCCTCCGGTTGTCTGGGTGTGGGCGGGCATCGTGGCCGTTGTCGTGATTGTCGTCTCGGTCATGTTCTGGGTGTCCACGCTCACGCCTTCCACGCAGATCCCCGACAACTCGCGCCGCATTCCGTTACTCACCGGGCAAAGCTATGATCAGGCGCAGAACACCCTCCTCGATCTCGACCTCGCGGCCACGAAGGCCGAGGAGCCCAGTGCCACCGTGCCCGCCGATGAGGTCATCCGCACGGAGCCTCCGGTTGGAACCACGGTTCAACCCGCCGAGGTCATCAAAGTTGTCGTGTCCACGGGGCCCGTTCCCGTTCCGGTTCCTGACGTGACCAATCAACCGCTCGCTGAGGCGCAGGCCGCGGTCGAGGCCGCGGGGCTGGTGTCCGGATCGGTTAGCAGGCAGAACTCCCCCACGGTTGCCGCCGACGTGGTCATGAGCACGACTCCGGCTGCCCTCACCGTGGAAGCGACCGGAGTGACGGTGAACTACGTGGTCTCCAGCGGTCTGGTCACACTGACCGATATGACCGGCCAGTCCCTCAGCGCGGCTACCGATCTGCTTCGCGGTGACACCTTGCTCCTCGTGGTGACACCGCCGATTCCGGACACCACCTGCGCGCAGCGACCTGGGTCCCCGGTGACGCAGCAATCCATCGCCCCGGGGGACGTTCCGCAGAAGTCCGAGATCACCCTCACCTACTGCGCGGGTTAGTTCAGCCGAGGCGCAGAAGCGGGTGCAGTCCCTGCGCTGTGACTCGGGCTTCGGGCAGGCCGGCCAAGGCGAGCCAGTTACCCACCATGGCATAGCCGCCCTCGGTGAGAACGGATTCCGGGTGGAATTGCACGCCGAGGATTGGCGCAGACTCGTGCCGAAGCCCCATGATCACCCCACCCTGGGTGCGTGAGGTCACAGTGAGCTCGCTGGGCACCGTGCCGTCGACCACGGCGAGAGAGTGATATCGCGTCGCCGTGAAGGGCTGGGGAACCCCGGCATAGAAGTCGCTGCCATCGTGCGTGATCAAACTGGTCTTCCCGTGCATGAGCTCCTCGGCGTTGGTCACCGTGGCGCCGAACGCCTCAGCGATCGCTTGATGTCCCAGGCACACACCGAACAGGGGCACGTTCGCCTGCAGGGCGGCGCGAACCATGGCAACAGACACACCGGCGTCCGCCGGCTTGCCCGGGCCGGGAGAGAGCAGCACGCCGTCGTAGGCGGCAATTTGATCGGCCGCCTCATCCGGGGAGAAGGCGTCGTTTCTCAGCACGACCGTCTCAGCCCCGAGTTCCATCAGGTACCCATTCAGCGTGTAAACAAAGCTGTCGTAATTATCGATGACAAGTATGCGGGTCACGGACCACCCACCGTCGCTTCCTGGTTGTTGATGTACTGGTCGACCCAGGGGAAAACCCAGGTAGCCAGGGCGAACAGAATGGCCGCCACAAGAATGAGAACACAAGAAATTCGAACCCACACCGGACCGGGGAGTACGCGCCACAACGCTGCATACATGGGAGCCTCCTAGCCCTGAGCCTGTGCGGCAAGAATGGGTGCCAGTCCGGCGGGAGGGCCGGCGGATGTCGGTTGCCACGATTCGTAGACGCCGTAGGCGATGATCCGCTCGGCCGTGGAGTACAGCGGGTTGCAGCTCGTCAGCGTGATGATGCGGTCAACCGGGGCGACGCCCGGCGCGTGGGGCACGGGCGCCAGAACGTCTACCTCCGACGGGGGCACGTATTCGAGGTCACGGAAACGGTAAGTGTAATAGCCGTCGGCCGTCTGCACGTAGAGGGCATCCCCGAGTTGGAGTTCGTTGATGAGGTGCATTCCGCCGCCGTAGGCGCTGCGATGCGCCGCAACCGCGAAATTTCCCACTTCGCCGGGCATTTGGGTGCTCGGGTAATGCCCCACTCCGAGAGTGGTGCTGTTGAGAACGTTGTGCCCGATGCCCTGTGCGATCGTGCGGTGATAGGTCTCGCCGTACCGAGGCACATAGAGAACAGCGAACGGCTCGGCGTCACCGGGGGTTGCACCCACCACGGGGGCGCCATAGTCGACGGGCTCTGTGGTGATTGCTGTCGGGGCCGGCGTGGGCGCTGCGCTTGCTCGCTGATCCCGTGCATCATCAATCCACTGCTGGCTGATCGCAGACGCGGCATTCGACTGCTGTTTGGCCATGACCATGTCGTTCCACCAGAGCTGCCAACCGATGAACAGCATCACGAGCGCGCCCGCAGTTATCAGTAGCTCACCGAGCACACCGAGCACCCCGTATCCACGGCGGGGAGGCCGACGTTCCCGCGTGCGTGACCGTCGTCCGCGCGCTGGCGTCTCCGCGGAGGGTTCGGTCGAATCGGTCACACACCGATTCTATTCACGATCGCTGTGCAGCGGGTCAGGATCCTTGCGCCCCGGCTAACACTTCGCAACTGTGGGGTAATCAGCCGATGACGGTAGGATCGCAGCTATGGCCCGAACGAATCCCCGCACAAAGCCCGCCCGCAACGAGGTTGCCCGCTCCGGCGAGGAAGCTCCGAACGCCGTCTGGTTCAAACCGGTCATGTTCGGCTTCATGCTCCTCGGCCTCGCCTGGATCATCGTGTTCTATGTGAGCCAGAGCCGGCTGCCGGTTCCCTCGCTCGGTTCATGGAACATCATGGTGGGCTTCGGCATTGCTTTCGTCGGATTTCTCATGACGACGCGCTGGCGCTGAACCGAGCTTGGAACCACCGTTCCAACGACACAAGAAACCATAATGACAACGGTGTAATTATCCCCAGTTTGTGGATAACTTGTGGATAACTTAACTTTCGGTGGATAACTTGACCCCGTGATGGGGGCTAGCCGTTGAACGTGCTGAAGATCCGGATCGCGCCGACCAGGACCAACGCAACCACAAGACCGATCACCAGCAGAACCTGAACCACTCTGTGACGCGGGCCTCGGGTCTTCATGAAGATCAATCCCATGAGCGCACCGCCGACGAGGCCGCCCAGATGCGCCTGCCACGCGATATTGAAGCCCGGGATGAACCCGATGACCAGGTTGATGCCCAGTAAGACCAGCAGTTGCCGGGAGTTGCCCCCGAGGCCGCGCTGGATCACCAGCAGGGCTCCCAGAAGTCCGAAGATCGCTCCGGATGCACCCAGCACCACGCTGTACGGAGCCGCAAGCACGAGCACGCCGACAGAACCGGCGAACCCACTGACCAGATACAGGGTGAGGAATCGCCCGCGCCCCAGCACGCCTTCGAGCACTCGGCCGAAGATGAACAGCATGTACATGTTCAGCAGGATGTGGAACGGAAACCCGCCGGTGCTGTGGATGAAGACGCTTGTCAGCATCCGCCACGGTTCAATGAGCGTGAGTGCCGGCTGGTAGGCCAGGCTCTGGGTGACGCCCAAGCCGGGGATCAACTGGAGCACAAAGACAACCGCGGTCACGGCGATGAGGGCATACGTGACTGTGGGAGCGCCACTGCCCGTGAGGCGGGTCAGCACAGCGGGTTTGGTGCGAGGCGCGTTCTTACGCTGTTCCTTCATGCACTCCGGGCAGATCACACCGACAGCGGCTTGCGTCTGGCATTCCGGACAGATGGTTCGTCCGCAGCGCTGGCAGAGAATGAAGCTCTGCCGCCCCGGGTGGCGGTAACAATAGTTCGCGGCCGAGGCGGGCAGATCACTCATCTGTGTGGTTGAACCTGTGGATGCTTAGACGGACTCGACGGTAACGCTCTCGATGACGACGTCTTCGAGGGGGCGGTCGCGGCCGTCCGTGGCGACGGTGGCGAGCTTTGCAACGATGGCACGAGAGGCCTCGTCTTCGACAGCGCCGAAGATGGTGTGCTTGCCCTGGAGCCAGGTGGTCGGAACGACGGTGATGAAGAACTGGGAACCGTTCGTGCCGCGCCCGCCCTGGATTCCCGCATTGGCCATGGCCAGGACGTAGGGCTGGGTGAAGTCGAGGTCGGGGCTGATTTCGTCATCGAACTGGAAGCCGGGGCCGCCGGTTCCCTGGCCCAGCGGGTCGCCGGCCTGAATCATGAAGTCCTTGATGATGCGGTGGAAGATCGTGCCGTCGTAGAGCGGCGTCGTAGACGTCACGCCGGTGGCGGGGTGCTTCCACTCGATCTCGCCGGTCGCGAGACCCACGAAGTTCTTCACCGTCTTCGGCGCGTGATTGCCGAACAGGTTGACCTTGATCGGTCCGAGGGTTGTATTAAGGGTGGCGACAGCCGTGTGCTTAGACATGCTGACAATTCTTGCACAGGCCCCCACTAGGATTCTCATACCCAGATTGCTCCCAGTCGATTCAGTGGCAAGATGGACGTATTCGTCGCACGACAACAATGGAGGGTCCAGATGAGCCTGTCACGCAAGCGCCGCAAGGAACTCATTCGGCTGCGCAAGAGCGCAGACGAACTATGGAGCCACCAGGCAGAAATCCTGGAGCGTGCAAATGTACTTGCACGCGAGGCTGGCCATCAGGCCAGCGTTCTCACCCGTGAGGAAGTAGTTCCCCGGGTTCGAGAGGGCTATGACCACTACGTTCGCCCCCGAGTGGACGCCACGCAGAATCTGGCCGGCGACGTTCGCCGAACCGTGGTTCAGGACGTACTTCCCGGCATCGGCAACGCCATCGGCACTGTCATGTCGGTGGGCGATGTGGCACGCGACGCGCGTGTCCGCGCCGCCCTGAGTCGCATCCACCTGCAGAAGCCCGTTGTGGTTCAGCCGAAGAGCACCGGAGCCGCCACGTATGTTGCGATCGGCCTGGCGCTCGTGGCCGCCGCGGGAGTGGCCTACGCGGTCTGGCAGACCTTCCGCGCGGATGATGAGCTGTGGGTTGCCGACGAGGAGATTGAGTCGAACACCTCTCAGGACGACTGAGCGCCATTCTCACGCAGTCAGGGCCTGCATCCGTCACTCGGATGCGGGCCCTCACTCGTTAAGCGCTCAGCGTCCGTCCTGCGGCCGTACGCGGGAGTTGAGACACAAAATGCCCGACCACATGGCGGTCGGGCATTTTTTTGGAGGATGTGTGGAGCCACGGGGAATCGAACCCCGGACCTCCTGCTTGCAAAGCAGGCGCTCTACCAATTGAGCTATGGCCCCGAAAACTGGGACAAGATGTACTGCGTGGGGATACCGGGATTTGAACCTGGGACCTCTTCATTATCAGTGAAGCGCTCTAACCAACTGAGCTATATCCCCCTGTTGAGCAGATTTGAGACTATCTGAATCTGCCCAGTTCCTGAAATCGAGCGGAACATCCGCGCGTGTCAGAAAACCAACAACGACCTCGTACTGCTCAGTTGTTGGTGAAACCGACAAGCAAGCCGCCGGTTATTTTTACGCTGAGGTTATACAGTACCGCAAAAATCGCACCGAGGGCCGTCAACACCACCGTGTTCAGCACCGCCACGACGACAGCGAAGCCCATGACATTGCCGACCGACAGAACACTCAGCAGGTCAACGGAACTGCCCGAGATATCGGTGTAGAGCGTATTGGCCTTGTCGAGAATCTCCGTCTGTGCCAGCACGGTGTAGGTGAGAAACGAGGCCACGATGGTGACAATGGCCAAGCACAACGCCACAAGGAACGACAGCTTGACGGCGGACCAGAAGTCGATATACACCAGCTTGAGGCGCACCTGCTTCGTCGACGGTCGTCGGTTCGATTTCTTGGCCAATTTCTCCGCGACGCTACTCATCTGGTGATTCTACTTTCCCCGAATCATCATTCGGTGCTGCAGTGTCAGCTGTACTTTCGGATTCCTCCACCACGAGGTTACGCTCGCTGTTCTTGGCGATGGAAATGATTCTGTCCTGGTCCGCAAACTTCGCGAACACAACACCCATGGTGTCCCGACCCTTGGCCGGAACCTCCGCGACGTCAGAGCGTACCACCTTGCCGCTGGCAAGGACCACAAGGACTTCGTCCTCCTCGTTGACGATGAGTGCGCCCACCAAGTCGCCGCGGTCTTCGTTGAGTTTGGCCACCTTGATGCCGAGGCCGCCACGATTCTGCAGACGATACTGGTCCGCCGCGGTGCGCTTGGCATAGCCGCCTTCGGTCACCACGAAGACATATCCGTCGTCGTCGATCACCGACGCGTCCAGCAGTGTGTCTTCGCCACGGAAGTGCATTCCGATGACACCGGACGTGCTCCGACCCATTGGGCGCAGAGCCTCGTCGGTCGCCGTGAAGCGGATCGACATGCCTTTGTGCGACACGAGGAGCAGATCGGAGTCATTCTCCACCAGCAAAGCGGAGACAAGCTCGTCACCTTCGCGGAGCTTGATGGCGATGATGCCACCGGTGCGGTTGGTGTCGTACTCGCTCAGTGCGGTCTTCTTGATCAGGCCGTCTCGAGTGGCAAGGGTCAGATACTGCGCCACGTTGTAGTCGCGAATATCGAGGATCTGCGCGATCTCCTCACCCGGCTGCAGTGCCAGCAGGTTCGCCACGTGCTGGCCCTTGGCGTCTCGTCCGGACTCCTGCGCCTCATAGGCCTTGGCACGGTAAACACGCCCGGTGTTCGTGAAGAACAGCAACCAGTGGTGCGTGGTGGTGACGAAGAAGTGTTCGACCACATCATCGGCACGCAGCTGCGCACCCTTGACGCCCTTTCCCCCACGGTGTTGGTTGCGATAGTTGTCGCTGCGGGTGCGCTTGATGTAACCGCCACGGGTTACGGTGACGACCATCTCCTCTTCGGGGATGAGATCTTCAATCGACATATCCCCGTCAAAACCGAACATGATTTCGGTGCGACGGTCATCACCGAACTTGGCCGTGATCTCGGCCAGTTCTTCCTTGATGATGGTGCGCTGACGCTCGGGACTAGCGAGGATGGCCTTGAATTCGGCGATCTGCAGTTCCAGAGCGGCGGCCTGATCGATGATCTTCTGACGCTCAAGAGCGGCAAGTCGACGCAGCTGCATCGTGAGGATCGCGTCGGCCTGGAGCTTGTCCACGTCCAGCAGCGCCATCAGGCCTTCGCGGGCGTCGTCAACGGTGTTCGACCGACGGATGAGCGCGATCACTTCATCCAGGGCGTCCAGCGCCTTGAGATAGCCGCGCAGGATGTGCGCTTCGGCCTCGGCCTTGTTGAGACGGAACTGGGTGCGGCGCACGATCACTTCGATCTGGTGCGCGACCCACGCGGAGATGAAGCCGTCCAGGGCGAGCGTACGCGGCACACCGTCGACGATCGCAAGCATGTTCGCGCCGAAATTCTCCTGCAGCGGGGTGTGCTTGTACAGGTTGTTCAGAACAACCTTGGCAACGGCGTCCCGCTTGAGCACGATCACGAGGCGCTGGCCGGTACGACCGCTGGTCTCATCGCGGATATCGGCGATACCGGTGATCTTGGCGTCTTTGACCAGATCGGCGATCTTGATCGCCAGGTTGTCCGGGTTCACCTGGTAGGGCAGCTCCGTGATCACGAGGCAGGTGCGTCCCTGAAGTTCCTCGATGCTGACGACGGCGCGCATCGTGATGGATCCACGACCCGTGCGATAGGCATCCTGGATGCCCTTGATGCCCAGAATCTGGGCGCCGGTGGGAAAATCAGGGCCCTTGATGCGCTCGATCAGGGCTTCGAGAAGCTCCTCACGAGTGGCGTCCGGGTGGTCGAGGTACCACTGCGCGCCGGCAGCGACCTCACGCAGGTTGTGCGGGGGGATGTTCGTGGCCATACCAACCGCGATGCCGACCGAACCGTTGACGAGCAGGTTCGGGAACCGCGCGGGAAGCACCGTGGGCTCGAGTGTGCGGCCGTCGTAGTTGTCCTGAAAATCGACGGTGTCTTCATCGATGTCCCGCACCATTTCAAGGGCAAGCGGTGCCATCTTGGTTTCGGTGTATCGCGGGGCGGCAGCGCCGTCATTGCCGGGGGAGCCGAAGTTGCCCTGCCCGAGCGCGAGCGGGTACCGCAGGCTCCAGGGCTGCACGAGGCGCACGAGGGCGTCATAGATGGACGAGTCACCGTGTGGGTGAAACTGGCCCATCACGTCGCCGACGACGCGCGCACACTTCGAGAACGCCTTGTCAGGACGGTATCCACCGTCGAACATGGCGTAAATCACCCGGCGGTGCACCGGCTTCATGCCGTCCCGTACGTCAGGCAGGGCGCGGCCCACAATCACGCTCATCGCGTAGTCGAGGTACGAACGCTGCATTTCCAGCTGCAGATCGACCTGGTCGATCTTGCCGTGCTGGCTCAGGTGCGCAGCAGCGGCCGCGGCATCCGCTGCCTCGACCGTGTTTTCGTTGTCGTTAGATGTCAAGGAAACGCACGTCCTTCGCGTTCTTCTGGATGAAGTTGCGTCGGGATTCGACGTCTTCGCCCATCAGGGTGGAGAAAATTTCATCGGCCGCGGCAGCGTCATCGAGCGTGACCTGGAGCAGGGTGCGGGATTCGGGAGCCATGGTGGTTTCCCACAGTTCCTTGTAGTCCATCTCGCCCAGGCCCTTGTAGCGCTGAATTCCGTTGTCCTTGGGAATGCGCTTGCCGGCGGCAGCACCGTCGGAGAGCAGGGCGTCGCGTTCCCGGTCGGAGTACACGTACTCGTGCGGTGAGTTGGTCCACTTGAGCCGGTACAGCGGCGGCTGCGCGAGATACACGTAACCGAGGTCGATCAACGGACGCATGTACCGGAAAAGCAGCGTGAGCAGCAAAGTCGTGATGTGCTGGCCGTCGACATCGGCGTCGGCCATCAAAACGATCTTGTGGTACCGCACCTTGTCGGGATTGAATTCTTCACCCATGCCGGCACCGAAGGCCGTGATCATGGCCTGAACCTCGGCGTTGCCGAGCGCGCGGTCCAGCCGGGCTTTCTCCACGTTCAGGATCTTGCCGCGCAGGGGGAGAATCGCCTGGAATTCAGGGTTGCGGCCCTGAACGGCGGAGCCGCCGGCCGAGTCGCCCTCCACGATGAAGATTTCCGATAGGGATGGATCCTTGCTCTGGCAGTCCTTGAGCTTGCCGGGCATGCCGCCACCCTCGAGCAGACCCTTGCGTCGGGCCGTTTCGCGGGCCTTGCGGGCGGCCATGCGGGCGTTGCTGGCCTGCAGTGCCTTGCGAATGATCTCGCGTGCCGGGTTCGGGTTCATGTTGAACCAGTGCGCAAGCTGTTCGCCGGCCACCCGCTGAACGAAGGTTTTCGCCTCGGTGTTGCCCAGCTTGGTCTTGGTTTGGCCTTCAAACTGCGGCTCGGCCAGCTTGATCGACACGACGGCGGTGAGGCCCTCGCGCACGTCGTCGCCGGTGAGATTGTCATCCTTCTCTTTCAGGATGCCTTTTTCGCGCGCGTACTTGTTCACCAGCGTCGTCAGGGCGGCGCGGAAACCTTCTTCGTGGGTACCGCCCTCGTGCGTGTTGATGGTGTTCGCGTAGGTGTGCACGCTTTCGGTGTACGCGGTGGTCCACTGCATGGCCACTTCCAGCGCCATCTTGCGATCGGTGTCTTCCCAGTCGAAGGAGATGATTTCGTCGTTGACGAGCTCGGCCTTCTTCGATCGGTTCAGGTACTCGACGTAGTCGACGAGACCTTGCTCGTACATGAATGAGTTGGTGACGAAGTTGCCGTCGTCGTCCTTGCGGTCCTCGCGCTCGTCGGTGAGCTTGAGGTGCAGGCCCTTGTTCAGGAAAGCCATCTGCTGGAAGCGGGCGCGGAGGGTCTCATACTCGAAAACGGTCGTTTCGAACGTCTCTTCACTCGGCCAGAAGGTGATGGTCGTTCCGGTCGCATCGGATTCTTCGCCCTTGGCGAGGGGAGCGTCGGGCACACCGTTGGCGAAAGACTGGCGCCACACATGTCCCTGCCGGCGAACCTCGACCTCGAGGCGCGACGACAGGGCATTGACGACGGAGCTTCCCACTCCGTGCAGTCCGCCGGAGACGGAATAACCGCCGCCGCCGAATTTTCCACCGGCGTGTAGCACGGTGAGCACGACCTCAACGGTGGAACGACCCTCCGTGCGGTGGATGTCCACGGGGATGCCGCGACCATTGTCCTCAACTCGGACGGCGCCGTCCGCGAGGATTCGAATGTCAATGAGGTCGCAGTGTCCGGCGAGGGCTTCATCGACGGAGTTGTCTACGATTTCGTAGACGAGGTGGTGCAGACCGCGAGGTCCCGTGGAACCGATATACATTCCAGGTCGCTTGCGTACTGCTTCCAGTCCTTCGAGAACCTGGATATCGTCTGCACCGTATTCGTGCTCCGGCACGGGCGTCGGTTCAACTGTCATGTGAAATTTGGCTCCTGACCATCGCACGGGCGACCATTCAGTTTACCAAACAGGGGGAGCTGAACCGGCCAAAAACGCTGTTTGAGGCGTTTTTTTCGGTAGGTTGACCTGTTTTGTACTGTTACCCGTAGGTATCGCGCGGACCACGCCCTGGAATTGATCTGGGACCCTTTTTCCAGGACGGCGCATTGGGACCCTGGAAACGGATTGACTGAATGCCCGCATCGGGGTAGCGGTTGGCAATGTGATTCATGATGTCATTGCGCATCAGCCGCAATTGGGTCGCCCAGGCGGTTGACTCGCAGTGCACGGTGAGCACACCGTCGTCGATACCGGCCGGCGTGGAGTGATTTGCGGTTTCCGCACCGGCCAGCTCGGTCCAGGACGCGAGCAGCTCCGATTGGGCGAGGGGCGAATTCCAGCCGAGTTGCCTGGTGAGTGAGTTGATCGTGTCGCCGATACCGCGCGGGTCTCGCCCCACACCGAACGGAACACTGGATCCGCGCTCGTCCCGCGGTCGCTTGCGCGCACGGTTCCGTCGAGCATTCGGATCTCCGAAAACGTCCTTGAAACGCAGGAAGACGATGGCCGCTTCGCTGTAATGTCGTTCGGCCGGCTCCTCGGCGTTCTGCGGATCACCCGGTTTGCCGAGGTCAGCCATCGACGACCGCCCCAGCTCGAATGTGAATGGTGTGCGCGGTCAGTGCCTCAGGCACGTCTGCCAACACCGCCGCGGTGATCAACACCTGCTCGTAACCGATGATCGCCTCGGCAAGACGTCGGCGGCGGGATTGGTCCAACTCGGCGAACACATCGTCGAGGATCAGAACCGGGTCGCCGCTCGCGGAATCTCGACGAAGCAATTCTGCAGATGCGAGCTTGAGGGAGAGCGCGAACGACCAGGACTCGCCGTGGCTCGCGTATCCCTTGGCCGGAAGCCCGTTGAGCATGAAGATCAGGTCGTCCCGATGCGGTCCGGCGAGGGTAAGTCCGCGCTCGAGCTCCTTACGCCGCAGT
>Ga0209023_10003366_pt1 | contig 19154 bp, 21 predicted proteins | sample LakOneMetagenome_FD_187468 | JGI IMG/M metagenome (GOLD analysis project Ga0209023, IMG submission 187468) | Freshwater and sediment microbial communities from Lake Erie, Canada (SPAdes) (version 2) | ecosystem: Environmental > Aquatic > Freshwater > Lentic | place: Lake Erie, Canada...
CCGCAGTGTCGTGCTGGACGATCCTGAAACGAACAATTGGACGGCAATCTTCCTCGATAGTCACGATAAAATTGCCGGCGCAATCGCGGTGAACAACGGCCGTGATATTTCGATGCTAAAGCGTGCCTTGCTTCATGACGGAATCATTCCAGAGAAACTGCTCAATAGAGCCGCCAGATAGCGCTCCTATTACGTGTTCATCATGAGAACCGAGATACCGAGCGATATGCTTGGCTTCGACCAAACTCATTGCGCCTATGTTGGCGCGGTTCATGGCGACGGACAGAAGCTTTTTTGAAGGCTCGCCGAGTGCGTCATTTCGCTAAGCGAGCCGAAGGGTAGCCCTCGGAGAGCATCCTCAGGAAAGAGTCAGAGCGGGGTTCCCATTGTCGGCTCTCCAATAGGCCGAATAGTAAAGCCGGTTTGGGCCCGCGCCATGCGCAGTTTTCGTTGCCTATTCCGAAGCTCTAGCCGGGACCGCGTTCGCAGCCGCGCCTTCCCGATCCGGCTAAGCTGGTCCCGCCGATGTTCAAGTGCGTCATGGCGGCGGATAAGGGGCCGGAAGGCGAGAGGAAGTTGTCAGTTAAGGTAGATAGCATCAAAGCAGAAGGGGACGCCGCATGTATTGTAATATAGCCGTCAGATCCTCGGTTGCCGCGTCGCGCGACGCACCCGTCGACCATAACGCTCGTTATCCGTCGGATCGGGGTGCTTGCCGCCGCCCTTCCAGTCGTCGGAGATCAGCCAGTCCTCGAAATAGTAAAGCCACGTTGTGGCCCAGGGTACGAATGTCTGATCGATCCGCATCGTGCCGGTCCACTCGCGCGTTCCTGGCAACGTGAGGCACAGGCGCAGGGGATCATGATAGACGTGCGGCAGGGGCCGCTCACCCGCCAAAGCCGAAAGCTCGGGGTCCGTGACGAAGACGCTTGGTGTTTCGCCCCGCTGAAATGTAATGCGCATGGAGTATTCACGGCTAAGGGGCGTCGGCCTGTCACGATAATCCCAAATAAAGCCAGTCGCGTGCAGCCGGCCTGTCCCCGTACAGATGGGATTGGCGCGCAGAAACATAAACTGCTGCGCGGGCGTCAGGTCTGGGCGGTCACGCGAAAACACCTAGTCACCGAAGAACGTGTTGGAGCGAACCGGCGTCGCATTGGCCGCGCTGGACAGCGTGAGCCCGACCGTCGGCGCGACGTAGAGCTTCTTGGCCGTGCGTGCCTGCGAAATGCTGTCGGTGCGAGCATCGATAACTTTGCGAACGACCGAACTCCCGAGGCTTCCTTCCAAGCTCTTGCCGATAACGTCGATGCCCTGCAAATCCGGAAGGGCCTCGAAGTCCGCCAGTGCCTTCGCATGCCACTCGTAGAAGGCGGCGGCGCGAGCCGGCTCAGTATTCCAGCGCTCGGCGAAGTTCTCGCCGACCGTGGTTTCGTTGGCCACCACATAGATCCGCCGACCATTGACGACCGGCTTATCGATGAAGTGTGGCATCAACCGAATGGTCGCGATCAGAACGTCAAGTTCGGAATCGAAAACAAAGCTCTTGACGCAATACTCATACGACTGTGCCGCGAGCGTGGTGATGATGATGGAGATCGGTGCGATCTCCTCGACGACTTCCAGGAAATGCACATCACGATGCCGCTTGAGGATCTGCACCGTCCGCCGCAGGATGCCTTTGGCGGTGCCATGCACAGGGAAGGGCTCGACGGCCGCACGGTCCTCGGCAGCGAGAGCCTTTTGCATCCGCAAGGTGGGGATTAGGGCTGCCCTGCGTTCAAAGAGCGCCTTGTAGCCTTTCGGATTCGTCGGTTTGAATTCCCGCAGCTTCTTGTCGGGAACCAATTCGCCGCCGTTGGCGCATTTGGCATTGTTGATCGTCGGCGAGATGTCGAGATGATATTCGCGTGCGTAGTTCAAGCGCCAGCAGCGCTTCTTCTCTTCGAGCATGGCAGCGTAGCGCGCGTTCTCCTTCAGGCGATCGCCGACAATGCGTTTCAACTCTGCCGGTGGCCGGTCAGCGGTAAAGCGCAGCACCTTGCAGATGAGATCGACGTCGAAATCTTCGCGCCCGATCGGTTTGACCGTCGTGCCGAGGCCGGTCGAGCCGTGAGCATAAATATCGATCCACTTCAGAAGAGGGTTGTCCGACCCGGAGAGCCATTCCGCGACAGCCTCGTAGCTCGTCCGCGCAGCCTCAAGCTGAGCAGCGGTCAACTCCAGCGCTTGGCAAATCTGATCGAGGAGCGAGTAAACCTCGGCTTTGCGCAAAAGCAGATGCGTCTGGGGAGGCGCCGTGAACATCTGATTCATGGCTCAATTCCTTTCACGGTGTAGATAGGTTTGAACGATTCGGCAGTTTCCGTCAGAAAAACGGGTTCAATGCGAGGACGCTCCTTACGAGCTGATGAGGCGCCCATGCCTTTGAGTTGCGCGATCTTGCGCGTGTCATCGAGATTGAAGAAATCCTTCGGCACATCCGGGCAGCACCGGAAAATCGCCTCACGTTCGTATTGATGGCCGGTAAGCAACTTCGCCATACCAAGCGCGCCATGCGACTGGCCGTCCATGAACAGGCGGGTCACATCCTTTGCGAGACCGCCCCAACCAGGCGCCTCGCCGATCATGTAGACCTCGTTGACGCAGCCCAGGCTCAGCACTCGCAGACTGCTGGCCGGCCAGTCGAGCAAAGTGACGGCCTCGACCACCGCCAACGCGATCGGGTTGTTGGCCCATACGCCGCCGTCGAGCAGACCGACATCCTCGGCGGTCCGGTGGCGCTTGTAGTAGGTGGGCGCGGCGGCCGTCGCCATCGCGGCATCGACGGCGAGGCGCTTGTAATCGGTCTTGAGGCGGGGATGATGCGCTGTCTTGAAAATATAGACACCGCGATGGTCGGCATCCCATGCGGGAATCACCAGTCGCGTTCTCGCATCCCCAATGCGCCTGCTGCCGAGAACTGTAGAGAGTTCGCTCCGCAGCAGATCAGCGTCATGCTTCGGGGTGACGATGTGCTTGAGGCGACGCCACGCGTCGCCGGCGAAGCTCGCCAGAGCGCCGCCCGACTGTCCAAAAATGTGTGGGCCGCGACGGACATAGAGGTCAAGGAGATCACGCGCGGGAAGACCCATCGCCAATCCGATCGCCAGAATGCCGCCCGTGGACGTTCCTGCGATCAGATCGAAATACTCTCCGATGGGCCGGTCGAGATCCTCTTCCAGAGACGTAAGAAAGGACGCCGGCTGCGTTCCCATGATGCCGCCGCCGTCAATCGAGAGAATTCGACGAATCGGCGGTTTATCTGAAGGAACTGCAACCTGCGTCATGTCGCTTAGCCCTTCGGAGGATAGGGATCGTGCCCGTAGGAATTCTTGTCGCGAATCCGACCGTCCGGCCGATGAATGACGACTTCGCTCTGCTGGTTGATCGCGATCTCCCGTGCAGCCCGTTCGGCATCTCCCTGGGTCGGATGGATCGAGGTTGCCCTCTCATTCCTTTCGCCACGCACGGCCCATTCGTCACCGTGCGGAACGACATGCTGATTCTTGCCTGCCATGCTCACAACTCCTGATTCCTTGACCTGATTCGCAAATCGTAATAAGTAGCTATACGCTCTGTCATAGCCTGAGCCGAAGAAATAGCCCCGCGGGGCTGTCGACGATCTAGACATGGAACTCTATACGATCTGTCATGGCCGAGTCAAGCGCACCAAAAGACTTCGCCTCTCGCCTGCGCAAAACGCGCGAAACGCGGGAGCTAAGCCAATCCGAACTGGCCAGGGAAGCCGGCATGCAACCTTCGGCCATCGCCCATTTTGAGGCTGGGCGCCGCAAGCCGTCGTTCGACAACGTGCGAGCGCTCGCGAAGGCGCTGAAGGTCTCGGCCGACTACCTACTCGGGGCGCAAGCCGCGACGACCGCCTTTCGCGACGAAGACAAGCTGAGCGCAAAAGATCGACTTTTTATTCAGAACATCATCGACACAATGATTAAGGACAAGAAATAGGGGGCGAAACATGGCGGGCTTTCGGTTGAAGATGGCAACCCAGCACGGCGAAAAGGTCGCTGAGGAATTTGGCTTCAATCAGTTTCCAGTTAGACCTCGAGAGATCGCCAAGGCCAGGGATATTGTCATCCAGGCGAAACCAGCCGAAGTGACGGGCGTGTCCGGCGCGATCATCTTCGCCGGTGATTCGGCCACCATCATCTACTCCACCGAGCACGGCAACGAAGGCTTCGAGAATTTCTCCATTGGCCATGAGCTGGGGCATTGGTTCCTGCCGGGCCATCCCGAGGAGATTATCAAGGCCGGCGGCGCGCACATGTCCCGCGCCAATTTTACACAGAATACGTCGATCGAGCTGGAGGCTGACCACTTCGCCAGCGGCCTTCTCTTGCCGTCCAATCTCACACGCAACCTGCTCTCCAATTATCAGATCGGCCTCGACGGCATTCTCAAGCTGGCTGAGAAGGCCCATTGTTCGATCACGGCTGCCGCGATTCGGGCCGCGGAGTGCGGCAGCTATCCGATGGCGATCATCGTCAGCAAGGGCAACGAGATCGCATATGCGTTTACCTCGGAGTCTTTCAAGAATCTCGGCAAGCTAGCGTTCTTGCGAAAAGGCGCTCCTTTGCCCGACGGAGCGACGCAGAGGTTCAACGCGGATGCGGCGAATGTCCTTCGCGCCGAACGCGCCGTTGGTGAAACCGACTTGGCGACATGGTTCGACGGCCCGGGTCGGATCACTCTTGATGAAGAGATCATCGGCCTTGGCAAATACGGCTACACCTTGACCGTGTTGACCAGCGAGGGGCTGCCCGAAGCCCCTCTCGATGAGGAGGATGAGGATGCTGAATTGGAGCGAAGCTGGACACCCCGCTTCGCTTATGGCCGGTAGCCACATCCGACATTGGGCCGATTAGCAGGGCCATGCTGCGGGCCGTGGGATTGCCCTCGAACTAATACGGGTGTTGCACCCCCCGCAACCATCCCCTCTTCGAAACAGTATTATGACCCTTCCGGTAATTTCGGCTGCCGGAGATGATATTTCGGACGTGGCCGTAGTCCAGGAAGGTCGAAAATGCTTTATCTTTCAGCGGGGGCTGACTGACACTCTCTCCGTCGCACTGCTTCTCCATTGTATCCGGCCGTTCGAAGCCACGGCAAAGCATTGGATCTAGGCGACAACGGCTGTTGCGGTTATCTCAGGCGGACAAGCGCAACGCGATGCAACGGATGCGAAATCGATCCTTCCAGCACGAGATGCACAAGCGTCGACGATTATCACATGAGCTTTGCGACGGGTTGAATTGGGCAACTTAACAGGCCTGATGATAGGCGACTCAAGCCTGCGCGCCTCCCTTGATCGGCATCACCTTCTTGGGATCGAGCCAGTGGTCGATCCGATCAGCCCAATGCTGCATCAGCTTCGTGCGCGAGCCGATCAGCGCGAGGGGTCCGTGCTTCTTGTAGAGACCTTCCACAGTAGAGTTATCGAGATGTGCGAGCTGCAGCTCGACGACATCGCCATCCCATGCCTTGGCGTCCTTGATCTCTTCGTGGTGAGATAGAGTCGAGAACGTGGTCCGGAATCCGTGGGCACAATGATCAGTCTTGGTATCAATGCCAAGCAGCCGCAAGCGCTTGTTGAGCGTATTGTTTGATAGCGGCGCGTCCTTCGAGCAGGAAAACGCGTACCGGCGATGGCCGGTCAGCTTCTGGACGCTACGCAGGATCGCGAGTGCCTGTCGTGACAAGGGCACAACATGGTCCCAACCGGTCTTCATCTTGGGAGCTGGAACAGTCCAGCGTTTGGCATCCCAATCGACCTCGCCCCATTCCATTTCATTGACCATGCCGGGGCGGGGAATGGTCAGCGCATTGAAGCGCAAGGCAAGGCCAACGACGTCACCAAATCTCGCTCTCGTCCACGGTGCGCTGATAAGTTTGAAGACGCGCGTGACGTCGCGTGGTTCGGTGACACCGGGACGCGGCGTCGAAATGTTGGCAATCATCTGTCCATTCAGGTTGCGGAATGGATTGTAGCCGTCGCCTTCGACGTCGGCATAGTCGCAGATCTGCTCGCCGATGCTGCGCACTCGGTCCCGGGTTTCCAGCCTTCCCTCTGCTTCATATGAACGCATGAAAGCGAGCACGTCGGGACGCTTGATGTCCTGCCTGCACAGCTTGCCGAAGCGAGCCTTGACGTAGCCGACGCGCAGCTCGAGCACCTCGACGGTCTTGGGGTCGCGCACTGCGACGATCCTGCCGCGCTTGACTTTCTCCACCTTCTTCTTGGCGAGCCACTCATCGGCCCATTGCGCGAAAGGCCGGGCGGCGGCCTGCTTGTGCTTGTCGAGCTGCTTCTCGATGCTCGGGTCTTTGCCTTCCTTGAGCAGGTCTTTGGCCTTGTCGCGCTCGCGCCGCGCGTCTGCGAGCGAGAACGTGCCATCCCTGCCGTTGCCGTAGGGGCCGATGGAGTAGGTTTTCTGGCGGCCGTGGAAACGGTAGTCCATCCGCCAGAGCTTGGAGGCAGCGTTGCCGGGCCTGCTCACGTCCGGCGTGACGAAGAGATAGAGCCAGCCGCCGGTCACGTCGGAAATCTTAGCGGGACTCCACGCGCCATTGTCGAATTTCGGTCGGGCGGCGCGGCAGTCGACGTCGGTCTTAATCTGCTTGGGATTGGCGCACGCGCCGTCGTTCTTGCCGCCCATCGGCTCAATTCCTTCATTCGGCAAAGCGAAAGTCGCCGTGAACGTTTGTTCTCCCGATACCAGCAAAAATACCAGCAAATCGGGCGGCTGGGATCGGAGGAGAACAAACGGTGACGAACTAGAACGTACGCGGAAGTGCCTATTTTTCAAGGCTTTCCGAGCACGGTGCGGACGGTTGCGGACGTTTCGGAACGGGCTTGAACAGCCTGGTTGGTGCCCCTGGCCGGAATCGAACCAGCACTCCTTGCGGAACTCGATTTTGAGTCGAGCGCGTCTACCAATTCCGCCACAGGGGCCAACAGGGCCGCCGCCCGAGGGCGAACGGTCTTGAAGCGGGGCGGAATATAGCTCGCGCGAAGGCGCGGTCAACCGCCTGTGATTGGCCGTGCATCGACAGCCGCCACCCGGCAAGGTACGACCCTTGCCGGAACAGGAGATTCACACGTGGCAAGCGGCATGACCGTCACGGCTGGACACACGGACACCCGGACAAACCCCGTGCTCACTGCGAGCCTGGTGGTCGCCGCCGGTGCTGCGCTGACCCTTGCAGGGGCGTGGTTCTTCCAGCTTGTACTCGACATTCGGCCCTGTCCGCTGTGTCTGGAGCAACGCTACGCCTACTATCTCGCCATTCCGCTGGCGGCACTGATCGCGTTTGCCGCCTCTCGCGGGGCTTCGCGCGGTTTGCTGGTCGCCGGGCTGGTGATCCTCGTGCTGGTGCTGCTCGCCAATGCCGGTCTGGGTGCCTATCACGCCGGCGTGGAATGGGGCTTCTGGCAGGGGCCGACCGATTGCAGCGGTCCGATTGTCGATTTCGGCAATACCGGAAACCTGCTGGATAGTCTCAACAAGGTGAAGGTGATCCGCTGCGATGAAGTGCAGTGGCGCTTTCTCGGATTGTCCCTGGCCGGTTACAACGTGCTGATCTCGTTCGCTCTGGCGATGGTGGCGGCCTTGGGCATCGCGAAGGCGCGATAGATCCGCTCGCCTAGTCGTCCGCATCGACCTGTGGCTGTCCGAACAGATGGACGATGCCCGGTGTTGCAATCGAGACGAACACAAAGCGCGACAGGTGATGAGCTCCGACAAAGATCGGATCGATATGCAGCGTGAGCGCCAGCGCGAGCATGGCATCCATTGCACCCGGCGAGAACGCGACGACGATGTCGCCGAACCTCGCGGTGGTTGTGAGTGTGACGAGCGCGACGAAGATTGCCGAAATGACAATGGCGACGCTGAACGAGCCGAGAGCCGCCGCCATGTGGCTCAGCAGCGTGCGGGCTGAAATTCGCGCAAAGCGCGTGCCGATCAGCGATCCGATTCCGATCAGCGCGGCAGCATAAGCCCAGACCGGCAGGCCGCCTTCGATCATGCCTGTCCCGTGCAATATGCTTGATCCGAGCATGGCGCCGAACATCCAGCTTGCAGGGAATTTCAATAGACGCAGCGCCAGAGCCGTCGCAACGCATCCGGCAACAAGAATAGCCAGAGCTAACGGAGTTGCGGGGGTGGCGTGAACTGCGGAGCCGGAATGCTGCGCCAGTCCTGACGCGGCAAGGATCAGCGGCAGCGCCGCCGTCAGGATGATTACGCGCATGGTTTGCACTACCGCGATGCCCGCGACATCGGCGCGCCGCTCGTTGGCGAGCATGATGATTTGCGAGAGCGCGCCGGGACTGCCCGCGAGCAGGGCGGAGGTGCGGTCCCAATGATGAATGCGCTGCAGATAGAAGCTGCTGCCCATGGTGGCGCAGAAGGTGGAGGCGGCGAGGATGGCGATGCTGACCGGATAGGACGCCATGTTGGTCAGCATCTGCGGCGACACCATCGAACCGAGCGACAGGCCGAGTGTCATCAGGATGATGTGCGCCATGAGTGGCGGCAGGCCCATCGGCCGGCCTGCGATCGCTGCCGCGCCGACCGCGATCATGGCGCCCGAGATCAGGCCGCCGGGCAATTGCAGCCACTGGAAAAACACGCCGCCCGCAAGGCCGAGCAGCAGCGTTTCACACGTATGCAGAACATCGCGCGCGGTGATGCTGCGAAAAGCGTGCGACAGCTTTTGAAGGACAGGCGTCATTGCGGCGGGATTCGAGAAACGGCGCTGCCGTTATCACAAATCCCGCCATGCGCCGCAAACGACATGCGAGCATGGCTCACGCGTCGTCCATGCGTGACTTGGCAAGGCCGCGGTCAACCGGACGATCCGGCGACCGCGGCTTGCGGCTCAGTTTGCCTTGCCGGCGGTCTTCTTGCAGTCGGAGCGGAATTTCTTGCGCTCCTTGCCATGCAGGCCTTTCGCATCGGCCTGCTTCGAACATTCGAGAGACGCGGCGGTGCGTTCAGGCTTGGCGGCCTTCGGCGTTTCCGCCTTGGCAGGCGCTGTTTTCGCAGCCGGCGTTGCGGGGGCGGGCGCTGCCGTTTGAGCAAAGGCCGAACCGGCAAGCATCAGGGAAGCGGCAGCGGCGACAAGAAGGCGTGAAGTGAAAGTGGTCATGGGTCGAACCTCATGTTTCGGGAGGCGCGAGCCTTTGCCCGCGAGGATGAACCGTCGGTGAACGGCGCGAAGGGGTCCGCTCATTATTTTTTGATCGACGCAAGCGAAGGCGCGTTGAACGGAAAATGGCGTGAGCTAGGATGAGCGGCGTTCGATATCCCTTTTCAGGAGAGTTCGATGACAATCCGAGCCAATCTGTTTTGTGCGACGCTGCTGGCTGGAGCGGCAACTTTCGCCGCGATGCCTGCGCACGCTCTGACCGCCCAGGAATGCAGTGCGAAGTATCAGGCTGCGAAGGCCGCGGGCACTCTGGGCGATCAGAAGTGGAATGACTTCCGTAAGGCGCAATGCAGTGCCGATGCTGCGCCGGCTGCCGCCACGACGGCGGCTCCCAAGGAAGCGCCGAAAGCTGCCGCTGCGCCAAAGGAAGCGCCCAAGGAAACACCTAAGGCTTCTGCGGCTGCACCGAAGGCTGCTCCTGCAGCAGCGCCAGCGGCCGCGCCCGCAGCAACGGGGCCTGCCGTGTTCCCGACCGCCGTCTCGCCGAAATATTCGAGCGAGAGCGCCGGCAAGGCCCGCGAGCACACCTGCCTCGATCAGTACAAAGCCAACAAGGCGAGTGGCGGAAATGGCGGCCTGAAGTGGATTCAGAAGGGTGGCGGCTATTACAGCGAATGCAACAAGCGGCTGAAGGGCTGACGCCCATGCGGCTACGGAGCAGCCGGACGTGAGTTCGGCTGCTCCCGTACGCCGATGGCCATCGCGTGCCCTGAAGCATGTGCTTGTGGTGCTTGGCGTGCTGGTCGTGGTCTACGGCGCAATCGCCTATCTGCTGTTGCCGTCGTTCTGGCGTCACTACGAACATCAGAAAAAGCTCGACGGCCTGCCGATGGTCACCGTCACCGCGCAGGGCATTCCCGCCGATCCGATCAATGTCGGACTGGTCGGATCGTCCTCAGATGTGCTGTGCGCCATGCATGAGGCGGGATGGACGCCCGCCGATCCGATCACCTGGCGCTCGTCGCTGGAAATCTCGGGCAGCGTGCTGCTGGACCGGCCCTATCCAGGCGCGCCGGTCAGTCCGCTGTACTATGATGGCCGCCGCGAGGAATTCGCTTTCGAGAAGCCGGTGGGGAACAGTGCCGACCAGCGGCATCACATCCGTTTGTGGATGGTCCTGAAAGATGGCGAGGAGAAGCGTCCGGTCTGGCTGGGCGCAGTGACCTTCGACCGTGGTGTCGGGTTCAGTCACTACACCGGCGCGATTACCCATCACATCGCGCCCGATGTCGATGCCGAGCGGCAACTGATCGAAACGGATTTGCAGTCAGCCGGAATGGTCGAGGCGCGTTACACTGTCGCTGGTGTCGGCCCGACACTGCGCGGACGCAACGGTGAGGGCGATCCCTATTACACCGACGGCGAGGTCTGGATGATGCGGCTGGTGGAGGGGTGCATCAAGCGCCACAAGCCGCCGGTGATTCTATCCGGTCCGGCGGTGAATGAACTCAAGGATACGATCTGGAAAAACATCGCGGATCTTTATCGGCGCTCGCAGCAATGACACGACGTCGTAACGCGGGTGGCCATGCAGGGGTCGCGATTGACACAGGCACATCGGCGCGCGTGATATGCGCGGCGTCGTCCCGGAGCCCCGCATGATCGCCAGCCTGAGTATTATTCTGATCTGTCAGTTGATCGGCGAGGTGATCGTTCGCGGGTTGCGCCTGCCGCTGCCCGGTCCGGTGATCGGTATGGCGCTTCTGTTCGCATTGCTGATGCTGCGCGATCGCTTCAAGCCACTGGCGCGAGGGCCGTTGCGTGACAATGCGGTGGAGGGCACCGCGAAAGGCATGCTGGCGCATCTGTCGTTGCTGTTTGTGCCGGCAGGTGTTGGGGTGGTGCAAAATCTCGACCTGATGGCGCAGCGCGGCGTGGCCATCGCTCTGGTGCTTGCGGCGTCGGTGATAGTGACGCTGCTGGTGACCGCAGGCACCTTCCTGGTCATCAACCGCCTTCTGGCGGGGAAGCGCCCGTCATGACGGACAATCCCTTCGCGCTGTGGGTCTATCTGTCCCAGACGCCGCTGTTGTGGCTGTCGGTCACGCTCGCGGTCTATGCGGTGGCGGATGCCCTGTCGTTTGCGACCCACCGCAATCCGCTGATGAATCCGGTGCTGCATTCGATCTGGGTCATCGGTGTGTTTCTGTATCTCACCGGCACCAGTTACACGACCTACTTTAGCGGCGCGCAGTTTGTGCATTTTCTGCTCGGCCCTGCGACGGTTGCGCTGGCGGTTCCACTTTATGAGAATCGCGAACGTGTCGCGGTGGCGATTTTGCCGATGCTGGGCGCGCTGCTGGTCGGCTCGGCAACCGCCATCGTCTCGGTGATGTTGTTTGCTGAAGCCGTCGGCCTGCCGCGCGAGATCGTGCTGGCGCTGGCGCCGAAATCCGTCACCGCCGGTGTCGCCATGGGCATCAGCGAAACACTCGGGGCCAATCCGGCGATCACTGTCATCTCGACCGTGCTCACCGGCGTCATGGGCGCCATCGTGGTCACGCCGACCATGAACCGGCTCGGGATTACGGATTTTCGCGCACGCGGCTTTGCGGTGGGACTTGCCTCGCATGGCATCGGCACCGCGCGGGCGTTTCAGGTTGATGAGGTCGCCGGTGTGTTCGCCGGCATCGCGATGGGCCTCAATGCGCTCGTGACATCGCTGCTGGTGCCGGTCGCGGTGACATTGCTGCTGCGGTGAGCGCCTGCGTGGATCAGCCATGCGCGTGGTTTGCCTTCAAATATGGAAAAGAGCGTGGTCTGGTGCCGCCTCGAATTCCTGATCCTGTCGGAGGCTTTTCACGATGTCTGCTTCGCTCTATTCGCCGCTCAAGGTCGGGCCATATCAGCTCAGTCATCGCGTCGTCATGGCACCGCTGACCCGGATGCGCGCCGCGCAAGCCGATAACTCCCCTCATGCGCTGAACGTGGAGTATTATACGCAGCGCGCCACCGACGGCGGGTTGATCATTGCCGAAGCGTCGCCGGTCGTTCAGACCGGTCGCGGAAATCCGAGAACGCCGGGCATCTATTCGCGCGGGCAGATCGCGGGCTGGCGCAAGATCACTGATGCGGTCCACGCCAAGGGCGGAATCATCTTCCTGCAGTTGTGGCATGTCGGGCGCGTGTCGCATTCGTCATTCCAGCCCGGCGGTGCGCTGCCGGTTGCGCCATCGGCTGTGCCGATCTCCGGCAATTTCACCGCCATGACGGCGGACGGAAAGCAAGTGCCTTATGAGACGCCGCGCGCGCTTGAGGTCAGTGAGATTGCAAGCATCGTCGAGAGCTTCCGGGAAGGCGCGCGCAACGCGCTGGAAGCAGGATTCGACGGCGTCGAGATCCATGGCGCGAACGGTTATCTGCTCGAACAATTCCTGCAGTCACGCATCAATCAGCGCACCGACCAGTATGGCGGATCGATCGAGAACCGCGCGCGGCTGTTGCTTGAAGTAACGGACGCGGCCATTGGTGTCTGGGGCGCTGACCGTGTGGCTGTGCGTCTGTCGCCTTACGGTGTGGCCAACGACACCGGCGAAGCCGATCCGATGCCGCTCTACGGCCATGTGGTGAAGGAGTTGAGCAAGCGCAGCCTTGCCTATCTGCATTTCATCGAGCCGCGAAGCAGCGGTGCGGGCCGTGCCGACGTCAATCATCAGAACGTGCCGTCGGCGATGGAACTGTTCCGGCCACTGTGGCCCGGCGTTCTGGTCACCGCGGGCGGCTTCACCCGCGAGGCTGCTGAGGACGCCGTCGCATCGGGGAAGGCGGACGCGATTGCGTTCGGCCGCCACTTCATCTCGAACCCGGATTTGCCGCTTCGTTTGAAGGAAAAGGCGCCGCTCACACCCTACAACCGCGCGACCTTCTATGGCGGCGCGGAGGCCGGCTACACGGACTATCCGTATTACGAAAAGGCGTGAAACCGACCGCTTACGGATCGAGTTCGGTGTCCCAATAGAGATAGTCGAGCCAGCTTTCGTGCAGGTAGTTCGGCGGGAACAGCCTTCCATTGCGATGAAGCTGGTGAACCGTCGGCGCAAACGGCGTCTGGCGCGGGTGCATCTTCGCCTGCGCCATGGTCATGTTGCCCTTGCGCAGGTTGCACGGCGAGCAGGCCGCGACGACGTTTTCCCACGTGGTCTGCCCGCCGCGCGAGCGCGGGATGATGTGATCGAACGTCAGATCCTCGGGCGAGCCGCAATACTGGCAGGAGAACCGGTCGCGCAGGAACACATTGAATCGCGTGAAGGCGGGATGCGTGGTCGGCTGCACGAATGACTTGAGCGAGACAACGCTCGGCAGCTTCATTTCGAAGGAAGGGCTGTGAACCGCGTGGTCGTAGTTGGCGACGATATTGACGCGGTCGAGGAACACGGCCTTGACAGCATCCTGCCAGGACCAGAGTGAGAGTGGATAATAGCTCAGCGGCCGGAAGTCCGCATTCAGCACGAGCACCGGCCAACCGCCTTGTGACACATGTGCGTTCAAGTAACGCTCCTGGCCCCAACCCCAATTGGCTGCGAAGCAGCTTGGGATGACATACTACAGGCAGCGTGACGGGATTGTGAAGAGCGTTTCCGCTCACCTGCCGGTGAGCGCCACGCCTCAATCGGCCATCGACAACATGTGAGCTTGTGCCGGTTTTACACGGCCTTTCAGCGTGTCGAGATAGATCTGCTGAACGGCATCGGAACCCCGGCTTTCCACCACGTCGAGCTTCGGCCCCATGGCGGCGGTGAAACCCGACCAGACCGCGCCGAATCGCTGATCGATTCCGCCGGGTCCCCATTCCTTGGCGCGCTTGCGAATCTGGTCTGGCGCGAAGAACCATGTCGGCTTCGCGCCGGGGAGCGAGGCATCGTCCGGCGCGGCGTCCTGATGGGTGAGGCCGACCCGTCCGCTATAGACCATCCGGTCGCCGAAGTGCTTGTGCAGCCGGGTGCGCAGGTCAGGATTGCCCGCCATGTCGACAAAGGCGACTGGCTGCTGCGGCATCGATTCGATCTGGTCGTAGGTCACGACCTCGTCGTAGCAGCCGAGTGATGTGACGAAATCTTTGTTGCCCGCCGCCGTCAGCCCGATCACGCGCACAGGCTTGCGATGGGTGTGTAGCAGCCACGCAAGACCGAAGGCGGTCTTGCTCGATGCGCTTGAGAGGATCACGCTTTGCGCTCCGAAGAAATCCTTGTCGGCGAGAAAATCGTCGACCAGGAACGAGAGCATGAACAGCGGCCGCAGCAGCGCCTGATAGTCGCCGTTGCGGCCTTCGAAGGCGGGATCTCCGGTGACGCGCGCATAGGCGTTGTAAACCGGCGAGACGCCCTGCCGATGGGCGGCGGCATCGCGGAAGCCGCTCTTCTTCACGTCGGCAGCTTCGATCACGAAGTGCGTCGCCATCGGCAGATAGCCGAACAGCACTTCACCTGCTGCAATGTCCGGGTGACGGGATTCGATCACGCGTCCGAAACCCCAGACCGGAATATTGCCGAAGCCTTCGGGCGCGGGAAATAGATCCCAGTATTTCAACTGGTCGCCGAGCATCGCATAGGTGATGTTGTTCGCGGTGAACGCGAAGCGGTCGACCTTCACCAGCAGGCCGTCCTCGGGCAGTTGCATCACGCCCGGCAGCGAGACCTCGACCAGCTTGCATGTGGCCAGATCGTTACGTCCCACGACGAATTGCGTTGATGATGTCATTTCCGCGCTCCCGTTGTCTTCGCTGCTGTCTTTCGTAGCGTAGTCTTGACCTTCTTCGCTGACGATTTTGCGACGCGGGATTTGTTTAAAACGCCTTTGGTGTTTGAAACGGGTTTTGCTTTTGCAGGTTTTGTGTCGGCTTTTTTCTTTGGAGCGGGTGTAGCTGTTCCCGCGATCACGCCTTCGCGCTTCTTGATGGCGTGATAGTACGACCACCACAGATGCGCCGCGGCGCCACGCAGCGGGCGCCAAGGCTCCGCCAGCGGCTGCATTTCCTTGACTGTGGGGCGCGATTTCAAGCCGAGTCCGACACGCATCGCTTCCTGTATCGCAAGATCGCCCGCGGGCCAGGCATCGCCATGGCCGAGGCAGAACAGGAGGTAAATGTCGGCGGTCCAGGGGCCGATGCCGTGCAGCCGTGTCAGCGTCGCATGCGCAGCATCGGCGTCTTCTTCCGCGAGCACGTCGAGGTTGAGCCGTTCCTCGCTCAGTTCGCGTGCGATGAATTTGAGTGACTTGATCTTCGCAGCCGAGAGGCCGAGACGCCCGAGCCGGTCGGAGCGCGCCTTCTTCACTGCGTCATGATGAAACGGATCGAAGGTGGTGCTGACACGGCCCCAGATTGCCGCGGCAGCTTTGGTCGACAACTGCTGGCCGCAGACGATGGCTGCGAGACCAGCAAAGCCCGGTTCGCGCCGCCGCAGCGACGGCATCCCGGCGGTCTCGAGCACCGGGCCGAGACGCGGGTCGAGGCGGACCAGCGTATGAACAGCGTCGTCGAGGTCTGTTTGCGTGTTGAGATGGACTGTCATTTGGTTAGAACATGAAGCTAAACCGGCGCGGGCGCAAATGCCTCATCGCACCGGGACAAAGGCCGAGCCATGCCGCCACCCGTTTTCCGTTTTGCACCAAGTCCGAATGGATTTCTCCATCTCGGGCATGCGCGCTCGGCCTTGCTGAATTTCGATCTCGCGCAACGAACCGGCGGGCGGATGCTGCTGCGCATTGAGGATATCGACACCACGCGCTGCAAGCCGGACTACGAACAGGCGATCTATGAAGATCTCGCGTGGCTCGGTATTGCTTGGGAAGAGCCGGTGCGGCGGCAGTCTGAACATTTGCCGCTTTACCGCGAGGCCGTTGAGCGTCTGACCCGCCACGGGTTGATTTATCCCGCTTTCGAGAGCCGGGCCGACATCGCCCGCATGGTTGGTGAGAAGGAAAAGTCCGGTCCATGGCCGCGCGATCCCGACGGCGCGCCGCTTTATCCGGGAACCGGAAAACACCTGATAACTGATGAGCGCGAACGAAAGATCGCTGCCGGCGCGCCTTATGCGTTGCGGCTCGACATGGAAGCGGCGGTCGCGCGCACCGGTCCATTATCATGGGCTGAGGAGGGCGCAGGCCCGGACGGCGAGACTTGCCATGTTCCGGCACAGCCGGAGCAATGGGGCGATGTTGTTCTCGCCCGCAAGGACACACCGACGAGTTATCATCTTTCGGTGGTGATCGACGATGCCCTGCAAGGCGTGACCCATGTGGTGCGCGGGCAGGATTTGTTCCGCGCGACGGGCGTGCATCGGCTGCTGCAGCAACTGCTGGGGTTGCCGCAGCCGGTTTATCGCCATCATGCCCTCGTGCTGGACGAGGCGGGACAGAAACTGTCCAAATCCACGCGGTCGACAGCCCTGCGGGAATTGCGGGCTGGCGGGATGACGCCGGATGAGGTGCGGCACCTTGTTGGTATCGCTGGCTGATAGGCCCGCGACGGCGTGACTCGCGCGCCCCGGGCATGCCATGTTGGGTCTGGATGGGGGAATCATGGCGGCGACATCGCGCGTCAAGCGTGGCCTGAAGACGCGCGTCAAACGCGGCGCGAAAGCGCCTGCGCGCCCGGCAAAGAAAACGGTCGCTAAAAAGCTCGCAGCGAAAAAGCCTGCCCGCAAGCTCTCCACAAAACGGCCCGCCAAACGGCCGGAAGCCGAGTCCGGAATCGTCGAAGCCGCGCTCGCCGCCTTCGCACACGAGGTTCGCACACCCCTGACCGGCATTCTGGCAATCAGTTCGCTGCTGGCGACGTCCGAACTCGGCGAGCGTGAAAAGCGCTGGGTCGATACGATCAAGGTCGGCGCCGAGCATCTCGCCGCGCTGGCGACGCTGTTTGTCGATGCCGCGCGCAGCGGCAGCACCGGGCTGGCGGTGCGCCAGGATTTCTTCGATCTGCGCACCCTGTCGCGAACGCTGGGCGATGCGCTGGCTGGCCGGGCGTCGGCGAAAGGTCTCCAATCGCAGGTTACAATCGCTGACGACTTGCCGGCCTTTGTGATCGGCGATCCGGTTCGCCTGCGCGCCGCGCTCGAAAACCTGATCGACAACGCGGTCAAGTTCACGCAGCAGGGCAATGTGGCGCTGGACGTGTCCATGAAGGCTGGCACGAGCGGCAAGCTCGGCGTGGTCTTCGCTGTGTCCGACAGCGGCATCGGCCTGTCGCTGGCGGAGATCCGGCGGCTGTTCAAGCCGTTCTCACAAGCCAATGTCAGCATCGCTTCGCGCTTTGGCGGTGCGGGTCTCGGGCTGTCGTCAGTCAAGCAACTCGCCCGCGCTATGGGTGGCGGCATCAGCGCAAACCAGCGCAGCGGCGGCGGCATGACATTCGTGCTGACGGTAGCGCTGAAATCCGCCGAAGGCTTGAAGCCGCCGCCCGGCTCGGATGTGCCGCTGCGTCCGTCACAGGGTTTGCGAATTCTGAGCGTCGAGGACAATCCGTTCGGTCGCGTTGTGCTCAATGCCATTTTAACTGAACTTGGTCATCAGACCGAATTCATCGGACGCGGTGAAGCCGCCCCTGAACGGATCGCGCAAGGCGGTTTCGACGCCGTGCTGATGGACATGGTGTTGCCCGGCATCGGCGGGATCGAGGCGATCCGGCGCATTCGCGCGCTGGAAGGTGCAAGTGGACGCATCGCGATCATCGGCGTTTCGGGCCGTGCGGAAGATGAAGAACCGTCGCGCGCGGCCGGCGCGGATGGATTTCTGACAAAGCCGGTCAGTCCGCGGGCGCTGGCGACGGCGCTTCTTCAGGCGGTGAAGCGTTAGTTTTTTGCCACTTGGCAATCGATGCGTTCAGTTCGCCGCCATAGACGAAGATCGCGGCGATGAAATACAGGAACACCAGCGCGATCATCACCGAGGCGAGCCCTGCATAGGTCGTGACATAGTTGCTGGCGAAGCGCGCCAGATATTGTCCGAACACCACGCCCGAGACGAGCGAGCCGACCATGGTGACGGCGATGCCCGGCATGATTTCACGCATCCTGCGCGTTCCGGCGGGCAACCATTTGTGCAGGATCACCAGCGCGACGACCAATGCGATGATGGTCAGGCCGAAGCGCAGGAACGTGAGCATGTCCTCGTTCGACTCAATCCGCAGCGGAATGTGGCGCCGCGCAGATTCAATCAGCAGCGGGCCGAGCACGATCAGGAACGCCATCGCCAGCGAAGTGATTGCGGCAACCATGGTGTAGCCGATCGATTCCAGCCGCAGCCAGTACCAGCGCCGCTGCTCGACCACGCCATAGGCGCGATTCAGGCCGACGCGAAGGCTTTCCACGCCGTTCGATGCGAAGTACACGGCCAGCACGACGCCGATGGTCAGCACGCCGCTGTGCGACTGGGTCAGCACGTTATGAATTTCGCCGGACAGTGCATCGGCGACCTGCGACGGCCAGGTCTCCAGCATCATTTCGGCGGCCTGATCGGCGAGGTCTTTCGAGCCGAAGAAACCGGCGAGGGAGGTGATGACGATCAGGAAGGGGAACAACGCCATCAGTGCCGACAGGGCAATGTGGCTGGCAATCGCCCAGCCGTCATCGGCCAGGAACGTATAGAACGCATCGAGTGCGATATTGAACGCGTCCTTGATCAGCCTCACGGTTCACCCTGATCCAGCATCGCCGCAAGTTAGCGTGCCGGCGGCCCAAAGTCATGTAAGGGCCGAAGACGTAAAAGGTTCTCTCCAGCATTTTCGGCGGGTGGTATGAGGCCGTCGGCGGTGTTATGTACCCCTCCATGACATCGTTCCTTTCAACCATCGCCCTTCCCATCGCATTGGCCGCGGTCACCATCGTGCTGATGCTCGGCCTCTTCAACATGATGCGCGGCGGTTCGCCGAACACCTCGCAGAA
>Ga0209023_10003367_pt1 | contig 19150 bp, 17 predicted proteins | sample LakOneMetagenome_FD_187468 | JGI IMG/M metagenome (GOLD analysis project Ga0209023, IMG submission 187468) | Freshwater and sediment microbial communities from Lake Erie, Canada (SPAdes) (version 2) | ecosystem: Environmental > Aquatic > Freshwater > Lentic | place: Lake Erie, Canada...
GTTGGCGTGCCCTGCCGCCGACCGGCGCGTAGATGCCGTTCTCGCTGCCGGTGAGGAACTCGCGGTCGAGGTCCCAGATGGTGAGGCCGTAGGTGGCGGGGTCGAGCTCGGAGTGCATCTCCGGCGGCTTCGCCGCGAGCGGATCGAGGTCCGCGATCAGGTGACCGCGCATCCGGTACATGTTGATCAGCGTCGAGACCTGCATCTGCTTGACGACCTGGGAGGCCTCGCGGCCGTCGTCGCCGACGACGTCCTGGCGCCAGCGCACAGCCTCGTACGGCACGCCGATGGCAGCGAACAGGTCGTCGTAGAAGGCGTCCTCACCGAGCAGCAACTCGTGGACCTTCTTCAGGAACAACCCGGACTCGGCGCCCTGGATGATGCGGTGGTCATAGGTGGAGCTGAGCGTCATCACCTTGGAGATGCCGAGGTCTGCGAGGGTCCGGGGATCGGCGCCGGCGAACTCGGTGGGGAAACCCAGTCCGCCCGCACCGATGATGGCGCCTTGGCCGGGCATCAGACGCGGGACGGACCGCTCGGTGCCGATGGTGCCGGGGTTGGTCAGGGTGACCGTGGCGCCCTGGAAGTCGTCAACGGAGAGCTTGTTGGTCTTGGCCTTGCGGATGAGCTCGTCGTAGAAGGCGCTGAACTCAGCGAAGTCCATGGTGTCGGCGTCTTTGATGACCGGCACGACCAGGGTGCGTGTGCCGTCGGCCTTCTCCATGTCGACGGCAAGGCCCAAGCCGACATGTTCCTGATGCACCAGGCGGGGCTTGCCGTCTGCGCCTTCGGCGTAGTGGTTGTTGAGCACCGGGACGTGATCCGCGATGGCGCGCACGATCGCGTAGCCGATGATGTGGGTGAAGCTGACCTTGCCGCCACGGGTCCGGCCCAGGTAGCCGTTGATCACGCTGCGGTTGATCTCGAGCAGCTTGGCGGGGATCATCCGGAACGAGGTCGCCGTCGGCACCTCCAGGCTGGCTTCCATGTTCGCGACGATCCGGGCGCCGACACCACGGATGGGAACGCCGGGCTCGTCGGCTGGACTTGTCGCCTCGGGTGTCGGTGCAGCGCCAGGCGCTGCTGCGGGTGCTGCGGAGGCGGGCATCGCCGGGGGAGCAGCAGACGCGGGCGCCGCCGGAGCAGGGGAGGGAGGTGTGGTCGGTGACGCAACGATGGGGGCGAAGGTCACTGGTCGACCCGGCGGGGTGTAGTCGGTGAAGAAGTCGCGCCAGGTCTCGCTGACCGTGCTCGGGTCGGCCTGGTACTGCTCGAACATCTCTTCGACCAGCCAGGCGTTGGGGCCGAGTGGTTCGGGGCCGACAGCGCCCCCCGTGGCAGGCGAGTCGGTGGGGGAGGAGGCGTCGTTCACGGCCCGCAGCCTACCGGCAGCGGGCCGCCGTTCTTGAGCCATCGACCTCGGGCGGCCCTCGTGCGGTGCAGGCGGCGGCGACGCCACGATGGGGCGAATAGATTGCCGCTGGTGCTCATCGCGACGTGGAACGTGAACTCCCTGAACGCCCGGATGCCCAGGGTCGAGGAGTGGCTCACCGAAGTGCAGCCCGACGTGCTGTGCCTCCAGGAGACGAAGATGTCCGACGCGCAGTTCCCGGGCATGGACTTCCAGCGCCTGGGCTACGACACGGTCCACCACGGCGAAGGCCGCTGGAACGGCGTGGCGATCCTGTCGAAGGTCGGCATCGACGACGTCGTGGCGGGCTTCGACGACGGTGAGGACCCCGATCCGGACGCTCGGATGTTGTGGGCGACCTGTGGCGGCGTGCGCATCGGCAGCCTGTACGTGCCCAACGGTCGCGAGGTCGGCCACGACCACTACCAGTACAAGCTGGCGTGGCTGGGTCGCCTCCGAGCGCACCTCGACGCACACCACAGTCCAGATGAGCTGCTCGTCCTGCTCGGTGACTGGAACATCATCCCCACCGACGTCGACGTCTGGAGCCCGAAGGCGTTCGAGGGTTGCACCCACGTCACGCCCGAGGAGCGCGCTGCGTTGGCCAACGTCGTCGAATGGGGCCTCGTCGACACGCTGCGGAACCGCTACCCCGAGGACAACATCTTCTCGTACTGGGACTACCGAAACGGCGACTTCCACAAGCGTCGGGGGATGCGCATCGACTACCTGCTGGCATCGAAAGCGCTCGCCCAACAGGGGACTGCCGACCTGATCGACCGCAACGCCCGCAAGGGCACCAAGCCATCCGATCACGCACCCGTGATGGCCGTCTACGACGTGGCACCCGCATGAGCCCGAACCCCCGCAGCGACGCCGACGAGCAGCAGCCCGGTGACAGTGACAGTGGCAGTGACGGTGACAGCGGCCGCGAAACTGAAAGTGATGGTGTCGGCGCGATGGGCAGTTCGGATTCCCTCGTGAGCCCACGGATCGAGGCCCTTGCTGCATTGGAGCTCACGCCGCGGCGGGTCGAGGTCCGTCGTCTGGCCCAGGCCATGCGCGACATCATCGAGGCGCTCGTGTCGAGCACCGCAGAGACCGAGGACCTTGCCTTGGCGGCCGATGACCTCGAACGCCTCGCTCGGGTGCTCGGCGCGCTCCCCGGCGGGCAGACCTACCAGGGCTTCGCCGAGGCAGCCATGGCCGGCGAGCTCCCCGATGATGCCGAGACCTGGGCGTTCTTCGACCACAGCCCGTTCATCGGGTTGGCCAACCCGATGTCGCCGCCGATGCGCATCGCCTTCGAAGGCGACAAGGTGGTGTGCGACGTCACGTTCGGTTCGGCCTACGAGGGGCCGCCCGGGTGCGTGCACGGCGGATACGTCGCCGGTGCGTTCGACGAGTTGCTCGGCGCTGCGCAGTCGTTGTCGGGCACCCAGGGGATGACGGCGCATCTCGGTGTGGACTACCGCCGGCCGACCCCTCTGCACGTGCCGTTGCGGATGGAGGGCTGGGTGGACCGTCGCGAGGGACGCAAGATCTGGGCCAAGGCGACGATCGTGGCCGACGGCGAGCTGCGGGCCGAGGCCGAAGGGTTGTTCATATCCTTCGATCCCGCCGACTTCCGTCGCCTCATCGAGGCCCGGGACGAGTAGCGCGTCGTCGACTGGTCGACGACGATGAGCTGGCCGGCCGTGCAGAGGCGCCGACCCGACGATCGGCTCAGCCGGGGGTCTCGTCGACGATGCGCAGGACCTCAGCGCCGAATCGTTGTGCCTTGACCGGCCCGACGCCCGACACCCCGAGCAACTGGGCCTGCGACGTGGGTCGACGCTTGGCGATCGCGGTCAGTGTGGCGTCGTTGAAGATCACGAACGCCGGCACATCGGCAGCACGGGACTGGTCTCGTCGCCACGCCTTGAGTGCGTCGAACAACGCTCGTTCCGGACCCGCAGCGGGGGCACCCGACTTGGGCACCGACCTGCGCGCAGCTCGTGCGCGCTCGGCGCCACGCGCACGGGAGACCTGCGTGGGCGCAACGCCGAGCGTGGTCTCGATGGCGTCGACCCAGGGCGACGGGGACCGGTTCATCGTTCGGGATCCGAACGTGCGCTTGCGAGCCCACGAGCAGTGCAGTTCGTCTCGGGCTCGGGTGAGCGCCACGTACAGAAGCCGGCGTTCTTCATCGACGTCGTCGAGGGTCTCAGCGTGGTGGATCGGCACGTAGCCCTCCTCCAGGCCGGCGATGTGCACGATCGGCCATTCCAGGCCCTTGGCGGCGTGGAAGGTCACGATGTCGACGGCGTCACCGCTGCCGCGGTCCTCGTCTCGAAGGGTGGTCGTCAACCAGGCCATGAACGCGGAGATGTCGCCAGCGGGGACCAGTGCCATGTGCTCGCGGCCGAGTCGGACGATCTCCGCGACGTTCGCCGCTCGTTCCTCGGTGAGGCGGTCGCTGTGCAGCACGTCGTGGTCGAGGTCTGCCAGGCCGACTTCGAGCGTTGGGGCACGACGCAGGACCTTGAGCGCTTCGATGACCTCGGGTTGCTCCAGCAGGCGACCGGCGCCGCGAACCCGGTAGGGGACGCTCGCGCTCGTCAGGGCTTCTGCCAGGAGGGTGGTCTGGGCGTTGGTCCGCACGAGCACAGCCTGAGCGGACCACGGCACACCGGGGCGGTGGTTGTCGCGGCACGTTCGTGCGATCGAACGGGCCTCCGCCTGATCGTCGTCATGCGCCGTCACGGTCGGAATTGCTCCGGCCTCGCGGTGGGGCCGCAGCGTGATCGCGACGTTGGCGCCCTGCTGGAGCACGCCGTTCGCAACGGCAAGGATCTGCGGCGTGGAGCGGTAGTTGTCTTCGAGGACGACCGAGCCGCCGCCGGGGAAGAACGTGGCGAAGTCGACCAGATAGCGGGCATCGGCACCGTTCCACGCGTAGATCGCCTGGTTCGGGTCGCCGACGATGCACACATCGGACTCGGGTCCGAGCCACTGCCTGAGCAGGTGGTATTGCAGAGGGTTCACGTCCTGGAACTCGTCGACGAACAGGTGACGGAATCGCCACCTCCGTGCTGCCGCGTAGACGGGATCGGCTTCGAGGTCCCGGGCAGCCAGTCGCAAGATGTCGTCGAAGTCGACGAGGCGGCGACGTCGCTTCTGCTCCATGTAGCGGTCATAGGTGGTGGCAACCGTGCCGAGCGACACCGGCGGACGCCGGCGGGCCTTGGCTGCTTCGGCTTCGTAGCGCTCGGGTGTGATCCGCCGGGCGGCCGCCCATTCGATCTCGGCGACGACGTCGAGCGGAGTGGTGCGGTCGGTGCGGCCGGGGATGAGGCGGGCGACGAAGCCGACCTTGCGGTCGAGCAGTTCCGGGGGCGCGACGCCGCGCTCCTCCCAACGCTGGCGCAGTTGGGCGTACGCGATGGCGTGGAACGTACCGGCGTGCACGCCGTCTCGGAGGCCGAGCTTGGCGAGCCGGGACCGGAGCTCCCCGGCGGCCTTGCGAGTGAACGTGACAGCGAGGACTCGATTGGGATCCAGCGTGCCGTTCGCCGCTCGATGGGCGATTCGGTGTGTGAGGACGCGGGTCTTTCCGGAACCTGCGCCGGCCAGGATGCGCAGCGGTGATGCCTCCGAGGTGACCGCTGCCACCTGGTGTTCGTTCATGCCGCGCAGCAGTCGTTCCGACGCGGCGCGCTCGTCGCTGAGCTCCAACTCGAGCTCGGCGAGGCGGTCGTCGGGTTGTCGATCTGCTCCGGCCGCAGCCGGTTCGATGGGAGGCGCCACTGCGGTCCGAACGTACCAGCGACCCCTGACAGTCACGTCGTGACGTCACCCGGAGCAGCGCAGCACGCCGATACGCTGTCGAGGTGGCCTACGACCGCAGCAACCTGCATGCGAACGAACAGATCGTCGTCGATGAGCATCCGCACTGGATCATGCTCGTCGCGTCGCTGTTCTGGGTGTTCCTGGGAGTCCTGTTCGGGATCTTCCTGCTGGTCCGGGGTTGGACCGGGTGGTTGGGAACCAGCACCAAGTGGCTGGCGATCGCAGCGATCGTCGTCAGCCTGCTGTACCTGTGCCAGCGGCTCATCAAGTGGTACTCGACCAACTTCGTGATCACCACGGACCGCTGCATCTATCGCGAGGGGATCGTCTCCAAGCGCGGCATCGAGATCCCGCTCGAACGGATCAACACCGTCTTCTTCCACCAGCACCTGTTCGAGCGGCTGGTTCGAGCGGGCGATCTGGTGATCGAGTCGGCCGGCCACAGCGGCGAGCAGCGCTTCGAAGACATCCGCAACCCTGTGATGGTGCAGAACCTGCTGTACCAGACCATGGAAGACAACGAGAACCGCAAGTTCGACCGGATCCGCACCGGTCCGGACGGATCCACACTGGCATCAGGCGGGTCGGTCGCTGACGAGCTCACAAAGCTCGCCGCGCTACGCGATCAGGGCCACCTGAACCAGGCAGAGTTCGAAGCGCAGAAGGCGCAGCTGTTGGGTTCGTCTCAGTCGACGACGCCACCGCAGGCCCCGCCGACCTGATCAGCTGATCTGATCAGCCGAGCTGATCAGCCGATCTGATCCGCTGATGGCGACCGGTCAACCGTTGGCGCCGGTTCGATCCGCCTGAACCCACTCGTCGTGCAGGATGCGGAACCACGCGGTGTCGCGTCGTCGACCCTTCTGGATCGTGTGCTGTTCCTGCACGCCTTCGAAGCGGAACCCGAGTCGGGTCGCTGCGGCCCTGGAACGCTCGTTGGCGGCGTGGCACTTCCACTCCACGCGCAGGTAGCCGAGGGCGAAGAGATGGTCGATCAGCAGGCGGCATGCTTCGAGGTTCACCCCGAGCGACTGGACCGCAGGGGAGTACCACAACGCTCCGATCTCGACCTTCAGGTCCGCGGGCGAGTTGGCCAGGAGGCTGACGCTGCCGACCAGAGGACCGTCGTGGCGGTCCGCGACGACGAACGTGCGCCAGTCGGGTCGTTGCAGGATCGCACCGAACATCGACGCAAACTCGTCGGTGTTCCGGAACGGACCGAACGGCATGTAGCGCCAGATGAGCGCGTCGGGGTCATAGGAGTCGACCGCATGACCGAGCCGTTGCACCGCGGTGCCGTTCGAGATGGCGAACAACTCCTCGACGTCGTCGAGCGTGGCTGGTCGGAGCGCGATCCGGCTCCCGGTGAGCACCACGCCGTCGGGCTTGACCGGCAGACGGTCTCGCGCAGCCATTGACTCGGCCGACAGCAACGGACCGAGGCCGTGGTCCCCGGCGGCAGTGTTGCTGGCGGCAGGAGTGCCGGCTGCGGAATCGCTGGATGGGGAGTCGGTCGGGGCGGCCTCGGCGTCCATGCCGTTGATGGTCGTCGTGACGCGCTGTGCTCGTCCAGCCGATTCGATCGACCTGCGGTGCAGTCCGTTGCCACAACCGAGCAGTGCAGCCCCTGCGTTGTGGAGTCAGTCGAGGACCGCAGCGCCGGCCGATGCCTGAACCCGCACGCCGTCGAGCACGACCTCGGGTCGTGCCAGCGCCACCACACAGCCACCGAAGCCGGCACCGGTGAGCCGGGCCCCGTACACGCCGTCGATGCCAGTCACGCGCTCGACGAGCGCGTCGAGCGCGTCGGTCGACACCTCGTAGTCGTCACGGAGCGACTGGTGGCTCTCCACCATCAGCTGGCCGGCTCGAACGAGGTCGTCGGCTCCGAGCGCGGCAGCGAAGGACCGCACACGGTCGCACTCGGTGCGAACGTGGCGGGCCCGGGCCCGTACGACGGGATCTGCCAGCGCCTCGATGTCGGCCATCGCTGCGTGCGCCAACGGCCCCACGATCGCAACGGCCGCCTCGGCCTGCGCCCGTCTGGTGGCGTACTCGGAGCCGGCGAGCTCACGAGCCTGACCCGAATCCAACACCCAGACATGGGCGTCGGTCGGCACACGGATCGGCGTGACCGTCTCGGTTGCGCAATCGATCATCAGGGCATGTCCGTCGATGCCGCCAGCGATGGCGAGTTGGTCCATGATCCCGCACGGCACGCCGGTCGCGGCTTCCTCAGCGTCGCGGCACAGGTGGGCGATCTCCAACGGCGTGCCGTGCGCTCCGAGCGCGAGTGCGGTCGCAACGGCCAACGACGAGCTCGACGACAACCCGCCGCCGATCGGCAGGTCGGAGGTGACCACCGCGTCGATCCCGGTGGTCACACCGAGCGCTGCGGCAACAGCGGCCACGTAGCGCCCCCATGACGGGCTGACCGACGACGGATCCTCGATGGGCAGCGCCAGGTCCACCACGCCGTCGAGTCGGTCCGACCGCATCACGAGACGCTCGGCCCCGTGCGACGTGCCTGCCTGCGATGTGCCTGCCTGCGATGTGCCTGCCTGCGATGTGCCTGCCTGCGATGTGCCTGCTGGTGTTGCGACGCCGGCGGTGATCGTGGTGCCGAGTTGCACCGCCATGGGCAGCACGAGCCCACCCATGTAGTCGGTGTGGTCGCCGATCAGGTTCACCCGTCCGGGGGCACGCACGGTCCTCATGAGATGGGCTCCCGCCCGGTCTGGGCGGTGGCCTGGGCAGTGGACTGGAGGGTGGCCCGCACCTCGGCGCCATCACCGCCCGGCAAGGCGCGCAGCTGCGCCGCAGCCGCGCTCGGCTCCACGGGGTCGAAGTAGACCCCGGCGCCTTGCTCGGCGGCGGCCACGTAGCGCTGCACTCCGGCGGAGCGATACAGCGGACAGATGTGCACGTGCACCCGCGCTCCCGGCCACTCCAGTCCGTCGAACGGTCGTTGGTGGATCCACAACATGTAGGGCATGGGACCGTCGAACAGCTGATCCAGTCGAGCCAGCGCGTCGACCAGCGCAGCCGCGAGTCCATCGCGGTCGCATCGCGGGTCAACGAGGTCCGGGGCCTCGGCATGCGGCGCCAGGCGCAGCTCGTAGGGCCACGTCGGTGCATCGGGCACCCAGGTCACCCAGTCGCCGTGGCGGGACACGACGAGTGCGTCATCGATGTCGTCGGGTTCGAGCACGCCGTCGACCAGTTCTTTCAGCGGCACTGGTGGCACATCGGCGTAGGCATAGATCTGGCCGTGTGGGTGCGGGATCGTGGCGCCGACCTCGGCGCCCCGGTTCTCGAACACCAACACGTAGTCGACGTCGTCGCGCGCTCCGAGCACGGCCGTTCGCTGCGCCCAGAGGTCGACGACCTTGCGTGCGCCGGCGGTGCCGAGGGTCCAGAACTCGGCGTCGTGGTCCGGTGTGTAGAGGACCATCTCGCAGCGGTCGTCGTCCATCGCCGGCCAACGGTTCACGAACCAGCGCACGTCGTAGGGGTCCGGCGCCTCCAGGCCCCCGACGCAGAACGGGCAGTCCGTCGAGGGGCGATTCGGTCGACCCTGGCGGCTGCGGACCACGAACGTGGAGGTGCGGGTCAGGCCGTCCAGGCGTGGCCGCTGCGACGGCAGGTCGGGCGGGTCGGACGGGTCGGCGGATGTCACGGCGTCGGACGTTACGTCGTTCGATGTCCCGGCGGTGTCACTTGGCGGGAGTGCGGCGGTTCATCGACGGCTGGCACCACATGGGTTTCACCGGGATGGTGTGGCGTGATCCGTGTGTGCAGCCCTCACCGCCTTCTACTGGTGAGACCAGAGGGTGACGGAGGGCAGTGTGCTGCCATCACCGGAGAGCACGAACGCTCCGCGATTGCCGTCGACGGAGCGAACGGTCGGATCGGTAGGTGCCGCCTGCCCCGACGACGCAATCAACTGCGTCCCGGCAGCGTCGAACAGAGCATCCGGTGCAAGCAGCACGGCCCCCTCTCGGCCACCGACGGGGTTGGGAACCTTGAAGTCTGCGTCCTTTGATAGTGCCGTCAACGCTTCGCCATGAGCACTGCTCGTGATGGTGGCCCACCGATTGGTGCCGACAGGCAGTGTCCATGCCCCGCCGCCGCAGGCGACGCCTGGTGCCGGTTGCTGAGCGCTTGGCGCTCGCTTGACCTCCACTTGGGGAGACCAGTCACCCTGTGCCGTCATCTCTCGGAAGACCATGACGTCAGCCTCCCCCGCGCTCGGGCTCACAGGGCCCGCCATCGGCGCGAACACGACGAACAGATGCCCACGAGTCGAACACGATCCAGCGACGAAGCGATCCTCGATATCGGGGCCGTCAAACCGTTGCCATGAGCGCTTCACGGTGTCGAACACCGAAACCCACTTGGCCGACGCACTTGCGACAGCGATCCGGGAATCGCCGACCCGGCCCACGAACCCAACCTGCGCCACCGCTGGGAACACATCGTCGGGCACATCTGACTCGCTCCAGGTTGAATCTTCCTGCAGCTCGAGGAGCACGACTCGGCCGCACCCCTCTTCGTCGACCGCCCCATCTGCCGGCCCATCTGCCAACGATGGACTGCAGTCCTTGCCGATCAACGTGAAGTCGTCACCGACGCTGGCGCCCCCGACGATCGTCAGGTTGGGCGGAAGACTTGGGAGTCCACGCCAGCCTGACGCCTCGTCCCAGAGGAACGCTCGCTGGTCGCGCATTGCTGGCCCACTCGACGTTGGTGGCGCCGACCATCCACCCGCTAGGAGCAGTCGGGTGTCGCCTCCCACCCACACCGCCGAATCTGACAGCGGGCCAGCTTCGGCAGCACTGAGGGGCGCCTTCGCAACCGATGCCGGCGAACCAGACTTGACGGACTCCGGCGTTGACCCACACCCCGCCGCCAGCGCCATCACCGTCGATGCGGCGACCGCAGTCCAGGCAGTCTTCTTCCACTGCATCGTGAACCACCTTCCTCACTCGATCAGCGACAGAGGTGATTGGACCACCCCTGTCACAACGCCCGATGTCAGCGTACTGGCGTCAAAGCGTCGGATCTCACCGCGGTGGACGTCACCGCGTCGGACGTCACCGCGTTCGACGTCACGGCGTTGGATGTGCGGTCGGGAAGTGGGCGATGGCGTTGGCGACCGCTTCCAACGCTGCGATCTCGAACGGGGCCCGCAACGCCAGGTTGATCTGAGCCGCTCCGGCGTCGACGTAGCTGCCGATCGTGTGGACCATCTGGTCGGTCGAGCCCATGAGCACGCCGGGCCGGACGAACTCGGCGATATCGCCGAACTGACGGTGCAACGACGCGTGATCGGGCGCACAGCCGACGTTCACCGAGCAGCGCACCTCGTCGGGGTCGCGTCCGATCTCGTCGCAGTAGCCGACCAGCACCCCGACCTTGCGGGCGTAGTCGTCAGGACCGATGAACGGCACGTTCCAGCCGTCGGCGAGCTCGGCGACGATCCGAAGCGTGCGCTGCTCGCCCCCACCGCCGATCCAGATCGGGACATGGTCCTGGATCGGGGCCGGGTCGACGACTGCGTCGGTGAACTCGAAGTGATCGCCCCGGTGGGTGAAGGGTTCGCCGCTGAGCAGGCCGCGGAGGCAGCGCACGTACTCCTCCATCAGGTCCAGTCGCTTGCCGGCCGTCGGGTAGCTGATGCCATATGCGGTGTACTCGTCGGCCAACCATCCAGCACCGACGCCGACGTCGGCTCGACCACCGGAGACGTGATCGATCGCCGCAATGGCGTTGGCGAGCACGCCCGGATGGCGGTAACCAGCGCAGTACACGAGCGACCCGCAACGGACCCGCTCGGTGTCCGCCGCGAGCAACGTGTGCGCCACGACGGCGTCCAGGCTGTTGGTCGACCGCCCGTCTGCTGCGTAGAAGTGGTCCCAGATCGAGATCCAGTCGAAGGGCAGCGACTCGATCCGTTGCCACAGGGAACGAAGCTCGGCAACGGTGGTGTTGGCCGGGCCGGTGTGGACGCCGAAGGTGATGCTCACACGCGCAACGGTAGGTCACACCGACTCGGAGATCGGCGGCTGACGGGTTGCCAGAGAGCGAAACGCGACGCGTCCTACGCTGCGCCGATGACGATTCGTGTGGGCTTCCTCGGCGCAGGTCTCATCGCCGCGTATCACGCCATCCAGCTCAACGTGGCTCGTGATGCGGCGGCAGAGGGCGCTGCGGTGCCCGACAACCGGATCGTTGCGGTGTACGACCCGGATCCACAACGTGCTCAGGGCCTGGCTGGTGGCCAGGGCGCCGAGGTGTGCGCGTCGCCCCAGGAGGTGATCGACGCCTCCGATGCTGTGTTCGTGTGCACCTGGACTGCGGAGCACCTCCCGATGGTGCGGCTCGTTGCTGCTGCCGGTCTGCCGTTGTTCTGCGAGAAGCCGCTGTCGCTCGATCTGATCCGCTCCAGGGAGCTGGTCGCGGAGGTGCGCCGAGAGGGGCTCGTCAACATGGTCGGCCTGGTCATGCGCTCCAGTCCGACGCTGCTGGTGATGCGCGAGATGATCAACGACCCCGCATCGGGCCGGGTCATGAACGTGGTGTTCCGCGACGATCAGTACATCCCGACCCAGGGCATGTACGCCTCGACCTGGCGCGGTGACGTCGGCCTGGCGGGTGCCGGTGCGCTCATGGAGCACTCGATCCACGACCTCGACCTGCTGGAGTGGTTGCTCGGGCCGGTCGACTCGATCGGTGCGCAGCAGTCGTTCTTCCACGGCATCGACGGGATCGAGGACTCGGTCAGCGCGCTGCTGCGCTTCACCAGCGGCGCGACCGGTTCGTTGGCGTCGATCTGGCACGACGTGATGAGTCGGCCGAGCCAACGCCGCATGGAGGTGTTCTGCGAGCATGCGACGGTGACGCTGGTCTCCGACGACGAAGGGCCGGTCATCCGTCAGACCTCTGATGGACAAGAGTCGGTCGGGGCCGACGAACTGGTCCCGTGGCTGACCGCACGTGGGATCCCCACCCCGAGCGCGGAAGAGGACTTCCTGCGAGCGGTGCAGGTGCACCTGGATGGCGGAACCCCCGACCGGCTCCGGCCCGACGTGGAGGACGCGCTGCGTGCCCATGTGCTCACCGACGCCACCTACCGTTCGGCCACCGTCGGAGGTGACCCCGTCGCGGTGCCCCACCCATGAGGCTGGGCGTCGGCGCGGCGCTCGTCGACGGCGCAATGGTGCCCGGCGATGTGCGCATCGCCGACGACGGGACGATTGCGGATGTCGGGGTGGGGCCTGGCGACGCCGGTGGTGCCAGCGCCCACGTGGCGGTTCCGGGCTTGGTCGACCTTCAGGTGAACGGCTTCGCCGGCATCGACTTCCGCCATGCGGATCCCGGTGACTACCTGATGGCGGGCGCGGCGCTCGCAGCCCATGGCGCGACGGCGGTGCAACCGACGTTGTACGGCATGAGCGTCGATGGCTACCTCGCTGCCCTCGGCGTGCTCAGCGATGTCGACGCGAGTCGGTCAGCAGGACCTGCCCCATCGAGCTGTCGATTCCTTCGAGCGCATCTCGAAGGCCCGTTCCTCAACCCGCAGTTCAAAGGTGCGCACGACGATCGAACCTTCATGGCGCCGTCGTTGGCAGTTGCGGATCGATTGATCGACACCGGCCGCGTCGGGTTCATGACCGTCGCTCCGGAACTGGCCGGTGGCATCGAGCTGGTTCGACACCTCAGCGATCGGGGCGTGGTCGTCAGCATCGGTCACAGCGACGCAGACACCGAGCAGACCGTCGCCGCGATCGAGTCGGGTGCGCATCACCTGACTCACTGCTGGAACGCGCATCGTCGCCTCACGTCTCGGGACCCCGGGCCCGCAGCAGTGGCGTTGGCCCGACCGGACCTGATCGTCGGGCTGATCGTCGACGGCGTGCATGTCGCCGACGAGATCGTCCGACTCACCCTGCACGCAGCCGCGGGCAGGGTGGCGGTCACGACCGACTGCATCGCACCGGCCGGCCTGTCAGCGACAGCGCACGGTGCAGGCCCACTCGAGCCGGTGCAGTGGGAGGACTCGCCGGGCGTGATGGTGACGGTGCGTGATCGGCGAGCGACCCTGGCCGACGGCACGCTGGCCGGCAGCGTGGCGACGCCGATCGACGTCCTGGCCAACCTGGTGGCCCTGGGCATGGACCTTCCGGCTGCGGTCGACGCCTGTGGGGGAGTGCAGCGCCGGCTGCTCGGGATCGACGAGGTGAAACTCCGGCCCGGAGACGTCGCCGATCTGGTCGTGCTCGACGACTGCCTCGACGTGGTGCGCACCCTCGTCGGCGGTACCGAAGTCCACGCTGCGTGACCACCGACGCGGGCGGTGGCGGGGTGCAGCGGCCGCCCCGGTCCCACCCGAAGGTTTGACGCTTCGAAGGCGGACGGGAACACTCGACCGCACCATCGCCCTCGACCGCACCATCTCCGGAGTGCGTTCACATCTGGGTCATCGAACACCGGAGCCAGGGGGCAGTGCAGTGGGACCGTTGAGCGGGATCAAGATCATCGAAGTCGCGGGAATCGGGCCGGGACCGTTCGCTGCGATGATGTTGTCGGACATGGGCGCGGACGTCATCCGCGTCGACCGTGCCGCCAACGCCATGGGCGGCGACCCGGCCAACCCCCCGTCGGACATCTTGAACCGCGGCCGCCGTTCGATCGCCATCGACCTGAAGTCACCGCAGGGGATGGGCGTGTTGATGGACCTCGTGGCACAGGCCGACGGGTTGATCGAGGGGTTCCGCCCCGGTGTCGCCGAACGACTCGGCTTCGGTCCGGAGGCGTGCGCGGAGCGCAACCCAAAGCTCGTGTTCGGTCGCATGACCGGCTGGGGCCAGGACGGGCCCTACGCCCCGACCGCGGGTCACGACATCAACTACATCGCGCTCGCCGGAGTGCTGGCGCACCTCGGTCGCGCCGGAGAGAAGCCGACCCCGCCGATCAACCTGGTCGGCGACTTCGGTGGCGGCGGGATGCTGCTCGCCTTCGGCATGGTCTGCGCACTCCTCGAAGCCCAGCGTTCGGGTTCGGGTCAGGTCGTCGACGCGGCCATGGTCGACGGATCCGCCACCCTCATGACGATGATGTGGGCGTTCTCGGCCATGGGCATCTGGTCCGAGGAGAAGGGCACCAACATGCTCGACACGGGTGCGCCGTTCTACGACACGTTCGAGTGCTCCGACGGCGAGTACGTCTCCATCGGGTCGATCGAACCGCAGTTCTACGCCCAACTGCTCGAGCTGACCGGCCTGGAGAAGACGTTCAGTGATCGTGGTGAGTCGCTGCCGCACCAGATGGACAAGGTGCAGTGGCCGGTGCTCAAGGAGCGGCTGTCGGAGATCTTCCTGGCCAAGACCCGCGACGAGTGGTGTGAGGTCATGGAGGGAACCGACGTGTGCTTCGCGCCGGTGCTGACCATGTCCGAGGCAACCCAGCACCCGCACAACATCGCTCGTGGCACCTTCGTCGATGTGGCCGGCATCGTCCAGCCGGGCCCGTCGCCGCGCTTCAGCCGAACCGAGGCAATGATTCAGCGCCCACCGGCGTTTGCCGGTCAGCACACCTTCGAGGTGCTCGAGCAGTGGTTGGGACTCACCGGCGACGCAGCGTCGGAGCTTCGTGACGACGGCGCCGTCGCCGGCTGACTCGCAGTTCGGTGATCGCGACGCGGGCGTTAGCCTGCGAGTCGATGGCCACGCTTGTCTGCTTCCACGCCCACCCCGACGACGAGTGCATCCAGACCGGTGGCACGATGGCCCAGGCCGCTGCCGACGGTCACAGGGTGGTGCTCGTGGTGGCCACCCGTGGCGAACACGGCGAGATCGTTCCCGGCGTCCTGGCAGAGGGCGAAGCACTCTGGCATCGACGTATCGCTGAATCGTACGAGTCGGCCCGGATCCTGGGCGCTGCTCGCGTGGAGTTCCTGGGCTACGTCGACTCCGGGATGATCGGCGAACCGGCCAACGACGACCCGTACTCGTTCTGGTCAGCGGATGTGGAGCACGCTGCGAACCGGTTGGCTGCGATCCTGCGTGAGGAGTCGGCCGACGTCGTGACGGTCTATGACCACCATGGCGGCTACGGCCACCCCGATCACATCCAGGTGCATCGAGTGGGTCTCCGAGCGGCGGAGATCGCCGGGACACCGGTGGTGTTGCAGGCCACGATGAACCGGGATCGGATCCTGGCGGGCATGGCCGAGCAGCGTGCAGCCGCCGAGGCTGCCCGGGAGTTGGCCAACGAGGAGCCCGTCGTGGCCGACGAGCCGGAGTTCGAGCCGCCGGACGACTTCGGCGAGCCCGAAGTGAACATCACCCACGCGATCGACGTGATGGCTCGCCTGGATGCCAAGCGGGCGGCGATGTCTGCCCACGGCAGCCAGATCGCAGCCGACTCCTGGTTCCTGACCATGGACGACGAACGCTTCGGCTGGGCGTTCGGCACCGAGTGGTTCATCCGTGTGGGGCAACCCCGTGCCGCCGGTGACGCGTTCCGCACCTCGATCTGGGAATAGCGGGTCGGTGGCGCGTCGTCGTCAGCAACCTCGGCAGCGCCCTCTTCGGAGCGCTCGATGGGGAGGGCGACGACGTTTCGGGAGTGCCCCGCTCAGCTGCTCAGGGCAGCAGGGGACCGGTCGGGCTCGGGCCGGCGTGCGCCCAGGCATCGACGAACGCCTCGAGCGGGTCGGTCGACTCGATGGAATCTGACCCATCGAGGTACGAGTCGCCAAGCGGCCCGTAACCCTCGGAGTACTCCTCCGCATATGGCATCGAGATGCGTCCCGCCTGATGCAGCTCCTGGAAGCTGATCGGTGGCAGGTAGCCGCCGGATGCGTCCACCACGTTGCCGGTGGCATCGTGGCCGGTCGCTGTTGCTTGGTCGATGATCGGTTCGTGTGCCATTTCGCTCCTGGGATCGGCGCCGCAGCGCATGTCGCCCCTTCAACGTCACGCAGCCCCTGACGTGAACTGAACCTACCCAGCGCCGCATCCAAACGGGTGGAATGTGAGGAAATTCTCGGATCTTGCTTGGAAGCCCCTCAGGCCTGAAGCATCTCCCGGGTCAGGCCGATCAGCGGTCCGTCTCCGCGCAGCACGACGGTGCGCTCGACGTAGCGGACCACGACGGCGTCGCCGGACAGCTCGCCGAGCACCAGGTGTCCGTCTGCATCAGCTCCGGTGATGCACAAGGCCTCGACGCGGTGTCGCTGCATGCCGCCCTCGTAGTCAGCCACGCCATCGGCGACCACCTCCCAATCGACGCCGTCCCAATCGATGTCGTCGCTGCCGTCCCAATCGGTGCCGTCGCTGTCCGGCGCGATCGAGCCCTGCGCATGGTCGCGCTCGACGGCGACGACGGTGCCGAACCGAATCGGCATCTCGATGCCGTCGAGGTGGAGACGATGGATGACCAGTCGGGCGTGACGCACCGGGGCAGCATGTCACCCCAGGGCGTCACTGGTGAGCGGGTAGACCCGTTTGAGAGTCGTTGTCGGGTCCCCTGTAGTGTCCCGCCGATGTTCGCTTCCGTCCTGCAGTTCCACACCGAGTGGGCGTGGATGGTCATCTTGGGCAACGCCCTGGGCGGCCTGTGGTGTCTCGGTGCCCACTGGATCCGCGCCCTGCGGGTCAAGGCCCTGTGGTGGTTCGTGATCTTCGTGGAGGCCACGATCTTCGTGCAGGTGTGCCTGGGCGTGTACATGGTGGCGGGCGAGGGGTTCAAGGCGCCGCAGTTCCACATGTTCTACGGCTTCGTCGCCATCATCAGCGTGGCGATCCTGTACAGCTACCGCAACCAGATGAAGGCACAGCAGTACCTGCTGTACGGCTTCGGCGGCCTGTTCCTCATGGGACTGGGCATCCGGGCCATGCTCGTCGGCTGAGCGGGACACCGCTGGGCCTGGACGCGAGACGCCCCCGGGAGGGTGGCTCCCGGGGGCGTCGTTCGTGCTGCGTCGTTCGTGCTGTGTCGTTCGTGCTGTGTCGGTGGCGCTGTGATGGTGACCCAGAAGGGTCAGCCGTTCAGGCGACCCTCCAAGGCGGTGAGCTCCTCACGCATCTTCTGCGGCAGGCGCTCGCCGATGAAATCGAAGTGGCCGCTGATGAGCTCGACTTCACCCTTCCAAGCGATGGAGTCGACCTCGAGCAGCTGCGCCAGCGTGTCGGCGTCGAGGTCCAGGCCCGTCGTGTCGAGTGCGTCCGCTGTCGGGACGTAGCCGATCGGAGTCTCGGTGGCGTCGCCGGTGCCGTTGACGCGCTCGAGGACCCACTTGAGGACCCGGCTGTTGTCGCCGAAGCCGGGCCAGAGGAAGCCGCCATCGTCGGACTTGCGGAACCAGTTGACCCAGAACAGCTTCGGGAGCTTGTCGGCGTCGGTCGCGGCGCCGATGTCGAGCCAGTGCTGGATGTAGTCGCCGACGTTGTAGCCCATGAACGGCAGCATCGCGAACGGGTCGAAGCGGACCTCGCCGACGGTGCCGGCAGCGGCTGCGGTCTTCTCCGAGCTCATGATCGAGCCCAGGAACGTGCCGTGCTGCCAGTCGAAGGACTGCGTGACGAGCGGGACGTTCGTGGCGCGGCGGCCACCGAAGAGGATCGCCGAGATCGGCACGCCGGCCGGGTCCTCCCACTCGGGTGCAGCCGACGGGCACTGCGAGGCCGGCGTGGTGAACCGGGCGTTCGGGTGTGCAGCGGGCGTGGTGGACTCGGGCGTCCAGTCGTTGCCCTTCCAGTCGATCAGGTGCGCAGGCACCTCATCGGACATGTCCTCCCACCAGACGTCGCCGTCGTCGGTCTTGGCGACGTTGGTGAAGATGGAGTTGCCCCACATCGTGTCCATGGCGTTCTTGTTGGTGTCGTTCGACGTTCCGGGCGCCACGCCGAAGAAGCCGGCCTCGGGGTTGATCGCGTACAGGCGGCCGTCCTCGCCGAACTTCATCCAGGCGATGTCGTCACCGACGGTCTCGACCTTCCAGCCGGGCAGCGACGGGATGAGCATGGCCATGTTGGTCTTGCCGCACGCCGAGGGGAACGCAGCGGCGATGTAGCGCTTCTCGCCTTCGGGGGAGGTGATGCCGAGGACGAGCATGTGCTCGGCCATCCAACCGGCGTCGCGGGCCATGGTGGAGGCGATCCGCAGAGCGAAGCACTTCTTGCCGAGCAGTGCGTTGCCGCCGTAGCCGGAGCCGTAGGACCAGATCTCCTTGGTCTCAGGGAAGTGCGAGATGTACTTGGTGTCGTTGCACGGCCACGGGACGTCGGCGGCGCCGTCAACGAGCGGGGCGCCGACGGAGTGCAGACAGGGAACCCATTGGCCGTCACCGAGCACGTCGAGGGCGCCCTGGCCCATGCGGGTCATGATGCGCATCGACACAGCGACGTACGGCGAGTCGGTGAGCTGCACACCGATGTGGGCGATGGGGGAGCCGAGCGGGCCCATGGAGAACGGCACCACGTACATGGTGCGGCCCTTCATGGTGCCGCGGTACAGCTCGATCATCTCGGCCTTGAGCTCGGCCGGCGCACGCCAGTGGTTGGTCGGTCCGGCGTCGATCTCGTTCTCGCACGCGATGAAGGTGCGGTCCTCGACGCGGGCGACGTCGGACGGGTCCGACAGTGCGAGGTAGCTGTTGGGACGCTTGGCGTCGTTCAGCCTCTCGAAGGTGCCGTTGTCGACGAGCAGCTGCGCGAGGCGGTCGTACTCCTCGGCAGTTCCGTCACACCACTCGACCGCGTCGGGCTGGAAGATCTCCCGCCACTCATCGACCCAGTCGATGAGCTTCTGGTTGCTGGTGGTCCCTGACATGTTCTTCCCCGATCTCTCTCGGTCGGTCGGGCAGGAGCCCGACGGTTCCTGGTCTCAGGCCGTCTCGGG
>Ga0209023_10003368_pt1 | contig 19149 bp, 20 predicted proteins | sample LakOneMetagenome_FD_187468 | JGI IMG/M metagenome (GOLD analysis project Ga0209023, IMG submission 187468) | Freshwater and sediment microbial communities from Lake Erie, Canada (SPAdes) (version 2) | ecosystem: Environmental > Aquatic > Freshwater > Lentic | place: Lake Erie, Canada...
AAAAACTCTCCCCATTGCTTTTAATTCACTTTCATCACCCATTGGAGTGGATGTTGCATGTGCATTCACGTAATCTATCTGACCAGGATCAATTTCTGCATCTCCTAAAGCATCGATCATTCCAAGATAAGCTCCTTCACCCTCAGGATGTGTACCTGTTAAATGATACGCATCTGCAGCCATACCAGTACCAACAATTTCTGCTAAAATAGTAGCTCCTCTTTTTAGAGCAGATTCCAGGCTTTCAACAATCAATGCACCGGCTCCTTCACCAATTACAAATCCATCTCTTTTTTTATCAAAAGGCCTGGATGCTCCTTGTGGATTTTCATTATTAGTTGACAAAGCTTTGGATGCATTAAACCCACCAACAGAACTTTCATTAATTGGAGCTTCTGAACCACCGGTTATAATCATATCCGCTTTACCAAGACGAATATAATTACATGCATCAATGATCGCATTATTTGATGAAGCGCAGGCAGATACAGTTGAAAAATTAAGCCCTCTTAATCCATGCCGGATAGAGATAACACCCGATGGAATATCAGCGATCATTTTAGGAATAAAGTAAGGATTAAATCTTGGGTGCTTCCCGCCAATTACAAATTCTTCTACCTGGTCCTGGAAGGTCTGAATACCACCATTACCCGAACCCCAGATAACACCAATTTTATTCCTGTTCAATACCATAAAATCAATTCCTGCATTTTTGATTGCCTCATCTGATGCAGCAACTGCATATTGGGTAAACAGATCATATTTCCGGGCCTCATTTTTCTCGAAATAATCAGCTGGATTAAAACCTTTTACCTCTGCTGCAAACTTTGTTTTAAATTTGGTCGTATCAAACTTTGTGATTGGGCCAATGCCACTTTCTCCCGCAACAATATTCTTCCAAAATTCGCTAACAGTATTACCCAACGGTGTTATAGCTCCCATACCAGTTATGACTACCCTTTTTAATTCCTTCATCATACTCTTTGCTCTTTTAATTTTTGTTTTAGATCTTTTACTTCTGACTGCAACTGTGTGATCTGGTCTCGTTGGGATGCAAAAGCTTCTTCAATATCAGCAACAGTATATCGTGGAGTTATATGTTGCGGACAATTCCAATCATAAGCTTCAATATTTAATACCATCATTCTTTCTGGCCTGAATTTATAATCTTTCAGATCAAGCAGATCATATAATGAAGGTTCATTTTTCAACTCAACTATTTCAGCTTTCGCAAGTATTTTCAATCTTGACCTTGAGGGATAATCGACCATAATTAGCGCCACATTATTATTCGTAGCAATGTTACCAACCGTTATATACTGCATATTACCTTTGAAATCAATAAAGCCAATGCGTTTTGAATCCAATACTTTTAAAAACCCTTTTGGCCCACCGCGATGCTGTATGTATGGAAAATCATTTTTACCAATGCTGGCCATATAAAAACTATCCCTTTCTGCAATAAAATCAATTTCATTTTCTGTTAGCCCATCAACATAAGTATCTTTTTCCATCCTGGCATAACTAGACCTGCTACCCATTCTTTCCTGCATTTCCTTTACTTCTTTTGTAAATGCCAATGTTGCAAAATTTTTAGCCATACTACTCTTTTTAATTCCAATAAACCGAATTACTCAATTCTATTTGCTTTCTGTTATAGAATAACAAACCATCCTCCCGTAACTCATTTAATAATATTGTTACACTTTGACGAGAAGCAGAAATTACATTTGCGATGCCGGAATGCGTTAAAAAATTAAGCAATACAACCCTGTCACCAATCTTATTACCATCAGTCCGTGCCCAGTTTTTAATAAAATGCTGAAGCCTTGTTTTAGTATCACAAAATACCAGGTCTGAATGGCGATGTTCCAGGCGGCCTAATTTTCCAATTACCATATTGGCATAGGAAACTGCCAGCATAGGAATACTAAATAATAGTTTTTTAAAATCGGAAATATTAAATCCGCAAATCAGAGCATTTCTACTTAATACTTCTGCATATTCATCATCTGAGGATAGACCTTCCATATTAAGATTACCAAAAATATCGGGCGCCGTGATAATATCCTTTATAAGTTCATTCTCATTACCCAATTCCGCAAGTTTTATCTTTCCGGTAATAAGCAAATAAATCTTACTTAATTCACCTTCGCCATAACTAATTACTTCTCCTGGATAAACCCTCGTAATTTTCATCACAGATACAGCTTCTAAAATCTTATGTTCGCTCACATTTGTAAACAACGGATGCATTCGCAGGTAAAAGCATTTGATTTCATTTGTCATTGTGAATTATTTGAGTGACGTGTTTATTTTTTTATATTCTCATTTAATTGCTCGCCAGATCATGCTGCGTTAACACTTTATCCCATTGTGTATCTCCACATTCATCATATAAAACAATTTCTTCTGTCTTTACCTCAATCGAAAACCCTTCAGTGTTTTCATCTTTGCCTATTGCTGAATCTGGTTCCAGGTTATTCAGTAATATATTTTTCATGATTTGCTATTTAAATTTTCTTTCTGATTCCTTTATCGGCAGGTCATTGATACTTGCATATCGCTTTCTCATTAAACCATTTTCATCAAATTCCCAGTTTTCGTTACCATAAGCCCTGAACCATTGCCCGTCTGCATTTTGATATTCATACTCAAACCTCACAGCCATACGATTTTCACGGAATCCCCATAGTTCTTTCTTAAGTTTATAATTCAATTCCCTTTCCCACTTGGCTTTTAAGAATTGCTTTACTGCTTCACGGCCATTAATAAAATCAGTTCTATTCCGCCATTCGGTATCAATTGTGTACGCTAAACAAATCCTTTCAGGATCCCGGCTGTTCCAGGCATCTTCAGCGAGTTGTACTTTTTCTAATGCAGTTTCCATTGTAAATGGCGGAAGCGGGAGTTTTTGTTCCATGATCTTTGTTTTTAATTGTCAATTTTCAATTTTAGAATGCTGTTACTTTAATAAACCAAAGTTGCGACTTAATAGCCTGTCTTAAAATGGAGGATTAACGCAATGGGATGGACAATTTTCCCTAAAACAAGTACCTAATGAAGTGAGATAGTTTTTAGCAGGTTATTTAAAATAGATTTAAGCGACTGAATTGTTTCTCCATCTATTATTTCGCCAGCTTCATTCATTTTATTTTTAATGTTCCCAATACTTAATGAAGAGTCTTCATTCATGTTTGTTCCCAAAGCTTTCAGCGTAAGCAGCAGTGATGCCAGTGCTTTATCCCCTCCTAAAAATAAAGGCGATGCACTAATAGCTGCAACAGGTTTTTCATTTAATTCACCAGAAGACACCAACCAATCTAAAGCATTTTTTAAAACACCTGGCACACCAAAAGCATATTCCGGAGTGGAAAATATAACAGCATTTGACTCCCGAAGTTGTTGTCTTAAATTAAATACGGAAACAATTTCCTCTTTTGTCTCAGGATTGAAATGTGGTAATGCATCGAGGTTATCCGCTATTTTAATAATAACGTTTTCAGGAGCCATTTTAATTAAAGCTCTTAAAATATTTGTGTTAGCCGAATTAGATTTTAAGCTCCCGGAAATGGCTACAATATTTATAGTTTTATTAATGATCATACTTAATTATTAACTACGGGTAATTTATAAAAATTATCTTCCTGGCTATCTTCCTGCCAATTATATTCAATTTCAAAAGCTACCTTTCTCGCAAAATCGATGCCATGCAAGTCTTGCAAAAAACCCAGTGTCATATCCATTCCTGCGCTCACCCCGGAAGATGTATAATATTTTCCATCTGCTATCCATCGGCTCTTTCTTATCCAGTTAACATTTTTACCTTGCGTAGTTACCCAATCAAAAGCGATTTTATTGGAGGTTGCTTTTCGATTATTTAAAAGCCCGGTCTTTGCAAGCAACGAACTTCCGGTACAAATTGTCAGAACAAATTTACTTAACGTTGAAATTTCTTTGATCTTATCGATCAATACAGCATTGTTCACTTCTACTCTTGTACCGTATCCGCCCGGAATAAGAAATATATCTGTTTCACTCGACAGCTCCGTTAACTTACCAGACATTACTGATACTCCGTGAGAATTTCTTACCAGGCCACCTGAAAGGGAATAAAACGAAATTTGATAAAACTCGTTTAGTCTACCAAAAATTTCCACCGGCCCAAAAACATCAAGTGTTTCAAACTCCTCGAATAATAAAACAGCTACTTTCATTTTATCAACTATTAAATTGTATTAAAATCATTAACGCTATTTGGCCATCTTCTTAATCCTAAACTTTTCGTTAAGAATTGTTCTTCTATAAAACAAGTACTAAAAGCCAGTATATCTATTCCCTGACTTTTAGTACTGTATGAATAAAATTATTTTTTGATTTTACCAGTGGCTACTTTTTCAATATAAAAACGATGTATTTCTTTTGAGATGTAATTCAAATTATCTTCTACTGCAAAGTGACCCGCATCCAAACGATGCATTTCAGCTTTTGGAAGGTCTTTTAAATACGCCTCACCACCTGCCGGTGTAAAGAAAATATCTTTTTGACCCCAGAAAATAATTGTTTTGGGTTGATTAGTACGAAGAAATTCCTGCCATACAGGGTACAATGCTACGTTGGTGCGGTAGTCATAGAAAAGATTCAGATTTATACGAACAGCATTGGGCCTTTGCATAAAAGCATAATCTGATTCCCAATTATCAGGGCTAATTAGTTCAGGATTTTTTGCACCAAACAGGTAAATACTTTTGATCGCATCATGTGTTAAAAAAGCAGCCAGTGGTTTTTCTGTTTCTTCAGACCTGTTTTTCCATAATGCCCCACGGAAGCCATCCCATGCCGCAGTAAAACCCACTTCGTATGCATTTGTATTTTGTATGATTAACCAATCTAGTGCTTTTGGATTTCTTCCTACGATCCTGAATCCAACCGGGCCGCCATAATCCTGTGCAAATAATCCGTAATGATCAAAACCTTTTAAATTCAGAAAATGTTCTACGATCAGAGATATCCCTTCAAATGTATAATTGTAAGTAGCAGGATCTGGTATGTCGCTTAAACCAAACCCGGGGTAGTCTGGAGAAATCACATGAAATTTATCAGAAAGAGATTGTATTAAATCACGGTATTGATGAGATCCTGCCGGAAAACCATGTAACAATACAATTTTTGGATTTGCAGGATTCCCTGCTTCACGATAAGCAATATTAAGTCCATCAACTTTGATACTACTGTAAGTCACCTGTGCGTATGAAACTACAGATACTAAGACAAACACTACTAAGGCAAATAATTTGGTAATCTTTTTCATTTTTATTTTTTTATTTATGATGTCGTTATTGACAGCACAAAGATGCTTTAGTAAATACTCTGTTAAAATGGAGGATTAACGCAAAAAGATGGATAATTTTTTCATTGTGAAAAAAGATTAAAATATTTCATAAACTAAAAAAAGGCAGAAATAATTTCTACCTTAATTAAGCTGATTATTTCTATTTAATTCAATTACTTTTCACCATAGATAACAAGTGCATTGGAATCAACTTTAGTTTTTCCCTCAGGATATTTCTTATTTACAGATTCAATCACTTCATTTTTAATTTTAGTTTTCGTTTCCGCATCCACTTTACCAAGAGCAGCAGCAACAGGCCCCGCAACTTCATTCATAAAATTCCAATACCCTTCCGCATCTCCGCAATTTAATTTCCCATAGATCTCAGACTCAATAATATTTTTTAACCCTGCCTTTCGGAATAGATCAATCATAAAGTCCTTGGAGGCACAACGGAACATCCCTGGCGCCCCTGGGATTGCTGCAGGCATTTGTATATTTTTATTGATCGAACTCATAATAGCAGTAACCCAGAAATTTTTATCGGGAGCATTCCAAACAGATGTTGCAACTCTACCCCCGGGTTTAAGAACACGAACCATTTCTTTTACCGCTAATAACATGTCTGGGAAAAACATAAATCCAAAACGGCAGCTTATTGCATCAAATGTATTGTCGGCAAATGGTATTTCAGAAACATCACATACAAGTGTTTCAATATTCTTTATGCCTCTTAACATTGCATTTTCTTCCGCAATTGCAATCATATCTTCTGAAAGATCTGTAATAATTACTTTGCCTCCTGTTAGCATTGTGGCAATTGTGAGACCTGGCTCACCTGTCCCAGCACCAATATCTAAGATCAATTCGTTATCCTTTGGATCAAGTAAACGGATGATCTCATCTCCCATAGGCTTTAGAAAATCCATCGTAAGGTTATCCCATTTTTTCCAGCCCGGAGCAATTTTATTCCAGGCTTCTTTTTGGTTGTCACGGATCATTTCAAGTTGAGCTTCCATATTATTTTTTTAATTGGTTAAAGAAAAAAACTGGCTGTATCTTCTAGATCCTGATATTATGATTAAATAATTTTTCTTAGTATGGGTTCTATTCAGAAAGAAATTCTTTAATTTTTTCAGAATGCTAAAATAAAGATGGGTATTTACTTTGATCTAATAAGCTATCATTTGCTCAAAAAGACAAGCAGCCGACAATATCAGAAAAACAATCCATGCTAATAACAATTAAACAATCGCTATTTGATGCAACCGAAAGAAAAAACTGCCCCAAAATCTCTTTTAGGGCAGCTCACCTGGGTTTTTCTATCAATCACTTTATAAGGCAGGAGCCAATGGAAAATCAACCGGAACTTTAGTAAGATTGTGTAAATAATTCATGGCTGTTTTATCGCTGATCTGAAGTATCAGATCTACCAGGTTTTCGTTGGTATAACCCTGTGCAAAAAAATTGTCAACCAAGACAGCATCGGCATTGCCACGGTTTTTAGTGATGCTTTCTGCTAATTGAACCAATGCATTCAACTTTGCATCGGTGGCTTTACCTTTGCGAATGTCGAGCAATTGGTCATCGCTAAAACCATTCATCTTACCAATTACTGTATGAGCGCTTTGGCAATACACACAACCATTTACCTGGCTTACTATTAAGTTAACGGCTTCTTTTTCCTTGTTGCTTAATGTTGTTTTAGCATTTTGATATGCCAGGTATTTACCCAGGCCATTTTCAGAATAAGCGATGGTTGCATACAAATTCGGAACAAACCCCAAAGCTTTGTTCAATGTATCAAAAATAACCTGGTTAGCTGGAGCTACTTGTTCTCGTGTGGGAACTGCAAAATGTTTCATGTTTATTTTATTTATAATGATGTCGTTATTGACAATGCAAAGATGCCACGACACATATCCTTAAAAAATGGAGAAACAACGCATTGGGATGGATAATTTTTCCTATTAAAACATCTGCAACCCAAGCAGAAACTTAGCTCTTCCTTTTGCTACTTTAGTCATCTCCATGACAATTAACGGTAACTATGTTTTCATTTAAAAATTTATTTCACTTTATTCAATTACATTTATTTAAAGAAAAGTCATAATAAACTAACAAGGATTTCCAATGAGGAAAACAATGTTTTACTTCCTGCTGACAGCAGGAACATGGTTATTTTTATCAAGATGTGTGATCCTGCAAAACAGGTGGAGCGATTCGAAAGCTTATAAGGTTTTTGCTTCAAAAAAAATTCCTTTGACCATTTATGATACAATGATCGGGAGCCGTCATTTACACTATGCAGTGAGTGGATCAGACAATTTACCTACGTTGGTATTTGTTCATGGAAGCCCGGGAAGCTGGATGAACTACATGAAATTCATGTGGGATTCATCTATGCAAAAGAAATTCAGAATTGTTAGTATTGACAGGCCAGGTTTTGGGTACAGTGATTTTGGAGATGCCCTTCATTTACAAGATCAATGTAAGATCATATTACCTGTCTTACAAAAATTAAAAACCAGTCAACCAATGTTTCTCTGTGGTCATAGCATGGGCGGTCCTATTGCTATCGAACTTGCTGCGAACGACCCGGAATTGTTTAGCACAATAATAATTGTTGCCGGTTCTATCGACGTATCACAAGAGAAAAGGGAAACCTGGCGACGAATTATGAACATTCCGCCTTTATACCATTTTTTACCGGGCGCTTTTGCACCTAGTAATACAGAATTATTATACCTGAAAAAAGACCTGATCCCTTTACAGGAACAATTCAAAAAAATAACCTGCAATGTGTATTTCATACATGGATCAAAAGACACATGGGTACCAATTGAAAATGTAGCATATGGCGTAAAAATGCTGACCAATGCTAAAAAAATAACTTCTGATACTATTTTTGGTGCCGACCATATGATCCCGTGGAAAAATCAAAAAGAATTTACACAGCTCTTACTTAAACTTTATTAAATCTTATTTCACAAGTTGTTGTGACTTTAACTTTTGTGTGTCGGCAAACTGACATTCTAACAATGAATTAGTCCATTATTTTGGGCATATTGCCTAACTTTAATAGGGCATTGCCGTGATATTATAAAACTTTAAAGTTTATGGAGAAAGCAATTCGAAAGAATAAAGAATCTGAAAAAGACCTGCACCTCTCCCATTTCTCATTAGAAAACCTTCATGAAGCCGTATTCTGGATCGATTCTAAATCAAGAATATTCCAGGTAAATGAAATGGCCTGCATTATGACAGGCCATACAAAAGATGAACTCCTGAAGAAAATGGTTGCTGATCTGAACCCTACAGATACAGTATCTGATTTTGAAGCTTTCTGGAAAAAACTTAAAAAAGAAAAAAAGATAACTTTCGATTCACAGCACCGCCACAAAGACGGGCATTTGTATGATGTTGAGATAACCGGAAATTTTATAGAATATAATGGTGAGGAATTTTCCTGTACTATCGTCAGAGATGTGAAAAAGAAAAAAATGGAGGAAGAACTGCTTCGCATTGTTTCTGAAGCCACTTCTTTTGTAACAGGAAAAGACTTTTTGCTGGAACTCACTAAAAAAGTATGCAGTGTTCTTGGGATGAAATATTGCTTCGTTGCCGAATGTGCCGATGAAAAGAAAACACGTTTTCGCACGATCGTTTTTACCGATGGTGAAAAAGTACTTGACAACATAGAATACAATGCTGCTGATTCAGCTTGCCAGATGTTATTAAAGGGCGAACCCTATTTTCTGCCGGAAGGCGCACATAAATTATATAAAGGAGCTATTGGAATTGAATCCTATGTTGGCGCACCAATCCTCAGTCATCTAAATGGAGAAGTGCTTGGTCATATAGCTGCATCAGACCCAAAACCTGCAGGTAATGAAAAAAATCAGACTGCCATTCTCAAAATATTTGCTGCAAGGATCGGTGCTGAACTGGAAAGAATGAAAGCAGAAGATGAGCTTTCATTAAAGAACAAAGAATTAAATGAACGGCTCAATGAAATAGAATTATATAACAGTACCGTAAAGAATTTACACGACCAGATTTTCTGGCTTGATAAAGAAGGGAGGTTTATTCGTGTAAATGACTCTGTTAGTAAGGTATCCGGTTACAATGCTGATGAATTGATGACAATGACCGTATTTGATCTCAATCCTTCACTTACAAAGAAAGAATGGGATAAAAGCTGGAAGGAAACCAAAAAAGAACGTCAACAGATCATAGAAACTGTGCACAGAAGTAAGGACGGGAAAACGTACCCTGTAGAAGTAACTAATAATTTCATGGACCACAAAGGCATTGAATACTTCTGTGCCTCTGTAAGGGATATCAGAAAGAAAAAAAGGGAAGAAGAATTATTACGCACCATTTCAGAGGCCACATCCGGGCTTGTTGGACAGGATTTTTTTGAAGCATTAACTGAATATGTAACTGTTTCGCTTGGGGTTAAAACCTGTATCATTACCGAATGTACAGATGTTGAGAGAACACGTGTGCGAACACTTGCATTTACAAAAGACAGTAAACTCCGGGAAAATATTGAATACGATATTGAAGGCACACCATGCAAACTGGTAATGGAGGGAAAAGGTGCTGAGATATTCATTTCAAGTGGTTGCGATAAAACTTATCCAAAGGAAGCCGGTTATGATTCTTATGTTGCTGTCCCGATCTACAGTTCATCAAACACAGAAGTCATTGGCCATATCGCTGCATTGAATGACAAGCCAATGAGCAATGAGATGAACCAAACATCCATTCTCAAAATTTTTGCTGCACGTGCCGGTGCTGAAATAGACAGGATAAAAGCCGAAGAAAAATTAAGGATCGCCAATAATGAGTTGAAAGTATTGCTCGATGAAAGTGAAGAACGTTTTCGTGACCTGTTTGAAGAAGCACCCATAGCTTATGTTCATGAGGGGCTTGATTCAAAATTTATCAAAGTAAACAAAGCTGCATTAAGAATACTGGGTGTACGCCCCGACCAAGTGCCTTATATATATGGAAAAGATATGGCCCCGAAAACGCCGGATGCGCAACGTCGTATGAAGGAAGCATTTGACTCTGTTGGACGTGGAACTGATACCAGTGGGGTTGTATTGGAACTCTTGCGTGAAGATACCAAACAGCCTATCTGGATACAATGGTGGTCGAACCCGGATGTTGGTGGCCAATTTACCAGGACAATGTTCATAGACATTACGGATAAAGTATTAATGGAACGTGAGCAGGCAAGATTACAGGCACAGAACCAATACCTGCAGGAAGAAATTAAATACAATAATAATTTTGAGGAGATCGTAAGCAGAAGTAAGAATTTCCATAAAGTGTTGCAACAAATAGAACAGGTTGCATCAACTAATGCAACTGTATTGATCATGGGTGAAAGCGGGACGGGTAAAGAACTTATTGCACGTGCCGTTCACAATATCAGTAACCGCAGTAAGATGACATTGGTGAAAGTAAATTGCGCTACGCTTCCTGCAAACCTGATCGAAAGTGAATTATTCGGTCATGAGAAAGGCGCATTTACGGGAGCTATGGAAAGAAAGATCGGACGCTTTGAACTGGCAGATGGCAGTACTATATTCCTGGATGAGATCGGTGAATTACCGGTAGAATTGCAGGCAAAATTATTACGTGTACTGCAGGAAGGGGAATTTGAAAGATTGGGTAATCCCAAAACACTGAAAGTAAATGTTCGTGTGATCGCTGCCACTAACCGTAACCTTGAGCAGGCTATTGAGAAGAAAGAATTTAGGGAAGACCTGTATTACCGGTTAAATGTATTCCCGATAACATGTCCGCCATTGCGTGAAAGAAAAGAAGATATTCCATTACTTGTTAAACATTTTTTACAAAAACATGAACCAAGGGTTGGGAAAAAGATCAGTGATGTATCTCCCAAAGTAATGGATGCCTTAATGAGTTACGATTGGCCGGGCAATATCCGTGAACTGGAAAATCTTATTGAGAGAGCCATGATATTAAGTCCGGGCAAATCCCTGGAAGAAGGAACCTGGTTACCGGTTCAGAAATTTGTAACCACTAATGGAAAGGCAAACGCTCACAAATTAGAAGATGTTGAGAAAGATCATATTATAGAGGTACTTAAAAAGACCAACTGGAAAGTCAGTGGCGAGAAAGGTGCAGCCAAAATTCTGGGCCTAAACCCGACTACGCTGGAAGCAAGAATGAAAAAATTAGGGATCAAAAGAGAATAAAATTGGCTGCTAATTCAGGCTTAGATATCCCGGTCTGACCGCTTTCACTGTGCCTTCCGGCCTTATGCAGTTAGCTTAAATTCATCCAGTATCTTAATATACCTGCTATTATCCCTGAACATTTGTAACCCCGTTGATGTATCCATATAGGATAAACTGTACTCCTTCCTGTTCATACGGCTGATTCGGGATAAGATATTCAGGTGCCGTATGATCTCTTTCCATGCAAAAAAGATAGAGTGTTTGGGATCATACATGTGCGTAGGCTCACTACCAGCTCCATTCAACTCGATAATCGAGAAATTTTTACCTGCTTTCAATTCTTCCCAACTATTGTATCGTATATCGAGCCTTCCAAAATAGAACCCATCAATTTTTTTACAAACCTCATCAATAGAACGGGTAAGTGTTTCATCTATCAGATGACTTGCATCTAAAAACTTTGCTCCACGTACGTGGTTGCCATATGGCACCAGGATATGCTTCTCTCCTGCCCGCAATACATTATTAAAATTATCTCCTTCAGATTGCCGCAATGTTTCTAACTGGAGAATAAAACGTTTATCCTTTCTTAGCAACTGCTCAATAGTTGATATTCCATCACCGGTTACTGATAAAAATTCCTTTCCAACAATTCCTGAAATTTCTCCGTTCAGTTCATTTGGATAACGGTAATAGAATATTCCCACTTCATTTTCATAAGGAATGAATTCCTGTATCAGGAAATCAACTTTGGATGCGGCGATATAAGCAATCAGTTCTTCATCATTTTCTATTTTCTTTACAGCTTTACCCTGCATACCAATATCAGGTTTCCCAATGAGGGGATATTGAATGTTTTTTGTTTTGATCTCATTTAGTACATCCCTGAACAAAGTGTTGGACTTGAAAAATAAAGTAACAGGATAATATTCCTGGGGCATCAGGTCATAGATCTCCTTTTTTGATTCCAGCAAAAAACCACCATTTTTAATTGTTGGATTAGAAGTACTGAAAAAGAAAAATGAACGTGCCCTAATGCCAAGCCACATCCAATAAATATAGATCGGCAGGTACACGATATGAAACGGCCAGTATTCCCAATTGAATAACTTTATAAAAAAAGGTTTATATAGTATTTTTTTTAGCATGGATAATTATTAAAAAATATCTGCCTCTTGCAATGATGAGATTAATTTTATTTCCTTTTGATAAACCCTGTTGTCTTTCAGATCATGGTAAACGAATTTGGACCGCCTGTATTCCATAGCTATACTTGTAATACTAACCGTAGACAAAAGGCCGTTGCGGTTCATATTCAGGTCATTTTGCTTATCTCCATCACCGGTAAACCGGTGAAAAGACAATATATCTTCCTGAGCCGGATGTGGATTACGGTTTAGAAATGCCGCAAACCATTGTTCTCTTTTCTTAACCACTGATTCATCATACAATGTTGAAGAGGACCAGATATATGGGCGATATTTTTTTAACTGGCGGCAATGCTTTGTTGTACCTGTCCACCTGCATTCATACAAACAGTTGTCGAAAATGATCATGGTAAAAGGTTCGATATCTGAAAGGTCCATATGCATAAAATATCTTACCGGCATAAGAGCACTGATGATCTCCATAAAGATAATTCCACGGCTTTTACGGTACGGAGGCTGGCTGATGTGTTTTGCAAAACCACCATTCAATAACACCGCTGCATTGCCATTTTCATTCATAGCGATCCAGGTACCGCCAGCATCTGCATCTTTAGGACAAATGATCCTGTTACCGTTCTCAAAGTATATTTCAGGTGGTATTGCATGTTTACGAATAAATTTTTCATCCCGGTTGGAAGTAATAAAAAATTGATCCTTTACAGGTATAAATGTTACTGTGCACATGACTTACGGTATTTAATAGTTGAAGTAGCCACACCAAAACCTTCAGGTATTGCAATAGATGAAACTTCATTCACACCTACACGGATCAATGCCATGTGGTGTACTGTGTGTTCGAGGTTGTATATTAATTCACGGTAATAATTTGTTTTCACAGTAATGGAATCGGTTGATTGCTCATCATAACTGGAATCAAGTAATAGTTTTTTATTATCCTTATCAATATTATTGCCGATCATTTCCATCAATTCAATAGCAAAACTTTTATCTGTTTCAATGCGAACATCTCGTTTCCTCTTCTCATAATTTACATTGCCTGAAGTATACCCATTATAAAGACAGATATACAGTTCGATAATATGCCTTACGTGTTGCCCAATGGAAGCATTAAATAATATTTTACTTGGCTGCGAATATTGTGTTTCGGTAAGTTGATCAAGTATTCCCGCTAATTGGTCAAACGAATTGCTGATGGCTGATTTTAGCTGCATAAAAATTGATTTTAAATTATCTGAAGTTGATGGATTATCTATTTAAAATTATATGAAACGCCTAATCCGAATGTGTTTGCCTTATTACGGAAACGATCATTCGCTGTGCCGTCTGGTGCTACCTGTTTAATGTTTTCAGTCTTATACTCAACAAATACAAACTGGTAGACTGCCCGCACTCCCCATCTTGGGGTTATGTGATATTTCAAAAAGAATTCAGAATTTAAACTACCATAATCATGATCGCCTGTAAGCAGTACATTGAATGAAGCAGGCTTTGCCATTGGTTCAATTTTTGTTCCTCCATTACTGCTAAAAATTGCACTGCTTTCCCGGCCAAATGTAAAACCAACCAGGTCTATATTAAATCCTGCATACCATTTTGGCGTAAAACTATATCCAAGGTTTATAGTGATATTGGCTGAATTCGTTAATGGTCGTTGCACAGTTAATGTATCATGATAATCTGTTCTTTGCCCGGCAAAAAAAATCAGAAAAGGGATTGTGTTCGTTCTTGCCAGTCTTGCAGGCGCTGTTATAAATTCAGTTTTCGTTCCAACATAAGTTGTCCATCTGAATCCAAGACCTGCCTCCCATTTTTTCCTTTTCCCGATATTCCAGTTGTGTACATACGAAGCAGCCACTGTTCCTTGTGATCTGCCAACTGTACCGGTGAGATCAACAAACTGATTGATAAGAGAAGTTTTTTTCTGCGAGTAACCTGTGGTTGCAGAAAAAAACACCATAAGAATAATTAAATATTTTTTCATTTCAACTACAATTAAAATTTACGGTAGCCACCTGGCGTTAGATTTATTTACCGGTAATATTTTTTACAACCAACAATATTTCTCTCCTGTAAATGATCAGTAAAACAAGACAGCTAAGAAAAACAAGCAATGCATAAATAAATAATTGCCCTCCGTCATCTTTTACAACAATTCCCAGTTTGGTTAAGTGAAAGAAAATAGCGCCTGACATTACCCCTAATCCAACCAAAGCCCCTAACCATGTAGTTTTAGGAAATAAAATAAGAATAGAAGCTACCAATTCAAATATGCCGGATCCTATTCTTCCCCACGGCTCCATTCCAACACTTGTAAAAATGTAAACAGATTCTTCTGAAGCAGAGAACTTAAAAAATAGCGTTTGAAGCATTATTATTGCTGCTATTATACGAAGCAGCCATGTGCCGATAACTGTATAATTAAGTGTCATAATTTTTTTGATAAGTATTAATGAAATATTTTTTGCCAGTTGGCATCAGCACTCTTTTTTAAGACATCTTCGTTTTTATTCCAGGTCTTAAGTGTGTTATTGAATAAACGGTTATAGAATAAATAAAGCTTGCCGCCAATAATCTTAAATGTTTCAGGATCTACATTTACTTTAGAGCCATCATTACCCATTGCATAAGCGCACCACCCGCCATATTGAGGCTCATAAGAAGCAGGTGACTTTTTAAATGCTTCTTTATTTTCATTGGAAGAAAAGCGATAAGTTACTCCGTCATAAAAAACAGTGCCGACATCTTTCTTTCCTTTTATAGCCTTTCCATCCTTAAAATAGGCAACGGGATCATAGCCCTGTATGGCAATACCATCTTCCAGGTTGAATTGTTTTTTACGTAGTTGCACAGCATCTTGAGAAAAACCATTAAACATCATAACAGTCAGAAGCAAACTAAACAGCGATCTTATTTTCATTTTTATAGATTTTATGAAACAAATATAGATTCCTTCAAAACGGGGTTATGTCGGGCAAGTGACATTGAGGGAGAAAAAGGAATTCTGGATACTTGATTCTGGATTCTTGATACTAGAAAGCAAATACTTTAATATAGTTCACAGGATGTACCATGTTTTAAGGATTCTGAATCGATTTTCTTACTCCCAATCCATTGGGAAATTCCCAATGGATTGGGAAAAAACTGAAAGTCAATTTTTCAAATCTCAATTTCCAAAATATTTTTTGATCCAGTACCAGTAAGGGTTTCAGGCCAGTCAAAAATTCCAAAAAAAAATCTGGCACAGCGGTTGGCTATATACCGGAAATTATTTCAAGAAAAGATTTAAAAAAATGATCACAAAGGAAAATTTTAAAAAAGAACTGGCCGGAAGCGCTGCGCTTTCATTGGTTCAGTTCAAGACAGACTGGAACGGAGCTTCACAGATCGTATCCATGATATATGATGACCTGGCCAAATCGTACAAAGGGATCGCCAACTTTCTCACCGTTGATTTTGAAAATGAAGCGGCATTAGTAACCGAATATGGCGTTATGGAAGTGCCAACCATTCTTTTTTTTAAAGGAGGCAAAATAATCGACCATGTAGTTGGATTGGTACCAAAAAACACATTGATAACAAAAATAGAAAATCATTTATCTAAATAAATTCTTAAACACTATTAAATACTAAAACTATGTACAACGAATTAAAATATGTTTACCTGAAGAGTCACCCACTTTTCGCAAACATGTCGGAAAAACAGGTCAGTGAAGCATGTGACCTGGTAAAAGTTAAAACCGTGTACCGTGGTGAAACATTTGATTATGGTGACGGGGATTACAGTAAAATTTATTTACTGATAAAAGGTAAGATCAAGATCACTTTATCAGACGATATGGATAATGAACTGATAAAAGACATCCTGACCGCTCCAGATATTTTTGGAGACTTAAGCCTTGATGGACGTCCATCTACCGATGAATTTGCACAGGCATTAATGGCGAATACAATTGTTTGCTTTTTCAGCATAAAGGATTTCAAAAGCCTGTTACAGGATAATGTTCTATTGGCAATGAACTATGCAAATACTGTAAATAACAAACTCAAAAAATTAGAAAGCCGTCACTCTGACCTGGTATTCCACGATGCAAAGGCAAGGCTTATCCGTTTCATTAAGAACTGGGCACGAACAGATGGCAACCGCATTGGTGATAAAATAATCCTGAATAATTATTTAACGCACAGTGATATTGCAGGTGTTATTGCTACTTCACGTCAAAGTGTAAATGTCTTATTCAATGAACTCCGGGATTCAGGAATGCTTGTATATGACCGCAAGAGAATACAATTGAATGATATGATCGTTTGGAATTAAGCAAGGTGCTAGATGCTGGATACTGGATACTGGATACTAGATACTGGAAGCTAGATAAAAGAGCATCTCGCAAAATAGCTTTGTTTGTAGTAGAACATAAGGTGAGGAATCTTGAATCGGCTGTCTTGAATGCGACAATAGATAATTTGAATACAAAATAATTTTACAAAAAAAAACACATGAATTTAAAATTACAAGACCAGGTAGCTATTGTGACCGGCGCCAGTAGCGGAATTGGTGCAGGATGTGCCAAAGAGATGGCTAATGCAGGTGCAACAGTAGTGATAAACTATCCTATTTCGCAGGGAAAAGAAATGGCGGAAGCTGTTGTAGCCGAAATAGCGGCAAATGGCGGAAGGGCTATAAGTTACAAATGCGATGTAAGTAAAGAAGATGAGGTAAAAAAGATGTTTGCAGACGTTGTGAATCAATTTGGCACTGTTGATATACTTGTGAACAATGCAGGACTGCAAAAAGATGCGCCATTTACCGAAATGACATTGGAACAATGGAATTTTGTTTTAGGAGTAAATTTAACAGGGCAATTTCTTTGTGCCAGGGAAGCTATCAAAGAATTTCTACGACGGGGTGTAAATGGCAAATCAAAAAGTGCAGGAAAAATAATCTGCATGAGCAGTGTGCATGAAGTGATACCCTGGGCTGGTCACGCAAATTATGCTGCCAGTAAAGGTGGTGTAATGCTGATGATGAAAACGATTGCCCAGGAATTTGCACCAAAGATGATACGCATCAATAGCATTGCACCAGGCGCTATCGCAACACCGATCAATCATGACGCATGGGACACCCAGGCACATTTACAGGAATTATTAAAACTGATACCTCAGAAAAGAGTTGGCAAGCCGGATGATATTGGCAAAGCTGCAGTGTGGCTGGCAAGTGATGACAGTGATTATGTAAATGGTACTACCTTGTTTGTGGATGGAGGAATGACCTTGTATCCCGGATTTGAAGACAATGGATAATATAACACGAATTTTAAAAAACGAATTACACGAATTGTGTTGTATAGGAAGTGATTGGGCGGTCGGCATCGCGTTTGTGGTCAGGCCGCATTTATTAGATTAAAAAGCAGCATAAAAATACGCTTTACAAGAGTGCGACGCCAATGAAGTTCAACAGAATTACTGATGCTGGTTACATAAAAATAAAAAAATGAACGCCGAACAAAACAGACTGCAACAACCTAATTGGAAAAAATGGGGACCCTATTTAAGCGAACGTCAGTGGGGAACAGTACGTGAAGATTACAGTGAAGACGGGAACGCCTGGAATTATTTTACACATGATCATGCACGCAGTCGTGTTTATCGCTGGGGCGAAGATGGTATTGCAGGTATCAGTGATGATCAGCAGCATATTTGTTTTGCGGTTGCGATGTGGAATGGAAAAGACCCGATCTTAAAGGAAAGATTGTTTGGATTAACAGGTAATGAAGGCAATCATGGCGAAGATGTAAAGGAACTGTATTACTACCTGGATAATACACCCACTCATTCTTACATGAAACATTTGTATAAATACCCGCAGGCTGAATTTCCTTATGCTGATCTGGTAAATACAAATAAGAACCGTTCAAAATTTGAAGGTGAATATGAATTATTAGATACCGGCACATTCAATGAAGGAAAATATTTTGATGTAGAAACCGAGTATGCAAAAAATGATACAGAAGATCTTTGTATCAGGATAACAATAAATAACAGGGGCAATGACAAGACTTATATTGCATTGTTACCAACACTCTGGTTTCGCAACCTTTGGAGCTTTGGGCTTATGCATGAAAAGCCAAAAATGTACCTGAAAGAAGCTTCAGCAAATTTTGGCCAGGTAAAAGTTGATCATTACTGGGAAGGTGAATATCATTTTTATTTTGAAAACCCAGTCCGTACTTTGTTCACAGAAAATGAGACAAATACAGAAAAACTATATGGGCAACCTAACTCAACTCCCTATGTAAAAGATGCGTTTCATACAGCTGTTAATAACCAGGATTTTAAATGGTTGGAAGAAAAACAGCAAGGAACAAAATTTACACCGATGTATGAATTTAATATTGAAGGAACATCATCGGTAACGGTTAAACTCAGA
>Ga0209023_10003369_pt1 | contig 19143 bp, 13 predicted proteins | sample LakOneMetagenome_FD_187468 | JGI IMG/M metagenome (GOLD analysis project Ga0209023, IMG submission 187468) | Freshwater and sediment microbial communities from Lake Erie, Canada (SPAdes) (version 2) | ecosystem: Environmental > Aquatic > Freshwater > Lentic | place: Lake Erie, Canada...
GGGCCGATGATGCCGAGGTTGTTCCGGGTCGGCATCAGGAACACGGGGATCGCGCCGCACATGATGATCGAGTGCAGGATCGACTTGTGGCAGTTACGGTCGACCACCACGATGTCGCCCGGGGCGACCGTGCTGTGCCAGACCATCTTGTTCGAGGTCGAGGTGCCGTTGGTGACGAAGTAGCAGTGGTCGGCGCTGTAGATGCGCGCGGCGTTGCGCTCGGATTTCGCCACCGGGCCGGTATGGTCGAGCAGCTGGCCGAGTTCCTCGACCGCGTTGCAGACGTCGGCGCGCAGCATGTTCTCGCCGAAGAACTGGTGGAACATCTGGCCGATCGGGCTCTTCAGGAAGGCGACGCCGCCCGAGTGGCCCGGGCAGTGCCAGGAATAGGAACCGTCGTAGGCGTAGTTGACCAGGGCGCGGAAGAAGGGCGGCGCCAGGCTGTCCAGGTAGGACTTCGCTTCGCGAATGATGTGGCGCGCGACGAACTCCGGGGTGTCCTCGAACATGTGGATGAAGCCGTGCAGCTCCTTCAGGATGTCGTTCGGGATGTGGCGGCTGGTGCGGGTCTCGCCGTAGATGTAGATCGGGATGTCCGCGTTCTTGTGGCGGATCTCCTGCACGAAGGCGCGCAGGCCGGTCAGCGCCAGGTCGGTTTCCTCCAGCGAGCCGCCGCCGAATTCCTCGTCGTCGATCGACAGCACGAAGGCGGAAGCGCGCGACTGCTGCTGGGCGAACTGGGACAGGTCGCCGTAGCTGGTCAGGCCGAGCACTTCCATGCCTTCCTGCTCCATCGCGGCCGCGAGTGCGCGGATGCCAAGCCCGGAAGTGTTCTCGGAACGGAAGTCCTCGTCGATGATGATGATGGGGAAACGAAATTTCATGGACAGCTCCAAAGCGAAGCGCCGTGGCAGCGGCGATCCTGAAGGGACTCGACCGCCGGCCACGGCACCGGGAAAAAGAGGAAACGGATTTTCGCAGAAATTGCGGGCGCCGGTGCAATTTTTTTTGCAAGCTCTTTTATAAGAGTAAGCACTTCGCGCGATCGGGGGCGCACCCTAGCTGCCCAGGCGCCGCCCGACGCGGCGCACGGCCTCGGTGAGCAGCGCCGCGCCGAGCGCAGCCGCCAGTGGCCCGGCCGAAAACGGCAGGGGATCGGCCTGGAGCGCGGCGAAGATCGCCAGGGTCAGGCCGAAGGCGGCCACGGCGCTCGTCAGCACCAGCAGCCAGGTGCGGCGCGACAGCAGCGAGATCGCCGCCAGCGAGATCGCGACCTGCTGGGCCACGGAAGCGGCCGACCACTGGCGGTGGCGGTGCAGTTCCTTCTCGGACAGCTTGTTCCAATCATTCGAGGTGGCTTCGAAGCGCTCGGCTTCCTTGCGGATGCCTTCCTTCTCGAGCCCATAGCGGCGGATCTGCTCGCGGTAGTGGGTCTGGTCCACCCCCGGCAGGCTGGCAGCCAGCTCGGCCAGGTTCTGGCGGCTCGACTTGGCCTGGTAGTGGGCCCAGGCATTGGCCGCGCTGGTCTTCTCGATCGCCGCGTTGCTCTTGTAGAGCGCAGCATTGTTGTGCGAGGCGCTGCCGATGAAACCAAACATGGTGCCGAGGGTGGCGAGCAGGGCGATCAGGACCGCGACCTTGCCCGCGAAGCCGTCACCGCCCCTGGTGCCCGGGGTGCGCACTGCCTGTTCAGTCATCGTGCTTGCGCTCCTTGCGCTCATAGGTCACGAAGGCGTAGCCGAAGCCCTCGCCTTCGGCGACATGGTTTTCACGCGCCGTCTCGCCCCAGACGGCCGGGTCGATCGGCGGGAAGAAGGTATCGCAGCGGAACACATGGTCGATCTCGGTGACGATCATGCGGCGCGCCACCCCCATCGCCTCGGCGAAGACCTGGGCGCCGCCGATGATGCTGGCCGGCTCGCCTCCGAGGAGCGCGAGCGCCGCCTCGAGCGAGCCGGCCACCTCGACGCCCGGGTGCGACCACTCCGGGTTGCGGCTGACCACGATGTTGCGGCGGCCCGGCAGGGGCCGGCCGATCGAATCGAAGGTCTTGCGGCCCATGACGATGGGTTTGCCCAGGGTGACGCGCTTGAAGTGGGCGAGGTCGGCCGGCAAGTGCCAGGGAAGCTGGTTGTCGACGCCGATGCCGCGCTGGGCGTCGATCGCCACCACGAGGGTCAGGTCGGAGGGCATCGTTGTCACGGTGTCTGCCTTGTCAATACGGGGAGCGAATGGTGTCGTTTTGGAAGCGCCATGTCAAGGCCTGCGCGGCCTTCATACCGCGACCGGGGCCTTGATGCCGGGGTGCGGGTCGTAGCCCTCGACCTCGAAATCTTCGAAGCGGTAATCGAACAGCGAGTCGGGCTTCCTCTTGATGACGAGGCGCGGCAGTTCCCTGGTCTCGCGCGAGAGCTGCAGCTCGACTTGTTCCAGGTGGTTGCTGTACAGGTGGCAGTCACCACCGGTCCAGATGAAGTCGCCCACTTCCAGGCCGGCCTGCTGCGCCATCATGTGGGTCAGGATCGCGTAGGAAGCGATATTGAAGGGTTTTGTCACATTGTGCTTAAACGCAGAATCTGTACTCATAGAGTTGACTGGGGTGTGTCAGAGGACAATCATATCCAATGATGATAGCGGTTTGGCGGCATGATTAGCCGCTGACTACTGTGGGTAAGTGGGCGTTAAGCTGTGTACGGGGTGTGCACAACGGGGGTTAGGTTGTGCATGCCCCGTGCATAGCTTATCCCCACGCTGTTGGGCGAGAATCGCCCAACATATCCACAGTCGGAGATCAAGAGACTTGAACCAGACCACTATTCTAGCAGCAGACGGTAATTTGTTAGGCAACCCCAACTATCGGAAGTTTCCTGTGGGGAATTTTCAGGAATATCGGTTGATTTTTTTGCACCGAACTTCCGCGTCTACCCATGCTCTTCAGTCATCTCTACAAGCTTGCCGGCGCGGATCTGTAGAGCTCTTGCGAGTCTAAATACGGTTGAGAGTGAAGGCTCCTTCTGAGCCAGCTCTAAGGCGGACACGTGCTTGCGCTGTAGTCCTGAAAGGAAGCCGAGCTCCTCCTGGGTAAGCTGACGTTCGATGCGGAGCTCCCTAAGAACGGCAGCGAACGATTCTACTGGTGACTTTTCCAAAAAATTCGCCTCAAGGTGATGGCGCAATTCTGGTGTTCATGTATGATTGTGTCTTCCCCCTACAGGGGGCATAGATGAATGGCTGCGATTTCTTATGCCAATTTTTCGAGTAATCAACAACTGAGGTATTTGCGTGTTCCACGTTGATGAAACATGGGAGCATACGTCTGAGAGAGACGTTTTCCGAAAATTCTTGGGCCAGCCGGGACTATTGCGATTTCCTGTTGTCGAGGTACCGATTAATATGCGGGTCCTTCATATACAAATTCTTCTTGAGCAGCAGGCAACGCGTGAGTCGTATCGGCGGCGGTTTATGTGTACCAGTTTGATGGACGCATTGGAGCTTTTCAAGGCATTCGAAGATTCTAGCGCAACCATGAGTTGTCAAAGTCAACACTCCGATGGCGAATCGTACGTGATTGAAGATATAGGCGAGATTTTTCGCACTACGGACAGCGCTGGGGCTGTCAATCATTTTTGCGTCGTGAGCGGGGGGAGAGTGATTCCGAACAATTTGCAAGGGAATCTTCGAACTGACAGAGTTACAACTGAGATCGTTTGGCGTGCAACTCCACATCCCAATAGCTCAGCCAATTGAGAGGTGTTGCCGTAAATATGTATAAGCCGTTTCATTTGCTTTACGTACTTTTATTTGCTGCAGTGGGCCGCTAGACTTATTACGCAGCTACGCCGGTTTCGGAAGCGCATGCGAGCCAATAGAGATGTCTGATTGCAAGGATTAGATTGATGAGTGAAACAGGTGCACCACTTCTAATCATCGATGTCGAAGCCACGTGCTTCGAGGCTACTTTCTTACTGGAGCAAATGGAAATCATCGAAGTGGGTGCAGCATGGGTGAACGAGTCAGGAAAGATCTTAGCAGAGCGTCAGTTTTTTGTTAAACCCATTGCGACCCCTCAATTGAGTCCATTTTGTAAAAGGCTGACTGGGGTAAGTCAAGAAAATGTGGATGAAGCGCTGCCATGGGCTTTGGCCATAAAAAGGCTCGAAGAGTTCGCTAGGGTATATGGCACAGTTAACAGCCGCTGGGGAAGTTGGGGTGAATATGACCGCAAACAGATCGCTCTCGACTGCTCACGCCATGCTGTTGGTAATCCACTTCGGCTTTTGGCTCATGTGAATCTCAAGGCGAGATTTGCGAAAGAACGAAAGATCAAGCAGGTGGGTATGATTGGGGCCTTGCGGATTATAGGGTACGAACATATCGGTGATCATCATCGGGCCTTGCCCGATGTTCGTAATATCGCGAAGATTCTACCGTTTTGCGGAAGAGTTTGACGGCTCGAGGCTTGTTTCGCGTGGGGAAGTACATGGAGTCGCGCTTTCCCAAATGCTGATATTCCTTGATTTCGATGGCGTTTTGCATCCTGACGGATGTAATCCGTCGAGCTATTTCAGTCAAGCTCCGCTGTTGGAGGCGGTCTTACGCCAATCAGCTGATTTTGAAGTGGTTATATCATCGTCCTGGAGGCACAGACGGCCTTTTGATGAGCTTGTCCTACTTTTCAGCACGGATGTGAGGAAGTACATCGTCGGAATTACCCCCGATTCTCGCTATGTCGAGATGCCCGTAAGACTTGGACTTTACCCTCGCCAAGCGGAAATTGAAGTTTGGTTGCGAGAGAACGCACGGGCGACTGATAATTGGGTCGCAATTGACGATCGCCCCTGGCTATTTAAGCCATTTTTTCCACGGTTGATCAAGACTCAACCTGATTGCGGAATGACGTTGCAGACTTGTGAGGAGTTGTTGCGCAGGAAAGGGTCATTGTAACGGTGACAGAAGCACCCGCGAATCATAATCAATGATGTCATTCAAATTTATATCGATGCACACTCGCAGTTCAGATCGGCATCACGTGTACAGCGAACGAGGAGGCCATTGGATTAGCCTCAATGAGGCATCGCGCATGTCCGGATTCAGTTGGCCCTTTATAAGGGCTTTGACCATAAGCGGCCTCTATCGCGGCAGAGTCTTAACGATTGCTGGACGTACATTGATCAGATGTGAAGAATTCGTAGAATGGTACAAACGCCACGGGCGTTCAGCAAAACTAGAAGCTTCGGCCATTCAAAGTGTTGAGGATACTCGTTCCGCTCCTCGTGAGGAGATATTGTAGGGTGATGCTAGGGACCAAATTGGTTGCTCTTTTGAACTATTTGCGCAGATCAACTTTTAACGATGGATTGGATGCAGTGTCAATCGACAGGGCAAGTCGTATCTGTATTATTTAGCGCCGCAGTCAGGCGACATATGTTCCTTGGCGATTACGCGCAGCATTGATAATTGCTTCACGTTGATCTAGAGCGTCTTTGGGGGCTACAGGTGAAGGCCTAATTGTGTCGTCGTTTGATATCCAGCCATTACGGAAGTGAAACCACGCGGCTATAGACCACGTGTCCGTACACGCTCCGTAAGCATCTAATACGGCTTTAATGACTGGCCGCGGCTTGTACATTGAATCAAATTGATACCTAGCGAAGAACTCGTTGCCTTTATAGGAGACGCTATATACGCAGCCAGTTTGCTTCCATTCCTCTACAACCTTTTTTGCACTCGTCGTATTTCGTTGAAAGCTATTGATGTCATCGGCAGTCCACCACTCGGTGTCTTGAAAGATTTCCTCTTTCGTCGCATCGATTTGTGTTGCGTCGAGAATTTCATTTTTTGAGCTCGGTAGCATGTAACCAGTATGCCACGATTTAGAGATGTTGGAAACTGAAGACTAGTTTGGCTTAACGAGCCCCGCTCGCACAGCTGCGCTTCAAACTTGCCATTCAGCGACAACAGGCGCTTGCTATAGCTGTAGCGTTCGAATTGGCGGCCGTTCGTAAAGCGACTCGCTAATATTTACTATGCTGTTTGCATCCAGGGGCAGTAGTCCTGCTTTGTACATGCCTGGAGTTCCGATGTGATCTCGATCGGCAGAGGTCAAGGTACCGACGGGTTAGTGGACGACGTGGGGCGGTCAGTTCGAAAATCTGCAGAGGGCGGCCAAGCGGCTGCAGTTAGCTATGCCGGCTTCGCTGCTGCGGGTGTTCGCACTCCTGTTCGTCATGTTTAGTAACGCAAGGACGGCCTGCTGTTGTTTACCGGCATACCGTTTTCGCTCTGTGGATGCGTGGCGTTCCCATGTCGATCCCGGCAGCAGTTGGCTTCATTGCGGTCTCTGGCGTGGCCGTGCTGAACGGGCTCGTCATGATCGGGTTCATCAGATGCCTGCGCGAAGCTGGGAAGCCGCTTCTAGACGCAGTGCACGACGGCGCGCTGACGAGGTTCGGCCCGGTTCTCGTGACTGCACTCGTCGCATCGCTCGGCTTCGTGCCGATGGCAATTGCTACCGGTGCGGATACGCAGCGGGCCCTTGCGACGGTCGTCATCGGCGGCTTCCTGTCGTCCATCGCGCCGACCCTGCTGCTGTTACTTCCATTAATGTACTACCTGGTCCATAGAAAGGACGACCAAGCCTGATGACATGTCCGGAAGACTTGGGGGTGTAGCGCAGCCCACGCCATGCCATGCCGTCCCGAAATCTGCATTCAGTCGGGCCGAATCTGGCTGTGCGCTACAACGCGGTTCACTTACTGCATCGTACGACTGATGTGATGCGGCAGTAGTTCCTACGAAATGGTCGTTATGCGCGATGCATTCGATTTAACGAATCATCGGCACCGGTTCACGCTTACGTTACAAAAAGTTGCTTGTTCGTAAATTTCCATTATGTATAGTTATCAACTGCACGATTACACGGCGTTATCGGCAGCAGAGAACGACAACAACATACTGGGGAAGCAAGCATGGCGACGGCAAAAAAAACGGCAAACGTTGAACAAGAAACTGCGCCACGAGCGCGCATTCACAAACTGACGATATCGAACTTCCGATGCATCGGACAGACTCCTGTAACGATCGAACTGGACGAAATCGTCGTCTTGGTGGGACCAAACAACGCAGGGAAAAGCTCCATCCTCAGAGGTTACGAGGTAGTGATGCAAAGTGGGAACCAAGGACATCTGGAGCTCGACGATTTTCCGAATGGTGTCCTGCCTGATGCGGACTCTGGTGTAGTGCCCAGCATCGAGCTGGAAACGGTTCTGTACGCGGAAAGCAAGCCGCCTGCTGCACATTGGATCAACGAAAAGCCGTCCGGCGAGCGTCACGTGCGAGAACGCTGGACGTGGAGGAAACCTGGTGCGCCGAAAAAGGTTGGTTTCAACGTTGAAAAAGATTGCTGGGATGACGAGCACGGGCCATGGGGAGCTGCCGGTGTGGCCCAAGTCAATCGGCCGGAGCCACATCGAATTGAAGCGTTCGATAATCCGGCAACACAAGCTGCGGCAATCGTCGGTCTGCTCGAGGAGGCCATCAAGCAGAAGGTGAAGGAGGTCACGGGCTCAAAGAGCGAAGAGGGTCAAGAAAAGAGCTCTTATGAAAAACTCCTGGATTCCGTGAAGACCTTGCGGAAGGAGGTAGCCGAAGATGCCGCAACTGCGATTGACGACGTCAGGAAGAGCCTGAATGAATCGCTGGCTGAGGTATTCCCTGGCTATGCGATCGCTCTGGACGCTAAGGCGGAGGATGACGTCGAAAAAACGATCTCCTTGTTCAAAATTGCGCCATCTCTTCGTATGGGGCCCAATGACGGCTACCAGTCGTCGCTTGAACGGCAGGGAAGCGGCGCACGTCGAACGCTGCTTTGGACAGCACTACGCATTCTTGCTGAGCATAAAAGGCTGCCAACCAAAAAGGACGTTGCGGCGTCTGAACGGCCGCACTTGCTTTTGCTGGACGAGCCAGAAATGTGCCTGCATCCTAACGCGGTTCGCGATGCTTGCAACGTCTTGTACTCCCTGCCATCGACGAAAAAGTGGCAGGTGATGGTTACCACCCACTCGCCCGTTTTCATCGATCTCTCTCGTGACAACACATCGATTGTGCGAGTAGAACGTGGAACAGGAGGCAACGTAACCGGAACTACGATCTATCGTCCAACAAAGGCAAAGTTAAGTCCCGACGAAAAGGAAGAACTCAAATTGCTCAACATGTACGATCCCCATGTCGCCGAATTCTTTTTTGGCGGCCGTACAATTGTCGTCGAAGGCGATACCGAACATTCAGCATTCAGAGAAATTATTCAAGCCGAGAAGGACCGATTCAAAGACGTGCACGTTGTTCGCGCCCGCGGCAAGTACACGATCGTCGCATTGTGCAAGATCCTGAATCAGTTCGGAAATCCGTATGCCGTACTTCACGATGCCGATACCCCGACGATCACCACCAAGAAGGGTGAAGCAAAGAACCCAGCCTGGGCTGCGAACCAGCAGATCAAGGACATTGCCGCGGAAGCTCCAAACGGTGCCGTGGTTATTGCGTCGCTGCCCAACTTCGAAGTTGCCATGTTCGGCAAGCCGGCAGATGGCGAAAAGCCCTACGCGGCTTGGGAGAAGGTCAGGAAGAATGCGCAGGGCAGGGCGAAAGTAGCCCTGTTGCTGTCTTGCTTGGTGGAGGGGAAGGGCGAGACTCCAGCTGGAACCCTCAAGTGGGAAACGCAGGATGATCTCAAGACTGCCGTTTCGCTATATCTAAAAACAGTGGATCTCGTAGAGGCCGCGGATGCGATCGAGGCTGTTGTCGCCGCAGCAACTGAACAAACCGCGAACCCTGTGGCCTAGCCGAACCGGAGAATGTAGAGTGCAGCAAAAGGGATACCGCGGCACGCTACAGGGAAAGGAGTGAGCGTGCTACGGGGCAGATCAGCGTGCGCTACCAGGCGAAACTACGGAAGCCAAAGTTGGTTTCGCCTCGCATTGAACTGGTAGAGGTCAACTTCGTTTCGAGTAATAGCTGAGCCCGTTATGACAGCCTGGGACGCGTCGTAATTGAACGACCCAGCCACAGTTACCGGCAAGCCGTCTCTTGGCACCTCCACGCCGAAGAAATTAAGCGAGAATCCCTTACTGTCTCTGCGACAAGCGATCGTAAAGCGCCCGATAAAACTACCTGCCAGGTAGCTTTTGCCAAACGTGCTGCCACTGATGTCGCGCGCTTCCCCATTGACCGTCAACGTCATCTTCCCTCGCTGTTCGGTGAGCTTGATTTCACGGTCATTGCATCTGCCTTCAAGCACGGAACGCTCTACCTGAAGGACGTGAAAACTGTCGTCGGAGCTCACGATCCCCAGAATCGTCACCTATCGGCGCGAGTGCGCGCATTTGTAGAGTTCGTGCGCTCAGCAGTGAAATCATAACTTGCAGAATAAGTTCAAGATCGATGCCCTAGCTTTTTCAAGCAAGTTGGCCGTCGCTACACGTCTACTGTCGACCCGGCAGCAGACCTACCTGGGCTGTCTGCTCCCGACCCTAGGCAGACGTTGCCTCTAATCCGGGACTCAGGTATTTCTCCTCCTCTTTAAATGATAATTGGTGTTATCACTCTAGAGCTAATTGCCTGGCTCCCACCGGGCGACAGCAGGGCCTTGTCGAGAACACAATCAGATGCGCTAAGCCCAGTTTTGACATTGTGGGAATTATGTCACTGGTTCGAAGCAAGACCTGCTTGTTTGATAACGCCTGAAAACGGTGCTTATGGCCGCGGACGTGCTTTCCAGGCGTAATCACTCAGTACTGCACAGTAGGCTCAATGGTTGGCACTTCTAAATCCAGCAGTGGCAATCGTCACAGCCCATGCCTCACCGTACTAGTGCAGCTACCGTGAGCAGATGATGTAGCGGACGAAGTTCTTTCTCCAGACTGCCGCGCCGCCCTTTGTGAAGGCAAGGGACAGGCCATCGGCAGCAATGTCACTTCAGCTTGAGAATCCGACGCGCGCCAGTAAGAACGATGACGGCAATTACAGTGCCAACGATCAGATCCGGATAAGGCGAACCGGTCCAGATGACAAGTGCCCCGGCCGCGATCACGCCGAGGTTTGCGATGACGTCGTTCGCAGAGAAGATATAGCTTGCCTTCATATGGGCTCCGCGATCGCGCTTCTTGGCGATCAACACTAGGCAGGCAACGTTCGCAACGAGGGCCACAGCGCCGACACCCATCATCAACGCCGATTCGGGTTCGCTGCCGAAGAAGGCGCGGCGAACCACTTCACTCAGGGCGCCCAGGGCCAATACGAGCTGCAACCATCCAGCCACGTGGGCTGCACGGGTCTTCAGCGCAGCCGCACGGCCAACCGCGTACAAGGCCAGACCGTAGACGGCAGCGTCGGCGAACATGTCCAGCGAATCAGCCACCAACCCGGCTGATTGTGCAATCAATCCCCACACCAGCTCGACCACGAACATCACGGCATTGATGGCGAGCAGCAGTCGAAGCGTCTTTGCCTCCGATGCGTCACCGGCCTTGTCGCTATCAGGGGCCGCTTGAGACAAGTCAGGTCGGGATCCAATCAAATGGGTGCCGAAGTTTAGCGGGGCGAGCTTCGCCAATATGGGATTGACGTCTGCCGTGTGCGAGACGTGGAGCTGCCGCTGGGGGAGATCGAAGTTGAGCGATTGGATGCCATCGACATCAGCGAGTGCCATGCGGATCATGTTTTCCTCGGATGGGCAGTCCATCTTCGGAATTCCAAGTGTGCTGATCGTACGCTGGCTGGCTGGCTTGGCCGGGCGCGATCCGCGAAGTTCGACGCCGAGTCGCAAGGATTGCAGCGCCTCGACAATGGCATCTGCGTTCCCATGGTGCAGCACAGTGACAGTGCGGGTATTGAGGTCGAAGGCGATGTGATCGACGTCGTCGACTTTGCCCAAAGCCATCCTGATCAGGTTTTCCTCGGACGGACAGTCCATTTTAGAAACGAACAGTTCGGTTTCAAGGCGGGTTGCCGCTGTGGTTTGATCTTGTGTCATGACAATGAACCTATGGTGACTGATTATCGGAGGATAAACCTTCAACCAGCTTCAAGGTCAAGTGTGTTCAGCGGCCTGCGATCGGCGCCAGGCTGAGTGAGCTACCCGGCTTCTCCCGGCGGCGTGAGGGCATCGATGATCCGGCAATCGGCAAATCGACCGCCCCGGCATGAAACCAGCAGACGGGAAAGATGTTCTTTCAATAAGTTGAGGTCTCTGATCTTTTGCTCGACCTCGGCAAGGTGTTGTTCTGTCAGCGCTGTCACGGCGCAGCAGTCGCCGTCTCGCTGGTCGGAGAAGGCCAACAGGCTTCGAACCTGATCGACCGTGAACCCAATCTCCCGCGCACGGCGAACAAAGCTCAGGCGGGCTACATCCTCGCTCCCGTACAGCCGGTAGTTGCTGCCGGAGCGGGATGGAGAGTCGAGCAACCCAATTTTCTCGTAATAGCGAATCGTCGCTGGGGGCATCTGCGCCGCAGCGGACAGCTGTCCTATCGTAAATGTGCGTGACATGTGCTTGACATTAAAGTGGGTTTAAGGTTTATAAAGCTCATTTATTAATCCGTCAAGCAAAAATCCAATCATGCGCATCAAGATGAACGCTTCCGTCGCCACGGCCCTGCTGGTCATGTGTATGGCTGCAGGCTCTGCCTTTGCTGAGGGCACTCCACTGACGCTTGCCGAGGCGGTCGCACGGGCTAGACTCCAGGCACCGCAATTGCAGGGCGCTGAAGCAAGCTTGCGCGTCGCAGATGCCAACGTGCGGCAGTCCGGACTCCGGCCGAACCCGACACTGTCCCTTGAGGCCGAAAATGTCTGGGGATCGGGACGCTACTCCGGTTTCGGTGGAGGAGAAAAGACGGTTGCGCTGTCGATGCCGCTGGAGCTCGGTGGTAAGCGCGGCGCGAGGATGCGCGTGGCACAGGCTGAACGGGTCGCCGCGGGTATTGGGGCGCGCTCCGCGGAAGCGGAGCTGACATTTCTGATTACCGAGGCGTTCGTAACCCTTGCTGCCAGCGAGCGCTATGTCGTGATCGCAAAGGCTGCTCATGAACTGGCCGCGCGTGCTCACCATGCAGCACGCGAACGGGTACGCGTCGGAAAAGCATCTCCGATAGAGGAGCAAAGGGCGGACGTGCTGCGGATCAATGCGGAGGTTCGGCTGGGCAAAGCACTACGCGCCGCCGAACTGGCCCAGAAAACGATCGCACGGCTGACAGGCTCGGCGATGCCGCTCACGATCGCGTCCACGTGGTTCGAGCAGATCGAACGCAGCGAGATGACGCCGCCGGCAGGGCAAGGCCTGGCGATCGCCACAGCAGAGGCTGAAGTGGCCGCTGCGGAAGCGCGCGTCGATGCGGCCAGGCGCGACCGGATACCGGACGTAACGCTGACCGCAGGCATGCGCCGTTACGGCGAATCGTCCGACAAGGCCGCTGTGCTCGGCCTGTCGGTCCCGCTGCCTTTGTTCAATCAGGGCACGGCCGCGCTGGCGCGCTCGCGGGCGGAATTCGATCGGGCTTCCGCCGCACGCCGCGCCGTCGCACTGGAATTCGAGCAATCCAGCGCGCAGGCGGAAGCCGAGGTGGCCGACGCATTGGCGGCCGCACGGGCCGCCAATGGCCCCGCGCTCGCCGCCGCAGAAGAAGCAGCGCGCATCGCGAGGATCGGCTACGCCGAAGGAAAATTCCCGCAACTCGAATTGATCGAGGCCGAGCGCTCTTTGGCCGAAACCCGCGAAAGCTCGGTCGACGCGCTCGCAGCACTCCATACTGCCCGGGCACGTCTGGCTCGGCTCCAAGGTTTCAACTCTCCAATTTATAAGGATTGACCCATGCAAGCGGTATTCCGATCGGGCCTGTGCGCCGCGATGATCCTGTTGAGCGCATGCTCCCCCAAGCCAGAAACAGCCCCTAAAGAAGCTGCCGAACAGGGTGAAAAAACGGCGAACGCCTCAGGCGAGAAAGCCGAGAAAGCCGAGAAGGGCGAGAAAGCCGAGAAGGCCGAGAAGAGCGGCGAAGCCGGCGAACGGGGCGAAGCTGGGGAGAGGGAAGGCGAAGCCGAAGGCAAGGAAGATTTTGTAGCGCTATCGGACCAGCAAATCAAAGCCGCGGGTATCGAGATCATGCCGGTTCGACAGTCCTTCGCTGGGGCGGTCGAGGCGCCTGCAGTCATCGCGGCAGACCCGAAGCATGCAGCCGTCGTCTCGAGCGCCGTTGGCGGCCGGGTTGTCGAGGTCCGGCGCAACCTGGGCGACCCGGTCGCTCGGGGCGACGTGCTGGCTGTAATCGAAAGCCGTGACGTAGCCCAGCTCAGGGCCGACGTTGAAATCGCCAAGCGGCAGTACGAGCTCTCGCAAGCCACGTTCGCGCGCGAAGAACGTCTGTTTGGCGAAAAAGTCACCTCGCGACAGGAATTCGAAATTGCGCGCAATGCCGCGCAAGAAGCACGCACCCGCCTTCGCCTGGCCGAGCAACAACTCGCCGCCGCCGGGGGAACGGGCGGAGGGCAGCTTAACCGGCTGATGCTGCGCTCCCCGATCAAGGGCAACGTCACGGCACGGCAGATCGCCCTGGGCGACATCGTCGCGCCGGACGCACATCTGTTCGAAGTGGCCGACCTCAACGAACTGGCCGTCGAGCTTTCGCTGTCGCCGAACGACGCCGCCCGCGTCACCGTCGGCACTGCGGTGGACGTGTCGATTGATGGCCGCACCGGCGCAGGCCGCATCACCCACGTATCGCGCGTCCTCGATCCCGCCACCCGCCAGGTACGCGCCATTGCACGGCTGTCGAACGGGCAGGGAAGCTGGCGCATCGGCGAGACGGTCAGGGCATCGATCGCGCTCGAGGGCGGTACCGGCGGCACCCAGCTGGCCATTCCACGGACCGCCGTGCAGACGGTGGAGGACAAGCCGAGTGTGTTCGTCCGGGAGAAAGAAGGGTTCGCGATCAAGCACGTCGTCCTCGGCGGTAACGCGGCCGGCTACGTCAAGGTGGTGTCCGGCCTCGACGGCAAGGAACAGATTGCGGTCAGCAATACTTATCTGCTGAAGGCGGAGCATGGCAAGGGAGAGGCAGGGGACGATGACTGATTTCCTCGTTCAACGGCTCCTGAAGGATACCCAACCATGATTGCTCGCATCGTCAACTTTTCCGTTGCGCGGCGGTGGCACGTCCTCATCGCCACCATCCTGCTGTCGATCCTCGGCGCATTCGCACTGACGCGCCTGCCGATCGACGCGGTACCGGATATCACCAACACGCAGGTGCAGATCAACGTCGTCGCACCGGCGCTCGCGCCGGCCGACGTCGAACGGCAGGTCACCTATCCGATCGAGACGGCGTTTGCCGGCATTCCCGGACTGGAATCCACGCGCTCGTTGACCAGGCATGGATTTGCACAGGTCACGACGGTCTTCAAGGACGGCACGGATATCTATTTTGCACGCCAGCAGATGGCGGAGCGGCTGCGCGCCGTCGAGCGCAACTTGCCCCCGGGTGCTACCGCCAGCCTGGGCCCGATCGCGACCGGACTTGGCGACGTCTACATGTGGACGGTGGAATACGCCTCCAAGCCGGCGCCGAAAGCCGGGACATCGGCCGGCACGTCGGCGGGCTTGCAGGCGGACGGCAGCTATATCACCCCGGAAGGGGAAGTGCTGCGCAGTGCTGCCGAAAAGGCGACTTACCTGCGCACGGTGCAGGACTGGGTCGTCGCACCGCAGCTCAAGAATACCGAAGGGCTGGCGGGCGTCGACGTCATCGGGGGCTACGTCAAGCAGTATGTGGTCACACCGGATCCGCAACGACTCGCGGCCCTGGGCATCAGCCTGACGATGCTGGGCGAGGCACTGGAGCGCAACAACACGAGCGCCGGCGCCGGCGTCGTCGTCCAGAACGGCGAGGCCCTCACCGTCAAGGCCGATGCGCGCATCACCTCGTCGGAAGAACTGGCGAAGACCGTCATCACTACCCGTAACGGCACGCCCGTGCTGGTGTCGCACGTCGCTAGCGTCGGCCTGGGGCAGGAGGTGCGTTTCGGCTCGGCGTCCGAAGGCGGCCAGGAGGTCGTCGTCGGTACCGCCGTGATGCGCATTGGCGAGAACAGCCGGACCGTTGCCGCTGCCGTCGATGTCCGACTGAAGGAAATCGCGCATTCCCTGCCGCCCGACTTGCTGATCCGGCCAGTCCTCGACCGGACACGCCTGGTCGATGCCACCATCAAGACCGTGGCAACCAACCTCACCGAGGGCGCGCTCCTGGTGATCGCGGTGCTGTTCGCACTACTTGGAAACCTGCGCGCGGCATTGATCGCTGCGGCGGTTATCCCGGTCACCATGCTGATGACCTCCGCCGGCATGCTCGAAGCGGGGCTCTCCGCAAACCTGATGAGTCTTGGCGCGCTGGACTTCGGCCTGATCGTCGATGGCGCCGTGATCATCGTGGAGAACGCGCTGCGCCGCATCGCCGAACACCAGCATGCGACTGGCAAAACTCTTACCAAGGCGGAGCGCCTGGATACCGTTGCGGCCGCCGCGCGCGAAATGATCCGGCCAAGCGTCTATGGCCAGGCGATCATCATTCTCGTCTATGTCCCCCTGTTGACGTTCCAGGGGGTGGAAGGCCGGATGTTCGCACCGATGGCGGTAACGGTGATTCTGGCCCTGGTATTCGCTTTCATTCTCTCTCTTACCTTTGTGCCGGCGGCGATCGCGCTGTGGCTTTCGCGCCATGTCAATGAAAAGGAAAACCGACTGGTCAAGGCTGTATCCACGTCCTATGCACCTTGGCTGGACCGTGCACTCGCGAAGCCCAAGCTGACCGGCGTATTAGCGACCGTCGGTTTTGCGGGCGCGCTGGGACTGTTCACAACGCTGGGCCAGGAATTTCTCCCGACCCTCGACGAGAAAGACGTGTTGCTGCAGGTCGCCCGCATTCCCGGAACCTCCCTGGACCAAAGCCAGGCGATGCAGTTCGCTGTCGAGAAGGCGGTCGGCAAGCTGCCCGAGGTAAAGCTGGTCTTCTCCCGAACAGGTACGGCTGAACTGGCCGCCGACCCGATGCCGCCGAATATCACGGACACCTTTGTCATCGTTAAAGACCGTTCGGAATGGCCGGAACCCGGGATGAGCAAGGCCGAGCTTGTGGAGAAGATCGAGAAGGCGGTCGCAGGCATCCCGGGCCAGAACTACGAGCTGACCCAGCCGATCCAGATGCGCTTCAACGAACTGCTGGCCGGCGTGCGGGGCGACATCGCGGTCAAGATCTACGGCGACGATTTCGACGCCATGATCCGCACCGCCGAGCAGGTTGCCGAAAAACTGCGTGCGGTCGAGGGCGCGGAAGACGTCCGGGTAGAGCAGGTGCAGGGGCTTCCGCTGCTCGATGTGCGTCTAGACCGCGACGCCATGGCGCGGGTTGGACTATCCGCTCAGGACGTGCACGATACACTGGCGGCAGCCATCGCGGGCCGGGAGGCTGGTTCCATCTATGAAGGCGACAGGCGCTTCGACGTGGTGGTGAAACTGGGCGAGACCAGCAGGAACGATGTGGAAGCCTTGCGCCAGTTGCCAGTGCTGACGCCAAGCGGCAGTTTCGTGCCGCTGGGGTCGGTGGCAGCGCTGGAGACGGCCAAGGGACCGAACCAGATCAGTCGCGAGAACGGCAAGCGTCGCGTCGTGGTACAGGCCAACGTGCGCGGACGTGACATCGCCAGCGTGGTCAGCGAAGCGCGCGCAAGCATCAACGCGGACGTACGGGTGCCCGCCGGTGCATGGATTACTTGGGGCGGGCAATTCGAGAACCTCGAGCGTGCGCGGATGCGTTTGGCAGTCGTGGTACCAGCCTGTTTCGCGCTCATCATCGCGTTGCTGTACTCGGCTGTTGGGTCTTGGCGTTCGGCCGCGGTCGTGTTTACGGGCGTGCCTCTCGCCCTGATCGGAGGTATCGCCGCACTCTGGCTGCGTGGCCTGCCGTTTTCGATCTCGGCGGCCGTTGGATTCATCGCACTGTCCGGCGTCGCTGTCCTTAACGGGCTGGTAATGGTGGGCTCGATCGACGACCTGGCGAAACAGCTTCCGTGGGCACAAGCGGTGCGCGAAGGTGCGCTGCGGCGCCTGCGCCCCGTCTTGATGACGGCACTGGTCGCGTCGCTGGGCTTCGTCCCGATGGCATTGGCAACCGGCGCCGGCGCCGAGGTGCAGCGGCCCTTGGCCACCGTCGTGATCGGCGGCCTGATCTCCGCCACGATCCTGACGCTGTTCGTGCTGCCGACGCTTTACCAGCGCTTCGCCCGTCCGCCGGAGAATGTGGCGGAGGGAATTTGAACAATCCGGTAGAGTGAACGCAACGACTCGGACATTGGAAGGAATCACATGAAAGCGCAATACGACCTGGTCATCGTTGGCGCGGGTTCAGGCGGGTACATCGCCGCAATCCGCGCCGGACAACTCGGCTTGTCCGTGGCCTGCATTGAATCGAATCCTTACGCCGCACCCGACGGCCAGGCGCGCCCCGGAGGAACCTGCCTGAACGTGGGATGCATTCCATCCAAGGCATTGCTTGCGTCAAGCCACCTGTACGAACAGGTCCTGCACCACACTGCCGAGCACGGTATCACCACCGGCGGCGCGGCGATCGACGTCGACAAGATGATCGACCGGAAGGACGGGGTGGTCTCGAAGATGGCCAAGGGGATCGAATACCTGTTCAAGAAGAACAAGGTCGACTTTATCAAGGCGCGGGCGCGCTTCGTCGGGATGCAGGACGGGGTATATTCTCTGGAAGTCTCGGCCGAGGATTCCGTGCAGCAGATCAGCGCGCGTAACGTGATCATCGCCACCGGGTCGAAGCCGCGCCAGCTGCCGGGCACCCGGATCGACAATTCGATCATCTGCGACAACGCTGGAGCACTCGATTTCCGCGAGGTGCCGAAACGCCTCTGCGTGGTTGGTGCCGGCGTGATCGGTCTCGAGCTGGGGTCAGTGTGGCGGCGCCTGGGTGCGGATGTCACCCTGCTCGACGCCATGCCGGACTTCCTGCCGGGCTGCGACACCGCCGTGTCCAAGGAAATGCTCAAGCTGATGTCTGGCCAGGGGCTGAAATTCGACCTTGGCGTGAGTATCGACAGTATCGCGCTCAGCGGCGACGAAGCGCAAATTTCGTATCGCGACCGTGCCGGCGCCGCCAAGGAGCTCGCTTGCGACAAGGTGATCGTGGCGATCGGGCGCGTGCCGAATACGGATGGCTTGGGAATCGAGGCGATTGGCCTGGAGCTCGACCAGCGCGGCTATGTGCCGGTCGATGAACACTGCCGGACGACATTGCCGAACCTGTTTGCCATCGGTGACGTCGTGCGCGGGCCAATGCTTGCGCACAAGGCCGAGGAAGAGGGAATCATGGTCGCCGAGATCGTCGCAGGGCAATCCGGGCATGTGAATTACCCCGCCATCCCCTTCATCATCTATACGAGTCCGGAAGCCGCGTGGGTTGGCAAGACGGAGCAGGAACTGGCCCGCGAAGGACGCGCATTCAAGTCGGGACAGTTTCCTTTCTCGGCCAACGGGCGCGCACTCGGCCACGGCGACGCACAGGGGTTTGTCAAGGTCCTGGCCGATGCCGAGTCGGACCTTGTGCTGGGCGTGCATATCGTCAGCTCGCTCGCGTCGGAAATGATCGGTGAAGCGGCAATTGCGCTCGAGTTTTCGGCCTCTTCTGAGGACATCGCCCGGATCTGCCACGCGCACCCGACATTGTATGAAGCAATCAGGGAAGCGTCGCTCGCTGTCGACGAGCGTGCGCTGAACATCTGACCGTCAACTGTTTAGGAACAGATAGTGGCCAAACCCTTTTCACCGCTCGCCGCCGTATCGGTCGCCGGGCTGATCGCCCTTGCCGACCTGGTCACCAAGGCCGCGATCGTCGAACTTCTGGCCTACGGCCAGCAGATCGACTTGTTCCCCTTGCTGAACATCGTCCATGCGATCAACCAGGGAGCGGCGTTCGGTCTTCTGGCCACGGCTGGCGGATGGCAACGCTACCTTTTCATCGTTGTAGCCGTACTCGCGTCGATCCTGATCGTCCGGATGATCCGGAAACCGGAAACAGG
>Ga0209023_10003370_pt1 | contig 19142 bp, 17 predicted proteins | sample LakOneMetagenome_FD_187468 | JGI IMG/M metagenome (GOLD analysis project Ga0209023, IMG submission 187468) | Freshwater and sediment microbial communities from Lake Erie, Canada (SPAdes) (version 2) | ecosystem: Environmental > Aquatic > Freshwater > Lentic | place: Lake Erie, Canada...
GGGTCAACTTCGGGAGCAGTTGTGATTGCAGACAAATACAATTGCATAGTCAAATTGAAAGGCAATGTATATCCTTGCTCTGCATTAGGAGTAGACATTAAATCTGTTTTCGACGTTTCTCCAGCCTTAATAATAAAGTATTTTCTTGATCTTTTATTAGTGTTGGGCAAGAAAGAAATAACTTCAACACTAACGTCGACAGCGAAAGTTTTAGGAAGCGTAACAGTTACAGGAAAACTTTGAGATGCTACCACACTCGTTGCATCAGTTGAAACAGTTCCAACTAGATTCTCAAATTGCACATTCGTACCTACAGGGCTACCCGTAAAAATATCTCCCTTATCGCAAGCAGACAAGCTAACTCCCAATACAGCCACTACAAAAATTTTATATAATATTTTCATTTTTATGTAAATTATGATTTAATGATTATTGAGAAGTATAGTTATCAAAACCAGCTAGTTCGGATGAAGACACTCCAGCAGTATTCGTCATGTCAGTCACAAAACGATATCCTTGCTTCATTGAAGAAGTAGATTGAACGGTAGTTGATAAACTGTAAAAATCAACACGATTGCCAGTACTACTAAATGACTCCCCGTAGAATCTGAAAGTATCACCGAAAACTAGACTAGCTAGAGGAACATCAAGTGCTGTCGCAATATCTTGCGGGCTTACTTCTAAAGTAGCTGGAAACGATGTAATTGTCTTTACTAATTTAAAATCAGTTGAAAAACCATAAATATCATTTTTTCTAACATAAAGATTGTATTTCGCAACATTGCCTCCAGGAGTAGTTATACTTCCTCCAAAACGAGTATTGGCAATATCATCATAATTCAATCTCTTATTTGTTATATCTAACCTAACATATTGACCCGATACAATAATTGGTCTTGGATCTAAGCTATCGTCTTTTTGGCATGAGAAGTTAGCCAGCAACAATAAGGCAAAAACCGGTGCAAAAAATATTTTTTTCATACTATTCATTTTTAAGGTATTAGTGTAAAACCACATTAGCTTTATCCCAGAATACTTTTTTTGTTCTAACATTAAGTGGATGATTCGGATTGTTAACAGCACTTACAGAAGGATACAATGCAGTGCTATAATAAGATCCAGAAATTGGCTCCAATGTCGGTTGAAAATTACTTGGATACCCCGTTCTTCTATAATTGTTGTATGGTTCAATTCCATTCCCCCAAGCTGCGATATAGTATTCCTTAATGATTAATTCCAATTTCTTAGTATTATCAGAAGAATCATATTTTGACCCTATAAAAGTCAAATAACTTGCACTTTTCGTAGTAATGTAATTCTGTACATTTGTCAATTGTGAAGCAGTTAATCCAGGGTATTTGGAAATACTACTTGTAGTCTTATTTATAGACTCGGTTATACCAGCCAATAATTCAGCCCTTGCATCACCACTAATCCCTATAGTCAAAATCGCTTCCGCTTTTAAGAAATGAACATAAGACGACAAAACCATAGGCATAATCCCTGCCCCTAATAGACCTTTATTTCCACTTGTTTGAACACTTGTAGGCGAGCCATATGCTCCCCCTACAGGATATATACCCGCAACAGTTCTTTTATCACTATCCGGTGGGATACCTGAATTGTCACCATGGTCTCTTCCCCAGAACCCATTAGAAACTAAAGCTCCTCCTACCCAGTTGGACACTTTAAAAGGTGCTCTGATTGTTTGGTCATAAAAGGATGTATATTGGCTATCATTATAATGATCCGGGCGAATTCTATTTGGCAATGTAAATTGATCTTCATTTGAAGGATCTGCATCTTGCTTAAAGAAATAGAAAGGCACTCGAGGATCTCCTGGAGATAATGTTGAACCAACATCATTAAAACCAGCTCCTTTTTCAGTAGTCATAGTCCACATCATGTAATTTCCAATATAGGCACCTCCACCCAATTCATATTGGTCATTGTACATTGGATGTCTAGTGTTTGGATTAAACCTAGAGTTTCCATATTGAAAAGCGAAATCTTCTGATGGAGTATCAATATAATCTCCAGCAGTAATGATACCGCTAATCGCAGCGCCAATATCTGAAACTCCAATGTCGGAACCCGCTAAACGCGCAGTGCAATACATTTTTAATTTCAAAGTTTTCGCTAATGTAATCCAGTTTGCCTGGCCAGTATAATACAAATCTTGTATTTTACTAGACGTACTGTTAGTTTGTTGCAACAAAGTAATGGCCTCATCTAGATCTAAAAGTACTTGCTTGTAAACATCCGCACTATTATCATACTTTGGGTTCAAATTTTCATTTCCTTGTAAAGCTTGAGAAACTGGAATATCGCCATACATATCGGTTAATGTTATCAAAACGTAAGCTCTGATTACTTTTGCAGCACCTAGAGCATAGTATTCTTTATTTTGAATAGCTTTCGGCTCCATGACCTTAACAGTTTGCAACAAATTGTACGCTAAACTCCAATTTCTATCAAAGTCTTGCGGTTGAAATGCATTTTCATAGGTGTTCCCTCCTGTCATAGCCATTTGTCGGGTAACTTCCGCCGCAAAATTATTGGTCGTAGAGACAAACTGCGGCAATTGCAACTGTACATAATTAAATGCAAAAACAGGGTCTAAAAGATTGGCTGAAACCCCACTTGGATCTTCAGTTTGATCTAGGTTTATGGTTTCACAACTGCTAAAAAAAAGCATCGAAACCATAAAACCCGTTATTAAAAATATTTTATTAATTTTCATATTCTTAGAAAGTTAAATTAAAGTTGAAACCATATCGTTTTGAAGTAGGACCTGTCAAATAATCGAAGCCCATTCCATTTCCAACACCAAGGCTAGATACTTCTGGATCAAATTTCAAATATTTTGGAAAATTAAAGGCTTTGAACCATAAATTTTGACCTACAAATGAAACAGAAATTTTACCAAATGGAGTTTTTTCTAGAAACTTCTTAGGAAGAGAATAAGATAATGAAATCTCTCTCATTCTTAAATTAGTCGCATCGTAGATAGCTTGTTCATTGATGAAAAATCCAGAATTGTTGAACCCGTACTGAGTCAAACCAATTTGCGTAGTATTCACTGTTCCATTTTGGTTTACCCCTGGAAGCACTACAGTACCACTTCTGTCAAAATCAGTATCTTTTGTCAAACCTCTAGACAATAATGAAGCGGCTGTTGTGGAATAAATATCACCACCTTTTTGATATTCAAACTGAAATCCTAAGGTTACATTTTTATAGGATATCTCATTAATTACCGTTGATTTCCAATCTGGATTCGGGTTTCCAATAGGGCTAATTTCAGATTTTCGCAGGTAATTCCCATCATTCCCAACAACATAGTTTCCATTGGCATCACGAACAATTGCACTTCCTTGAATCACTCCATAAGGTTGACCTGCAATCGCAAAATTTCCTAGGTTACTGAAACCATCAATATAAATAGCTTTAATACCCGTGTCCGATCCTAAGTCCTCAACAATATTTCTGTTCTTTGTAAATTGTCCTGAAATCTCCCAAGCAAATCCATCACCTTCTGATCTAAAAGCCGTTAAATTAACTCCTAACTCAATTCCTTTGTTACTTACTTTCGCTATATTATCTGCACGCTCTTCTGCACCACTTTCGGGACCAAGAGCTCTATAGATAATCAAATCTTTAGATCGTTTATCATATAACGACAAATCAATTCCTAATCTGTTGTGGAAAAATTTCGCCTCCAAACCAAATTCTAATTCTCTAACAAGCTCAGGTTTCAAAAATTTATTAGCCAACAATACATTTCCTGTGCTTGGATTAACGTAAGGCGAAGTAGTATTTACCACTGTTCCATCTTGAGTTAAATAGGCCTTGGAATTTATGTCGTAGCCCACAACCGTTTTGTATGGATCAGGAAAACCTGCTGATGAACCATACCCAACACGAAGTTTCATATAATTCAAATAGTCATTTGCTTTTAAGAAAGATATTGCCTCAGTAGGAATAAAAGAGAAAGATGCTGATGGATAGAATAAAGATCTCAAATTAGGTTGTAAAGAAGAATACCAATCGTTTCTTCCCGCTAAGTTTAAGAATGCATATTTTTTAAAGCCTACAGTAGTACTAGCGTATAAACCAACAATATTAGAGCTTGATCTTCTAGATTCTGCATCGTGATTTTCAAAATACTGATGTTCTAAAAGTCCATAGATAGATTGTACGCTACTATCTAAATAATTGTAATGAGACGAAGTTTGTCTAGGATTGAAACCAAGAGTACCGTCAACATTCCAATTTTGATCCTTATCAATTTTAGTATCAAAGTTATAACTAACGGTGTGATCAAAAATAGTATTTTCTCTAACCGTAGTTCTTAAATATCCTTCATTATAAAATGGTTGCCCATTTCCTTTATTGATGTAGTAATTTTTAGTTTGTGTATAATTATCCAAAGTCATTCTATAAGAGACATTAGACCAAGAATTAATTTCGTACAAAGCAGTAAAACTTCCATAAAAACGTCTTACAGATTCATCATCACTTGAATTCTTAAGAGTCCATCTTGGATTAGGAATATCAGGTCTGTAGTTTACCGAAGCATGAGTTGTTGGATCTTCGTAAGGTAAGCCGAATAAGTCAAAGCTTCTTGGAGTATACAAAATATTGGCAAAAACAGAAGGAGCAGCAGCGTTAGAACCAAAACCAGCTGCCGTTGGTGGCGCGGTTTTGTCCGTTTTCACGTAATTCATTGTACTACTAATAGTAAATCCATTCGACAATTTCGTTTGGCCCCCACTACTTAAGTTCAATCTCTGATAAGTATTGTTTTCAATAAATCCTTCATCTCTTGTATGTCCAACACTTAAGTTGTAAGTCGTATTGTCAGATCTTCCTCCGATATTGATGGAAGTTGTATTCACAACACCAGTCTTAAAAAATGGTTTCACATTATTATACGGTTGATAAGGAACCGATTTTGGAGTTCCATCCGAATTCGAATATTGTGGAAAGGTAGAGGTCAAATAAGCATAAGGATGCGGTACCGTTCCGTCGGGATTAATTCCTTGAGTACCTGCGGTTCCAAAACGAGGGCCCCAGTTCGAAAATGCTGTTGTAAAATTGTTATCAAATCCATTTCCGTAGTTGTTTTGATAATCTGGTACAGAGCCAATCTCAGTCATATACATTGATTGAGCAAACGTTACCGACATTTTCTTGTTGATATCTTTTGTATTCCCAGATTTAGTGGTAATTAAGATTACACCATTTCTACCTGAAGAACCATATAAAGTAGTTGCACTTAATCCTTTTAAAATACTGATACTTTCAATACTATTCGGGTCTAAATCCAAAAAACGGCTAGACGCATTAGTCGCTCCTTCTACGAAGTTACCATCAGTATTTGTATCCGAGTTAAATGGAATACCATCCACCACAAATAATGGCTGATTGTTTCCGGTGATAGAGGAGTGGCCTCGAATAATAATATTTGTACCAGATCCAGACAAACCACTTGTTTGCTGAATATTTACCCCCGGTGCTTTTCCTGTTAATGCTCGCGCCACGTCAGTAGACGGTTTTGAAGCAAACTCTTCTGCCTTAATCGTCGTAACAGCGTAACCCAAAGCTTTTTTCTCTTTTTTGATACCTTGTCCGGTCACTACGACTTCACCAAGCTCTACACCTCCTGATTTAATTACCATATTGATAGTGCTTGCAGATCCTACGGTGGCCGTCATGTCTTTCATTCCAATAAAGGAGAAAACAAGAACTTCTCCTGTTTTTGCTTTGATAGCATATTTTCCGTCAACATCTGTTTGAACACCACGATTTGTGCCTTTTACAATTACGTTAGCACCTGGTAAAGGGCCAGTTTCATCAGACACCACACCAGTAACCGTTTTTTCTTGTGCAAACGCAAACTGCATTGATAACGCTAGTAAAAGCGTAAAAATCCATTTGAACTTCGATCTCATATAAAATTTGTTTGAGTTAGTTATTCGGCAAACTTCTTAATTATTTCTTAAATAAACAAATATAAGTTCTTAATATGTGTTCCAACAAAAGTTAAAAATAATGGGGTTTGCTCGAGATTCCCTCTATTATCATCAAAATCACTTAAAAAACACGGGGATGTTCTCTGATTTTTTATATTTTTATCAAAAGTATTCCTATGCTGCAATTGCGTTTTTCAGATTATTCCATCGAAACTGGAACCGACGAAGCTGGTCGCGGTTGTCTAGCCGGACCAGTTACTGCGGCAGCGGTAATCTTACCTCCCGATTTCGAAAATGATTTGCTAAACGATTCCAAACAATTGTCCGAAAACAAACGTTTTTTCCTGAAACCAATTATTGAATCCCAAGCACTATCGTTTGCCGTAACCCATTTGGAACCACTAATAATCGACGAAATCAACATTTTAAATGCGTCCATCAAAGCCATGCAGGAATCGATTTTGAAATTAAATCCAACACCTCATTATATTATAGTAGATGGCAACCGTTTCAAACCCATCCAAAACATTCCGCATAGTTGCATTGTAAAAGGTGATTCGAAATTCATGAGTATTGCCGCAGCCTCTATCTTAGCTAAGACCTATCGCGATGAATATATGGATCGCATTCACGAGGAATATCCAATGTACAATTGGAAACAAAACAAAGGGTACCCTACGAAGGAACATCGGGAAGCCATTCGGAAATACGGAACGACCAAATACCACCGAATGAGTTTTAGGTTACTCCCGGAACAATTGAAATTAGAGATATAAATTTACGAAGTACGAATTACGATTTGAGCTTCAAACAGGTTTTGGAAGTGTTTTAGAATTTTCTCCTTCACCTCGGCTTCATTAATGATTTGTTGGCCTAGTTCTACATTTAAAGATGTCACCGCTTTTCCTTTAATACCACAGGGAATAATGTTGTCGAAATACCCCAAGTCAACATTGACATTCAATGCAAATCCGTGCATGGTTACCCAACGAGATGCGCGAACGCCCATAGCACAAATTTTTCGAGCAAATGGTGTTCCAACTCCAAGCCAAACTCCGGTTTCTCCTTCGCTTCTGGAGCTTTCAATTCCATATTCTTGCAAGGTTAAGATCATAACTTCTTCTAAAAAGCGCAAGTATTTGTGGATGTCGGTAAAGAAATTTTCTAAATCCAAAATGGGATAACCCACTATTTGTCCAGGACCGTGGTAAGTAATGTCTCCTCCTCGATTGATCTTATAAAAAGTAGCTCCTTTGGCTTCCAGCTGTTTTTCGGATAAAAGCAAATTCGACAAATCGCCACTTTTACCCAACGTATACACATGCGGATGGGCTACAAACAAAAAATGGTTGGGCGTTTCCAAATTCAATTCTTCTCTTCGGTTTCTGATTTTTAAATCGACGATCTCTTTGAAAATCGATTCTTGATACTCCCAAGTTTCCTTATAATCTTTTAGTCCTAAATCTTGAAGCTGGATGATTTTATTCATTTTCGGTAGCGTGAGCGGCAAAGTTACAAAAATAGAAACTTGCATATGGATTTCTAAATATCCAATTTTCGCACTCTACCCTAGCCCAGGTTGCAGTGTAAATCCTTTTTATTTTTTCTTTAAAAATGAAAAGATTGCAACGGAAAACTGGAAATAGCTCCTGATAACACTCCTAAAACTTTGCACCTGAGAAACTTTGCAACTCTAAAACTTATGAAGTATCTTTGCGCACTTAAAACTGGAACACCATGGCCTTATCTGAGCAAGAAATTTTACGCCGAGAAGCACTCACCGAATTGCGGAATTTAGGAATTGAACCTTATCCTGCCAACGAATTTGTAACTACGGCACATTCTACCGAAATACTTGAAAACTTTGAAAAGTTCGACGGAAAAGAAGTGGTTCTTGCCGGGCGATTGATGGGAAAACGCATCATGGGGAAAGCGTCGTTTGCCGAATTGAAAGATTCAGAAGGACGCATACAGATTTATGTTTCGCGCGATGATATTTCGGACGATGAAGAAAAAACCATGTACAATGTTGTCTTTAAAAAACTCTTGGATATTGGCGATTTTATTGGCGTTCGCGGAACGGTTTTTAAAACACAAGTCGGCGAAATTTCAGTTCATATTTACGGTTTGACGGTTTTGGCCAAAGCCTTAAAACCATTACCCGTTGTAAAAATTGATGCCGATGGAAAAGCGCACGATGCGTTTGCCGATCCGGAACAAAGATACCGCCGTCGTTATGTAGACTTAACTGTAAACGATCATGTGAAAGAAACGTTTGTAAAAAGAACAAAATTGTTTAATGCGATGCGTAGTTTCTTTAATGAACAAGGCTATTTGGAAGTGGAAACGCCCGTTTTGCAACCGATTCCGGGTGGTGCTGCCGCGCGTCCTTTTATAACCCATCACAATTCGTTAGACATTCCTTTGTATATGCGAATTGCGAATGAATTGTATTTGAAACGTTTGATCGTAGGTGGATTTGAAGGCGTGTATGAATTTTCGAAAAACTTCCGAAATGAAGGCATGGACCGCACGCACAATCCTGAATTTACTGCGATGGAAATCTATGTAGCTTATAAAGACTACAATTGGATGATGACCTTCACTGAAAATTTACTGGAGTATTGCGCCGTTGCTGTTAATGGCACTTCGGAAGCGACTTTTGGCGAACACCAAGTCAATTTTAAAGCGCCATACGCCCGAGTAACCATGACCGATGCCATCAAACAATTTACCGGTTTTGATATTTCAGGCAAAAGTGAAAGCGAATTGTTTGAAGCGGCAAAGTCGATGGGTATTGAAGTTGATACCACTATGGGAAAAGGCAAACTAATTGACGAAATTTTTGGAGCGAAATGCGAAGGGAATTTTATTCAACCTACGTTTATTACGGATTACCCAAAAGAAATGTCGCCTTTGTGCAAACAACACCGAAACAATCCTGAGCTGACGGAGCGTTTCGAGTTGATGGTTTGTGGCAAAGAAGTCGCCAATGCTTATTCCGAATTGAACGACCCTATCGATCAAAGAGAACGATTTGAAGCGCAAATACAATTGGCCGAACGCGGCGATGACGAAGCTACTGGTTTGATTGATGAAGATTTCTTGAGAGCATTGGAATACGGAATGCCACCAACATCGGGATTGGGAATTGGAATGGACCGTTTGATGATGTTTTTGACCAACAACAGTTCGATTCAAGAAGTGTTGTTCTTCCCGCAAATGCGCCCAGAGAAAAAACAAGTTCAAATTGAATTGGAAGACGAGGAAAAACTCATCGTTGCGCTTCTAAAAACCAATGCCAATGAAATGGATTTGGGCGTTTTGAAAGTAAAATCAGAATTGAGTGGCAAGAAATGGGATACGGCTATGAAAGGATTGTCGAAACACGGTTTAGTTAAAGTGTCTTTAGTGGGCGATTCTAAAATAGTGACTTTGGTAGGATAACCTATTTGCACTAATATATAAAAAAAGGGAACTCAATCGAGTTCCCTTTTTTATTTGTTTAAAGGCAAAACCTATCCTCGAGCTGCCATAGCCGCTGCGAAAATAGAGCCAAAGATGATCAAAATAAAAATCACTAGCGCAAAAACTATCGCTAACATAATTAACTGAGCTTTGGCCCAATTTTTTTTGTTTTCATTTTCGTTGCTTCCAAAAGCGTAAACAAACAATAATACAATTCCGACGACAGGAATTGCCATTAACAATAGCGTGATTAACCAATCTTTGACAGACATTGGTTTTTGATCTTGGTTTTGAATTTCGTTCATAAGAGGTTGGTTTTTTTGTTGATTAGGCTAATATAGAACTATTTAACAGAACTTGGCTTTCAACACTTCTAAAGTGACCCTTTGCAAAACCATAATAACCCCTTACAAGTTATAATTCAAATTAACCGCCCAACGGTATTGCGCTTCGACTTTTTTGTTGGACAGATTTTGATTCACCGGCAACAATGCATTGATCCCTAAGGAAAAATCATTTTTTCCGATTTCAATTCCGAATTTACTAAAGAAAATATCTCCTGCAGTTTCTGGAATAACCAAATTGTATTGTTTGTTTTCTTGGTATACTTCACCAGCTACTCCCACTTGAGGCACCACCTTTACTTTATTCCAATCTAACAAATAGAAAAAAGTAGTTCCATAATTGAATTGATTTCCAAATTGGTACGATTTCTCATTTTGGGTTTTGAAAGTGTAGTTGAGTTGAGAGCTCCAGCCAAGTTGTTTTCTTTTGAGTACATATTCGGTAGTAATCAGATAGTCCCAACTGCCTGTTCCCACTTGAAAACTTGAATTCACAGTTCCTTTGTTGTTTTCGGCATCAAACTTTCCTGTTGGCGCTTTAAACCCTGTTCCTACTAGCCATTTGTGCGTAAAAACAGTACTGTCTTTGTGGGTTTGGTAGACCACATAATTGGCCAATAGTGTCACATCTCCAATTCCTTGAATCGTTTCATTACCGGCACTTAATTCCCGGTTGTGAAAATGATACGGAATCAAAACGGCAACTTGAATGCGTTCGGTGATCGGAATTCGTGACCAAATTTGGACCGTATTAAAATTTTCGGTAATCCAAGGTGAATTGTTGAAAATCCCATCTTTGCTCCGGTACTTTTGATAGAAATACCGAATCCCTACAAAATTGTTATTGAAGACGGAGCTAAAGCCCATACTTCCTCCGTTAGCAGAACAACCACATGCGTCACAATCATCGTCATCCAATAATAGTTTTTGAAAAGTGAATCTGGAAATGGTGTCTTTTTCGGTCGAAGCACTGGCGTGCTGGATTCCGAATAGGGAAACCAACAGCAATAAACTGAATTGTTTCATAACCTCCAAAATTAGTCGTTATGAACATGAGCCACAGTAAAAAGTGATTTGATGTTCATCATCACATTCTCAAGAGCAGCGCCACTATTCACGATAGCACCAGAATCGGGAGTCAGATTGTCCGAGAATTTCACTGCATGCATTCCGTTAAGGATCTTTGAAAGATCCACTACGATATGAACTTCGGGCGTGATTGAGGCTCGAACCAAAGCCGGAGTAGACGGCGGGAAGTTTAAAGTCACTTCGCTGTAATGGTAATTGGCTGCTGTTTTACCAACAGTTAGTTCAAAATTCATATCGGAAGTAACCGTTGGAGCAGTAAAAGTCCCTCCAAAATTTAGAAATTTATAGCCGTTAGACCAATCGGATAGCATTCCGGCTGCTTGCGCTTTAACTAGAAAATCACCTTGATTGGATTCACCTAAATCATATTGAGATTGATCCACTCCGAGTCCGAATTTAATCTTATTGTAATTTCCAGCGGGAATATTTTCCAATTCTAAAACGGTTGCGCCTTCCTCGTCAACTATAAAATAGCCTTTGGTTTTAGGATAGGTAAAGGTGCTACCATTCTCGTTGGTTAAAACAACATTACTAATAATGTATTTAATTCTACTGATTTTTAATACTTCATTACTAGGAGTTGTATTCAATTGGGTATTTAAGACTAAATCATTCTCGGCAAAAGAATTGTCAAATTCGACGTCTAATTTTCCCGTTCCGGCATAATTGTTTACAATTGGATTATCCTTGGAGCAGGCAGTAAAAAGTGATGTTATACTAAGTACCGCAAAGGCATAGATTATTTTTTTCATGGTATATGAATTTCTTAAAATTAATGTATAAAAAGTGGGCATACGTTTCTTATCAAATGCGATTTGGCAAATGACCTATGCTAAAATTATGAATTGATTGTATTTTAAGAAAGAGTTGTGGGTGGATGAAATACTGAATTAGCACTCAAAAAAGTATACAAATTAGAATACTTACAGTTCAGTTTTGGAAGAAGCAAAGATGGATGCCCCGAAAAACTATAGCCTCTTATTTTTTGAAAGAACAACACTTCAAATTCTTGAACGCTATTTTTTTTATCAGAAGAAATTGGTTTTTCATTTTCTGAAGCTTTGGCCAACTCTTTCATCAAATGACATTTCCCATTGCAATGCATCATTGGTTTCGCTTTATTGACACAAAGTACTTTAGAAATGTATTCATAATTCATAGCATACTCTACAATCGGAAGGATTGGTTTAAGAAACATTACTAGTGCTATTATTATAACAATTTTTTTCACGGTGCAAAGATATTGAACTCCATTGTAACCTTAGACGGCTTGAGATCAAAAAATCATTCATTTTTTATTTTTATATTTAACAATTGGTTAAACCATATCGCTATCGATGGGTCAAACCGACACAAAATTTAAAATGTATCAAAATGAAAAACGTATTTGCAATGGTGTTCTTAGTTGTTGGAATGACAACTTTTGCACAAGTAGAAAAACAAGAGGCTAAGAAAACAGCTATGGAGCAACTTTCTCCAGAACAACGCAATCAGTTGCATTTAAAAAAACTAACCTTAGAATTGGGGTTGAATGATTCACAACAAAAGGAAATGAGTAAAGTGGTTGCCGAACAGACTACCAAAATGGATGCCGCCAGAGCGGAACGAAAAGCGATGAAAGAAAAAGGAATTAAACCCACTGGCGACGAACGATTCGCAAAACAAAACCAGCGCTTGGACGATGAAATTGCAATGAAAGCTAGAGTTCAAAAAATTCTAACTCCAGACCAATTCAAAAAATGGGGCGAAATGAAGAAAGAACATCGGGAGCACATCGAAAAACGGATGGAGAAAAAAGAGCGAAAAAGCCAAAAACCATAAGAATAATAAAATAAATTTTGAGGATTCGTAAAATTAAATTAGATTTGGTTTCTGCTAATTAAACAAAAATTAAATTATGAAAAAAATACTTGTCTTACTGACCTTCTTTTTTGCTTTCACTCTGACTGCTAATGCTCAAGATAAAAAAGTTTCTAAAGAACAAGCTGCTCAAAAAGATATTGCGACCTTATTAGAAAAAGTGGCTGTTGATGTAACCTTGAAACAAGATTTGTACACCTTAATGTTGATGAAATATGATGGTCTCGCTAATTCTAAAACGGCTGCCGAAAAAGAAAATGTTTCTAAAGGTATTGAACACAAATTGTTATCGGGATTGAACGAAGCTCAAAGAAAGCAATTGTTGCAAAATCCAGAATTATTGAAAAGATTATCTCATTAATTCTTTTATTTCCAATAAAAAAAAGCTCGCTACATTTAGCGAGCTTTTTTGTTTTTATAGAGTGGCCGATACTTTCCTGATAGCGGCAATGGTAAAATCCAAGTCATCGTATGTTAACGCATCTGTTATAAACCATGTTTCGTATGCTGACGGTGCAATGTAGATTCCTTCATTTAATAATCCGTGAAAGAACTTTTTAAAAGCAGGATTATCGCCTTTCGCTGCCGTTTGAAAATCGACTACAGGATCCGCATCAAAATGCACAGATATCATAGACCCCACTCTGTTGATGGTGAATGTAATCTTGTTTTCAGTTAGCACTTCTCTCATTCCTTTTTCAAGATAAGCCGTTTTTTGCTCCAATCTTTCAAACAAGGTAGCATCTACATCTATAGCCTTCAACATGGCCAAACCTGCAGCCATCGCTAATGGGTTTCCCGACAACGTTCCGGCTTGATAAACTGGCCCTAATGGTGCTAAATAATTCATGATTTCAGAACGAGCAGCAAAAGCGCCTACGGGCAATCCGCCACCGATAACTTTTCCAAAAGTTACGATATCGGCCATTACGTTGTATAATTCTTGAACGCCGCCTTTAGCCAATCGAAATCCCGTCATGACTTCGTCAAAAATCAATAAGATATCATTGTCTGTGCAGAGTTGTCGTAAACCTTGTAAGAATCCTTCCTTGGGCGGAATACAACCCATATTTCCTGCAACAGGCTCGATGATTATAGCTGCAATTTCATTTTTATTAGCCGCGATAAGTTGGGCTACATTGTCTAAATCATTGTAACGCGCCAATAAAGTATCTTTCGCAGTTCCTGCAGTGACACCTGGGCTGTTTGGAGAACCAAAAGTGATCGCCCCACTGCCGGCTTGAATCAAGAATGAATCGGAATGACCATGATAGCATCCAGCAAATTTGATGATCTTATCTTTCTTCGTATAACCACGTGCCAAGCGAATGGCACTCATACAAGCTTCTGTTCCAGAATTTACAAATCGAATTTTATCAATATTCGGAACCATTGAAATGGCTAATGCTGCAATCTCTGTTTCTAAAGCAGTGGGCATTCCAAATGAAGTACCGAGTTTCGTTCTGTGAATAACGGCTTCAACGACGGGTTCAAATGCATGTCCTAGAATCATTGGGCCCCATGAATTAATATAGTCTATTAATCGATTTCCATCTTCATCATACAAGTAGGCACCTTTGGCACTTTTTGCAAATATGGGGGTTCCTCCAACCGCTTTAAAGGCACGCACGGGAGAATTCACGCCACCTGGAATTACTTTTTCAGCTTCAACAAAAAGCTGACTACTTCTTTGATATAACATCGTTTATTTTACTTTAAGGTTTTGACCAATGGAAATGGCATTGTCTTGCATGTCGTTTTTTCGTTTCAAATCATCTACCGATATATTGAATTTTTTGGAAATGGAATACAAGGTATCTCCTTGACTTACTTGATACAAATCGGAATTCACATAACTGCTTGAACTAGTATTCTTAGTCACGGGAATGTATTCTTTTCCTAGAACTTCCGAATCGTATTGATTCAATTGATAGCGCTCTATAATGGCAATTAATTTATCCGGGTATTTTGGATCAGTCGCATAGCCTGCATTTTTCAAACCTCTAGCCCAATCTTTATAATTGTCCTTGTCTAATTGAAACAACGGCGCGTACCAAGTTCGATTTGTCAAGAACACGGCATGATCTTGATAGGATTCGCTAGGTTCGTTATATTTTCGAAAACACTCCTGTTCTTCATCGTCGTCGTATTTTACACTCGGACCGCTCCAATCTTTGTGACATTTAATTCCAAAGTGATTATTGGCCAAGACACTCAACGGACCAGTTCCTGCCCCTGATTCTAAGATTCCTTGCCCTAAAATAATACTTGATGGAATACCATAAGTTCTCATATTATTTTGAGCTATAGCCTTGTAAGTATTAATATAATCCAAAACCATAGCGGTAGTGACTTTCACTCGGGTTGTGGCCTCTAAAATTTCAGTCTTAGAATAAACGGTTTCATTGGAAGTCGATTTGTTTTCTTCTTTGGCTGCTTCATACTTGGCTTCAATGGCAACTTTTTCCGGAGTTGCCGAATTTTCCTTTGGAGTATCATTCGCTTTCTTGATAACAACAGGTTGTGAAGTTGGTTTTTTGTAAGGTGGTTTTACGGCAACCGGTTTGGAAGCAACTGGTTTTCTCACTGTTCTAGACGCCGTGGAATTGGGCTTCTTATAGGTTGGTCTTGATGTCCGCACTACCGACTGCGAACCAGAACAGCTTACCAAAAGCAGTACGATAATGAAAGACAATACTTTATTCAACATTAGTTAATAGTAAAGGTGATTTTTTATTTTTTAATTTGATGTTCATCCCCTGAATTCCTTGTATCCCTCCGGTATGAATTAGTAGGATTTTTGAACCACTAGGGAAATAGTTTTTTTGGATTAAATCTATAACGCCAAAAAGCATCTTTCCAGTATAAATAGGATCAAAAGGAACCTTGGACTGGAGAAACTGTTTATTTATGAAATCAATCAATGCAGGAGTTACTTTCCCATAACCTCCAAAATCGTATCCCCTAATTAATTCCCAACGATCATTCGTGGCAAATTTACGAATTTCTTCGGTTAAAAAATCGCCTCTAAGTGCTGGAAATCCTAAAACTTTCTGATGTGATTTTGTGCTATTAATGAGCCCAGCTATAGTACCGCCACTTCCAACCGCACAACAGATGAAATCAAATGCATCATCTTCCTCGGTCAGTATTTCTTGGCATCCTTTTACTGCTAAAGCATTGGTCCCTCCTTCAGGCAGAAGGTAAAAAGAACCCCATTTTTTATTTAAATTTTCCAAGAACTTAGGTTCTTCTTTTTTTCGATAAGTTTCTCTTGATACAAATTCTAATAGCATTCCACAATTTCTTGCAAATACTAATGTTGGATTTTCAGAAACCCTCACTTCCAATTCTTCTCCTCGAATAATACCTATTGTCTTAAAGCCATATTCTTTACCAGCCGCAGCGACCGCCGCAATATGATTTGAAAAGGCCCCTCCAAAAGTCAGTAAAGTCGTTTGCTTTTCTTGCTGCGCTTGAAGAAGATTGAATTTTAATTTTCTGTATTTATTACCAGAAATGAAGGGATGTATCAAATCTTCACGCTTTATGCATAAAGTTAGTCCTGCAATCTCGAGAAGAATTTGATTCGTAGATTTCAAAATAATTTTTGTCCAAATTTATTGAAAAAATGGAGTGTTACGACACAAAAAAAGCAGTCCTAGAACTGCTTTAAACTATAATAACTTTTCCTGCTATTTTCCGTTGTAAACTGCGATCTTTTTAGAGTATTCTTGATTTGCAGTAGTAGTTATTTTTACTATATACATAGCATCGCTGTATTCTGAGGTTGCTATTTGAAAACTAGATTTGTTGCCCATTTTCTTCTTGCTTAATAGCACTTTCCCTGTAATGTCATACAAAGCGATTTCTTTAACATCAATATGGTTTGGATTGACAATCGTTAAGGCATGAGCAGCGTTATTTTGCAACACATCAAACGCAGATGCTTCTAGTGTTGACAATCCTAAGGCAGCATTTAAGAACGTTACTTCATAGCGGTCGTTAGTTGCCCCTGCAGGAAGCAATAGTTCATATTCGCTATTCTTAATATCATGGTAAATATCCGTTTGCTTGTCGTAAAGGTAAACATGATCTGCACCGTCAAAATTTAAAATCTCACCAACCGTAATTTTGAATGTTGCTGGTGTAGCACTTTTAAAACCAACAGGGATTCTTTTGTTAATTTCAAAATCAACAACATCTATTACAAATTCTTTATTATCTAGCACAAAATACATATCCATATCGGCTGTGTCGGGTGATTTGGCATCCATCGCAAAATCAATTCCGTCTGTGGCTTGCGGGCTAAAAACAAGAGCTGTTTGACGCACCGCTTGATTATTCATTAAGGTGTTAAATCGAATTTGCGGCACTGGCTTAGTGCTAACCGTAGTATAATCAAACCCTGAAACAGAAGGAATAGCAGGTAAAAAATTATTATCACCAGCAGTATTTGTACCGTTTGGATTTCTTTCAAATTGAGAATAATTAGCTGCCCCTTCTTTTTGATACACTCTAAAACTATTCGACATGGTCACGGTTCCGTTTGCTGTTCCTTGCAACATAAATCCTTGTCCTATTGGACAAAACCTTCTTTCGTAATTCGCTCCTGCTCCTACAGCTCCTAATTGTGTTCCAGCTCCATCATAAGCATAAAAAACAGCCGGAGTATACACTCCCATATTGCCATAAGGCGCTACGTTTGAACCTCCTACAGGAGAATAAGTCCCATAACCTCCTCGATAAGCAGCTAATGTGTGTGAGTTTACCGTTTTGTCATGTTCCCAAAAATAAGCAATTCCATCGGTATTAGTTGCTGATAGTAAAAATGCTTTTAAATCAATGGCTGAAGGGTATGGATTTCCTGTTAAGGTTCTCTTTCCTACTGCCACATTAATCGTGATATCGCCATCATTAGGTCGTCCTCTAAAATCGTAACGTTGTTTACTCCCTGGATTGTTAGTAACACCCGCATCCGTGTAGGAACCATCAGTCCCTGAAGTTCCTTTCATCGTAAAACCTTCTCCCGGACCAATTGTTGAAGCAGAACCAACACCAATCCATTGAGAATACAAATTGGAAGACAAAAATTTAAAAATCCAACCTTGAGAAATGCTTAACGGATTCGCAATTCCGTTCAAAGAACTATTGGGAAGAGGAATGGCTGCAGTACTTGCCGTAGCAGATGTTGGTTGATTTAACATTGTGATTCCAAAACTTTCATTTCCAGAAGCTAAAAGGGTATTACCAACTGGTGAGCACCAATAGTTGTAGGCAAAATTATTAACAGATCCTTCTTGAAAAACGGAGAGTTTTCCAGGTCCAGAATTTGCAGAACTTCCAACTTTTGCTTGTAACAATTGTGATTCATTTCTGAGATAAAGATTCCCGGAATTTTGAATATTAACATCTTGTTTTACGTACAAATACTTATCTGCTACATACACGTAGTTGTTACTCACATATAGCTGTCCAAAACTTTTAGTACAAATTCCGACTGCTATTAACAAGGTTACTCTAAATATCTTTCTCATTTTATTCGAATTGAGGGATAAAAGTAAAAATAAATATTTACAATCAATCAGTTAGATTCAAAAAAAAACCAAAATCGGACGCTCGTCGAGAAAAAAGGTGATTTATCGATTAAGGGGCTACGTATATTGAATATCAAATACTTATTTTTAAGTTTGAGTTCCCAAAAACTATAAGTTATGAAGAAAATTACGTTAAATGTCGTTACAATTGTCTGCTTGACTATGGTCAACATAGTGCAGGCACAAATCGGAATCGGAACAGCGTCTCCGGACTTATCATCGGTTCTTGATATCGATTCTTCAAATTCAGGAGTACTAATTCCGCGAATTAGTCTATCAAACAATACTGATACGGTAACCATTCCTTCACCTGCAACTTCTTTGTTGGTCTACAATACTGGGTTTGCGCCAAACGGCTATTACTATTGGAACGGAACGACTTGGTCGCAATTAGCCGTTGCAACAGCTTCGACAGATTGGTCTCTGCTTGGCAACGCAGGAACGACCGCTGGCACCAACTATCTTGGAACTTCAGATCCAGTAGATCTACGTTTCAAAACTGGAGCGATAGATCGTTGGAATATCTCTGACACCAATAGTGGGCAATTACAATCATATTCTCTGGGAACCGCAGCATTGCCGTCTTATTCGTTTGAAACGGATCAAAATACAGGGTTATATAGTTCAGGTGCAGATGCGCTAGATATTGCTACAGGCGGTTTAGCTCGGTTTCGATTTCTGCATCGTCCTAAAATAGGTTGACTAAAAATTAAACACTTTTAGTAATCTATGACAACTCCAAAGAATCAACATTGTCGAAAAAATGAGTATCAGAAAATTGGTTTTGATCTCAAACTTTCCATCAT
>Ga0209023_10003371_pt1 | contig 19139 bp, 17 predicted proteins | sample LakOneMetagenome_FD_187468 | JGI IMG/M metagenome (GOLD analysis project Ga0209023, IMG submission 187468) | Freshwater and sediment microbial communities from Lake Erie, Canada (SPAdes) (version 2) | ecosystem: Environmental > Aquatic > Freshwater > Lentic | place: Lake Erie, Canada...
CCCCCCCCTGCCGTCGTTTTCGCCCGAACGCATCGCTGTGCCGCCCGCCCACGCCGCAGCTCCGCGGAGTTCCGGCACGTGAGCGCCCCCGACACCTTGAGCAACCCGGACACGTCAACGCCATCCGATCGGTCGACGGTGCGGCTCCGTGTGGATCTGGCGTACGACGGCGCGCCGTTCCACGGGTTTGCGGAGAACCGTGACGTGCGCACCGTGGCCGGCACGCTCCGGGTCGCGCTCCAAGCGGTCTTGGGCGAACCGGTCGAGCTCACCTGTGCGGGCCGCACCGACAGTGGCGTGCATGCCAGGGGTCAGGTGGTCAGCCTGGACGTCCCGGCGGCGGCGATCGAGGCGCTCGCCCGCCGTGACCGGCGCACGGGTGATGGCCTGCGCCGCCTCCGCGACGGAGTGAACGCCCTCGTCGGACCGTCGGTGGCGCTCAACGCCGTGAGCGTCGTCGAGGACTCCTTCGACGCTCGGTTCTCTGCGACCGACCGCACGTATCGCTACACGGTCCTGAACGCCGAGGTGCCGGACCCGTTCCTCGTGGATCGGGCCTGGTGGGTGGACGTGCCGTTGGACCTGGCGCGCATGTCCGAAGCGTGCGGTCACCTGATCGGTACGCACGACTTCTCGTGCTTCTGTCGACGACCCAAGCCCGTCAAGCAGACCGCCGACGACGCGCCGCCCGTGCCGGCGTCGTTGGTGCGCCAGATCCTGACCGCTGACTGGAGCGCCGCACCCGACCGACCAGAGCTGTTGACCTTCACGATCTCTGCCACCGCCTTCTGCCACCAGATGGTCCGGTCGATCACCGGGATGCTCGTCGACGTCGGGCGGGGACGGCGCGCATCCAACGATGTGGCTGCCGCGATCGCCTCCCAGGACCGGGCGAAGGCCGGGCAGCTGGCACCTCCGCATGGCCTGGTCCTGTGGCACGTCGGGTACTGAGGTCGGGTGAAGCGACCGGTGCGGCCTTGCAACCGCGCGGGTCGAGCCCGTACCCTTGCCCGTCGGCCCGAGTGGCCGGACGCGCCCGATCCTCGATCGGGCGGATCCGGCCCGCCCCAACCGGTCGGGCCCCGCAGCCGGTCGCACCGCCATCCCAGGCATGTGCACGTCCAACGGATGACCACCGGTCGCACGCAGACCGCAGAACGAGAGAGTGAACGCTGTGCGCACCTATTCGCCACGAGCAGACGAGATCCAGCGTGAGTGGTACGTCGTCGATGCAGACGGCCTGACCCTCGGTCGCATGGCGACCGAGGTGGCCCGTGTCCTTCGGGGCAAGCACAAGACCATGTACACGCCTCACATGGACACCGGTGACCACGTGGTCATCATCAACGCCGACAAGGTCGTGCTGACCAAGGACAAGGCCGCGTCCAAGCAGGTGTACCACCACACCGGCTACCCGGGCGGCATCCGCTCGACCACGTACGCCAACCTGCTCGAGGACAAGCCGGCCGAGGCCGTGCGTCGCACCGTCCGCGGCATGCTCCCCAAGAACCGGCTCGGACGCCAGATGCTCAAGAAGCTGAAGGTCTACGCCGGTCCCACCCATCCGCACGCTGCGCAGCAGCCCCAGCCGCTGGCGCTCGAAGACGCCCGGGCTCGGGTCTGATCACCGACGTCACGAGAAGCAGAGAGACGAAGCAGACATGAGCACCCCTCTCACCCAGACCACCGGTCGTCGCAAGCGGGCCGTCGCCCGCGTTCGGCTGCGTCCCGGCACCGGCGTCATCACCATCAACAAGCGCCCGCTCGAGGACTACTTCCCGAACGCGACGCACCGGATGATCCTCGTCGAGCCGCTCAAGGTCACCGAGACCGACGAGACCTACGACGTCGACGCCACGCTGCACGGCGGCGGTGTCACCGGCCAGGCGGGCGCCATCCGTCTGGGCATCGCCCGCTCGTTGATCGAGATCGACCCCGAGCTGCGTCCGGTCCTCAAGAAGGCCGGCTTCCTTTCCCGCGACGCCCGCGAGAAGGAATCCAAGAAGTATGGCCTCAAGAAGGCCCGCAAGGCGCCTCAGTACTCCAAGCGCTGATCGCCGCAGCGTGAGCGTGCGCTTCGGAACCGATGGGGTGCGTGGGCTCGCCGGCCGCGACCTCACCCCCGAGATCGCGACGGCCATCGGTCGGGCAGCGGTCCGGGCATTCGGGTCCCGGCGCGTCGTCATCGGTCGCGACACGCGGCGCTCCGGCCCGATGCTGGAAGCCGCAGTCGCCGCCGGCGTCTGTGCCGAAGGTGCCGACGCTGTCCTTGCCGGTGTGGTCCCCACTCCGGCGGTCGCGTTCGCGTCCGAACGCGACCAGGTCGTCGGCGTCGTCATCTCGGCGTCGCACAACGCGTTCGCCGACAACGGGATCAAGCTGTTCGCTCCGGGCGGCACCAAGCTCAGTAACGACGAACAGGCCGCCGTCGAAGCGGTGATCGCCGCCTCGCTCGGCAGCGCCGGCCAACCGGTCGTCGATGCGCCGACCGGCGCAGCGGTCGGATCTCTCCTGGCCGACGTGTCACTCGGCGACGACTACGCCGCATCCGTCATCGGCGCCACCGACGGTCGACGACTCGACGGCATGCGGGTGGTCATCGACTGTGCCAACGGTGCGGTGTCCGCACTGGCCGCGGACGTGCTCGGCGACCTCGGCGCGGACGTGGTCGAGCTGTTCGCCGATCCGGACGGGGTGAACATCAACGCCGGCTGCGGCTCGACGCATCCCGAGCTCCTTCAGGACGCCGTGCTTCGCCACGGAGCGCACCTGGGGCTGGCCTTCGACGGCGATGCCGATCGTCTGCTCGCCGTCGACGACCTCGGCCGCCTGGTCGACGGGGATCAGATCCTGGCGCTCTGCGCCGTCGATCTTCGCGACCGTGGTCGGCTCACCGACGACACGGTCGTCGTGACGGTGATGTCGAACCTGGGCTTCATCCAGGCGATGGGCCGGGAGGGCATCGACGTCGTGCAGACCGCCGTCGGTGACCGCCACGTGGTGGCCGCCATGGTCGAAGGCGAGCTCAGCCTCGGTGGCGAGCAGTCGGGGCACCTCATCTTCGGGGATCTGGGCACGACCGGCGACGGCCTGCTCAGCGCCGTCGTGCTGGCCGACCTGGCCGTGCGGAGCGGCGTGGTGTCCGACTCGGTGTCGTTCGCCGCCCTCGTCGACGCGGCGATGACCAAGCTCCCGCAGGTCCTGCGCAACGTGAAGGTCGCCGAGCCGATGCCCGACGTGACTGAGCGCCTGGCTGCGAACATCGCGTCGGTGGAGTCGGACCTTGCCGGCGCCGGACGGGTGCTGCTGCGTCCGTCGGGCACGGAAGCGGTCATCCGGGTCATGGCCGAAGCGCCGACCGAGGCGCAGGCGGCGGACGCGGTCGACGCCCTTGTGGCGGCCGTTCAAGCGCTCAGCTGATTCGTCGGGTCAGGCTCGGTCCGAGCGGAGCGGCACCCGGCGGGGCCCTCCGAGCGGTGCCCCGTAGACTGGTTCGACCACTCCAGGAGGTGGAGAGATACGTGTGTGGGATCATTGCAGTCGTACGGCGCCCGTCTGATCGGGTGCCGACCCCGGTGGCGGAACTGGTCGCCACGTTGGACGGCGTCGCTCCGTTGATCGCAGCGGACGACACCGACCGCGCTGGTGCACTGGGCGCGGCGGCAGATCGCCTGGAGTCGGTCGATCAGGCGCTCCGGGGCGTGCCCGGGCTGTTGAGCCTCCGTCGGGACCGCGTCGGTGCAGATCGCTTGTCGGCCCACGTCGACGGGCTCGGCGCTGCGGTCGCCGCGGTCGAGTCGTTGCTCGACGACCCGCACACCGCACCGCCTGCCGACCAGCTCGAAGCGGTGAACGCAGCGTTGCTGCGTTGCAAGGACGCCCTGTGGGCGATCAGCCGTGACCGTTTGCGTGCGGTTCGGGAAGTCGACGCGCTCGTCGGAGCCAGCTTCGATGCCGACGGTGGCAGCGCCGCGGGGCTTGCCGTGGCGCTGAGCCTTCACCAGGCGCTCTCTGCGCTCGACCGCCTGGAGGTCCGCGGTCGTGACTCCGCTGGTCTCGAGGTGCAGCTCACCGGTCACGGGCTCGATGCCGCCGATCCGTCGGTGCGGGCCGCACTCGTGGAACGCGGTGCGATGTCGTTCACCAACGGTTCGCTCCGCCTGACCGACGGTGCCCTGGTGGCGGTGCACAAGGCGGCTGCCGAGATCGGAGAGCTCGGTGACAACACCGCGGCGCTGCGTCGATCGATCCGCGACGACGACCTGCTGCAGCGGGCGCTGCGTTCGTCCGACGTCGACGGCCTCGTGCTGGGTCACACGCGTTGGGCGTCGATCGGCATCATCTCCGAACCGAACGCACACCCGCAGTGCTCCGACGAGATCGGTAGGGAAGCCGCCCCGTTCGTCACCGCGGTGCTCAACGGCGACGTGGACAACCACGCCGACCTCGTCGCCTCCGACGGGTTGTCCATCCCCGCCGAGATCACGACCGACGCCAAGGTGATCCCCGCCCTGGTGAGTCGCGGGCTGAGCAACGACCTGGCGCCCCGCGAGGCGTTCCGCGAAGCCGTCGCCCGGCTTGAAGGCTCGGTGGCGATCGGCACAGCGCTGACCGCTGCACCCGATCGGCTGCTGCTCGCGATCCGAGGGAGCGGACAGGCGCTCTACATCGGCGTCGCGGACGAGGCGTTCATCGTCGCGTCGGAGCCGTACGGGCTGGTCGAAGAGACCGCCACGTACCTGCGCATGGACGGCGAGACGCCAGCGGACCCCGACAACCCCGTCGCGAGTCGTGGCCAGATCGTCGAGCTCACCGCCAGTCGAGCGGGAACGGTCGAGGGCATCGGCCGCTGGTCCTACGACGGCGTCGAGCTCCCCGTCGACGAGCTCGATCTGACGGTGGCGCAGATCACGACCCGGGACATCGACCGCGGGTCGTTCCCGCACTTCCTGCTCAAGGAGATCACCGATGCCCCCGGATCGTTCCGCAAGACCCTCCGGGGCAAGCTGATCGAGACCGACGGTCGGTTCCGCGTGGAGCTGTCCGACGACACGCTGCCCGCCGAAGTGCGTGCCGCGCTCGCGTCGGGGCGCATCGACCGGGTGCTCGTCATCGGCCAGGGCACCGCAGCGGTCGCCGGTCAGAGCCTGGCCGAGCACCTCCGTGAGCTGCTCGCCGAGACCGAGGTCAGCGTCGAAGCGCTCCCGGCGACCGAGCTGTCGGGCTTCCGCCTGCGTGCCGACATGTCCGACACGCTCGCCGTCGCGATCAGCCAGTCGGGGACCACCACCGACACCAACCGCACCGTTGACCTGATCCGCGGTCGAGGCGCATCGGTCGTGTCGATCGTGAATCGTCGCAACTCGGATCTCACCGACAAGTCCGACGGCGTCCTGTACACCTCCGACGGTCGAGACGTGGAGATGAGCGTCGCGTCGACCAAGGCGTTCTACGCGCAGGTCGCCGCGGGGCTGCTGCTCGGCTACGCGATCGCGGAGTCGGTACCGGGCGCGAAGGGGACCGACCACCCAGGCGAGCAGGAGCTGCTGCACGCGCTGGCCGAACTGCCCGCCGCGTTGGAGCGGACCCTGGCGACCCGGCCCGACATCGCCGCTGCCGCCGCCACGTTCGCGCCGTCCCGCCGCTACTGGGCGATCGTCGGCAACGGCCCCAACCAGATTGCTGCCCGAGAGCTGCGCATCAAGCTGTCGGAGCTCTGCTACAAGTCGATCGCGTGTGACGCCACCGAGGACAAGAAGCACATCGACCTGTCGTCGGAGCCGATGATCCTGGTGTGCGCAGCCGGCCTGGTCGGCTCCACCGCCGATGACGTGTCCAAAGAGGTGGCGATCTTCCGGGCGCACAAGGCGGCCCCGATCGTGATCGCGTCGGAAGGCGACCGTGCCTTCAGTGCCGCGCTGGCGGTGCTCAGCGTGCCCGACACCCACCCGCGCCTGGGTTTCGTGCTCGCCACGATGGTCGGGCACCTGTTCGGTTACGAAGCGGCGCTCAGCATCGACGAACAGGCCCGCCCGCTGCGCGAGGTGCGCGCCGCGATCGACGACGCGGTGTCGTCGATGGATGTGGACCTGCAACAGCTCCACGACGGCGACGGCCTTCTTCGCCGCCTTCGTACCCATGTGGCACCGGCGGCAGCGACGTTCAACGACGGGCTGCGTTCGGGCGCCTACGACGGTCATCTGGAGGCGGGCACTGCGGTGCGTGTCGCCGGGTTGTTCCGCTACGCCCTGGGGGTGTCGCCGCTCGACGCCTACCAGTTGGAGTACGGCAAGGTCGGCACCCCCGGCGTGGTGTTGGAGGACCTGGTGGCGGGTCTGACCTCCGCGATCGAAGAGCTGACCCGTCCGGTGGACGCGATCAAGCACCAGGCCAAGACGGTCACGGTCGGGATCAGCCGCTCCGACGAGTCCCTCCTGCAGGTGCCGCTGGTCGACGCGCTGATCCAGGCCGGATCCCCGCGTGATCGGCTCACCTACTCGACGTTGCGGTCCCTGGGAGAGCTGGACCCGGCCGTCGTCGAGGTGGTCGGATCCACCCGCTACGGCGTCGAACACGGCGAGGACCTGGACCGGGCGCAGCTGATCGTGCTCGACCGCCGGGGGGTGTCCAACGGCCTGCCGTCCCGTGTCGACCGCGACCCACGCCTGCGTGGCACCAAAGCCCTCGTCGCCCGGGAGCAGGAGCTGATGGTGGCCCGCGGGCGCACCGACGGCCGCCTGGTCGTGATCATCCCCGAGACCAAGGACGGAGTCACCACCGGGCTGCACCTGTTGCACGTGGTGCTGGCAGATCACCTGGCAGCGGCCACGGCACGAGCGGTGCTGCAGGGCTACCGCCGTCGGTACCAGGCGCTCAAGGACGCCGTCACCGAGACCGAGGACGTGTTCCGCGACGACCTGTTGGCGCAGCAGTCGGTTGCAGACCTGCTGACCGTACCGATCCTCGATCTCGCCGACCGTTGGCGGGTCTGAGCGCGCCGGTGAGCGAGCCCGCGGCCACATCATGACCGGCGCGGCGTTCCCGCCAGGCACGACGTTCCCACCCGGTACGACGATCGGCGTGGGAACGGACCTGGTCGACGTCGACCGGCTCCGCGACGCGCTCGATCGCACGCCGGGGCTCATCCGACGCCTGTTCACCCCCGCCGAACAGGCCCGCTGCAACCGCAACGCCGACCCGCTGCCACACCTGGCGGCACGGTTCGCCGCAAAGGAAGCGGTGATGAAGGCCTTGGGTCGGGGCATGTCGTCGATGGCGTTCACCGACATCGAGGTCCAGAACGAGCCGAGCGGGGCGCCCGGCGTGCGGCTCAGCGGTCGGGCCCGACAGGTCGCGGATGAGGTCGGCGTCGGGAGTTGGCTGGTGTCGCTCACCCATGACGCCACGATGGCCCACGCCATCGCGATCGCCCGCGCCTGACCCGGCCAGATCGGGGCAGGATGTGGGTGTGCTCCCAGTCCTGACGCCGTCGCAGATGTCCGCGGTGGATGCCGCCGCAGCCGAGCGCGTCGACGTGCTGATCCGCCGTGCTGCGGGTGCCGTCGCACGTGCCGCGGTGCAGGTGATGGGCGGGACCTACGGGCGCCGGGTCGTGGTGGTCGCCGGGCCCGGCAACAACGGCAACGACGGCCGAGTCGCTGCAGAACTGCTGCGGCGCCGCGGCGTCCGGGTGGTGGTGCACGATGTCGCGTGGGCGCCGGACGTCCTCGATCCGGCCGACCTGGTGATGGACGCCGCATTCGGCACGGGATTCCGGGGCAGCTACTCGTTCCCCGATCCCAACGGTGCACCCGTGCTGGCCGTCGACATCCCGTCGGGCATCTCCGGATCGACCGGCGCGGCCTCCGGCTCGCCCGCAAGGGCGGTGGCGACGGTGACGTTCGCGGCGCTCAAGCCGGGCCTGCTGCTCGGCGACGGGCCGGCGTTCTCCGGGGATGTGGTGGTCGCCGACATCGGGCTGGACGTTGTTGACCCGACGGTCGTGGGCACCGCGACGTGCTCGCTGGTCAGCGACGCCGACGTGTTGGCATGGGTGCCATCGCGGGCGGACGACGATCACAAGTGGCGCCATGCCGTGTGGGTGCTCGGCGGTTCGCCGGGCATGACCGGTGCGCCGGCGCTGTGCTCGACCGCGGCGTTGCGCTCCGGTGCTGGGTACGTGCGCCTGAGCGTCCCCGCCGGCGGCAGCCACGATGCCGGGGCGGTCGGCGCACCCATCGAAGCAGTCGCCGTTGCGGTCTCGAGCGACGGTTGGGCCACCGACGTCGCAGCGGAGGCGCAACGCTTCGGCTGCATCGCCATCGGGCCGGGCCTGGGTCGCCGACACGCCGTCGTCGGCCAGGTGCGTCAGGCACTCGCTGCGGTGCCCACGCCGATCGTGCTCGACGGTGACGGCCTCTGGGCGATCTCCGACGCACCGATCGATGCGCTCGCCGCTCGAGCGACGGCCAACGGGGCCGCCGCGGCGACGGTGCTGACCCCCCACGACGGCGAGTTCACCCTCCTGACCGGGTCGCCGCCGGGCGAGGACCGGATCGAGGCGGCGCGGGCGTTGGCGGCGAGCACCGGGGCCGTCGTGCTGCTCAAGGGGCCGACAACGGTGGTGGCCGACCCGGCAGGCGATGTCCTGCTGGTGCGTTCCGGCGACCCACGACTGGCGACTGCGGGAACCGGCGACGTCCTCACCGGCACGATCGCCGCGCTGATCGCGGCGGGTGCGTCGCCGTGGCACGCGGCTGCCGCCGGTGCCCACCTCCACGGGCGGGCGGCCGTACTCGGGCCGGAGCGCGGGATGGTGGCGTCCGACGTGGCCGCTCTGCTGCCCGACGCGTGGGCCTCACTCGTCGACTGAGCGCTCGCCGTCCCACGCAGTCGGATCCGGCAAAGGGCCTGGTGTCGAGCCCGACCCGGCGTAGGTCCGGATCCGGTTCACCACGGCCATCCCTCGATTCTCGGCCATCCCTTCGATCCGCTGCCGGCCCGCTGCGATCTCCTCGGACAGGCGGGCGGGGTGGCTCCGAGTAGGCCGGCGCGGGTCGGTAGCATCCGGGGCGTCATGCCTCGTCACGCTGCGGTCCACGTCGACCTCGACGCCGTCTCCCACAACGTGGCCGCACTGCGTGCCCACGTCGCCCCGGCCGAGCTCTGCGTGGTGGTCAAGGCCGATGGGTACGGCCACGGCGCCGAAGACGTCGCCGCGGTCGCGCTCGACGCGGGAGCGGACCGACTGGCGGTGGCGCTGGTCGAAGAGGGCCAAGAGCTGCGCGACATGGGGATCGACGCGCCGATCCTGCTGCTGTCGCAGCCGCCGGCGGATGCGATGGCCGATGCCCTTGCCGCAGGGCTGACGATCACGGTGGACACCGCAGCTGGTATCGACGCCGCTGCAGCTGCTGCGTCGGCCGCTGCCGCTGCGGCCGACGCGTGGCCGGGGCTCGCCGGTGATGGGCAGGGCTGGTCGGTCCACCTCAAGGTCGACACCGGCATGCACCGGGTGGGCTGCGCTCCTCACGAAGCGGTCGGCCTCGCGCTGCGGGTCCTCGAACGGGGCCTGGCCCTGGACGGCACCTTCACGCACCTGGCGGTCGCGGACGAACCCAGACGCCCCGAGACCGCCGAACAGCTTGCCCGGTTCCACACGGTGCTCGCCGAGATGGCCCAGGCCGGGATCGACCCGGGGGTTCGTCACGCTGCGAACTCCGCCGGCGCCCTCCTGCACCCGGACGCTCGGCTCGACATGGTGCGCGTCGGCATCGCCACCTACGGCGTGGGACCGGCTCCCGACCTGGATCTTCCGATCGACCTGCACCCAGCGATGTCGGTGGCCGGGGAGGTGTCGCACGTGCGGACCGTCGATGCCGGTGAAGGCGTGAGCTACGGGCTGCGTCACCGCTTCGATCGGCCCGCTCGTCTGGCGGTCGTCCCACTCGGCTACGCGGACGGTGTGCCGCGACGGTTGGGTGGACGCGGGGCCGAGGTCCTGATCGGCGGAGTGCGCCGACCGATCCGCGGCATGGTCACGATGGACCAGCTCATCGTCGAGGTGACCGACGGTCCTGCAGTCGCCGTCGGTGACGAGGTGGTGCTCATCGGCGCCCAGGGCGGCGAGGTCGTCACCGTCGACGAGTGGGCCGGGATGATCGACACGATCTCCTACGAGATCCTGTGCGGGTTCGGTCCTCGATTGCCGCGTCGACACCTGCAGCGGCTGAGCCATGGCCATCTCGATGATGGCCATCTCGATGACGTCACGCTGTCGGCCGGTGGATCGACGGGCTCAGGGGTGGCGAGTTGATCTGGGAGATCGACGGCGTCTCGGTCGGCCACTGGACCGACCCGGTCGCCCAGACCGGCTGCACCGTCGTGTTGTTCGACCCGGCCGTGGTCGCGTCGGGAGAGGTGCGCGGCGGTGCACCGGCCAGCCACGAGCTGGCGCTGCTGGATCCGACCGCGACCGTGCAGACGATCGACGCCGTGGTGCTCAGCGGCGGCTCCGCGTTCGGGTTGGCGTCGGCGATCGGCGTCACTGCCTGGTGCGAGGATGCCGGGCGCGGGTTGGAGACGATCGGCGGCCGGGTCCCGATCGTGGTCGGCATGAGCCTCTTCGACCTCGTCGTCGGTGACGCGTCGGTTCGCCCCGGTGCCGAACAGGGTCGGATGGCAGCCGAGGCCGCCGCCAGCCAGAAGGGTCAGGCCGCCGGGGCCGATGGTCCCGCCGCGACCGGTTCGGTGGGTCTGGGCCGGATCGGTGCCGGCACCGGTGCGACCATCTCGAAGTGGCGTGGCCTCGACCAGATCGCCCCTGGCGGTCTCGTCGGTGCGGTGCGACGTGACGGGGACCTGATCGTGGCAGCGCTCGTGGCGGTCAACCCGTGGGGTGACGTGCATGGCGCAGCCCACGACGGTGAGGCGTGGCCGGCGCTCCCTCCGCCCGGATCGACCGGGCTGGAGCACGACACATCCGACGGCTCGACGCCCGGCCACCCCGGTTCGCAAGGAACGTTCGCCAACACCACGATCGGCGTCGTGGTCACCAACGCCGCCCTCGACAAGCTGGGCTGTCACCACGTCGCCAGAGGTGCCCACGACGGGCTGGCCCGAGCCATCACGCCGCCGCACAGCCACGTCGACGGTGACGCCTTCGTCGCAGCGGCCACCGGACAGGTGCCCGCCGCCGTCGAACTGGTCCGAGCGCACGCGGTCGAGGTCGTGGACCAGGCAATCCGCTCCGTCGCGCATCACGCGGGCGCTCGCCCCGGAGAGGCCGTCAGCCCGCACCCCGCCGGTTCTGACATCGGTGCTCGCTCCGGGGATCCGGCCGAGCGCCGTTAGGCTCGAACCGTGCCCCCCGTTGCCGATCACGTGCGCCCACCCGAGGTGCCGAGCGACCTCTCTGTGCGCTCCGCTCCCGCGGTGCTCGATGGTGGATCAGTCGGAGCTGCGGGTTCCGGCCGGCTCGGCGACCTCTCGGCTCAGGCGCTCGGTTGCACGCGGTGCCGGTTGTCGGCGACACGCACCCAGGTCGTGTTCGGCAGCGGAGATCCGGACGCGGATCTGATGTTCGTCGGAGAAGCCCCCGGAGCGCAGGAGGACGAACAGGGCGTGCCGTTCGTGGGCCGCTCGGGTCAGCTGCTCGACCGCCTGGTGTCAGAGGAGATGGGCCTCAGCCGAAACGACTCCTACATCGCCAACGTGGTCAAGTGCCGTCCTCCCGAGAATCGTGACCCCTTGCCCGACGAGATCGAAGCGTGCCGACCATGGTTGGAGGCACAGATCGACCTGATCGAACCCAAGGTGATCGTGACGCTCGGCAACTTCTCCTCCAAGCTCCTCCTCGACACCAAGGTCGGCATCACCAAGCTGCGTGGAGTCGCGTACCCATATCGGCAACTGTCGGAGGGCGGATCGGTGCAGGTCGTGCCGACGTTCCACCCTGCCGCGGTGCTGCGAGGCGGCGCCCAGCCGATGGCGCGGGTTCGTGAGGACCTTGGCGTGGCCGCGCAGATCCTGGCCGTACCGGCGGAACGGAGCGCGTCATGAATGGTGGGAGGGATGGTCTGGTCGCACGGACCGCGTCGCCGGACCAGACCCGTGCGCTTGCCGCTGCACTCGCAGAGCTCGCCCGTCCGTCTGATCTGGTGGTGCTCGTCGGCGATCTGGGTGCCGGCAAGACGGCGTTCACGCAGGGGTTCGGCCTGGGGCTCGGGGTCGACGAGCAGATCACCAGCCCGACGTTCGCTCTGGTCCGCAGCTACACCGGGCGCCTCGACATGTACCACCTGGACGTCTACCGGCTGGAGCAGGTCGCCGAGGCGCTGGACCTCGGGCTCTCCGAGCTGCTCGACGACGGCTCGGTCACCGTCATCGAGTGGGGCGACACGATCGCGCCGGTGCTGCCGCACGACTACCTGGAGGTGCACCTGCGCTTCGAGGACGTCAGCGATGACGACCCGGAAGGCGCTGGTGGTGCTGGTGCCGACGGTGACGGTCTCGGCGGTGCTGGCGAGCAGGGGGTCGTCGTTCAGGACGAGCGTCGAGTGATCGAGCTGCGCCCGATCGGGCCCCGGTGGTCGGCGCGGACCAGGGCGCTCGGCGCGGCCGTTGCCCCCTGGGTCGGTGGGGCACCAGAGGAGACCTCGCCGGACGCGGGCGACGACACGACAGAGGACGGAGTGGGGCAGTGCTGATCCTGGGCATCGAGACGGCCACTGTGCAGGCAGGTTGCGCGATCGGCGGGCACGAAGGCGTGCTCGCGTCGGCGCACTCGTCCAAGGGCAAGCGACACGCAGAGAACCTGACGCCGGCCATTCAGTTCATCTGCTCGCAGGCCGACATCGAGCTCTCCGAGATCGGCCTCGTCGCTGTCGATGTCGGCCCGGGCCTGTTCACCGGGCTGCGGGTGGGCGTCGCCACCGCCAAGGCGATCGCGTTCGCGTTGCGGGTCCCCATGATCGGTGTGTCGAGCCTGGACCTGCTCGCGTTCCCGGTCCGCTTCTCCAACCGGTTGATCGTCACCGCGATCGACGCCCGCCGGGGCGAGCTCTACTACGCGTTCTACCGACAGGTGCCCGGCGGCGTGCAGCGTCTCGGGGACCACCAGCTCGGTTCGCCCGACGACCTCGCCGGTCAGCTGCTCGCGAGCGGCGACGAGGTGCTGCTGGTCGGTGACGGTGCCAACCGCTATGCCGAAGCGTTCGAGGGTCTGGCCCGTGTGGAGCTCGTCGGACAGGACCCGTGCTACCCATCCGCCGAATCGCTGGTGCAGCTCGCGCACCCCCGGGCGCTGCGAGAAGAGTTCGAACGTCCCGACGCGATCGAACCGATCTACCTGCGTCGACCTGATGCCGAGATCAACTGGTCGGTGCGCGATGGTCGTTGACGCAGACGGCGTGAGCGCCCCGCCGGCCGCCGACGGTCACGACGACCTCGCCGCTCACGATGGCGTGGTCGTCGTGCCGATGCGTCGCCGTCACCTCCGGGCAGTCGTCGACATCGAGTCGCGCACGAACCATCGACCCTGGTCGCTCGCGCTGTTTCAGGGCGAGTTGCGGATGCCGACCTCGCGCCACTACGTGGTCGCGCTCGACGGCCATCGGGTCGTCGGCTTCGCCGGGCTCATGCTGACCGGGTTCGAAGCGCACATCACCAACGTCGCGGTCGATCCCGATCACCGTCGTCGTCACATCGCAAGCCGGATGTTGATCGTGTTGTTCCGCGAGGCGATTGCACTGGGCGTGGCCGACATCACGCTCGAGGTGCGCGTCACGAACCGCGCCGCTCAGGACATGTACCGCGGCTTCGGCTTCGCTCCAGGCGGCGTGCGGCCGAACTACTACAGCGACATCAAGGAGGACGCCCTCATCATGTGGGCTCACGGAATCGGTACCGACGACGGGCTGAACCGACTCGATGCGCTGACCGAATCACTGCCGGTCGCGCTGGCAGAACTGGTGGTGGACCATGCCATCTGACGCGCAGTCCAGCCGCCCGGACCCGGCCGATGACCCGATCGAGGATCGATCCCCGGTCGATCGACTGATCAGCGGGCGAGCCGGACCGGACTCCCTGATCCTCGGTATCGAGACCTCGTGCGACGAGACCGCAGCCGCTTGCGTGCGCGGCGGCAACGACGTGCTGAGCTCGGTCGTGAGCTCGCAGGTCGACCTGCACGCCAAGTACGGCGGTGTGGTGCCCGAGATCGCCAGCCGCGCTCACAACGAGCTGATCATCCCCGTCGTCGCTCGGGCGATGGTCGAGGCGGGCGTCGACGGTGGGCGCATCGACGCGGTCGCAGCGACGACCGGGCCGGGGCTGGTCGGTGCGCTGCTCGTCGGCGTGTCGGCCGCCAAGGCGCTGGCACTCACGTGGGGCGTGCCGTTCGTGTCGGTCAACCACCTGGAGGCGCACCTGTACGCCGCGCTCCTCGAGGACCCGCACATCGAGCTGCCGATGGTCGTGCTGTTGGTGTCGGGCGGCCACACGATGCTGGTCCTGATGGAGGACCACGGCCGTTACCGGATCCTGGGCCAGACGCTCGACGATGCGGCCGGCGAGGCGTTCGACAAGGTCGCTCGCTTCTTGGGGCTCGGCTACCCGGGTGGACCCGCCATCGACCACGAGGCCATGTCGGGCGATCCGGAGGCGATCCGCTTCCCCCGCTCCATGATCGACGAGGGCTTGGACTTCTCCTTCAGCGGACTCAAGACCGCCGTCGTGAACTACGTGCGCAAGCACCCCGACGTGTCCACCGTCGACGTGGCTGCCAGCTTCCAGGCGGCGGTGGTCGACGTGCTGGTGACCAAGGCGCAACGCGCGGCTCGGGAGACGGGCGCCCGGGCATTGGCGATCGGCGGCGGTGTGGCGGCGAACTCGCTGCTCCGGGAGCAGTTCCTCACGGCGTGCACCGACGACGGCCTGCACGCGTTCCTGCCGAGCCGAGCGATGTGCACCGACAACGCGGCGATGATCGCGTCGGCGGGCTGGTACCGCCTCCGCGACGGTGGCGCGTCGCCGCTCAGCACCGGAGCGGACCCGAACCTGCGGCTCGCGAGCCACTTCTGACGGTCTGGCCCGGCGACCGGCGGAGCGGAGCTCGTCATGCCCGAGCCGTGTTGTGCCCGGACTGTGCGGTGACGGGACGTGTTGTGACTGGACGTCATGAGGAAGCCACACGTCGTGAAGGTGGTGTCGTGAAGGTGGTGTCGTGAACGAGGCGGGCCCCGGATCGGCCGAGTGGGCCGGGCGATTCGAGCAGCAGGCCGCGTCGTGCGCGACGTTGGGCTCTGACCTGTGGAGCCGACTGCTGCGGATCATCGCGCTCGACGTCGAGGCCGAGGGGCCGTCGTGGTCGGTCGTGCGCGAGCGTGCTGACCTGCGGTTCGGCCAAGCCGGACCGCTGCGGTTGGTCGGCGCTGCGCACCGACTCGCGTTGACCGGCGAGGCACCCGAGTGGGCGGCGCTCCTGCCGAGTTGCGGCGGTACCGCGCCCGTCGACGGCGCCGTCGGCGATCGCGAGTTGGGCGGAGCCTGGTCGGCGCTGGTGGCCGCCCATGGTGAGGCCCTGGTCGCCGGTCTGGACCGGGAGGTGCAGACGAACGAGGTCGGCCGCGCCGCTGCGCTCGGCTACGCGCACGCGGTTGCTCTGGGCCGCTCTCGTTTCGGCGGTGCGTTCCGTCCTCGAACGACGGACAGCACCGCCACAGCGGGAGGGGTGGCCGATCCGATGCGCGCTCGGTTGATCGAGCTGGGCTGCTCGGGCGGGCTGAACCTGCGCCTCGACCGGTTCCGACTCGACCTGAGCCGCGGATCTGACGCCGCGGCGCTGCCTGACTCAGCAGCGCGGTCGGGTGCTGCGCGACCAGATGCTGCAGTGCGACTAGATGCTGCGGCGCGGTCGGACGGGGTGGTGCTGGGCGATCTCGACGGGCAGGTCCGACTCTCGCCGCAGGTCCGGACGCCGATCGCACCTGGGCTGTCGACCGCTTCGACGGTCCCGGTCGTCGAGCGCATCGGCATCGATCCGCATCCGATCGATCCGACCACCGACGACGGGCGGCTGACCCTGCTGTCGTTCGTGTGGCCGGATCAGGTCGAGCGCTTCGAACGGCTGGGCGCCGCGATCGACGTCGCTCGAGCGCTGCCGGCCACCTTGGTCCGCACCGGTGATCGCACGGTGGCCGAGTTGCTCAGCGACGTGCTGTCGGGGTCGATCGGCGCGTCGGCTCCGCACGGTGTGGCGACGATCGTCCAGCACTCGATCGTGTGGCAGTACATCCCGACCGATCAGCGCCCGGCGGTGACGCACGTGATCGAGGCGGCAGGGGAGCGTGCGACGCTGGAGCGGCCGCTGGTGTGGGTGCGCTTCGAGCCCGACGAGTGGGACCGAACTCGAGCCGCGGTGTGGGTGCGCAGCTGGCCGGACGGCGGCGACCGCCTGGTCGCCCACGCCGACTTCCACGGGCGTTGGCTCGCTCCCGTCCCTTCCCCCTGACAGCCGCCCCGGTCCCCTCCCTGTTCTGTTCGTCGTTTCACAACATTGTGGTTGTGAAACGACGAACAGAACGGGGGCGGGAAGGGCCGGTGCGCCCGTCAGAGCGTGTCAGGCCGGCTCGATGACGACCTGTTCCAGGGCGCCGTCGTCGTCCATGCCCGCCGCGGCGAGCGCTTCGGCGCGCTGGGCCAGTGCGGTCTCCCGCTTGGGTGTCCACACGAAGGCGAACGCTGCGGCGGCGAGCGCCATGCCGACGCTGATCCACATGGAGCCACGCCAGCCGTCGACGAACGCGAGGCGGGCGGCGTGCAGCATCTGCTCCGACGCGGCACCCATGCCCGCTTTGTCCATCTCCTGCGCGACGTACACGGCGCCGCCGATGCCCTCCCTGACGGCATGGCCGGCCGCTTCCGAGAGCGCGGACGCAGTGTCGGACACTGCGGAGGAGTACCCGGCGCTCAGGATCGAGCCGATGAGCGCCACGCCGATCACGGTCCCGACCTCTCGAGTGGTGTCGTTGAGCGCGGATGCGACGCCCTGCTCCTCGACCGGGAGCGACCCGGTGATCGCCGCCGTGCCCGGTGTCATGACCAGGCCGATGCCGACCGACATGACCGCCAGGCCGGGGATGATCGACAGGTAGCCGCCATCGGCGCTGGCGAACATCGCCATGAGTGCGAGGCCTCCTGCGACGAGGAGCGTGCCGCCGGTGAGGATCCGTCGAAGGCCGACCTTGGCGGCGATCCGTGGTGCGGTGGCCGACAGCGGCATCATGATCATTGCCATGGGGAGCAGGCTCAGCGCCGCCTTGATCGCCGAGTAGCCGACGACGGCCTGCATGAACTGCACGAGCACCAGGAACAGCCCGCCCATCACGCCGAACACGACGAGGAGGTTGACCGAACCCGCCGTCAGCGTGCGGTTCCGGAACACCTTGATCTGCAGCAGCGGGTGGTCCTGACGGAGCTCCCACGCGATGAAGCCGGCGAGTGCGGCGATGCCGACGACGATGCCGCCGAGTGCGACCGGGGAGGTCCAGCCGGCTTCGGGACCTTCGTGGATGCCGAGCACGAGCGCGCCGACGGCGAGCGCCGAGAGGATCGAACCGAGCACGTCGAAGCGGCCGACCTGGTGCTCCTTGGAGTGCGGCACCGCGTAGGCGGTGGCGGCGAGGGCGACGAAGGCCAGGGCCACCGGCATGGCGAATACCCATGGCCAGGAGAAGTTGTCGACGATGAGGGAGCTGACGATCAGGCCGAGGATTCCTCCGGCGCCGGCGAAACCTGCCCACACACCGACGGCGTTGTCGCGATCCTCGGGCGGGAAGCTGGAGGTGATGACCGACAGGGTGACCGGCATGATCATCGCTGCGCCGATGCCGGCGATGATGCGGAACGCCAGGAGCATCTCGAACGAGGACGCCTGAGACGATGCGATGCTGGCCGCCGCGAAGACGACGAGGCCGACCATCAGGACCCACTTGCGGCCCCAGCGGTCACCGATGGCACCGATCGGCAGCAGCAGCGCAGCGAGGGCGATCGTGTAGCCGTTGATGATCCAGAGGAGCTGGCTCTGCGTCGCTCCGAGGTCGAGAGCGAGTCCCTGCTGGGCGACGTTCAGGCCGGACACCGATGCGACGACCGCGATGAGCGCGGTGCACATGGCGATGAGGATGAGGCGGCGGCGCTTGGGGTCGGCGACGGCCGTCTCGGGTTCGAGGAGTGTGGGCGCTGCGGTGCTGCGGGGTGAACCGCTCGGACCGCTCGGGTGGAGGATGGTTGTCATGGGGGCTCCGGAGGGGGGAGGGGTGTTCGGGTCGCATCGGGATGACCTGACCGGGCAACAACGATACGAGACGGTAGCGTATCGTTATGAGTCAGAACTTCAAGCCCGAAGGCCTGAGACCCTTGTCACGCACCGCTTCGGTTGTCGGCGACGTGGCGAGGAGTGAGATGGCGGAGGGTGCAGTGGCGGTGATCGCCTCGAACTGCGGCGCTAGCGTCGGTGCCCGCATGGATCCCCGAGTCGCCCGCTCCCACGCCGCCGTCATGGATGCGGCCCGCGAGCTGCTGGTGGAGCTCGGGCCCGAGGGATTCACGATCGATGCTGTCGTCGCCCGCTCCGGCGTGGCGAAGTCCACCGTCTACCGGCACTGGAAGACCCGCGACGACCTCGTCGACGACGTGTTCGCGCAGTGCCTGCCGCGCCTGGACGCGGTCGCTCCTGGCGTACCGGCGATGGAAGCCCTCCGGCAGGTGACCCACCAGTTCGCTCGGTCCCTCAGTGATCCGTGGTGGCAGCGCTTGTTGCCGGCGATGCTGCTGGAGCGCGAGCGCTCCGAGCCGATGTCGGCGCTCGACGCGGAGATGAAGGAGGATCAGCACCGTCTCGTGGTGGACGTGTTCGGTCGTTGCGTGGATGCGGGGCTGCTCGATGCGGTGGTGCTCGACGAGGTCCAGCGGTCGGGGCTGATGCTCGTCGGTCCGCTGCTTGCCGTCGCGCTGTCGGGCGGTGACATCGACGACTCCTTCGTCGACGAGATCGTGAACCGCTTCGTGCGCGCCTACGCCCCCCAGCCCTGACACACCGCCTTCACCCCGGCTTTGTCCCGCGCTGTGGTGGTGAACGC
>Ga0209023_10003372_pt1 | contig 19132 bp, 15 predicted proteins | sample LakOneMetagenome_FD_187468 | JGI IMG/M metagenome (GOLD analysis project Ga0209023, IMG submission 187468) | Freshwater and sediment microbial communities from Lake Erie, Canada (SPAdes) (version 2) | ecosystem: Environmental > Aquatic > Freshwater > Lentic | place: Lake Erie, Canada...
TGGTGTTTGCCATGATGGATCTTCGGCGACAACACTGGTCACCGTTTGTCGATTTGCGGCAAATGCTGCTGTCACTAATGCTGCAAGGGTAATGTTAGGATCTGTCAGTCCATTGGTCATCATGAGCGGTTTAGTGATAGCACAAGTCGTACCTCCACCTGTCATGGCGTAACTTGCGTATAAGTTACTATGATTGCAATAGAAAACGTTTGCAGTTTGTGCACCGCGCGAAAATCCGTGTATATGAATCCGTTGGTTATCTACATGAAGTGCTTGGATAACATTGTTGACGAATTGATCAATAATAGGGATTTCGTTGTTATAAGCACCACCGACAACAGATAGTGGATCAAGCGTGTCATTTTGTGTATCGAATAAATGTGTAAGATTTGGCTGAATCACGATGTATGGTGTACTTGCACCGTACTGGGCGGCTTTCCAGCCGTAATATTGTAAATTAGTTCCTGCATTTTCCTCGGCAGCATTCATCGTTGCGCCATGGATGTCTAAAATCAGACCACACGACACAGTCTTACATGCTTTGGGAATGGAGACTGTAAAAACGACATAATGTGTACCTGAGTTGCATCCGTATTGGCGTACACCCAACATGGTTCCATCGGTACTTTCAGTCGGACTGCTATTGCTGACATCACAACGATCTGTTGCAGTAGGTTGATTGTTGACTAAGGGAATATTTGAAGCTGCTGATGCATGATGGGCATAGAGTATGGTCAAACTTATGACCGAGCTTTTTAAAATAGATCGAAGAAATGTGAATGGACCAGTCATTATCGTAATCCTCTTCTAGTTGTGTGAACTTTGTATTTAACGAGATAGTTCGTTTAAAGTTTTTAGTAAGCTTGCGTAGTGGATTTGATTAATAATTAATCAAATTAACTGTGCAAGCATAATCAACTATCTGTGTTGGATCTTGATGGTTTGTTGAAATAATTTGACTTAATGCCTCAGTCTGAGGCCCCCCCCCAATGGTTTTGTTTGGGGGAGAGCTTTTTTGTGACTTGCAATCATCTGTTATGTGAGGATGTTTTTTATGATGAATTGCATTTTTATCATGCGGACTATCTCAATCTGATATGAATCAAATGTGTTGCAGAGGTAGTCGTTAAATAATCGCTTCGCTGATCAAAATAACGTTCATTTTGCGCAGAGCCTGACAAGTCTTCTAATACATCAAAACCAATTTCATTCAATGCCGCATGAAGTTCAGCTGGAATAAACTGCCCAATTAATGGCTCACTCATATACTTGGTAAAACGAGATAGAGCAAAACTACCCAAGCGTTCAGCACCTGCAAGCTGTTGATATGGAATTGAATAATCGAACACGACTTCACTGCCAGACGCTGCGACTTTTGCAATTGCACGTAGCGTATTCAAAGTTGTTTCAGGTTGAAGGTAATGTGTTGTTCCTAGCCACGAAAAGAAAGCGACTTTATCGCGTTGAAAGCTGCTACGAATGAGTGCGTCAAATAAAGATTCTTGTTCAAAATTGATCGGAACCAGCTCGACGTTCTCAGGAATGCTCCCGAATCGTTCAAGTTGTTGTTTCTTAGAGGCTTGTGTATCGGGATGATCGACTTCAAATATTTTTAGGGAAGCCTGATCAGGGTTTTGGCGTAAGGAAAACGAGTCTAGTCCCGCGCCGACGAGGACATATTGATCAACACCGTGAGCAATTGCATCAGTGAGCTTATCTTCAGCATAGCGCGAGCGCCCAACAACCTGCCCAATCAGTAGACCAATCGGACTAAATGCACGCGGCAGAAGAAAGTGATGCCATTTTCTGCTTTTTAAAATGCGTTGCCAGCCAGAACTGGTGAATTTAATAGCGTATGGATCAGAAAATAAAGGATTTTCTGCATAGATCGTATGGCTTGCACGTAATGCTGCGGCACCTTCGGCTGTACGACTGCGTTGTCCTGGCTTCATCTGTGTGATTCTCTTTTTATCAAAAAGGGTTTCTCGTGATCTGAGGATACGAGTTGGATCGAATATTTGTGATTCGTTTTGTACAGGAGAGTATCAGACTTGTACATTGCATTATTGACCAAAAATACGGAAATATTTCGTGAATTTGATGCGATCGTATGTTCAAGTTAAATGATTACAGTCGATAAAACATTCAATTACTTAAAGTCAGGCTTTTTTATTGTTGCACATTTCTATATTTCGATGGGCCTAATGACCGCAAGATCAATATTATATGTTTTTTAAAAATTACGAAAATCACATGATGTCCTCAGATCATACTCATCTTAATCCAACAGGCTCTTGAGCGCGATTTGCATAAAATCTTCGCCGAGATCATGAGGTGAAGGCAGTGTCTGATCATCAAGCCATTGTCTGGCGTAGGTATGTACTGGGCCAATCAGCACAGGTAAATACATGGCTTTGGGCAGTACGCGTAGACGTTTAAAATCAGGCAGAGCCTCTAATTGGCTTAAAAAAATACGATGCGAACTGGTGATTTCTTCACGAAACGCTCGTTCTTGATCAGCGTCTTTAAGGACACGACGATGACGAAACACAAAACGTGCCCAATCGGGCTGAGTCACAATCCAATCAATATTGCTTTGAATGATGCGACGAATAGCATTTTCAAGATTGGTTGCATTTTTAAGTGACTGCTGTAATTGACGGCTGAATTGTCTTAATCCTTCTTTGTAGAGTGCAGCCGCAATTTTTTCTTTATTGCCAAAGTGATGGTAAATACTGCCCACGCTTGCACCAGATTGCTCACGAATCATCTCTATCGTTGTTGCTTCAATACCTTGATGAATAAAGCAATTCAAGGCTGCTTTCAAGATGTCGAGCTGCCTTGTGCTGGACGATGAACTGCTTGGCGTTTCTTCCAAATTGGAGGCAGTTTGTGCTGTATTTGACTGAGTGGTCATCATTAGAACTATATTCTAGAATAATATTCTAATAGTGTAAGGCTTCTGCTTGATAAAAGCGACTCTCTAGGGGAATGAAATGCAAATTATTGACTTGTTTAATAAGCTAAAAAGCTTACCCGCTGGAACCCAGCTCTTTAGCCGTGCGGTCTGTTTAAAAGCACCTTATTTCAGCAGTATTCATCCGCTGGTTGAGGAGGTTAAACCTTCATATGTGCGCGTCAAGTTACGCAAGCGTCGTAGCGTTGAAAATCATTTAAAAACCGTTCATGCGATTGCGATGTGCAATATGGCAGAGCTTGCAGGCGGGTTGATGACTGATGTGTCAATCCCTAAAGGCGCGCGTTGGATTCCATCTGGCATGACCGTGAAATATCTCAAAAAAGCCAAGACGGATTTGATTGCTGTAGCGGATGGTTCGCAGATTGATTGGAGTCAGGAAGGCGAGGTGATCGTTCCAGTACTGGTGTCAGATACTCATAATGAGATCGTTTTTTCTGCTGAGATCACGATGAATGTGAAGCATGGTAAGGCTTAGAAGTTTGTGAAAAGCCTCTCTGGTTTTATGGGAGGCTTTTTGATGTTCTGTAGCTAGTGTTTCTGAATATCTTCCCAACTTAGACCAAAGCGCGCTAAATATTTGCGTAGTCGATCGCTGTCGTTTGTTGTTGCTTTTTGAGCGCGGGATGCGGAAAAAAGCTGTCGTCCTGCATCGGCAAGAGATTTGGATTTTTGGCAAAACTCAATTACACCATTCAATTGGATACGATCAAATTCATCGATTTGTGCTAATGCTTCAGCACCTAAAATGGATGGCAATATATCTTGACGAGGTTGATCAATTGACCAGAGTTTTTTTAATCGATCTATTTCGTCTTGTACATTGTCGATAGTGATGCGTGAACCATCTGCAAGTGTTGCCATGCGCATTAAACTAGCAGAGAGGTCACGGAAATTACCACGCCATAGCGCATCTTTGCTGCGAGAAAATACCAGATACTGATCTAATGCTTCACGGTGAAAACGCAATTGTCGCTGTTGGCTGAGACTAAAACGCTCTAACTCAAATAATAAATTGGGTTCAATGTCTTCTGTTCTATCTTTCAGTGCGGGTAGGTCAAACGTCCAAGTATTTAGCCTTGCAAACAAATCCTCGCGGAATGTGCCTTTTAGCACTTCTGCGCGTAAATCACGATTGGTGCCTGCAATCAGTTGAAAATCAGCGCGTTCTTCTTTGTCGCTTCCGACTGGAAAAAAGCTTTTATCCTCAAGTGCCTTTAATAGCATGGCTTGTTCGTCGAGACCAATTTCACCGATTTCATCAAGAAAGAGTAATCCGCCATCAGCGCTTTTCAGCAGACCAGCACGATTGGATGCGGCACCTGTAAATGCACCTTTGATATGACCAAACAGTGCTGACATGGCGCTGTCACCGCGAAGAGTGGCGCAATTGACATCGATAAAACGCCCCGTTAGACGGAAGCGGTCTTTTTTGAGTTGATAAATTTGTTTGGCAAGGTGAGATTTACCTGCACCTGTTGCGCCCATGATCAGGATTGGCGCCGTGGAACGTATTGCGACCTTTTCGACTTCGGTAATGAGTCGGTTGAAAGCAGGATTGCGAGTAGCAATGTCGGCTTTGAGTTGTTGCCAATTGGCTTGCTGCTCGGCTTCAAGGCGTGAACGCAAACTGTCGTAACGCGATAAATCTAAATCAATCAGATGATATTTGCCCTGCGGCGCACGCGTTTCGCTTGGAGAACTTTGAATAATGCGAGCAGGCAAATAGTGCGCTTCAAGCAGAAGATACCAGCAAATCTGAGCGACATGCGTTCCTGTGGTGATATGTAGAAAATAGTCATTGTTGATTGGATCGAAGCGAAATGCTCGCACCCAGTCATACAGTGCGCCATACACTTCAGCAAAATCCCACGCATCGCGTAGCGTAAATGGAATGGCAACGACTTTGGTCAATGGCGAGATTTGAGCGATGTCTGCGATGACTTGCTTGATCAGCCTTTTATCGCGCGGATCATGCAACAGGTGCAATTCATCAATATGCAAATCATCATGCATACACAGGCTAATCGTCGGACGCCAGCGTAACCAACGATCTTCTTTATAACCTTGGTCATAAGTTGAACCGACAAAGCCGAGTACGATCGTGGGTTTTGTCATGACTTTTTGATTCTCATTTTGTTTTTCTTATCCTAGCATAAGTTCTAGATAGCTATCTAATAATCTATTTGTTTGTATTAAATTGGCATGATGAGTAAGCTTAATTGTTCTACTTAAATTATTTTTATTTCAATTAAAACAATTATTTGAATTTTTATTTTTATTTTTATTTAAATGTTGGCACAGCTTTGGCAATAGATGGTTATCGGTCAATATGAATAGATGAAAGGCTGGCAGTTGAACCAGATACTAATTGCCTTGAATTGAGTCTCTATAAAGTCTCAATGAGGCAAACCGTGTTGGAGGGGGTGGAATTGCCACCCCCTTGGCGGTAGTGGGTTCACTGAGACAGATGAATAGAGAATCAAGAAGGTAGGAATAACATGAACTCGTCAATAATTGAAACCGCAAGCCATGTTTCTGAGGCTCGTTTGCATGATGTGATACAGGCAGAAGGTGGTGTGCCGATCAGAATGTGGACGCGAGGTGTACCTGTGGAAGATGGTGCAAAGAGCCAACTGATTAAGGCGGCAAAGATGCCATTTATTTATAAGTGGATGGCGGTAATGCCTGATGTGCATGTTGGGATTGGTGCGACGATTGGGAGTGTGATTCCAACCAAAGGCGCAATTATCCCTGCGGCAGTCGGGGTGGATATCGGTTGTGGGATGATGGCGGTGAAGACGAGTCTGGTTGCATCAGATTTGCCTGATAACTTGGCAGGTCTGCGTACGGAGCTTGAGCGTTTGATTCCGCATGGGATGACGCCGAAGCGTCGTGGTCGAGATCAAGGGTCTTGGCATGATGCGCCTGATCGTGTAAACGAGGCGTGGGCTGGATTGGAGGCAGATTTTGATTTGATCTGTGAAAAGAATCCTAGGCTTAAGAACACAAACAACCGTAAGCATTTGGGAACGTTGGGAACAGGAAACCATTTTGTCGAGGTGTGTTTGGATGAGCATGATTCGGTGTGGATTATGTTGCACTCAGGGTCGCGTGGGGTGGGGAATGCTATAGGGACGCATTTCATTGAACTGGCACGTAAAGATATGCAGACGCATTTTATTAACCTGCCTGATAAAGATTTGGCGTATTTTCCTGAGGGAACTCAGCATTTTGATGATTATTGGTTTGCGGTGGGATGGGCGCAGCGTTTTGCAATGACGAACCGCGAGATCATGATGGAAAATGCACTGAAGGCACTGCGGAATGTGATTGCGAAACCTTTTGATGCGCGCGTAGAGGCGGTGAACTGCCACCATAACTATGTGGATCGTGAGCTGCACTTTGGTGAGGAGGTTTTGGTGACTCGCAAAGGGGCGGTGCGGGCGAGATTGGGTGAGTATGGGATTATTCCGGGGTCGATGGGTGCGAAGTCGTTTATCGTGCGTGGACTGGGGAATGAACAATCGTTTTGCTCCTGCTCGCATGGTGCTGGACGGGTGATGAGTCGAACTGAGGCGAAGCGGCGTTTTACTGTTGCGGATCAGATCGCCCAGACCGAAGGAGTGGAATGTCGTAAAGATGCGGATGTGATTGATGAGATTCCATCGGCGTATAAAGATATCGATGCCGTGATGTTTGCACAGCGGGAGTTGGTGGAAGTGGTGTATACACTACGGCAGGTGGTTTGTATTAAGGGGTAAATTAGGTGGTGAATGATGACCTTAATGACTGACCTGTTGTCTAAAGCTAAAGTAGTTTTTCGAGATGGCTCTATGGGTGATGAGCTGGCGGTGTGTGCGTATTGCTGTGTACCGTCTGATAAGGTAAAGAAGCTGCTACGTGCGCCACTTGCGATGTTATCACGCGAGGATATTTATGCCTATCTAGATGCAGCTCAGGTTATGGATGACTCCATACTGATTCGGCAGATGAAGTATCTACTGCCGCGTATTTTAGAACTTATGGTGGAAGGAGTGGATCTTAGGCACAGCACAGAAATCACACTGGATAAGTGTTATTTTGATCGTGCTGCATGGACGGTAAAAGAACGTGAATTTATGCAACGCTTTGCACTTGCATATTTCGAAACTCAGTTTGAGACTGATCGTCCGCAGATTGTGGCAGAAGTGGTGTTGATGTTTCATCTGGCGGGGTTGGATGTATCACATCTACTGTCGCATTGGCTGCTGTGTTTGAATCGATATCGTCCTTATGCACTTTGTGGGCTTGTTGAATTGTTAAGTGATATTGATATAACAGGACGCTGTAGTAATGCATTCAGCAACGCAGCTTTCTCACGCAAGTTGACTCAGTGGCTCTCAGACTCCCAAACTCGATTACAGATCGTGGATGCGATTGTAGGGCAGTTGGATGCATATGAGGCTGCGGGCTTGGATATGTGGTTGTGTGAGGTGGCGTTTTGTTGGTTAACGGAGTGGGATGTACAAGATGAGTGATCTTAACGCTGAATTAACTAATCTGGTTGAAGAAGCATACCAACTTTTTGGTGATTACAGAATGGGAGATCGGCTTGCGATTTGGTCATATTATTTTGAAAGTTATCCAGATGAGGCGAAGCGTATCCTGTCGATGGCACCACGAGACATGCCTCGTGATCTGGCTCATGAGTGGCTGTCTGAAGGCGTAGAGGAAGATGATGAGCTTTTGGTTATTCAGCAGATGAAATGCTTGATGCCATGTGTGCTTAAACATATGGTGCAGGGTGATTATCTATCTATGCGTGTTCTGAATGCCTATATTTTCAATAAATGTCATTGCAAAAATCCAAGTTGGAAAGCGGAGGAGATTGATTTTTTTCAACGATATGCGCTTATATATTTTGAATTTCAGTTGGTGACACAAAGAGATATCAAGCAGGGTGATATCTGGAATATGGAGGATTTGCTTGTAGTTTTCCATGTTGCTGGACTAGATATCATGCCATTGCTTATTAAATGGCTGGATTGTATAGAAGTCTATCGTCCTCAGGCATTGATTGAGTTGATGGAGCTGATTTTGTTCATTGAGGGAGATGTTTTTGTTGATGAGCAGATGGATGAAGTGACTAATCAACAAATCACAGAATGGTTAAATCGTGATGAGACGCAACAGATTATCTACGATGCAATTTTAAATCAGACTGAAGATTATATCGTAGCTGGTCATGACATATCGGTGTTGGATAGGGTTGTTGATTGGTTAAAAATTTGGAAAAAAGAACATGCTTAAAATTGATGGTTCCATCGGCGAAGGCGGTGGACAAATATTGCGGACGGCACTTAGCCTTTCGTTGCTCACAGGTAAGCCTTTTTGCTTGAGCAACATCCGCGCAGGGCGTAAAAAGCCAGGATTGATGCGGCAGCATTTGGTTTGTGTTCAAGCCGCCAAAGCAGTTGGGCAGGCATTGGTTTCAGGTGATGCACTTCACAGTACCACTTTGACGTTTGAACCGCAGACAGTGCAGGCAGGACATTATGATTTTAAGATTGGTTCAGCAGGCAGCACTATGCTGGTATTGCAGACGCTGTTGCCTGTACTCATGATGCAAAGCCAAGCCAGTACACTCACCATCGAAGGCGGCACACATAATCCGATGGCACCAACGGTTGATTTTATTCAGCGTTGTTTTTTGCCTGCGGTTGCAAAACTAGGCATACAAGCGGATGTGATGTGCAAGCAAGCGGGATTTTTTCCTGTTGGCGGTGGTGTGATTGAGGTCAATATCCAGCCATGGATAGATCGTAAGCGACTGATGCTGCTCGCGCGTGGTGAGGTGAAAGCAATTCATGCCTGTGCGGGAAGTTTAAATCTGGATGCACATATTGCCGAGCGTGAACTTGCAACGCTGGCTCATATGTTAACTTTGGAACAGCAACATCGTTTAATCCTCAATGGACAAGGGCAAGGAAATACCGCGCTCGTTGCGGTGATCACTGAGCATCATACCGAAGTATTTACGGCTTTGGGTGAGTTGGGACGGACTGCTGAGCAGATTGCCAAGCATCTCGCCAATCAGGTGAAGCGTTATCTTCATGCGATGGATGCAGTCGATGAGCATCTCGCTGATCAGTTACTTTTGCCTTTGGCACTGGGGATAGGTGGTGAGTTTAGTTGTCGTAGCCTGACTGAGCATACGCGGACTCAGGCGAAGATGATTGAGATGTTTTTGCCTGTCAAAATTAACCTGATTGAAGATGCTGGGCAATATTCATCAGTTGTACAAGTTGTTGTTTAATGGGCTGAGCTACTATAGCCGAGCATACTGTGTTAGCCCATTTAAAGGTCATTATCTGGCGGTATTTCTACTGCCAGCTTCTTGTTTTTCTCTCATTCTTTAATATTCATCTTCTTTTTTATAATCATAAAGTGATCGATATAATAATTTTATATATTTGAATTATAAGTAAATTATAGTAAATTTTTTCTCGCGTTAATGCTTTTGTGACTGACGAGTCGAGTAAATACTCCAGAAATAGCTAAATAGTTTTTGACTTAATAGTTACATTTGGTACTATTTTTGAATGAACAAATCTAAACGCCTTAAATACGACGAAGTCCGCGAGCGGGTCGAACGATCCCACCAGATGGTGCTGGGTGATACTCAAGCACTCGGGACAATCCAGATCAATTTATTGGTCAAGTACAACGCTTGGCTGATGCAAGAGTTACTCAATCGAGGACTTGCAGATTTCGGTCTGAGTGCCCCCGCCTATATTGCGATGACGATGATCAATAGTTCGACAGATCAGACTGTCAATCCTTCCGATCTGTCGCTATGCACAGGGGAGACCCGCGCCAATATGACGCGCATCTGTGATGACTTGGTCGCTCAAGGACTGCTGCAACGAGTGACTAGCTCTGTCGATCGTCGCCGTATTGATTTGTCGCTCACGACAGCAGGATTGGACTTGTTGAAACAAGTCGTGCCGAAGATGCGCGAAAAAAACCGCAAGATTTTTAGTGTGTTTAGTGATGAGGAGCGTGACGTACTCGAAAAGTCACTCTTTAAGCTCTTGAATGCCATGGAATCGAGTGTCTAAGCGCGATTGAAATCCTTACTCAATGGTTGGGATTTTAATAAATAAACTTTAAATTTCTACACCGAAAAATATTACTGTTTCATACATATATCGTGAGGTTTGCGATATAAAAAAGGTGGCGACATCATGAATAACCCGCTTCGTACTCAACATATTTTTCTAACACCTGCCGCGCTGGCCGTGATGCTGGTGACAGGCTGTGCATCGTTGCCTCATGCGGATTCCGCACCCAAATTGCGTGCTGCTCAAAACACTGATTTTGTTTCGGGTTCAACAGGTCAATGGCCTGCTGCAACATGGTGGCAAGATTTACATGATGCGCAATTGAACCAGTTGATTGCACAAGCACTTAAAGATTCTCCAAGCATTGAGGTTGCGCAGGCACGTGTGCTGCAAGCGCAAGCTGTGACGGATAGTGCTGCTGCAAATCGCGGCATGAAACTGGATGCCAATGGATCACTGAGCCGTAATAAATACAGTTCCAATAGTTTTTATCCACCGCCGATTGGTGGCAAGAGCTATTACGATGGCGAGCTGTCGTTGAATTTTTCCTATGACTTTGATTTTTGGGGTCATAATCGCAAAGCATTGCAAGCGGCTTTAGGTCGTGAAACAGCAAGTCGTGCGGATGCAGCAGGCGCAGCGGCAGCTTTATCTGCCAGCATTGCCAGTACTTATTATCAATGGCAAGTACTGAATCAGCGGATCGTCATTCAAGAGCAAATGGCGGCTGAGCAGCGTCATTTGCTAGATATTGAAGTCAAACGCATGAAAGCGGGATTATCGTCGGGCAACAATGTCGCACCGCTGCGCGCAAATGCGGCATTACCTGAACAGACTTTGGTTCAACTGAAATCTCAGCGTGATCAAGTGCTTTCACAGTTAAAGTCTTTGGTGGCGAGTGGTGCAGATTTCCCTGCATTACAAGCGCAGCCTTTACCGCAGTTGAATGGTGAATTGCCTGCATCATTACCGCTTGATCTGATTGCTCGTCGTGCTGATACAGCAGCAGCACGTGATCGGGTACAGGCATCGTTGGAGGATGTCGAGTCGGCGCGTGCGGCGTTTTATCCTGACGTGAATTTATCGGCATCTGTGGGGCTGTCGAGTCTGTCGATGGGGCGGTTATTTTCATCGACAAGCGAGCAAGCTGGGGTGATGCCTGCGATTCATTTGCCATTGTTTGATTCAGGTCGCTTACTTGCAAATCTGGATAGTAATCGTGCAGAAGTTGCACTTGCCGTTGCGCAATACAATCAGTCAGTGCAAAACGCGGTTACGGAAGTGAATGACGCCGAGCTGCGTGTACAAAGTGCAAACAACGAGCTTGTTCCTTTGCAGAATCAAATTCAGGCTCGCCAGCATTCCCTTGAAAATACCCAAAAATTGGTCAAGGCAGGTCTGCAAGATGGGAGTGCTTTAGCCACAGCCAAATTGCTCAAAACCAATCTCGAAGATCAAGAAATTGCACGACAAGGGCGTGCTTTGCAGGCGCATATTGATTTGATTAAAGCGTTAGGCGGTGGTTTTACCGATCAAAGCCAAGACGATAAGCAAGACGATAACCGAAACGATATCAAACCGTCGTCAGGTCAAGAAACCGTTGCAACTCATCAACGACATTTATCCTCTTAATCAATACGCATAAGCCAAATTTATCAGCAAAAGCTCGACCCAAATTCCGGAGTACATCATGGCTGAACAACAAAATACTCAAGCAGCAACGACGACCGAACCTGCTGCACCAAACGGTAAACGTAAGCGCGTTCTCTTTGTGATGGCGACAATTTTTATCCTGATTGCTGTGCTATATGCGCTGTACTACTTCCTCTATGCCCAGTTTCGTGAAGAAACTGACGATGCCTATGTGAATGGCAATTTGGTCTATATCAATTCACAAGTGAGCGGTACAGTGGTTGCACTCGGTGCAGATGATACCCAGCCTGTCAAAGCAGGGCAGTCGCTGATTACGCTAGAAGGTTCAGACAGTACGGTTGCACTGGCAAATTCGGAAGCCAAACTGGCGCAAACCGTGCGTCAGATTCGCCAGCAATATCGTTCGACCGATGAAGCTAGTGCGGTGGTTGCCCAGCGTCAAACTGAATTGAGCCGTGCGACAGATGACCTGAATCGTCGTCAACAATTGGTTGGTTCGGATGCGATCACTGCGGAAGATCTGGCACATGCGAAAGCAGCAGTTGCGACTGCAAAAGACGCTTTGACGGTTGCTCAGAAACAATTAGAGTCTTCTCAAGCATCGGTTGAGGGAACCACGCTGAGTCAACATCCTGCTGTATTGCAGGCGCGCGCTGAATTTACTCAAGCGTATCTCGCAGAGCAGCGCAATGTGATTCCATCACCTATCGATGGTTATGTTGCACGTCGTTCTGTCCAGATTGGTCAACGTGTTACCCCTGGCAATAATCTGATGGCAATCGTGCCACTGCATGCGCTGTGGGTTGATGCCAACCTCAAAGAAATGCAATTGCAAAATGTTCGTATTGGCCAGCCAGCAACCGTGACCGCAGATATTTACGGTAGTCATGTGGAATATCACGGCAAAGTTGTCGGGATTGCGGCAGGAACAGGCGGTGCGTTCTCGTTACTCCCACCACAAAATGCAGTTGGGAACTGGATCAAAGTCGTTCAACGTATTCCTGTGCGTATTGCGCTGGATGCCAATGATTTGAACAAATATCCACTGCGGATCGGTATGTCGACTACAGTGAGCATCGATACTCATGATCGCCAGGGTTCCGTGTTAAGTGCACTGCCAATTGCCAATGCACCGATGGCAACTCCTGTGTTTGATGCACAATTAAAAGATGCCCAAATAAAAGCAGATGCCATTATTGCGCGTGAAGCGGGTAGTGATCAAAAAGGTAGCAGCCAAACAGGTACTGCGCCATGAGTACCTCTGCGGCGGCAGCGCAATCTCAGCCTGAGCCACAGTATTTTAAAGGAGCATCGCTGATCATTCTCACGATTGCGATGGCGATTGCGACTTTTATGGAAGTGCTGGATACGGCGATTGCCAACGTGTCCGTACCCACCATCGCAGGGAATCTGGCGACCAGTCCCAATCAAGGAACTTGGGTTGTCTCATCGTATGGTCTCGCAGCGGCAATTGCTGTGCCGCTGACAGGCTGGATAGCCAATCGTTTTGGGCAGGTCCGTGTTTTTTTGGCGTCGATTATTTTATTTACTTTGACTTCGGCGTTATGTGGGTTGGCTGATAGCTTGCCGATGCTGGTGAGTTTTCGTTTTCTGCAAGGTTTAGTGTCTGGGCCTATGGTTCCGTTGTCACAAACTTTGCTGATGGCGAACTATCCACCACATCGTCGCGGGATTGCCATGGCGATTTGGGCAATGACTGTCGTGGTTGCACCGATTTTTGGACCACTGCTCGGTGGTTATATTACCGACAATCTGACATGGCCTTGGATTTTTTATATCAATGTGCCAATTGGTCTAATCGCTGCATTTATTACCTATACATTTTTAAGAAAAAGAGAAACGCCAACACAAAAATTACCCATTGATGTTGTTGGAATTATTCTACTTGTTCTTGGTGTGGGTAGTCTGCAATTGATGCTGGACAATGGTAATGATTTGGACTGGTTTAGCTCCAATATTATCGTTGCACTGTGTGTGACTTCGATCACTGCACTGGCATTTTTTGTCGCGTGGGAACTGACCGATGAGCATCCGATTGTTGATTTGACACTACTGAAGCATCGTAACTTCCGTTATGGCGTGTTGGCATTGTCATTGGGATTTATGGCGTTTTTTGGTCTAAACGTGATGTTTCCGTTGTGGCTACAGACCGTGATGAACTACACGCCAACATGGGCGGGGATTGCGACTGCACCTGTGGGAATTTTTGCGTTGTTGTTCTCGCCTGTGGTGGGTAAAAACATTAATCGTCTAGATTTGCGATTGGTGGCGACTGCGTCTTTCATCATTTTTGGTGGAACGGCGTATTGGTTTTCCAAGTTTAATTTGGATACCTCATTGAGTCATTTGATTCCGCCACGGATGATTCAGGGTTTTGCTATTGCGTGTTTCTTTGTGCCGATTAATACCATCATTCTTTCAGGGATTACCCCAGACAAAATGGCTGCGGCATCAGGTCTGGCAAACTTCTTTCGCACCATTTCAGGAAGTTTTGGAACGGCATTAGTCGTGATGATTTTGTCTCATCGTTCTGAACAGCATCAGATTCGTTTGGGTGAATATATCTCACCAATGAATCAACAGTTTACAGAGTACATGGACAAGCTCAGATCGATTGGTCTGTCGACGGATGCTGCTTACGCGCAAGTGCAAAATCTAATTACTCAGCAGAGTTTGATGATGGCAACTCGTGATATTTTCTGGCTGTGTTCGGTGTTGTTTATCTGTTTGATTGGAGTGATTTGGCTGACCAAACCGCCATTTGCCGCAGGACCAGGTGGCGGGCATTAAGCGTTATTAAAAGCATTCATCACAAAATATGACCGACAGGTATCTGATCCTTGTCGGTTTTTTATTTTAATGTTCGCGAGCTCTAAGAATCAGACAAAATTAAGTATTTTATTTCCATAAAAATGTTAATAATATTTAGTCATTTTGCTTTATTTCTATAAAAACCATCATTTTAAATGCAAGGAATGCAATGAGTTCTCCGAATCAATTTAGCCTACTAAAACAACGTCGTTTTGCGCCTTTTTTCTGGACGATGTTTTTAGGAGCGTTTAATGACAATATTTATAAAAACGCTCTAGTCATTCTGGTGGCCTTTCAAGGCGTGCAATTGTTCGGGTTGGGTTCAAGTGATTTAGTCAATCTAGCCGGTGCGATTTTTATTGCGCCATATATTGTACTGTCTGCAACGGCAGGACAAATTGCTGATAAATATGAAAAATCTGGCTTGATTCAGCGAATTAAACTCTTAGAAATTAGCTTGATGGTTTTGGGTGCAGCAGGGTTTTATTGGCATAGTGTGCCGTTACTTTTTGCCATGTTATTTGGTTTAGGTTGTCAGGCAGCATTGATTGGCCCTGTCAAATATAGCTTTATGCCACAACACTTGAATGATGCTGAATTAACTGGCGGTAATGGTTTGGTTGAGACAGGGATGTATGTCGCGATTCTCAGCGGGACATTGCTCGGTGGTTTGCTCATGGAAGATCATGTGCATGGCGCGATGTTCGTCGCTTTGGGCACGCTCGCATGTGCAGTGATGGGATATCTGCTGAGTCGTTTTATTCCCAAGTCGCCATCGGATGATGCAAATCTTAAAATCAATTGGAACTTGTTGACCGAGACTGCGCGCAATTGGCGGATGTTGGATGGTCAACGTACTTTGCGTCTGGCGATTTTAGGCAACTCGTGGTTCTGGTTTTATGGTGCGATTATTCTGGCGCAGATTCCCAGCTATACCCAACAAATCCTGCATGGCGACGAAAGTGTGACGACGTTGCTGTTAGCGGTGTTTTCTGTGGGAATTGGTTTTGGTTCATTACTCTGTGAAAGATTATCGCGTGGGCGAGTTGAGATTGGTCTCGTGCCTTTTGGTGCGTTTGGTTTAACTATTTTTGCGTTGCTGTTGGTTTGGATTAAGGCGCCGAGCGTGGCGGCGGGAACAGTTTTGACGGCAACACAATTACTGCATGATCCGCAAAGCTGGAAAATTCTCGTGACGTTGGCGTTGATCGGCATGTTTGGTGGTTTTTACATCGTGCCACTGTATGCCATGTTGCAAACCGATGCAAAACCCAGTGAACGCGCCCGCGTCATTGCTGCCAACAACATCATGAATGCGATTTTTATCGTGGTATCTGCTGTTTTTGCGATCGTTCTTTATCAATTACATTTCTCGATTCTGCAACTGATCTGTGCTGTCGCTGTGCTGAATGCGTTGGTGGCAATTTATATTTTTACGATTGTGCCGCAGTTTTTGGTGCGTTTTGTATTGTGGCTGTTGATAAATACCATTTATCGCGTGCGTTCAGAAGGCTTGCAGCATATTCCTGAAACTGGTCCTGCACTGTTGATTTGTAATCATGTGTCGTATGTCGATGCGTTGATTATTGGCACTGAAATCCATCGTCCGCCGCGCTTTATCATGGATCATCTGATTTTTAAGACACCCGTGTTGGGCGGATTTTTTCGCACCATGAAAGCCATTCCGATTGCCTCAGTGAAAGACGATCCCACCATGAAACAGAAGGCATTTGATACTGCCGCGCAAGCCTTACGCGACGGTGAGCTGGTCATGATCTTTCCTGAGGGAACGTTGACCAAAACTGGAGATTTCAATACTTTCCGCAGTGGCATGTTAGAGATTTTACAGCGAGAGCCTGTGCCTGTGATTCCGATGGCATTGCGTGGGTTGTGGGGCAGTTTTTTCTCGCGTGTTGAAGGTGGCACGGCAATGATTCGACCGTTTCGTCGTGGCTTCTTTAACCGTGTCGAACTGGTGGTTGCTGCACCGATTGCGCCGACTGAGGTGACGATGGAAAAGTTACAGCAGCAGGTTGCGGAACTTCGTGGGGATTGGAAATAGCGGTTTTCATGCTGGTGATGAAAACCCATACGCGCAGAATCACAAAAAATAAACGTCATTGTATTGGCAAATCAATTTGGTTCGGCTCAATATCATTGATAGAGCAAGGAAATCGTTTCTTGTGATCTGAGGTGATGCTCATTTATCAAGGACTGAGATCATGACGATAAAAATAGGAATCAATGGCTTTGGTCGGATTGGGCGTTTGGCGTTACGCGCGGGATGGGATCGACCTGATTTTGAATTTATCCAGATCAATGACCCATCAGGCAGCACGGCAACTCATGCCCATCTGCTGAATTTTGATTCGGTGCATGGACGATTTAAACATGAAGCACATGCTGAAGGTGATTTCATTGTTATTGATAAAAAACGTATTCAGGTCACGCATCATCATACGATTGCGGATACGGATTGGTCGGCATGTGATGTGGTCATTGAAACCAGTGGCAGAGTAAAAAATGCCTCAGCCGTTCAAGATTACCTGAGCCAAGGTGTTAAGCGTGTTGTTGTCTCCGCGCCCGTACAAGATCAAGGGGTGTTGAATGTGGTGATGGGTGTCAATGATCATCTATTTGATCCTGCCAAACATCATGTTTTAACCGCTGCATCGTGTACCACCAACTGCCTTGCGCCAGTGGTTAAAGTCATTCACGAACATCTCAAAATCCGTCATGGTTCAATGACGACGATCCATGATCTGACCAATACACAAAGTTTGCTTGATCAAGCCAATGATGATTTGCGTCTGGCGCGTGCTGCAGGAATCAGCCTGATTCCAAGTACGACAGGTTCGGCAAAAGCGATTGCCGAGATTTTTCCAGAGTTGAAAGGTCGTATCAATGGTCATTCAGTCCGTGTCCCGCTGGCGAATGCATCACTCACCGATTGTGTGTTTGAGGTCGAACGTGCAACGACAGTAGAAGAGGTCAATCAGCTTCTCAAAGATGCAGCGAATGGCGAGTTGCGAGGGATTTTGGGTTATGAGGCGAGACCACTAGTCTCCGTAGACTACCTGAGCGATCCGCGTTCATCAATTATTGATGCGTTGTCCACGATGGTCGTGAATGGTACGCATGTGAAAATCTATGCGTGGTATGACAATGAATGGGGCTACTCAAACCGATTGATTGAATTGGTAAAATTAGTTGGAACAAAACATTAAATTGATTGAAGGCATGACAAAGGATATTTGAGATGAATACTGAAAACACGGTTCGTTCGCAAGTTAGTGAAGCCGAATGGGAAGCACGCGTTAATCTTGCTGCGTGTTATCGATTGGTGGCGCATTTTCATTGGGATGATTTGATTTTTACCCATATTTCAGCGCGTGTACCAGGGCCTGAGCATCATTTCTTGATCAATCCTTATGGCATGCTGTTTGATGAAATCACGGCATCAAGTTTGGTCAAAGTCAATTTGGCAGGCGAGAAAGTGATGGACAGCCCATATAACATCAATCCCGCAGGCTTTACGATTCATAGCGCGATTCATGCGGCGCGAGAAGATGCCAAATGTGTCTTGCATGTGCATAGCATCAATGGTGTCGCGGTTTCAGCACAAAAAGAAGGTTTGTTACCACTCTCCCAGCAGTCGATATTTGTTTTGGCATCACTGGCGTATCACAATTATGAAGGTGTGGCGCTGCGTGATGATGAGAAGCCTCGTTTGGTAGCTGATTTGGGAGATAAAAATTTCTTTATGCTACGTAATCATGGCTTATTAACGCTGGCGGAAACTATTCCTGATGCGTTTTTGTTTATGTATTTGTTTGAAGCGGCGTGCATGATTCAGGTTCGGGCGCAAGCTGGAGGCGGCGAGTTGATTCCGATTGATCAACGGATTATTGATGGGGCGATGGCGCAAGCGGCAGCGGTGACGCGTGGGGCAGGCGGGGCGTTGGCGTGGCCTGCGTTGCTGCGGAAGTTGGATCGGATTGATCCAAGTTTTAGGGATTAATCTAAAAAAGAAGTAGAAGAAGACTGATATAGGGTTCGCAATGCGCACCCTATCTATGACTGACTTGATGAATAGTAATTTTATAGGAATAAATAGTAATGAGTTTTGTTAAAAATAGTAAAACTGATGAAAAATTAGTATGTTATGTTGAGCGATATAAAACAGAAATCCCAAGAGATGTTCAAAAAGAGCATCGGTACGCCTGTGAGAGGGAAATTGGATATAACTTTTTCTTTGTTGATGACGATAGGGATATGGCGTTGTTATTAATCCACAATGTGATTGCAAGCCTAGGTGAAGATCATCCAGCGGCATATGTATTTTTTGTGGGTCAGGACATGATTTTACTGCAAGGGGATGAGCGTGGATTATTCTGTAATTTCGAAACCAAGCAAGGCGGTTTATTATATCTGATTCTACCTTATGATGTTCCAGCTCATCTAAAAAGGAGAGAAGCCGAGCTGCGTCAATGGATTACTGAAGCCTTCATTTGTCTTGGTCAAAGTAATAGTGATCAATTTATTCGCTATGACCATATCGAGG
>Ga0209023_10003374_pt1 | contig 19119 bp, 16 predicted proteins | sample LakOneMetagenome_FD_187468 | JGI IMG/M metagenome (GOLD analysis project Ga0209023, IMG submission 187468) | Freshwater and sediment microbial communities from Lake Erie, Canada (SPAdes) (version 2) | ecosystem: Environmental > Aquatic > Freshwater > Lentic | place: Lake Erie, Canada...
GTCGCCGATGAGCCGGCGCTGCGCCCGGGCATCAACGCGATCGGGCTGACCTACGACCTCGCGCTCGACCCGCGCTACGCGCCGGTGGTGACCGCGGTGCAGGCCAGCAGCGGGCGCCGCGTCAACCGCATGACCCACATCGACGGCAGCTCGGCCGATCTGCTGAACAAGCTCGAAGCGGTGCGCCTGGTGTGCCAGGAAACCGGCTGTGCGCAGCGCTACCTGACGCACGACGCGCTGTGCGCGCTGCAGCAGGTCTGCGCGCGCATCGACGACGCCGCGGGCGCGCCGGCCGGCGCGGGCGAGCGGACGCAGCGCTACTTCGAATACCTGCACCGCGTTCAGGACCAGGATCTGACGCTCGCGGTCGCGATGACCGACGCCAAGGGCGACCGCAGCCGCCGCCCGCACCAGCAGGCCAACCTCGACGCGTACGTCCACATCGTCGAGCGCGATGCCGTCGTCGACGGCCGCCGCGGCATCGTGATCTCCGGTGCCAAGGCGATCGTCACCGCCGCGCCGTACGTGCACGAACTGCTCGTGATGCCGTGCCGGAACATGACGCGCGAGGACGCCGACTTCGCGGTCTGCTGCGCCGTGCCGATCGACGCGCCGGGCCTGACGATCATCGCGCGCCCCGCCGGACGCCCCGGCGAGAAGCTGGAACACGGCGATGCGCTGTTCAGCCGCAAGTACGGCCAGAGCACCGGCGTGTGCCTCTTCGACCGCGTGTTCGTGCCGGAAGAGTCGGTCTTCGTCGCGGGCGAGTGGGAGCACTCCGGCCACCTCACCTACAGCTACGCCACACACCATCGCCACACCTGCATCGGCGCGCGCGCCGGCTTCGGCGACCTGCTGATCGGCGCCGGCGCCTTGATGAGCGAAGCCAACGGCTTCGATCCGGGAAGCGAATCGCACCTGCGCGACCAGATGGTCGAGCTGATCACGATCGTCGAGGGCTTCTATGCCTGCGGCGTCGCGGCCAGCGTCTACGCGCGCAAGGACGAACACTGCGACGTGGTGATGCCCGACCCGGTGTTCAGCAACATCGGCAAGCTGCTGCTCGCGACCAAGATCTACGACATGCACCGCATCGCGCACTACGTGAGCGGCGGCCTGATCGTCACGCTGCCGGGGCCGGACGAAGACCACAACCCGCAGACCGCCGGGCGCTTGTCCGAGCTGCTGCAGGCGCATGCCGACGTGCCGTACGAGCGCCGCATCGAGGTCGCGCGGCTGATCGAGGATCTCACGGCCGGCTATCAGGGCGGCTGGTACAGCGTGATCAGCCTGCACGGGGGCGGCTCGCCCGCGGCGATGAAGCAGGAGATCTACCGCCACTACCCGGTCGGCTCGAAGGTGGACCTGGTCGAGCGGCTGCTGGAGCGCGGCATCAGCAGCGATCCGAACCGCGCGATCACGGCGAACCGCCAGCCGGGCAAATGCTGCGACAGCGGCTGCACGCCGCCCGGTCGCGCGATCATGGTGGACCTGCCGACGCGGCCGAGTGCATCATCACGCTCCTGATGAGCGACACGCCGATCGACCTCGACGCCTACCAACGCCGCATCGGCCTGGATCTCGGCCGCGCGCCACCCACGCTCGCCACGCTCACGCGGCTGATCGCGCACCACGCGCACGCGATCCCGTTCGAGAACATCGAGGTGATGGCCGGGCGCGTGCCGGCGCTCGACCCCGCGGCGCTGCAGGCCAAGATGCTGACGCAGCAGCGCGGAGGCTATTGCTTCGAACAGAACAACCTGCTGCGCTCGGTGCTGCTGCAACTCGGCTACACCGTGCAGCGGCTGGAGGCGCGCGTGCGCGCCGGCGTGCCCGCCGACGTGGAGACCGGACGCACCCACATGGCGCTGCGCGTCACGATCGACGGCGTCGACCACCTCGCCGATGTCGGCTTCGGCGGCATGGCGCCGGTCGCGCCGCTGCAACTCGCGCGCCGCGACGAGCAGCCCGCCTCCGAGGGCGTCTACCGGCTGGTCGAGGTCGACGGCGAGCTGCTGATGCAGGCCCGGCATCACGACGGCTGGGCCGACGGCTACCGCATCGCCGCGGCCGCACCGCATCACGTCGACTACGAGATCGGCAACTGGTACGTCGCCACGCATGCCCGGTCGATGCTGCGCCAGAACCTGCTGGTCGCCCGCGCGGTGCCGGGCGGGCGGCTGACGCTCTTCAATCGCCAGCTCACGCTGCGCCGCCCCGAGACCGGTGCGCCGATCGAGCGCACGCTCGCAACGTCTGCCGAGATCGCGCGCGTGCTGGCCGACGAGTTCGACCTGCGCATCGACGCCGCGGACCTCGCCGCGGTGACGCGCATCATCGGCGCGCGCGATGCCTGAGCGCCAGGCCGCCTAATCGCCGGGCCGCGGCTCAGTCGATCGGCGCCTCGAGCAGGCAGCCGAACTCGCGCGCGAAGTCGACCGACACGCGCGCGTGCACCGCCCCTTGTCGGTCGTGGAACCGCTGCGTTCCGCTCAACCCGAACACGCCCTCATGCCAGATGTTCGGGTGGATGTACAGGCCCTGCCGGCCGTCGAACCGGAAACAGACGAAGCGCTCGGGGGTGACGTCGTCGCCCGGCAGCGCGAGCGGCACGTAGAACGGGCGCCGATCGAGCGGAAAGAAGAGCTGCCCGCCGTCCGGGTGGTAGTTGGCATGCCACAGCAGCATCCGCGACGCCGGCCGCGCGTGGTCGGTGCGCGCGTGTTCGGGTGGTTGCGCATAGGCCAGGATGTAGTGCCCACCGACCGCCTCGTTGCGGCCGTACAGGATGTCGCCCTGCCACTCGCTGACGAACATGCCCTCGGTCGTGCCGCCCTGGTCACCGGTGTCGGCATCGACCGGCCGCGAGCCTTGCGCCGGCCAGCGCACGATCTCGACCGTGCACCCGGCCGGGTCGTCGACCAAGCGGCCATAGCCTTCGAGTGCGGCCGGGGTCGCATCGACGAGCGGCATGCGCACCTGGCGCAGGCCGGCGGGCAGATCGGGATGGAGGTAGTCGATCGGCGCTTGTCCCATGCGCCGATCGTAGCGCTCGCGTCAGGGGAGCGCGTCAGGGGAACTGGACGACCGGCCCCGACGCGACCTGGCCGGGCGGCAGCGCCGCCGGCGCGGGTGCGCCGGCCGGCCCGGGGGCGGCCTTGACGTAGTGGTAGATCGCACGCAGTTCGCGGTCCGACATCGCGCGCAGGTTGAACCAGGGCATCGGCGGGCGTGGCTCCATCGTGCGCGCATGCGCGAGCCACTGCGCCTCCGTCTTCGACGCGAAGAACAGGCGCAGGTTGATCGCATAGGTCGTGCCCCACGGCCCGCGCCAGCCGAGCGCATCGCCGGTGAGCCAGGTCGTCTCGGGCGTCTTGCCCGCCGCTTGCAGATAGCCCGGCGAGTGGCAGTCGTTGCAGCCGGCGATCTGCACCAGGTGGCGGCCGAGCGCGACGCTGTCGCGTGCGGGTGGCCCGGCCGATGCCAGCGCCGAGCACGTCAGCAGGGTGACGCCCGCGACCGCGCGGGCAGTGACGGAATGCAGCAGTTTCATCGCGACACCTCGGTTCATCGACACGACAGCCTCGACCGCAACAGCGCGCGATTGTGATCGCCCGCGCCGCGGCCCGCAATCGGTGCGCACCGCGCACGCGCTCAGACGGTGCGCGCCGACGCCGGCAGACCGAAGATGCGATCGAACGCCCAGGTGAAGGCGAACGTGTAGCAGAGGAAGAACACCACCAGCGCGACGTCCATCAGGAAGGCCTGCAGCAGGCTCACGCGCAGCCACCACGCCATGATCGGCACCAGGAGCACGACCAGCCCGCCCTCGAACCCGATCGCATGCGCGATGCGCCGCGCGATGCTGCGTCCGCGCACCGACTGGCGCGACTCCCACCACTCGAAGGCATGGTTGAACGCGAGATTCCAGACCACCGCGACCGCCGAGGTGATCACCGCCAGCACGCTCGCGTGCAGCAGCCCGTCGTCGGCCATCGCATGCAGGCCGAAGCTGACGATGATGATCGCGATGGTCTCGTACAGGGCGATGTACACCACCCTGCGCATCACGCCCTGCATGCCGGCTCGCTCGCGCCCTCGAGTTCGATCTCGGCCCGCAGGCTCGCCACGTCCCGCCCGATCGTGACGACCGCGAGCGCGCGCCCGCCCTTCAGGTAGCGCACGCGACAGTCGCGTTGCGCCAGCGTGCCGTCGATCTCGATCGCGTCCCACTGCTCGGCGTGGCCGACGTACTGGATCGCGACGTCGTAGTGCTGGCTCCAGAAGAACGGCACAGCGTCGAAGCGCTGCCGGGCGCCGAGGATGTTCAGCGCCGCCACCTGCCCCTGGCGCTGCGCCAGCGCCCAATGCTCGACCCGCAGGCGCTCGCCGGTGTGCGGATCCGGCCAGCGCGCGATGTCGCCGGCGGCGTAGATGTCGGGCGCGCTGGTCTGCAGGAACGCATCCACGCTGACCCCGCGATCGGTCGCGAGGCCGGCCTGCTCGGCCAGCGCGATCGACGGCCGCACGCCGACGCCGGCGATGATCAGGTCGGCATCGACGTGGCTGCCGTCGGCCAGGTGCGCGCGCCGGCCGTCCAGGCGCGCGACCGTCGTGCCGAGGTGGAACACGACCTCGTGCGCCGCGTGCAGGTCACGCACGAACGCGCCGAGCTCGGGCCCGAGCACGCGCTGCATCGGGATCGCCTCCGGCGCCACCACATGCACCTCGATGCCGCGTGCGCGCAGCGACGCCGCGACCTCCAGCCCGATGAAGCTCGATCCGATCACGAGCGCGCGGCGGGCCGATGCGGCGCGCGCGACGATCGCACGGCTGTCGGCGAACGATCGCAGTGTGTGCACCTGCCCCGGCACCGCACCGGGCACTGGCAGCACGACCGGGTCGGCGCCGGTGGCCAGCAGCAAGCGGCCGTAGCGCCGCCCGATGCCGCCGGCGATGCGCAATTGCCGCTGCGGCACATCGATCGCCTCGACGCGCGTGTTCAGCAGCAACTCGATGCGCTGCGCGGCGTACCAATCGTCGCCGCGCAGCGGCATCCAGTCCGGCGGCGCGCCGCCGGCGAGGAAATCCTTCGACAGGTTCGGCCGATCGACCGGCGCGTCCGCATCGGCGCTCAGCAGCGTCAGTCGGCCGTCGTACCCTTGACGCCGCAACATCTCGGCCGCCGCCAGCCCCGCGGCGCCGCCGCCGACGATGACGACGTCGTCCAGCGGCTCGGCCGATCGCCGCGAGCGCGGCGCCGCGACCGGGGCGAGGCGTTCGCCGACGACGATGCGATCACCGACGCGTCGTGCCTGCCAGCACGGCAGCGCATCGAGCGCCGGCGCGCACAGCGCCTCGCCGCTGCGCACGTCGAACTGCGCGTGGTGCATCGGGCAGCGCAACGTCGTGCCATCGAACACGCCGTCGGCCAGCGGCGCATGGTAGTGGCTGCACAGCGCGCCGACCGCGTACAGCGCGTCGCCGCGGCGCAGCAGCAGCGCGTCCTCGCCGTCGATCGAGCCGCGCAGCATCGCGCCGTCGGGCACGGCGTCGGCCGGCACGCCGCGTTTGAAGTCGATGGATGGGGGTTCGGAACTGGGCTCGGAAGTAGGCTCGCTCATGGGGGAACACGATACGCGCGCAGCCGAGCATCGGCAAACTCGCCACAATGCCCTTGATGCCCGACACTTCCGCCCCGATTCCGCGCGCCGCGATCCTGATGCTCTCGCTGGCCGCATTCGGCAGCGGCGTGTCGCTGCGGCTGACCGACGCGATGCTGCCGCTGTTCGCACGCGAGTTCTCGATCCCGCTCGGCCGCGCCGCCAACGCGATCACCGTGTTCTCCATCGCCTACGGCCTGTCGCAGCTCTTCTTCGGGCCGCTCGGCGACCGCTTCGGCAAGTACCGGGTGATCGCCGCGGCCTGCACCGCGTGCGCGCTGACCGCCGCGCTGTGCGGCCTGGCGCAGGGCTTTGCGCAGCTCGAACTGGCCCGCCTCGTGGCCGGCGCGACGGCGGCGGCGATCATCCCGCTGTCGATGGCCTGGATCGGCGACGTCGTGCCCTACGAGGAGCGACAGCCGGTGCTCGCGCGCTTCCTGATCGGGCAGATCCTCGGCCTGTCGGCCGGCGTCTTTGCCGGCGGCTACACCGCCGATCATCTGAGCTGGCGCGTGCCGTTCTTCGGCATCGCGCTCGCGTTCGCGGCGATCGGGCTCTCGCTGTTCGCGATCGATCGGCGTCTGCCCGCGCATGCGCGGCGCACGAACCCGGGCGCCGGCCACGTGCTGAAGCGCGTCGTCAACGAGTTCGCTCAGGTGCTCGCGCGGCCCTGGGCGCGCGTCGTGCTCGCGACGGTGTTCCTCGAAGGCGGCTTCCTGTACGGTTCGTTCGCGTTCATCGCGACACACCTGCACGAGCACTTCGCGCTGCCGCTGGCCGCGGCCGGCTCGATCCTGATGGTCTATGGCTTCGGCGGGCTGCTGTTCGCCCTCGCCTCCGCGACGCTGGTGCGCCGGCTCGGTGAAGTCGGTTTGACGCTGTACGGAGGCGCGCTGCTGGCGGTCTCGCTGCTGACCGTCGGGTTCGCGCCCGGCTGGGCGTGGGCGCCACCGGCCTGCTTCGTCGCCGGACTGGGCTTCTACATGCTGCACAACACGCTGCAGATCAACGCGACGCAGATGGCGCCCGAGCGGCGCGGCGCGGCGGTGGCATCGTTCGCGTCGTGCTTCTTTCTCGGTCAGGCGGCCGGCGTCGCGCTGTTCGGCCTGGTCGTCGAGCAGATCGGCACGCGCGCGGTGGTCGCCACCGGCGCGATCGGCGTGTTGATCGTCGCGCTGAATTTCAGCCGGCTGCGCGCCCGCCGCGTCGCGGCGGCGGCCGCCTGACCGCATCGCCCGGCGCGCGCCCCGGTCCACTGCCGCGCGGCGGCTGCTGATGCGGCGCGGGCCGCATCGGTTGCACGGCGCGTTGATGGGCGCGCTCGGCCGCTTCGGCGCGAGCGATCTCGAGCAGGCCGTCGAGCTCTTCGGGCGCGACGCCCTTGAGCGCGCAGAAGTTCGCGCGCGTCAACGTCGTGGTTTCATGGTCGCGCAGCAGCCCGGCGCGGTTGCGCCGCTGCTGCTCCTCGAGTTCGCGACGTGACTCGTGGTTCGCACGCCGCCGCGCCAGTTCGTCCAGGGCGATCTGGCGATGCTCCGCACTGAGTTCGCCCGCGGGCTGCCCGTCCAGGTCGTAGCGCTGCGGCGCCTTCGTCACCGCGATCAGGTACGACGTGCTGCCGGTGTATCGCCGGAAGAACGCCGACAGCGCCTGCTTCGAGAACACGCCGGGGGCGCGCTCTTGGATGTCGGTCTGGATGCGCAACTTCAGCGGCTTGGGGGCGCCGACGAACAGCGCCGGGAAGCGCCGTTTCAGTTCGGCCGCCGTGTCCAACGGTTCGGCCACGGGTGCGGGCGCAGATTCGGGCGCGGGGGTCGAGGACATGGAACGCAAACTCTGGATCGATGGAGAGCGGATTGTGCCTGCCACTTGCAAACGCCACCACGCATCCCAACTTCTGCTGCTCTCAGGAGAAACACGTGGGCGCAACCGATGCCTTCTTGCTGGATGCCTATTCGCAGACCGTCAGCGGCGTGGTCGACCGCGTCGGGCCGGGCGTGGCCGCGGTGCGCGTCGGCCACGCCAGTGGCGACGACACCGGCGGCGGCGGCTCGGGCTTCCTGTTCACGCCCGACGGCTACCTGCTGACCAACTCGCACGTCGTGCGCGCCGGCAAGACGGCGCTGCCGGTCGGGGAGAAGCGGCTGGCGTACCAGGTCTCGCTGGCCGACGGCCGCGAGTACCGCGCGCGCTGGGTCGGCGACGACCCCGACACCGACCTGGCCGTGCTGCACATCGACGCGCTCTCGCAAGGCGCCCTCGCCCACGCCCCGCTCGGCACGTCGACCGACCTGAAGCGCGGCGAGATCGCGGTGGCGATCGGCAATCCGCTCGGCTTCGAACACACCGTGACCTCGGGCATCGTCAGCGCGCTCGGGCGCAGCATGCGCACCAGCACCGGCCGGTTGATCCCGAACGTGATCCAGACCGACGCAGCGCTGAACCCCGGCAACTCCGGCGGTCCGCTGCTGAATGCGCGGGGCGAAGTGGTCGGTGTCAACACGGCCATCATCCGTGGCGCCAACTCGATCTGCTTCGCGGTGGCGATCGACATCGCGACCTGGGTCATTCCGCAGCTGCTGCAGCACGGCCGGGTGCGCCGCGGCCACCTCGGCGTGGGCGGCAGCACCGCGCCGCTGCACCGGCGCGTCGTGCTCGCCTACGCCCTGGCGCAATCCAGCGGCGTGCGGGTGTTGTCGGTCGAGCCAGGCAGCCCGGCCGATCGCGCCGGTGTGCGCACCGACGACGTCATCATCGGCCTGGACGGCATCGACATCGACAGCGTCGACCGGCTGCACCAGACGCTGGACGCGAGCCGGGTGCAACGCGACAGCACGCTCAAGCTGCTGCGCGGGACCTTGTCGCCGCAACCGCTGTACCTGACCGTTCGGCCGACCGAACGCCTGTCCGCCTGAGCGGGCGCCGGTCGACGCCGGCTCGGTTCAGGTGCGCGACGCGTCGTCGTCCTCGACCACTGCGCAGCCGTTGATGCGCCACCGCCGGTCGGACTGGCGCTGCATCTCGTAGAGCGCGCGCCAGTAGTGGCCCGCGCGGTCGCGGATCTGCACGCCTTGCAGGATCACGCCGCCCGCGCCCCACTCGGGCAGCAAGAAACCGGTGCTCGCTGGCCGGATCAGCATCGGATAGGTCGTGCGCACCATCGCCATGAAGGTGGTCGCGTCCTTGAACTGGCTCCGGATCGCCGACGACGCATGCGCATACGCGCCCTCCGCGTCACCTGCGGCGAACGCCTTCAGCTGCGCCTCGATCTCGGTGCGCACCGCGCGGCGGTCCTCGGCCTCGACCTCTTCGACCGCCGACGCGCTCACCATCATGCAGCTCAACACCAGTCCGCACCACCAGGATCCGCGCATCGCAGCCCCCTCTCAGGTCGGTCGGTCGATCATCCCGGCAGCCGCAGCCGGAAGCGCTGCAATTTGCCGGTCTCGGTGCGCGGCAGGCCGGTGCGGAACTCGATCGCGCGCGGGTACTTGTAGGGCGCGATCGTGGCCTTCACGTGGTCTTGCAGCGCGCGCGCCATCGCGTCGCCGGCGGCCTGCGGCTCGCGCAGCACGACGAACGCCTTGACGATCTGGCCGCGCTCGTCGTCGGCCACGCCGATTACCGCGCACTCCGCGACCGCGGGGTGGGCGAGCAGCGCCTCCTCGACCTCGGGTGCGGCGATGTTGTAGCCGGCCGAGATGATCATGTCGTCGGTGCGCGACTGGTAGATGAAGTAGCCGTCGGCGTCCTGCACGTACGCGTCGCCGGTGTAGTTCCAGCCACCGCGGACGTAGTTCGCCTGGCGTGCATCGGCAAGGTAGCGGCATCCGGTCGGGCCCTGGACGGCGAGCCGCCCGACCGTGCCGCGTGGCACCTCGCAGCCCTCATCGTCCACCACGCGCGCGCGGTAGCCGGGCACCACGAGCCCGGTGGCGCCGGCCCGCGCATGGGTCTCGTCGGCGGAGATGAAGATGTGCAGCATCTCGGTGGCGCCGATGCCGTCGATGATCTCGATGCCGGTCGCGTCGCGCCACAGCACGCGCGTGGCCGCCGGCAGCGCCTCGCCGGCGGCCACGCACTTGCGCAGCGGCCCGCCGAGCGGCACCGACAGCCTGCGCTCGCGCGCCGCCTGCGCCATCGCGCGGTACGAGGTCGGCGCGGTGAACAGCACGGTCGCGCGGCAGTTGCCGATGGCCTCCAGCAATTCGGGCGGGGACGCCTTCTCCAGCAGCACGGTCGATGCGCCCACGCTCATCGGAAACAGCGTCAACCCGCCGAGGCCGAAGGTGAATGCGAGCGGCGGGCTGCCGATGAACACGTCGTCGGCCGTGGCGCGCAGCACATGGGGCGGAAAGCACGCGCAGCTCGCCATCACGTCGCGGTGGAAGTGCATCGTCGCCTTCGGCTGACCGGTGGTGCCGGAGGTGAACGCGAGCAGGCAGGTATCGTCCGCCGCGGTCGCGACATTGGCGAACTGCGCGCCCTGCGCGGCGGCGCGCTGCTCCAGCCCCAGCGGCGTGGCGTCGCCGAAGGTGACCAGGTGCGCGAGCACCGCGCACTGCGCCTGCGCCGCCTCGAGTTCGCCCTTCAGCGCGACGTCGCACAGCGCATGCGTGATCTCCGCCTTCGTGATGATCTGCGCCAGCTCCTTCGCGCGCAGCAGCGGCATCGTGCCGACGGCGATGCCGCCGGCCTTGACGACCGCGAACCAGCAGGCCACCAGCATCGGCTTGTTGGCCGCGCGCAGCAGCACGCGGTTGCCGGGCACGAGGCCGAGTTCGTTCACGAGGAGATTGGCGATGCGGTTCGCCTGGGCCTGCAGCTCGGCGTAGGTCCAGTGCGGACCGTTCGGCGCGCTGACGCATGGGCGGTCCCCGCGCCCCTCGGCGACGTGCCGGTCGAGCAGTTCGCTCGCGCAATTCAGCTGCTCGGCGAACTGCAATTCCGGCAGCTCGAAAATGAACTCCGGCAATTGATCCGGCGGCGGCAGGTGGTCGCGAGCGTAGGTGTCGATGTGCGCGGTGCCTGCCATGCCGACCCCTTGTGTCAGAACGCCGCGATCCCGGTCTGCGCGCGCCCGAGGATCAACGCGTGCACGTCGTGCGTCCCCTCGTAGGTGTTGACGACCTCGAGGTTCACCAGATGGCGCGCGATGCCGAACTCGTCGCTGATGCCGTTGCCGCCGAGCATGTCGCGCGCCACGCGGGCGATCTCCAAGGCCTTGCCGCAGGAGTTGCGCTTCATGATCGAGGTGATCTCGACCGCGGCGGTGCCCTCGTCCTTCATGCGCCCCAGGCGCAGGCAGCCTTGCAGCCCGAGCGTGATCTCGGTCTGCATGTCGGCCAGCTTCTTCTGCACCAGCTGGTTGGCGGCCAGCGGCTTGCCGAACTGCTTGCGGTCGAGGACGTACTGGCGCGCGCGGTGCCAGCAATCCTCGGCCGCGCCGAGCGCGCCCCAGGCGATGCCGTAGCGCGCCGAATTCAGGCAGGTGAACGGGCCCTTCAGGCCGCGCACCTCGGGGAAGGCGTGCTCCTCGGGGCAGAACACGTTGTCCATCACGATCTCGCCGGTGACGCTGGCGCGCAGGCCGACCTTGCTGTGGATCGTCGGCGCGCTCAGGCCCTTCGCGCCCTTCTCGAGGATGAAGCCCCGGATCGCGCCTTCGTCGTCCTTGGCCCAGACGACGAACACGTCGGCGATCGGCGAGTTCGTGATCCACATCTTCGCTCCGGAGAGGCTGTAGCCGCCGGCGACCTTCTTCGCCCGCGTGACCATGCTGCCGGGGTCGGAGCCGTGGTCCGGCTCGGTCAGTCCGAAGCAGCCGATCCACGCACCGCTGGCGAGCTTGGGCAGGAACTTCTGCTTCTGCGCCTCGCTGCCGAACTCGTTGATCGGCACCATCACGAGCGACGATTGCACGCTCATCATCGAGCGGTAGCCCGAATCGACACGCTCGACTTCGCGCGCCACCAGCCCGTAACAGACGTAGTTCAGCCCGGCGCCGCCGTAGGCCTCGGGAATGGTCGCGCCGAGCAGGCCGAGTTCGCCCATTTCGCGAAAGATCGACGGGTCGGTCGAGCCTTCGCGGAACGCCATCAGCACGCGCGGCGCGAGCTTGTCCTGGCAGTAGCTCGCTGCGGCGTCGCGCACCGCACGTTCATCGTCGGTCAGTTGCTGGTCGAGCAGCAGCGGATCGTCCCAGTGGAAGGATGCTTTGGTCTTGGCCATGTCGGGCTCCGGTGTGTCGTTCGTTCAGTTCGGGATCACGGCCGTGGCTTCGATCTCGACCTTGGCGCGGTCTTCGATCAGGGCCCGGACCTCCACCGCGGTCATCGCCGCGTTGTAGGACCCGATGATTTCACGAAAGGCCGCGCCGATCTCGCGCCCCGCGGCGAGATATTCGCGCTTGTCGGTCACGTACCAGGTCATCCGCACGATGTGCTCGGGCAGGCCACCGGCCTCGCGCAGCACGTCGACGATGTTGTGCAGCGCCTGGCGCGTCTGCGCGGCGAAGTCGTCGCTGTGGAACACGCCCTGCGCGTCCCAGCCGATCATGCCGGCGATGTAGACCTGCCGGCCGGTGACGGTCACGCCGTTCGCGTAGCCCTTGGGCCGCGGCCAGTTCGGCGGCAACAGCACGCGTGTCATGTCACGCCCTCCTTCAGCATTTCGCGCGCGATGATCAACTGCTGCACCTCGGTCGCGCCTTCGTAGATGCGCAGCGCACGGATGTCGCGGTAGAGCCGCTCGACCGGCTGCTCGCTGACCACGCCGAGGCCGCCGTGGATCTGCACCGCCGCGTCGATCACGCGCTGCGCGCCCTCGGTCGCGGCGAGCTTGGCCATCGCCGCTTCGCGCGTCACCTTGCGGCCCTGGTCACGCTGCCACGCGGCGCGATAGGTCAGCAACGCGGCGCTGTCGATCGTCGTGGCCATCTGCGCCAGGCTGGCCTGCGTGAGCTGCAGGTCGGCGAGCACGCCGCCGAACATCTTGCGCGTCGTCGCGCGCGCCAGCGCTTCGTCGAGCGCGCGCCGCGCGAAGCCGAGCGATGCCGCGGCGACCGACGTGCGAAACACGTCGAGCGTGCGCATCGCCACCTTGAAGCCCTCGCCGGCCGCGCCGACGCGCTGCGTCAGCGGCACGCGGCAGTCGGTGAAGCGCAGCCGGGCAAGCGGGTGCGGTGCGATGACCTCGATGCGTTCGGCGATCTCCAGGCCCGGCGTGCCGGCGTCGACGATGAAGGCCGAGATGCCTTTCGCGCCTCGACCGACCGTGCCCCTCGGATCTCCGCCCTGGGCTTCGCCGGAGCGGACGAAGACGACATAGAAGTCGGCGATCCCGCCATTGGAGATCCAGGTCTTCTCGCCGTTCAGCACCGCGTGATCGCCGTCGATGCGCGCCGCGCAGCTCATCGCGGCGACGTCCGATCCAGCCTCCGGCTCGGACAGCGCGAATGCGCTGATCGCCTCGCCGCGCGCGACGCGCGTCAGGTAGCGCTCGCGCTGTGCCACGCTGCCGTCCAGGCTGATCGCGCCCGACCCCAGCCCTTGCATCGCGAACGCGAAGTCCGCCAGGCCCGAGTGCCGTGCGAGCGTCTCGCGGATCAGGCAGATCGCGCGCGTGTCGATCACGTCGCTCGTGCCGCCGTGGGCGACGCCGCCGATCGCATGCTTGAGCCAGCCGGCTTCGCCGAGCTGGCGGACGAGCGCCCGGCACTGCGCGTCGACATCGTCGTGATGCGCCGGGTCGATGTGGCGTTCGGCCCAGACGTCGAGCGTGCTCGCGAGCGCACGGTGGCGCTCTTCGAAGAACGGCCAGGCAAGGTAGGAGGTGTCACTCATGTCAGTGGCGCCCGGCCGCCCGAAGCCACTGACGCGCCCCCTCGGAGGACAGCGAACGAAGCGAGCGTGGGGGTTGATTCATGTCAGTTGCCTTCGAAGCGCGGCTTCGCCTTCGCGACGAACGCGTGGTAGGCGCGCGAAAAGTCCTCGGTCATCATGCAGATCGCCTGCGCCTGTGCCTCGGCCTCGATCGCCTGCTCGATCGTCATCGACCATTCCTGGTGCAGCATCGTCTTGGTGATGCCGTTGGCGAACGTCGGGCCGGCGGCCAGCTCGCGGGCCATCGCCTGCGCCTCGGCGAGCACGGCCTCGGGCGCGCACAGCCGGTTGAAGAAGCCCCAGCGCTCGGCCTCCTCGCCGCCGAGCGAGCGCCCGGTGTAGAGCAACTCGCTCGCGCGGCCCTGGCCGATCAGGCGCGGCAGCATCGCGCAGGCGCCCATGTCGCAACCGGCCAGACCGACGCGGTTGAACAGGAACGCGGTCTTGCTGCGCGACGTGCCGAAGCGCAGGTCCGAGGCCATCGCCATGATCGCGCCGGCGCCCGCGCAGACGCCGTCGATCGCCGCGACGATCGGTTGCGGACAGGCGCGCATCGCCTTGACCAGATCGCCCGTCATGCGCGTGAACATCAGCAGCTCGGGCGCCTTCAAGCGCACCAGCGGGCCGATGATCTCGTGCACGTCGCCGCCGGAGCAGAAGTTGCCGCCGGCCCCGACCAGCACGACGGCGTGCACGTCGTCGGCGTACTTCAGTTGACCGAAGAGGTCGCGCATCTCGGCGTAGGAGTCGAACGTCAACGGGTTCTTGCGCTCGGGGCGGCTCAGCGTCAGCGTCGCGACGCCGGCGTCGACGCGCCAGTCGAAGTGCGCAGCGCGATGTCCGGCGAGCGAGCGCCGGTTGCCGGCGGCAAGCGCCGGCTCGACGCGCGTGCCGTGGTCGTCGATCGACGGCCGGGTGGGGCTGCTGTTCATGCTCTCGTGTCCTCGATCATCGCCACGTTGCGCGCCACGTTGCGCGCCAGGTGCACGCGCAGTGCACCGAGGTGGCTGTAGAGTTGTTGCACCGCCTTCGCGTCGAGGCCGGCGAAGAGTTCGAGCAGCCAGTGCTCATGCTCGCTCGCCATCGATTCGAACGCCTTGCGGCCCTTCGGCGTCAGCCGCACGATCCAGGCGCGCCGGTCGTCCGGGCTGCCCTCGCGGGCGACCAGCCCATCGCGCTCGAGCTCGTCGGTCAGGCCGGTGACGTTGCCGCCGGTCACCATCAGGCAGTGCGACAGCGCCTTCATCCGCAGGCCGCCCTCGACGCGGTGCAGTTGCGCCATGTAGTCGAAGCGGGCGAGCGAGATGCCGAAGCGTTCGCGCAGGCGCTTGCGGATCTCGGCCTCGATCTGCGTCGTGCTCGCGAGCATGCGCAGCCACAGCTTCAGGGTCGCGTGGTCGGCGCGGTCGGCACGGGCCTCGAAGCCGAGCGCGTTGTCCGGCACGTCGCGCCTCATGCGAGCCCTCCGGGCGGCGCGACCTGGGCCTGCATCTGCGCCGCCCGCTCGCGTTCGAGGTTGCGCTCCAGCTGCTCCTTCGCCGCGCGGTACTGCTTCGGCCAGGGCACGTCGGTGTAGCCGATCTTGGCGGACTCGAGCAGCGTCCAGGCCGGGTTCGCGAGGTGCGGGCGCGCCACCGCACACAGGTCGGCGCGACCCGACGCGATGATGCTGTTGACGTGATCGGCCTCGCTGATCGCACCGACGGCCATCGTCGCGATGCCCGCCTCGTTGCGGATGCGGTCGGCGAACGGTGTCTGGAACATGCGGCCGAACACCGGCTTCTCGCGCTTGCTGACCTGGCCCGACGAGCAGTCGATCAGATCGGCGCCGGCGGCCTTGAACGCGCGCGCGATGTCGACCGCATCGTCGGGCGTGATGCCGCCTTCGACCCAATCGTGGGCCGAGATGCGCACCGAGATCGGCAGATGCTGCGGCCAGACCGCGCGCACGGCGCCGAAGACCTCGAGCGGAAAGCGCAGCCGGTTCGCGAGCGTTCCGCCGTACTCGTCGCTGCGCTGGTTCGTCAGCGGCGAGATGAACGACGACAGCAGGTAGCCGTGCGCGCAGTGCAGTTCGAGCCAGTCGAACCCGGCCTCGGCGGCGTGGCGCGCGGCGCGCACGAAGTCGTCGCGCACGCGCGCCATGTCGGCAGGCGTCATCGCGCGCGACCAGTCGCTGACGCCGTCGAGGTATTGCTGCGGCGACGCCGACAACAGGGGCCAGTTGCCGGATTCGAGCGGCTGGTCGATGCCTTCCCAGGCCACGCGGGTCGAACCCTTCGCGCCGGCGTGGCCGAGCTGCATCGCGATCCTGGCGTCGGTGTTCGCGTGCACGAAGTCGACGATCCGCTTCCAGCCGTCGCGCTGCGCCGTGTTCCACAACCCCGGGCAGCCGGGTGTGATGCGCGCGTCCGGCGACGTGCAGGTCATCTCGGCCACCACCATCCCGGCGCCGCCCATGGCGCGCGCGCCGAGGTGCACGAGGTGGTAGTCGGACGGCACGCCGTCCACGCACGAATACTGCGCCATCGGCGAGACGACGATGCGGTTCTTCAGCGTCGTGCCGCGCACGCTGAAGGGGGTGAACATCGGCGGCACCGCCCGGCCGGACTCGCCACGCCGGGCACCCGAGCGTTCGGCGATCCAGTCCTCGAAGTGCTCGACGTAGGCACGGTCGCGCACGCGCAGGTTCTCGTGGCTGATGCGCTGGCTGCGCGTCAGCAGCGAATACGCGAACTGCTCGGGCGGCAGGTTGACGTAGCGGTCGACGTGCTCGAACCACTCGGTCGAGTTGCGCGCCGCGTTCTGGATCCGCAGCACCTCGATGCTGCGCACGTCCTCGTAGTGCTGCAGCGCGCCGCCCAGGTCACCCGGACGCGCGCCGATGCACCGCGCCAGTTCGATCGCGTCCTCGAGCGCGAGCTTGGTGCCGGAGCCGATCGAGAAGTGCGCGGTGTGCGCGGCGTCGCCCATCAGCACGACCGGGCAGCGACCGGCGTCATGCACCCAGCGCTTGCAGACGACGCGCGGGAACTTGATCCACTGCGCCGAGCCGCGCAGATGGCTCGCGTTGGACATCAGCGCGTGACCGTCCAGATGCTTCGCGAACAGCCGTTCGCAGAAGCGGATCGCGTCCTCCTTCTCCATCGTCTCCAGCCCCGCGGCACGCCAGACCCGTTCGGGGGCCTCGACGATGAAGGTGGAGGTCGTGTCGTCGAAGCGGTAGGCATGGGCCTGGAACCAGCCCCACTCGGTCTCCTCGAACGCGAACGTGAACGCCCCGAACAGCTTGTGCGTGCCGAGCCAGACGAAGCGGCAGTCGCGCACGTCGATGTCGGGCTGAAAGACCTCGGCGTGGCGCGTCCGGATGCGGCTGTTCAGCCCGTCGCTGGCGATGATCAGGTCGGCGTTCGGATAGTCGTGCTCGCTCTGCACGTCGGCCTCGAACACGAGCTGCACGCCGACCTCCTCGCAGCGCCGCTGCAGGATGTTCAGCAACCGCTTGCGGCCGATGCCGCAGAAGCCGTGACCGCCGGAGCGCGCCTTGGCGCCGCGGATGTTGACTTCGATGTCGTCCCAGTGGTTGAACGCGTCGAGGATCTGCGCCGCGCTGACCGGATCGGCCGCCTGCAGGTTGCCCAGCGTCTGGTCGGAGAACACGACGCCCCAGCCGAAGGTGTCGTACGGGCGATTGCGCTCGACGACGGTGACCTCGTTCGCCGGGTTCTGCCGCTTCATCAGCAGACCGAAGTACAACCCGGCCGGGCCGCCGCCGATGCAGACGATGTTCATGACGACTCCGTGCACGCACGATAGTTCAGTTCTAAACTATTTTGGGCGCGGGCGGGTCGGCTGTCAAGTGGCGTGCGGTGGCCGCGCGGACGGCGCCCAGCGCGCCAGCGTGTCGAACATCGCCGCCACGTCGATCGGCTTGGCGATGTGGTCGTTCATGCCGGCGGCCAGCGCGAGTTCGCGGTCGCCGCTCATCGCATTGGCCGTCATCGCGATGATCGGCAGCGCACGCAGGTCCGGCCGGGCGCGGATCGCTCGCGTCGCCTCGTAGCCGTCCATCACCGGCATCTGGCAGTCCATCAGCACGATGTCGTACGTCTCGTGGGCGAGCCGCTCGATCGCCTCGCGGCCGTTGTGGGCCACGCCGAGGATCACGCCGGCCTCGCCGAGCAGTTCGGCCGCGAGCTCGATGTTGATGTCGTTGTCCTCGACCAGCAGCACGCGCGCGCCGTCGAGCCGCCCCCGGTGATCGGCGAGCGCGCTGGCGCGCACCTTGGCGCGCGACGCCGCGGGGTCGGTCCGGCCGAGCGCGGCCGCGCAGGCATCGAGCAGGACCGACGGTGTCACCGGCTTGACCAGCACGTCGGCCACCGGCACCTGTTCGCGGTCGAGTTCCTCGCGCAGCTGGTCGCGCGCGTAGGCCGTCGTCATCAGCACCACCGGCGGCGGTCCCCATTGGCCGCAGGCGAGCGCACGCGCGCAGGCCACGCCGTCCATCTCGGGCATGCGCCAGTCCATCAGCACGATGTCGAACGGCTGATGGTGGCGGCTGGCCTGCGTCACCGCACGCAGCGCGTCGCGCCCGTCCTTCGCGACCTCGGTGACCAGCCCGAGCATCTCGGCCATCTCCGCCAGGATCGTGCGCGCGCTCAGGTTGTCGTCGACGATCAGCGCGCGCAGGCCGCGCAGGCTGCTGCGCGCCGTCGCGGTCGCCGTCGCGGGTCCGGCATCGGTCATCTCGGGGGCGCGAAAGTCGAGCGTGAACGAGAACACGCTGCCCTGCCCCAATTGGCTCTGCACGTCGAGCGCGCCGCTCATCAGCGTGACCAACTGGCGGCTGATCGTCAGGCCCAACCCGGTGCCGCCGTAGCGACGCGTCGTCGACGCGTCGGCCTGCTCGAACGGCATGAACAGCCGCGCGCGCTGCTCCGCGGTGATGCCGATGCCGGTGTCCTGCACGCTGAAGCGCAGCCGCACGACGCCGGCGACGGCCTCCAGCCGCTCGATGCGCACGACGACCTCACCGGCATCGGTGAACTTGATCGCGTTGCCGCCGAGGTTGGTCAGCACCTGCGTCAGGCGCAGCGGATCGCCGATCAGCGTCGCGGGCAGGTCGGCCGGCAGGTCGAACAGCAGCTCGATCCCCTTGTCCTCGGCGCGCAGGCCGAGCAGGTTCGCCAGCGTCTCCAACACATCGCCGGGCGCGAACGGGGTCGATTCGATGGCGAGCTTGCCGGCCTCGATCTTCGAGAAGTCGAGGATGTCGTTGACGATGCCGAGCAGCGACTGCGCCGCACTCTGCACCTTGCTGATGTAGCCGTGCTGGCGTGGCGTCAGCTCGCTGCGCAGCGCCAGGTAGGTCATGCCGACGATCGCGTTCATCGGGGTGCGGATCTCGTGGCTCATGTTGGCGAGGAACTCGCTCTTGGCCACGTTCGCGGCGTCGGCGGCCACGCGCGCGCGGCGCGCCTCCTCGACGGCCGACCGCAGGCGCGTGGCGCGGCCGGTGACGGTGAGCAGCAGCATCGCCAGCAGCGCGATCGCGAGCAGCCCGGCGAGCG
>Ga0209023_10003375_pt1 | contig 19118 bp, 18 predicted proteins | sample LakOneMetagenome_FD_187468 | JGI IMG/M metagenome (GOLD analysis project Ga0209023, IMG submission 187468) | Freshwater and sediment microbial communities from Lake Erie, Canada (SPAdes) (version 2) | ecosystem: Environmental > Aquatic > Freshwater > Lentic | place: Lake Erie, Canada...
CCGCAATGATCCCGAGCGACTGGCGCTCATGCTGCCCGGCGCCGATGCACCGGTTGCCCCCACCCATTGGAGCTTTGGCCAACTCGCGAGCCAGGTCGGTGCGCCTGCAGCCTACCTGCGCCAGCTTCCCGCACCGCTTGCCGCCATCAATCTGCAGTACGGCCTGACCTCGAACCGGGCCGAGCAGATCAAGACGCTGGAAACCGACAACGGTCGGCTGGAACTGCGCGCGGTGACCGGCCCCGACTATGGCCGGATCTACGACCACGAACTGGTCGAAGCCGTACAGAAGATCGCGGGCAATGGCACCGGTGACACGCGCTGGAAGGTGCCCGGCGTGCTTGACTGGTCAACGGGCGTTTACAACCCGATGGTCGACATCTCGAAGGACACGACCACGCTCTATGCCTCCGACCGCGACGTGTTCCTGTTCCTGGTCGATGATCTCAACCCGATCGAGGCAGGGCGCCTGCCCGACGGATCGCCCGACCTCTACTTCCGAGGATTCTACTGCTGGAACTCCGAGGTCGGCGCGAAGACGCTCGGCATGGCGAGCTTCTACCTGCGCGCGGTCTGCCAGAACCGGAATCTGTGGGGCGTCGAAGATTTCGAGGAAATCTCGATCCGCCACAGCAAGTACGCCGCAAACCGCTTCGCCCATGAGGCGGCCCCGGCCTTGCTGAACTTCGCCAACTCGTCGCCGCAGCCCTTCATCAATGGCATCAAGACGGCGCGCGAGCGGATCGTTGCCCGCACCGACGAGGAACGCGGCGACTTTCTGCGTCATCGCGGCTTCTCGAAAGCTGAGACCGGCAAGATCATCGAGACCGTACTCGCTGAGGAAGGCCGTCCGCCGGAATCGATCTTTGATTTCGTGCAGGGGATCACCGCGCTCGCTCGCGGCAAGGCGCACCAGGATGCTCGGCTCGACATGGAGGGCAAAGCGAAGAAGCTGCTCGATCGGGTTCATTGAGCCTGGCCAGTCCAGTCTGTTGTCTACGCGTGGCGCTGCCTTCTCCAGAGTGAGAGGGCGGCGCTTCGCTTCGTGACGGGTCAGGCCTGAGAGAGAGTCTTTCAGGCGGCCCGTCATGGAGAACCACCATGACCAAGCAATTGCCCAAGCTCGTGCTCAGTTCCTCGCGCGACATCCCCTTCAGCCAGTTGGTGCTGAGCCAGAAAAACGTCCGGCGTCTCAAGGCCGGTCTCTCGATCGAGGACCTCGCCGACGACATCTACCGCCGCACCCTGCTTCAGAGCCTCAATGTCCGGCCCGTCGTCGGTGAGGATGGCCAGGAAACCGGCATGTTCGAGGTGCCTGCCGGCGGCCGCCGCTTCCGCGCGCTCGAACTGCTGGTGAAGTCGAAGCGGATGTGCGTTGCTGATCCCTACATCGACACGCGTGATCCAGAACCCAAACCCGAATGGCTCAACTTGCCGGCGGGCAAAGACGTCGCGAGCTATCCTCATGAGGAGTGGTTATCGGGAGTGGGGCACGCACTGCCGAATCTGCGAACAACTCCTGATGGGGCCGTTGTGTTGGCTGAACTCACGACGATCATGAGCATGGAGGGCCGAAGAGCGGAGGAGGCCAGACTATCGGTCGTGACCCACCCTCATCTGATCATGAAGCGTGAAATGCCGAGCTTCTACCGCCTCGGAAAGGAGCGCGACTACATCGGCCGGGAGTACCCGCATATTTTTGGGCGCGAGCCGAAACCGTGTGCCGTGATTTCTGGCGGCCCGGTGTTTTGTGAGGCCGACTTTCTGGCGCTAAACCCGCTGCTGGCGGCACACTTGGGATGGCGTTATTCTTCAGAGGGCCTGTTTCGTTGGGAGGACGAAACGGGCCAACTCATGGCTGAAAGCCGCTGGTGGCAACAGGGAAACCTTTCGCTAAATGAGCGTTCAGGCATGGATGAAATCGCATCTTCAGGCTGGCTCGTATTGGCCTCTCCGGAAGGCTGGAGAAGGATGCGAATGCAACTCGACGGGTTCGTCATTCAACGCTTGGCCGGACGGTGCCTGGGCGAAAGCGACCGCGAACAATCACCTTCGGTGGAATTTGACACTTTGCCACTACCAGGGTGAATGGTACGGCCCTGACCGCTCAAACGATCAAATTGCGCAACCTGCTCTGTAGTAAGCCCGGGCAATTGACCAGATTTCGCGCAAAGCAATATTCCCTTGCTTCATCTGCTACAGCTAAGTTGATGCGTGCGACCTCAGATCTCTGTGCAATCTGATTTGGAGCACCACGCACGAGCGAAACATTGGGAGAAATTGGTATGACAGTCTTCATCGGCTTGTCGGGCACGCAGAACTCCCCTTCTTCGGCTTGGATAATTCCCCAAGGTTCCCTTCCGAGAAGTTCATTGTAGTCGTCGATCGCGAGCTGGATCACTGACCCCATGAAGTCTCGCATCGCAAACGAGCCATCCGGAGCAACCCCGATTATGTTGTGCTTTTCGAGCCGTTCGAGATCATCTTGACTGTATTGGACGCGGGTCCCCAACGTACCAGTGGCGCCTATGCGTTGTGTGGGCAGATAGCGGCGTTCTGCTCGAGAACGCCAGAGACCATAAAAGTCATTAATCACAGCGATCTGTTCGGCTGACAGTAGAAGCTCTGGCGATGCAATGACCGAGGATGCCAATGCCTGGAAAGCGTCTTCGATCTCTTTCATGAACCCAGTTTCGGCGCCGTGATTCCAAACTCGGTCTGCGCAAAAGGCGGGGTCGGTCGGGCGAGCACTGCGGCGCTTTTCTCGGACGACATCGATTAGGTCGACGCGCCCGTTGTCACAGAACCGTTCGATGCTCCGCCTTGGGAAGACATGTTGACGCTTGCTCAGTTCATGCGGATTTCCAGGTTGAGTCTTCTCGGCTCGGCTTCGTCGCATGGTCCAAATCTCTGCAAGGTCACGTCGTTCTGGACGATGCGCTGAGGTTAGAAGGCCTAGCCGATCACATGCGTCTGGAACTTTACGCCGAGGTGTTTACTGACCGCACTGATTATTGCGGCAAGGTTGTCCATGCTGGGATTGCCCTTTTCCGACAGCATCCGGTGCAGGCTCTTGCTTGGGCGCTTGGTCTCGGCGGCAAGGTCTTCGAAGCCAACCGAGGCGTTGACCAGATCGCGCAGAATCAGGCGGGAGACTTCGGGCTCCCCATTGAGAAAGGCGGTTGCCGCTTCGTCGAGCATGGCCTTGGCGAAGGCTGGGTCGCGCGCCGCGCGCTCCTTCACCGTTTCCTTGAAATCGCGTGTCAGCGCCACTTTGCCTAATCCCTTGCCTTCTTCGCTTGGGCTTTCCGGCCCTTGTACTCATCAAGCAACGCACTTGCCTGCCTGATATCGGACTGTTGCCGCTTCTTGGTCCCACCGACAAACAGGATGACAAGTTGATCGCCGTCCTGGGTCAGATAGAGCCGGTAGCCCGGTCCCCAATCGATCCGGTATTCACCCAGCCCGCCGCCGATCCATTTGACGTTCGACAGGTTGCCAAGTTCCATCCGGACGATGGCGGTCGCCACCTTGGCTGCAGCCTGGACATCGAGATCATCGAACCATCCCCGAAACGGGCAGGTGCCATCCTCGCGGACATACTCCTCAACTAGCACATTGCACCGCCATTGGTAACATAATCGTTACCATCCGTCTAGGCCGCATTGGTTGTGTCCTGTGGAGGGCTGAGTTGCTCGACGAGGGCGATGACGGCTTCGCGGAGCTTTCGGCCGCTGGTGTCGTCTTTGCCGAACCGAGTCTTCAGTGCCTGAAGCAGCTTTTGGTCTTCCAGCGTCAACGGCCCGGTTTGCGGGGCACTGGGCAGCAAGGCTGCCGCGATCTTCTTGCTGACGCGATTGGCAGCCTTGCGTGACGGCTCGTGCTGGATGTGGGCGTAGATCGCGGTCGAGCGGGGATTGGAGTGACCGAGGATCGCCCCGGTGAGTGCCATCGCTTCCCCGGTAGAAATCGCGGTCGATCCGATCGTGTGGCGCAAGGTGTGCGGCGTCACGCCGGGCAACTGGGCTATTCTGATGGCTCGCGCCCAAGGGGTCTTCGTTCCCTGGAAGTGACCTTCTCCGGTATCGGCGGGGAAGACGTAGTCGCAGTCATCATCACGATCGATCTGTTGGAGCAGGGTCAAAGCCGCTGTCCCAAGCGGACGCATCGACTGGCCCGTCTTGCTGTCCTCCAGCACAAGCAGGCCGTTGTCGAAGTCGACTTCGTCCCATTTGAGCCCGGCGATCTCGTTGCGCCGGCAGCCCGTCAGCGCCCAAAGCCTGGCGATATTGATCGCCTTGATGTTCGTGCCTTCGCTTTCGAGCTGGTCGAGTGCGTCGCCCAGGCGTCCCACCTCTTCGAGCGTCAGGAAGCGGGTCTTCTGGCCATCGGTTTTGCGCACGGCGGCGTTCTCGACCGGATTACGTTCGACGATCTCGCTGCGCTTGGCGAAGCTGAACACTGCCGATAGGTCGCGCACGACCTTGCGGGAAGCGCCCGGGCCACCTTTGACGATGATGCGCTTGCGCGGGCCGATCTTCTCATTCTTCGCGGTCTTGCCCGCCAACACTTCGGCAGCGAACCGTTCGATGTCACCACTGGTCACATCCTTCGCGCGGCGATTGCCGAGAAGGGGGACAACGTGATGGCGAAGCCGGGCCAGGGTATAAGCCTTGGTCAGCGGCTTCATCGGCTCACCGATCCGCTTGCCGCGCTGAACCACGCAGCCATGAGTCTCATAAAAGTCGATCAGTGCGGCCATGGTCATTTCGCGGCGGCGAGCGGCCAGGTCGCCAGCAGGATCAGCACCGGCGGCCACGCTGCCCAAAATGGCCTTTGCCTTCTTACGGGCCTCATCGGGAGTCAGGGTGCCATACCGCCCGACCGTCTGAATCCGCTGGGGTGCGTTTCGTCCGCCGCCGTTCACACGGTACTTGGTGACGAAGGTCTTGATCCCGGAAGGCTCTATCCTGAGACCGAACCCTCGAAGATCGCTATCCCAGATGTAATACCGCTTGTCGGCCGGATGCGCTGCGTCCACCGTTCGCTTGGTCAGGGAAAGTTGGCTTCGGACACCCATGGCAATGCTCGCTCTTCGTATACCACCAGTATCCCACCGTGAGGGCGGTTCGTGGCGTAGACAAACTTGCTCGCGGACCTAGAAAGTGTCAATAAACCAAGGGCTTTGTAGGGCTCTGGCGTAGGATCAGAAAGTCGCTTCAGGGTAATTTGAAATCTTGCCAAGGTTGGGGTCGAGGGTTCGAATCCCTTCGCCCGCTCCAGTTTTTCAAACATAGCACAGGATCGCCGGTTACGCTGCCGCTGTGCTGTGTACTGTCTCACGGTGTCATATTTGCTTCCCTTCGCGCCGCGACGCGCTAGGCTGGGCGCCAATCGGCGCGATCAAGCCGTTATCGGGAGAAGGCAATGAAAGGCCAGACGCAAGCGGCAGGGGCGACAATGGGCCGTGCGGCGGTCTATGGACTGGTGACGCTGCTGTTCCTGGGCAATGCGCTCAACTATGTTGATCGCCAGGTTCTCGCGCTGCTCAAGCCGACACTGCAGGCGGAATTCGGCTGGGGCGACCGTGAGTTTGCGCATCTGGGCTCTTCGTTCCAGTTCGCTGCAGCCGGGGCTTACCTTGCGGTCGGCTGGTTCATCGACCGGGTCGGGGTGCGGCTGGCCTATGGGCTGGGGATCGCACTGTGGAGCGCGGCGGGCATGGCCCATGCGCTGGCCAGCACGGTACAGCAATTCGTCACCGCGCGGATCGTGCTCGCGGCCGGCGAATCGGTCAGCACGCCGGCGGGGCTGAAATCGGCGGCGCTGTACTTGCCTCCGGCGCAGCGCAGCGTGGCGATCGGGGTGCTCAACACCTCGTCGAACATCGGCGCGATCGTCACGCCCTTGCTGATCCCGCCGTTCGCGGTGGCCTTCGGCTGGCAGGCGGCATTCGCGGTAACTGGCGGGTTGGGCTTCGTCTGGCTGCTGTTCTGGGCGATCGGCACCCGCAACCTGCGTCCGGTGGGCAAGGCAGACGCGGTCGCAGCGTCAGTAAACTGGGGTGAGCTTTTCCGTGATCCGCGCAGCTGGGCGGTGATCGGCGCCAAATTCCTGACCGATTGCGTCTGGTGGTTCGTGTTGTTCTGGATGCCGGACTTCTTCAACCGCCAGTTCGGCCTGACCCAGGGGCAACTCGGCTGGCCGATTGCAGTCATCTTTTCGCTGGCCGCGCTGGGGGCGATAAGCTCGGGCGGGCTGTTCCCGATCCTGCGCGCGCGCGGGCTGAGCAACAATGGCGCGCGCAAGGGATCGATGCTGTTCTATGCACTGGTCGTGCTGGTCATGCCGCTGGCGATGTTCACCCACAACCCCTGGATGGCAGCGGTGCTGATCGGTCTGGGGTTGTTCGCGCACCAGGGCTTTTCGACCAATATCTTCGGGATGACCGCCGATGTAGTGCCGACCCGGCGGGTGGCCAGCGTGATCTCGATGGGCGCGGTGGCCGGTAACCTGGCCGGGATGGGGATCATCGAGCTGGCCGGCTGGTCGCTGGCGGGCGGACACGGCTATGCGCCGATGTTCGCGATCTGCGGTAGCGCCTATCTGCTGGCGCTGGGCTGGATCCACCTGATCGTGCCCCGCCTGGAAGAACACGAAGACGCTTGATCGACAAAGGAAGGGCCCCGCCTCCGGATCGGAAGCGGGGCCCCATAGCTACGCTTGGTGGAGCGTTAACCTAGAAATTGATCTTCGCCGTCACCCCCCAATAACGCTTGGCGTCGCGCGGGATCTGATAGAGGATCGAGCTGCCCGGGCCGCCAGTGCCGATGGTCGAGGGGAAAGCGCTGTCGAACAGGTTCTTGACGATGAAGGCCACCCGGTAACGGTTGTCTTCACCGACCAGAGCGACGCTGAGATCGACCTGTTCGTACGAGGGGATCGTCACCGCATTGCGGGTCAGGATCTGGTTGGTGTTGTTGGTCGCCTGTAGCAGCGACAGCTGCTTGTCAGTGAACGAGGCTTGCCCTGAGAATTCGATCCCGAACGGCAGGCTGGACGGCTGGACCGTGTAGGCCACGCCCAGTGTGCCCTTGAATTTGGGGGCAAAGGCCAGCGGAGTGCCCGGGGCAACCGCGTTGCCGATTTGTGCGGCCGGCGGATCACGGAACTTGTCAACACGAGCGTCGGAATAGCTGACCCCGCCGCTGATGGTGAAGCGCCGGGTCGGGCGGATCAGCCAGTCGACTTCGAAGCCACGGCTCGAAACGTCGCCGGCGTTGATGATTGTGGTGGTGACGACATTGTTGATCGTGGTCGGGAAGTTCGACTGGTAGTTGCGGACCTTGACGTAATAGGCCGCCAGATTGACGATCGCCTTGCCATTCCAGAACGAGTTCTTCAGCCCCACCTCATAGGAATCCGAAAGCTCGGGAGCGATCGGCGCGGTGTTGAAGTGCTGCATGTTGAAGAAGGTGTTGAAGGCCGGACCCTTGTAGCCGCGCGAGTAGCTGGCGTAGAGCATGTTGTCCTTGGTGATGTCGTATTCCAGCGCGGTCTTGCCCGAAAGGTTGTCCGCCGAAGTGCCGCCCGTCCACGGCTGGCCGTTTGAACCGCCAAAGGCGCCGCCGTTGGCCAGCGCGAAATTGTAGACACCAAGATCGAACGCAGGGCTGATCCCGGCCGGACCGGCAGCACTGCCGCCCGGCCCGATACCCGGGAAGGTCGTTCCGGCAAAGTTGACCGTCCGCTTGTGGTCGGTACTGACCTTGTCGTGCGTATAGCGCAGCCCGGTTATCAGCCGCAGCGAATCCGCAATGTGCCAGGTCGCCTGGCCGAACACGGCGAAATTCTCAAACACCGACCCGAAATCCGCCGAACCGACAGGGGTCAGGATCGTTGATCCCGATGGGCAGGGAACAAGGCCGCTGGGCAGGGCCGCCGCCGGTGAGACGGTGCAATAGGTATCCGTACGGGTGAAGACGCGGCGTGCCTTGGCCTTGTAGTAAAACGCGCCCAGCACGTAATCGACAAAACCGCCGGTCGGTGAGGTCAGGCGCAGTTCTTGCGTGAACGTGTTCGAACGCTGCGGGCCATCATCGCGGATCAGCGGGAAGCCGACATAGACCTGATCGATCCACGATCCGTCACGGATTTCGCGGTTGTTCCACTTGCGGTACGAGGTGATTGAGGTGAGCGTATGTTCACCCAGGTTCAGGTCGGCCTGCAGCGAGGTGCCCCAGGTATCCTCGATCGTGCGATTGTTGGCCGCAGCGGTATTGACGAGGGTCTTTGCACCCTGGAACGGCGCGAGAACCGAATAAATCGGCACGATCGCCGGGTTGGTCGGGTTGATCGCGGCCGGGATGAACGAGCAGCAATCGTCGTTCGATTTGCGGTAATCGCCGATCAGCTTGATCCGGAAATCCGGGGTGATCTGGCCGATCAGCTGGCCGCGCACACCATAGTGCTCGTAGCCGTTGATCCATTCGCTGCGCGTCCGGTTGTAGATGTTGCCATCGTAGTTGCTGTAGAAAGCGGTGACTCCGGCCTTCCAGCCTTCACCGATCGGGCCACCGACGCTGCCCTTGATCTTGTATTCCTTGCGATCGAAATATCCCGCTTCGACGTAGCCGCCGAGTTCATCGCCCGGCTCCTTGGTGATCACGCTGACCACGCCGGCCGACGAGTTCTTGCCGAACAGCGTGCCCTGGGGGCCGCGCAGAACTTCGATCCGCTCAAGGTCGTAAAGGTCGCCAAAGGCTTCGCCGGCGCGGGCCAGGACCACGCCGTCAAGCACGGTGCTGACGCTCGGTTCGGCGGCGATCGAGAAGTTTACCGTGCCGATCCCGCGCAGGAACAGGCCCGAGTTGAGGTTGGTGGTGCCCTTGACGAAAGTCAGGGTCGGGACCAGCCGCTGGGTATCTTCGACGTTGTTGGTCGACAGGCGTTCCAACGATTCCGCGCTGACCACCGAGACTGCGGCCGGGACCGACTGCAGCTTTTCCTTACGTTTCTGCGCGGTGACCACAATATCGACCGGGCTCGAATCGGCATCGGCCGTGCCATCGGCAGGCGCGCTTTGGGCCACCGCCGGAACGGCGCCAAGGACCAGTGAGAGCCCGGCCAAAGTAAGCGCGGAACTGGCACGAAGCATGGATTTCATCGGACTTCCTCCCGTTTTCCGGCGCGATTCTAATGGCGCCAGATGATTCAACCTGTGCGGACTCACCGGCGCAAAGACCGCTCCGCTTGCCCCTTGAAATGCTTCGATCTGCTCGATATGTCAAGCGGTGTCATATCGAGGGACAGTGCGAACTGTGGCATGTTTGCACCAGAAGCCATCAGAGGGGTGTTTGAAGCCGTGAACGACGGATTTTCGGAGCGCGGGAATGGCTTCGACCTGCATTTTGCAGGGCGCCTGGTGCTGTCTCATGGTCCGGACAGTCCAACGCTGGCCATGTCTTGCGGCGCGCCCGAAGTCACGATGTATCGCGGCAACTTCCGGATCGAGGACGCGCCGACCGGACTGCTTGAGCCAGACGGGTTCGAGCTTTCCGGGGATAGTGTAACCCTGCTCGATCAGGGTAAGCCGGCAGCGCGCCTGACGCTGGCGGGCAACCGGCTTGATGTCGAGTTGCTGCGCCCCGGTTACGACCGGATCGCGCTGGCGTTCCATGCCGAACCGGGCGAGGCGGTGTGGGGCGGCGGGGAGCAGATGAGCTACCTTGCGCTGCAGGGTCGGCAGTTCTCGATGTGGACCAGCGAACCCGGCGTGGGCCGCGACAAGTCGACCGAGCTGACCCGGATGATGGACCAGGCCGGCATGGCCGGGGGCGATTACTGGAACACCAATTACCCGCAGCCGACCTTCCTGACCTCGCGCTGGATGGCGGTGCATTGCCGGGCCGAGGCCTATTCGGTGCTCGATTTCACCGCGCCCGAGCGGCACCGGGTTGAAGTCTGGGCCTCGCATACCGCGTTCGAATTGTTCGCCGCCGATGGCCCGGTGGAACTGGTCGGCCAGCTCTCCACGCGGTTCGGCCGCCAGCCCCAGCTACCCGACTGGGCGATCGGCGGCACCATCGTCGGCCTCAAGGATGGCGCGCGCAGCTTTGAGCGGCTCGAGCGGTTCATCGCGGCGGGAACCCCGGTATCGGGTATCTGGTGCGAAGACTGGGCCGGGATCCGCGAAACCAGCTTTGGCCGCCGCCTGTTCTGGGACTGGCGGCGTTCGAACCAGCGGTACCCTGACTTGCCGGGCCGGATCGCGGCACTGGCAAAGCGCGGAATCCGCTTCCTCGGCTATGCCAACCCCTACCTCGCCAACGACGGTATCCTCTATGAGGAAGCTGCCGAGCAGGGCCATTTCTGCCTGCGCCCCGACAGTGGCGAGGTGTACTTGGTCGACTTCGGCGAGTTCGATTGCGGCGTGCTCGATTTCACCCGCGAGGAAACCTGCGCATGGTTTGCCGAAAAGGTGCTGGGCCAGGAAATGCTCGACATCGGCATGGCCGGGTGGATGGCCGATTTCGGCGAGTACCTGCCCACCGACGTGCGGCTGGCCGATGGCTCCGATCCGATGGAAGCGCACAACCGCTGGCCGGTGCTGTGGGCCGAAGTCAACGCTCGCGCGGTCGAAAGCCGCGGCAAGACTGGTGAAGCGGTGTTCTTCATGCGCGCCGGCTTCTCTGGCGTGCAGGCGCATTGCCCCTTGCTCTGGGCGGGTGACCAGTCGGTCGATTTCACCCGGCATGACGGGATCGGCACCGTGATCACCGCCGCACTCTCGGCGGGCCTGGTGGGCAATGCCTACAGCCACTCGGATTGCGGCGGCTACACCTCGCTACTCGGCAATGTCCGCAGCGAAGAACTGCTGCTGCGCTGGTGCGAACTCGCCGCTTTCGCGCCGGTGATGCGCAGCCACGAAGGCAACCGGCCCGACGACAACCTGCAATACGACAGCACGGAGGAACTGCTCGCCTGTTTTGCCCGGTGGAGCAGGGTCCACGCGCATCTCGCGCCCTATGTCCGCCACCTCTGCGGCGAAGCGAGCGCGCAGGGCCTGCCCGCCCAGCGCCCGCTGTTCCTCCACTATCCCGATGATCCCGCGCTCTGGACCTGTCAGGACCAATACCTCTACGGTGCCGACCTGCTGGTGGCACCGGTCATCGAAGCGGGGGCTGTGGAGCGTCAGGTGGTCCTTCCGGGTGACGGGCCCTGGCAGCATTGCTGGAGCGGCGAACTTTTCGCCGCCGGCACGCACATCATTTCCGCCCCGATCGGCCAGCCGCCGGTGTTCTATCGCCCGGACAGCGTTTTTGCATCGCTGTTCGCCGGGCTGGCAGGGGTGCTGGGGCAATGAGCGAACGTTCGAACATCCGCGATGTCGCGGCCAAGGCTGGGGTGGCGGTCAAGACCGTCAGCCGGGTGCTCAACGGCCATCCTTATGTCAGCGCCGATACCAAGGCGCGGGTCGAGCAGGCGATGCAGGAACTGGACTTTCGCCCCAGCATTGCGGCGCGGATCCTCTCCGGCGCGAAATCGGGCCAGATCGCGCTGATCTATGACAACCACAGCCCCTACTACATGTTCCAGATCCAGACGGGGTGCTGGGAAACCTGCAAGGCGCATGGGATCCGGCTGCTGGCTCAGCCGGTCGATGTCGCAGATCCGGCGGTGGGTGAGCAGGTTCGCGGGCTTGTGACCGAAACCCATGTCGACGGGATCATCCTGTCCAGCCCGGTGACCGATTGCGAACCCGTGCTGAAGGCGCTCGATGCAATGGACATTCCCTTCGTGCGGATTTCCCCGGGCACCAACCATGCGCTGACCAGCTCGGTCTTCATGGACGATGCCCAGGCCGCCGATGACATGACCACCCATCTGATCAACATGGGCCACCGGCGGATCGGCTTCATCAAGGGCCACCCCAACCATGCCGGCTCGAACGATCGCCTGTTCGGTTACCGCCGCGCGCTCGACCGCGCCGGTATCGCCTTCGAACCGGCGCTGGTCTGCGATGGCGAGTTCGATTTCGAAAGCGGGGTGCGTGGGGCCAATACACTGCTCGACCTGGCCCAGCGCCCGACTGCGATCTTTGCTTCGAACGATGACATGGCGGCGGGAGTGCTGGCCGTGGCGCACGATCGCGGGATCGACCTGCCGGGCGAGCTTTCGGTTGCCGGGTTCGACGATACCACGCTGGCGCGCACGGTCTGGCCGCCGCTGACCACGATCCACCAGCCGATGGCGGACCTCGCCCGTTCGGCCACCGGAATCCTGATCGCCGGGGGCGACATCACCCATCGCCGCTTGCCCCACACACTCATCGAGCGCGCCTCGGTCGCGCCGCCAACCAGGAAGACCACATGAGCCAATTGCCCTTGCCCTCCGCTGCCCGCACTCTCGGTTCCAGCGGGATCGCGATTTCGCCGATTGCCTGGGGCATGTGGCGGCTGGCCGAAGGCGGGCGCTCTGCCGCCGAAGCTTCGCGGCTGGTCCATGCCGCGCTCGATGCCGGGATCACCTTGCTCGACACCGCCGATATCTATGGCTTCAACGGCAGCGACGGGTTCGGCGATGCCGAGGCTCTGCTGGGCGAAGTGCTGGCGGCCGAGCCGGGCCTGCGGGGCAAGATGGTGCTCGCCAGCAAGGGCGGGATCATGCCGCCGCTGCCCTATGACCAGAGCGCGGACTACCTGAATTCGGCGCTCGATGCCTCGCTGCGGCGACTGAAGACCGATTGCATCGATCTCTACCAGATCCACCGCCCCGATATCCTCGCGCACCCGCAGGAAGTGGCCCGCGTGCTCGATGACGCGGTCGCAGCGGGCAAGATCCGCACGATCGGCGTTTCCAACTTCACCGTTCACCAGATCGCCGCGCTCAATCAGTTTCTGGGCAACAAGCTGGTCGCCACCCAGCCCGAGATCAGCCCCTTGCGGATTGACTGCTTTGAAAACGGCGAGCTGGACCAGGCGATCTCGCTGGGGCTGACCCCGCTGGCCTGGTCGCCGCTCGGCGGTGGGCGGTTGGCCAGCGAGTCGAATGACCGCGAACGCGCGGTGATTGCCGAGCTCGACCGGGTCGCCGGTGAGCAAGGCGTCTCGCGCTCGGTCGCGGCCTATTCGTGGCTGATGGCGCATCCCGCGGGGATCGTCCCGATCATCGGCTCGCAGCAGGCCGAACGGATCGCCGAAGGGGCGCAAGCAACAAAGGTTCGCTGGACCCGGACCGATTGGTACGCGGTGCTGGTCGCCGCACGAGGAGTGCCCCTGCCATGACCCAGCCCCAATGCGAAATCTCCTGGTTCTCTGCCCTGTGCGACGACGATTATGAATTCCTCGGCGTGCCCGATCCCGCGCTCAAATCGAGTTGGGAGCACTGCCGCAATATCGTGTTGCGCGCCGAAGAGGGCGGGTTTGACAACATCCTGCTGCCTTCAGGTTATGAGCTGGGCGTCGATACGACGATTTTTGCCGCCGCCGTGGCAACGCAGGTCAAGCGGATCAAGCTGCTCTGGGCAACCCGCATGGGCGAAGATTGGCCGCCGCAACTGGCGCGCCGGATCGCCACGCTTGACCGGATCCTTGGGCCGGACGCGTCGGGAACCGGTGGGCGGCTCAACGTCAACATCATCTCCTCGCCGATGCCGGGCGAAACGATGGACAGCGCCCCGCGCTACCGCCGCGGGACCGAGATCATGAAGATCGTCCGCACGCTGCTCGACGGTGAACACCTCGACTTCCAGGGTGAGTTCTTCAATCTCAAGCTCGATCCGGCGCGGATCTCGACGATCTCGGGCAAGTGCCCGGCCTTTTACTTCGGCGGGCTCAGCCACGAAGCGCGCGAATGCGCCGCCGAAGCAGCCGACGTCTACCTGATGTGGCCCGACACGATGGACAATGTCCGCGAAGTGGTGACCGACATGAAGGCCCGTGCTGCCGCCAAGGGCCGGACCCTCAAGTTCGGCTACCGCGCCCACGTGATCGTGCGTGAGACCGAGGACGAGGCCCGCGCCTATGCCGACCGCTTGCTGTCCAAGCTGGATGATGCGGCTGGCCAGGCGATCCGCGAAAAGTCGCTCGATGCCAAGAATTACGGCGTGCAGCGCCAGCAGGAACTGCGCAGCGCGGCCGATGGCGACGGGTTCGTCGAAGAGAACCTGTGGACCGGGATCGGCCGCGCCCGCTCGGGCTGCGGTGCGGCGATTGTCGGCACGCCGAACCAGGTGATCGCCAAGCTCAAGGCCTATCAGGATGTCGGCATGGAGGCCTTCATCCTCTCCGGCTATCCGCACGTCAACGAGTGCGACATGTTCGCGCGCTATGTCCTGCCGCAGCTGCAGCACGGGCCGCTGACCCTGTGACCATCCGGATCGTAGCCATTGGCGGGACGGTCAATCCCGACTCCACCACCGAACAGGCGCTGCGGCTGTCCGCCGCGAGCGCTGCTGCCGGAGGCGCCGAGATTTCCGTGTTCGGCGGGGAATACCTCGGGCGGCTGCCGCACTATCGCGGCGCTGCCCATGCCGAAGGCGACGGTGCCGAGCTGGTCGAAGCGGTGCGGCAGGCCGATGGCCTGCTGATCGCCGCGCCGGGCTATCACGGGACGATCTCGGGACTGGTCAAGAACGCGCTCGATTTCCTTGAGGACCTGTCGAGGGACGAGCGGCCCTATCTCGATGGCCGCGCGGTGGGCCTGATCGCCACTGCCTATGGCGACCAGGCGACGATGAGCACGCTGATCACGATGCGCGCGATCGTCCATGCGCTGCGCGGCTGGCCGACCCCGATGGGGGCGACGATCCGGACCTACCAGGGGCTGTTCTCGCCCGATGGCGAATGCCTTGAAGACCGCGCGCGGATGCAGCTTGAGCTGGTCGGGCAGCAGGTGCTGCGCGGCGCGCGGGCCTTTGCCGGAGGCGGGGCATGAGCCTCGACAGCGCAGTCGCCGCGCTGGCGGCGGGCAAGATCATTGTCATTACCGGCGACAAGCTGCGCGGCGGCGATATCGATTTCTGCGTCGCTGCGCGCCATGCCGATGCCGATGCGATCAACTTCATGGCCACGCATGGGCGCGGGCTGATCTGTCTTGCCCTGACCCAGCAACAGGCGATGCGGCTGGGGATCAGCCTGATCAATGCTGGGGCCGAACGCCAGTCGGGCCGCCCGCACGGCCGCTCGATCGAGGCACGCGAAGGGGTTTCGACCGGGATCTCGGCGGCCGACCGGGCGCGGACCGTGGCCGTGGCGATCGATCCCGTCTCCACCGGTGACGACCTGGTCTCGCCCGGTCATGTTTTCCCGTTGATTGCCGCACCGGGCGGTTTGACAGAACGGCCGGCTGCGCTCGAAGCTGCAATCGAACTCACCCGCCGTGCCGGCGCGGGCGAAGCAGCGGTAATCTGTTCGATCATGCGCGACGATGGCGAAATGGCGCGGATCGACGACATTACCGATCTGCTCGAACGCTTCGGCCTCGTCGCGGTGGACCTCGCCGAATTGCTCTCAGCTTGACCTGACCGCCGGATCGGGTCAGCACCGCGGCCATGTCCGGTTTCCTTTTTGCACTCTTCGCCAGCGTGATTGTCGGGATCGGCGCGCGCGATCAGGCGTTGATCGCGGCGCTGGGCGAACGGCAGGGCGCGCGCCCTGCGGTGCTGGTGTTGGCGGTGCTTTCGGCCTGCGCCAGCGCGGTTACGGCAAGCTGGGCCGGGGTGCAGGTCGCCCCGATGCTGGTGCCGGCCGCGCGGACCATGCTGGTGGCGATGGTACTGGCGCTGGCCGCGCTCGAACTGCTATTCATTCGCCCGCTGAAGGCACCCGCCGAGCCAACCGAATCGCTGTTCGCCTTTGGTGCGGTGCTGCTCGCCCAGCAGCTGACCGATGCCGCCCGGTTCGTGATCTTTGCCTTGGCCGCCACTTCGCAGCTTCCGGCGGCAATTGCGCTGGGCGGGGCGATCGGGGGTTCGGTCACGGTTTTGGCCGGCTGGCTGCTCGCCGGGGAGCTGCGCCGCTGGCCGCTTTCCATGATCCGCCGCACCATGGGCGCGGCCCTGCTCGCGCTTTCAGCCTGGCTGGCCCTTGGCTGAGCGCATAGCATTGCAGCTCCGTTCCCGCAGCGCGCGCAGGATGCTATCGCCGGACCTATGAGCAAGGTCACGATCCACCCCGATGCCAGCAACGCCGATATTGCCCGTTGGTTGGAACACGTTTTGACACAGGCGCTGGCCAAAGCGCCCGGCGGAATCGCGATCACCATTCCGGGCGGATCGACCCCGTTTCCGATCCTCGCGCTGCTGGACCGCCAGCTTGACTGGTCGCGAATTGTCGTCTGGCCCGGTGATGACCGGATCGTGCCCGAGGATCATCCCGCCAGCAATGTCGGACGAATTCGCGCGGCGTTGCAGCCGCTGGGCGCCACGGTTGTTGCCCTTGCCGAAGGCGCCCGGCCGCCGCATTTCGCACTGGCTTGGCTGGGAATGGGCGAGGACGGCCACATTGCCTCGTTGTTCCCCAACACCGATCCGCAAGCTGACGATCCCGCGTCGGTGCGCAGCCTGACCCCCGATCCGCTTCCCCCCGAAGCGCCATTCGATCGGCTCAGCCTGACGATCCCGGCGCTGCTGAACAGCGATGCAGTGGTCTTTGTGATCCGCGGTGCTGCCAAGCGTGCTTTGTTCAATGCGGCGCGGCGCGGAGAAAACGACCTCCCAGTTGCGCGGCTGCTTCATGCGGCGCATCAACCGGTGACATGTTTCAGCTGATTCCCGCGCCACTCCATCGCGTGGTCTTGCGCCTTGCGCATGCCGTGCGGCGGCGCTGGTGGCGGATCGCGCAGGTCCGCCTGCGGGGCTGCCGGATCTTTGCGTTCGACGCAGCGGGACAGGTCCTGCTGATCCGTCATTCCTATGGTAGTGGCAACTGGATGCTGCCGGGCGGCGGGCTGGGCCGGGGCGAAGACCCGCTGGCCGCTGCCTTGCGCGAACTGCGCGAAGAGACCGGTCTGGGGCTGACCATGCCGCGCCAGTTCGCCGCAGTCGAGGAACCGCTCTACGGCACGATCAACGCCGTGCACCTGATCGCAGGGGAGGCCGAAGGCGAGCTCAGGATTGACGGGCGCGAGGTGATCGAGGCCCGATACTTTTCCGCCAATGCCCTGCCGCCGGAACTTTCACCGATGCTGGCCGCGCGCTTCGCCGACTGGCTGGTGGCCGCGCAGCAGCAGGACTGAACGAAGGGCCCGGAAGCGCGATCACTGCCGGGCCCTCCAATTCCTATTGCCCGCCGGGGTTACTTGGTGTTCTTGGCCAGCGCTTCGGCTGCGGCCTCGCCCAGCATGTTGCAGTTCTTGGTATTGTCCTCGATCAGCTTGTTGACCTTGGTCGAATCGCTGATCATGTCCATCATCGCCTGCTTGCGGCCCTTGACGTCATTGACAACTGCGTCGGTTTCTTTCTTGCTCAGCGCCACACCCGCGACCATCAAGGCTACGGCTTGGTTCTTGAACTTTTCGGACTTGTCCTTGGTCTTTTCCGGCTCGCTCCCGCCAGCATAGATGTCCGAGGCGAACAGGTTGAACGCGGCGCAGTGTGCCAGTTCCTCATAGGTCAGCGTATCGCTGGCGGTTGCCACCGTTGGCGCAGCCATCAAGCCGAACGCGCAAATCGCGCCAGTCAGAAATTTCTTCATGTCATCTACTCCCTGTTGTTTCGCCCCTGGCAGCAGCCTGGGCGCAATGGTGTTTCACTTGGTCTTGGTAAATTCGTCGATTGCCTGAACCGCAGCCACGCCCCAGTCGTTGCATTTCTTGAATTCGGTGGTGAAATACTCGGTACCAGTATCGCCCTTGGCGGTAAGTCCGGTCACTTTTTCGGACTCGGCAGCAACCTCGGCCATCACGGCATCAGAGTCCTTTTTGGACTCAAGCTCGGCAAAGGTCATCAGGGCGGCAGTCTGTTTGTTGAGCTTGGCGATCGTGTCCTTGTTTGTTGTATCACCGCCATTCATGCCCATGATTGTCGAAGCAACCATGTGCACGCCAGCACAATGGATCATGTCGTCGTACTTAAGGTCGGGCGCGCCCGTGGCGGCAACCGGCGTTGAAAAAACGATTGCGGCGGCGAGTGACGCGGCGGCAAGTGCGAAGCGCTTCATAGGTCTATCCCCCTCTTTGGCGGACGGTGGACGTCGTGCCTGTGAACGGATCCATAGACCCAGAGAACCATGGCGGCTTGGAAGCACGCGACAGCGGCGAAAAAGTCTTGTCGTGGCTCAGAAGGGCAGTTGCCCTTGGCCTGGGCCGTCCACCGGGGGCGCCGCCGGCTCATCATCCTCCAGCGCAGATAGGGTCAGTCCAACCAGTCGTACTGGCTGGGCGAGCGGCAGGACCTCGTCAAGCAAGGCATGGCCGATCGCCGCAAACTCCTCCCGGCTGGCGACTGCGCGGGGCAGCGACCGCGCCCGGGTCAATTGGCTGAAGTCGGCATGCTTGAGCTTGAGCGTCACAGTCCGGCCCTCGCTCTTCGAATTCTCGATCCGCTTCCAGGTGATCTCGATGATCCGCGCCAGAACTTCGCGCAGTGCCGAGCCAGAGGAAATGTCCTTGTCGAGCGTCCGCTCGGCCCCGACCGATTTGCGCGCCCGGTTCGCCTTGACTCGGCGCAGGTCGATGCCGCGCGCCGCGCGGTATAGGTAGTCAGCCTGGCTGCCGAAATGGCGGCGCAGGAATGCGATGTCGCGGTGCGCCAGGTCGGCCCCGGTTTCGATCCCCAGCGCCGCCATCTTCTCCGCGCCCTTGGGACCGATCCCGAAGAACCGCCGCACCGGCAGTTTGGCAACGAAGTCCGCACCCTCGCCAGGGCGAATTATGCACAGCCCATCGGGCTTGTTCTGGTCGCTCGCCAGCTTGGCGAGGAACTTGTTGTAGGAAACCCCGGCACTGGCGGTCAGCCCGGTTTCCTGCCTGATCCGGGCACGGATCAACTCGGCTATGCGGGTGGCTGAACCGATCCCCTTGAGGTCCTCGGTCACGTCGAGGAAGGCTTCGTCGAGGCTTAGCGGTTCGACGTGCAAGGTGTAGTCAAGGAAGATGTCGCGCACCTGCCGCGACAC
>Ga0209023_10003376_pt1 | contig 19118 bp, 16 predicted proteins | sample LakOneMetagenome_FD_187468 | JGI IMG/M metagenome (GOLD analysis project Ga0209023, IMG submission 187468) | Freshwater and sediment microbial communities from Lake Erie, Canada (SPAdes) (version 2) | ecosystem: Environmental > Aquatic > Freshwater > Lentic | place: Lake Erie, Canada...
GCGGGAATCTTCCCGCCCCTTTTTTGGCCGCAGTTCGGGGGCATCGAGCCGACATCATGGCCACTAAACCTCCTCCGCCGCGCCCGGCGCCGCGGCTCTATCTCGCAACGCCCGAACTGGACGATCCGTCGCAGTTGGTCGCAAGCCTGCCGGGTGTGCTCGCAGGCGCCGATGTCGCCGCCGTGCTGTTGCGGCTGCGCGAGACCGACCAGAAAACCATGATCTCGCGCATCAAGGCCGTGGTGCCTGCGGTGCAGAATTCCGGCGCGGCGCTGCTGCTGGACGGCCATGTCGAGCTGGTGGCGCGGGCCGGCGCCGACGGCGCGCATCTCAACGGTCTGGCGGCGATGGAAGACGCGATGCCGTCGCTGAAGCCCGATCGCATCGCCGGCGTCGGCGGGCTCGCGACGCGCCACGATTCGATGGCTGCGGGCGAAGCCGGCGCCGACTACGTGCTGTTCGGCGAGCCCGACGCCAAGGGACAACGTCCCTCGACGGAAGCGATCGCCGAACGGCTGCAGTGGTGGGAAGAACTGTTCGAACCGCCCTGCGTCGGCTTTGCCGTCTCGCGCGAGGAGGCGAGTGAATTCGCAGCCGCGGGTGCTGACTTCGTCCTGGTCGGCGATTTCATCTGGGCCGATCCGCGCGGGCCTGAGGCGGCGCTTGCCGAGGTCGAGCAGGCGATCAAGCAGGCCCACGCCGCGGCGCTTGCGAAACAGTCGTCCGGAAAAGAAATGACCGGACAGGGATAACGCCGGACATGAACTTCCTGCGTCCGATATCGATCCTGGTTGGCCTTGTGGTGGCGACGACGGCGTCCGCGCAGATCTCGCTGACACCGCCGGCAGCCCAACCACCGAGCGCGCCTGCCGCGAAGAAAGAGGCGCCAAAGGCCGCACCGAAACCGAAAGCGGAAGCCAAAAAGCCCGCGGCAGCGCCGAAAGCCGCTGCCACGCCAAAGCCGACACCCACGCCAACGCCTTCGCCGACCGCGGCATTCGACGATCCCAACGTCGATCTCGTTTACGGCGCCTATCAGCGCGGCCTGTACAAGACCGCATTCGATCTCGCCACCACCCGCGCCCAGTTCAACAACGACCCGAAGGCGATGACGATGCTGGGCGAGCTCTACGCCAATGCCATGGGCGTCAAGCGCGACTATGCCAAGGCGGCCGACTGGTATCAGCGCGCCGCCGACGCCGGCGACCGCGAGGGCATGTTCGCGCTCGCCATGATGAAGCTGTCCGGGCGCGGCGGAAAGACCGACCGCGAGCTGGCGGTGAAGCTGCTGGCCTCCGCGGCCAAGCTCGGCGAGCCCAAGGCGGCCTATAACCTGGCGCTGCTCTATCTCGACGGCCAGACACTGCCGCAGGACGTGCGGCGCTCCGCCGAACTGCTGCGCCTCGCCGCCGATGCCGGTAACCCGGAAGCGCAATATGCGCTGGCGACCTTCTACAAGGAGGGCACCGGGGTCCCGAAGGACCTCGACAAGGCGGTGCGGCTGCTGCAGGCAGCCTCGCTGGCCGACAATGTCGATGCCGAGGTGGAATATGCCATCGCGCTGTTCAACGGCACCGGCACGCCGCAGAACCAGTCCGCAGCGGTAGCGCTGTTGCGCAAGGCGGCGCGCCAGAACAGCCCGATTGCGCAGAATCGCCTCGCCCACGTGCTGGTCGCCGGCCAGGGCGCGCCGGTGGACAGGGTCGAAGGCCTGAAATGGCACATTGTCGCCAAAACCGCCGGCAAAGGCGATCCGGAGCTCGATGAAATGCTGGCGGCGCTGAGCCCCGCGGATCGTACCAAGGCCCAGGACGCTGCACGCAAGTGGATCGGCAACGCCGTCAAGTAAATGAAACCCGGCAAATGCCTTGACGGCGGCACATCAGCAGGGCACCCCATCCCTGAATTCCCGCGGCAATAGCCGCTTTTCCTCTCAACCGACAAGCTACACATCATGCTGCATTCAGCCCTTATCAACGTCATGGTGAAAGCCGCGCGCGCCGCCGGCCGCGGCCTGAAGCGCGACCTCGGCGAGATCGAGCATTTGCAGGTGTCGCTGAAAGGACCGGCGAACTTCGTCAGCCTCGCCGACAAGCGCGCCGAGGAAACGCTCTACAAGGAACTCGCCAAGGCCCGTCCCGGCTACGGCTTCATCGGCGAGGAAGGCGGCACCCGCGAAGGCTCCGACAAGAGCCATACCTGGATCGTCGATCCGCTGGACGGCACCACCAACTTCCTGCACGGCATTCCGCAGTTCGCGATCTCGATCGGGTTGCGGCGTGAAGACGCCATTATTGCCGGCGTGATCTACAATCCCGCCAACGACGAATTGTATATCGCCGAAAAGGGCAAGGGCGCGTTCCTCAACGATACGCGTCTCCGTGTCGCCGGCCGCCGCCAGCTCGGCGATTGCGTGATCGCCTGCGGGCTACCGCACATCGGCCGCGGCAATCACGAACTTGCACTCAGGGAAATGGCCGCGCTGCAGACCAAGGTCGCCGGCTTCCGCCGCTTCGGCGCCGCTTCGCTCGACATGGCCTTCGTCGCTGCCGGCCGCCTCGACGGCTACTGGGAACGCAACCTGCAGGCATGGGACATGGCAGCCGGCCACATCATGATCCGCGAAGCCGGCGGCACCGTGAGCTGCGTCGACGGCAAGAGCGATCCGCTGAAAACCGGCCACGTGCTTTGCGGCAACGAGGCCATTCACGGCGAGCTGGCGAAGATCCTCAAGGGGCTGGAGGGGTAGTAAGCGACGACCGCTTCGGGCCGTGGATCGTCATCATCCAGGCTCGATGATGAAGTGCTTCCGGAGCCCGCGGATGGCGCTCCCGACAAAATATCGAAAACAACCCCATGCACAGTAGCTGGTGAGGTGCCGAAAGGTATTTTGACACCTTATTTCGTGGCTACCGCCGTGCCCTCCGGGGCGGTCTCCGCCACCCTCTCCCGATCCCCTGCCAGCCAGCGCTGCACCACCACGAAGAACACCGGCACCATCAGCAGCGCCAGGATCACGACCGCGATCATGCCGCCCATGACGCTGGTGCCGAGCGCCTGCTGGCTGGCGCCGCCGGCGCCGGTCGCGATCACCATCGGCAGCACGCCGCAGACGAAGGCTAAGCCCGTCATCAGGATCGGACGGAAGCGCAGCGTACAGGCTTCCACCGTCGCCTCGATCAGCGGCTTGCCCTGCGCGCGCAGGTCCTTGGCAAATTCGATGATGAGAATCGCGTCCTTTGCCGCCAGGCCAATGATGGTAATGAGACCGACGGTGAAATAGACGTCGTTGGGCAGGCCGCGCAGCGTTGCCGCCAGCACCGCGCCGCAGATGCCGAGCGGCACCGTCAACAATACCGCGAGCGGAATGGTCCAGCTTTCATAGAGCGCGGCCAGACACAGGAACACCACCAGCGCCGAGAGGCCGAGCAGGAACGGCGCCTGCGAACCCGACAGCTTTTCCTGCAAGGACTGCCCGGTCCATTCGAAGCCGAAGCCGCGCGGCAGTTTGCCGGCAAGCCGTTCCATTTCGGCGATCGCGTCGCCGGACGTGTAGCCGGGCTTGGCCTCGCCGCTGATCCGCACCGCCGGATAGAAATTGAAGCCCGCAATTTGCGTGGGACCCTTCTGCCATTCGACGGTGGCAAATGCCGAGAACGGCACCAGTTGGCCGCGGCTGTTCTTGACGTTGTAGTTGAGGATGTCGTCGGCATTCATGCGGCTGCCGCGATCGGCCTGCACGATCACGCGCTGCATCCGGCCGCGGTTCGGAAAGTCGTTGATGTAGTTCGAGCCGAGGTTGGTCGAGATCGTGCTGTTGATGTCCTCGAAGGTGACGCCGAAGGCGCCGGCCTTTTCGCGGTCGATCGTCAGATTGACTTGCGGCGCCGGCGGCAGGCCTTCGACATAGACCTTCTGCAACACCGGACTGGCGTTGGCCTCGGCAATCAGCCGGTCGGCCGCCGCCGTCAGCGCCGGATAGCCCTTCTGGCCGCGGTCCTGCAGGCGGAACGAGAAGCCGGAGGAGTTGCCGAGATTGTCGATCGGCGGCGGCTGCAATGCCGTGATTTTGGCGTCACGAACCGACGCCAGGTCGCGGTTGATGTCGGCCACGAGTGCTGCCGCCGACTCGCTCTTCGGACGGTCCGACCAGTCCTTCAGCGAGATAAAAGCCTGCGCGGTGTTGACGCCCTGGCCGAGGAAGCTGAAGCCGGTCAGGAACGTCACGTTCTCGACGCCGGCGCGGTCTTTCAAATACTTCTCCACCTTCTCGACCGCAGCCTCGGTGCGGGCATAGGAGGAATCCGACGGCGTCTGCACGTCTGTCGTGATGAAGCCCTGGTCGTCGACCGGCAGGAAGCCGCCGGGCAGGCGCACGAACGCCCAGCTCAGGCCGATCAGCAGCGCCGCGTAGATCAGCATCAGGCGGCCGGTGCGCTTCAGCGAGCCGTTCACCGTGCGCGCATAGCCGTCGCGGGTCGAATCGAGCATGCGGTTGAACCAGCCGAACACGCCCTTCCTGGCGTGGCCGTGGCCGGCTTCGACCGGTTTCAACAAGGTCGCGCACAGCGCCGGGGTCAGCGACAACGCCAGCAGCGCGGAGAATGCGATCGCCGCGACCATGGTGACCGAGAACTGGCGGTAGATGATGCCGACCGAACCCGGGAAGAACGCCATCGGCACGAACACCGCGACCAGCACCAGCGTGATGCCGATGATGGCGCCGGAGATCTGCGACATCGCCTTGCGGGTCGCTTCCTTCGGCGGCAGGCCTTCCTCGGCCATGATGCGCTCGACGTTCTCGACCACGACGATGGCGTCGTCGACGAGAATACCCACCGCCAGCACCATGCCGAACATGGTCAGCATGTTGATGGAGTAGCCGGCGAGCAACAGCGTCGCACAGGTGCCGAGCAGCGCCACCGGAACGACGATGGTCGGAATGATGGTGTAGCGGATGTTCTGCAGGAACAGGAACATCACGATGAACACCAGCACGACAGCTTCGACCAGCGTCGAGACCACCTTCTCGATCGAAGCCTTCACGACCGGCGTGATGTTGTAGGGAATTTCATAAGCGATGTTGGCCGGGAAGAAGCGCGACAGCTCCTTCATCTTGGCTTCCACTGCGCTCGCGGTCGCCAGCGCATTGCCGCTCGGCGACAGCAGCACCGATAGGCCCGCGGTCGGCTTGCCGTTGAGGCGGGTGTTGAACTGATAGCTCAAACCGCCGATCTCGATGCGGGCAACATCGCGCAGCCGCACGGTCGAACCGTCGGCATTGGCGCGCAGGATGATGGCGCCGAATTCATCCGGCGATGACAACTGGCCCTTGACCAGCACCAGTGCGGACACCTTCTGGTCCGATGTGCTCGGCTCGGCGCCTACACTGCCGGAGGCGACCTGGGCGTTCTGCGCCGTGATCGCCTTGTTGACGTCGTCGGCCGTCAGCCCATAGCCGACGAGTTTTGCGGGATCGACCCAGATCCGGAGCGAACGTTCGGTCGAATACAGCGTGGCGCGGCCGACGCCGGGAATGCGCCTGATCTCGCCGAGCACGTTGCGGATCATGAAATCGCCGAGACCGATTTCGTCGAGGCTGCCGTCGGTCGAGCGCAGCGTGATGATCTGCAGCACCGCGGAAGATGCTTCCTCGACCAGGATGCCTTGCTGGATCACCGCGCGCGGCAGCCGCGCCTCGACGCGCTTGAGGCGGTTCTGCACTTCCACCGACGCCGCACCGGTCTCGGTGCCGGGCACGAAGTTGGCGGTGATCTCGACCTGGCCCAGCGAGTCGCTGGTGGATTCGAAATTGAGAATGCCGGAGGCGCCGTTCAGCTCCTCCTCGATCAGCCTCGTGACGCTGTTGTAGAGGTTTTCCGGCGACGCGCCGGGATAGCTGGTCGAGATCGAGATCGATGGCGGCGCGATGATCGGATATTGCGCGACCGCCAGTAGCGGAATCGAGATCGCGCCGATCAGACAGATGAACAGCGCAACCACCCAGGCGAAGATCGGCCTGTCGATGAAGAAGCTGGGCATGGCAGTTACCGCTGCGCTTTCGCGGCGAGCTTGGCGTCCGGCGTCAGCTCGGCCGCCTCGGTCCAGGCCTGCGGCCGGACCTTGTCGCCGGCGGCGAATTTCTGAAAGCCTTCGACCACGACGCGATCGCCGGCCTTCAGGCCCTCGGTGACGAACCAGTGGCCGTCCTGGATACCGCCGGTGCGCACCGGCTGCACCGCGACCAGGTTGTCGTCCTTGACCACGAACACTTCGCTGCTGCCGCCGGCATTGCGCTGGATCGCCTGCTGCGGCACCGCGATGGCATCGCTGTCGATGCCCTGTTCGATCTGCACGCGGACATACATGCCCGGCAGCAGTTCGCGCTTCGGATTGGGAAACTCGCCGCGCAAGGTCACCTGCCCGGTGTGCGCATCGACCTTGGCATCCGAGAACAACAGCTTGCCGGGCAGCGGATAGAGCGCGCCGTTGTCGAGCACGAGGCGAACCTTCATGGCATCGGGCGAGATGCGATCGAGCTCGCCGGTCTCCAGCGCGCGGCGCAGTTGATTGAGCTCGGTTACGGACTGGGTGAAGTCGGCATAGATCGGATCGAGCTGCTGGATGGTCGCAAGGCTCGCGGTCTCGTTCTGCACCACCAGTGCGCCTTCGCTGACCAGCGCGGCGCCGACGATGCCGTCGATCGGCGCGCGGATGGTCGCATAGTCCAGATTGAGTTTCGCGCGTGCGACATCGGCCTTGCGGCCGGCGAGGTCGGCTTCGGCCTGGCGCAGGCTTGCGATGGCCTCTTCGTTTTTCGCTTCGGGCGCGGCGCGCTGGGCGGTCAACGTCGCGATACGGTTGGCATGCTGCGTGGCTTGCTCCAGCACAGCCTTGGCGCGCGCCAGCGCCGCCTCGCTCGACTGCACCTCGACCTCGAACGGACGCGGATCGATCTTGTAGAGAGGCTCGCCGGCCTTGACCTCGCTGCCCTGGTTGAACAGCCGCTGCACGACGATGCCGGAGACACGCGGACGCACCTCCGAGACGCGCGTCGGCGCAATGCGGCCGGGCAGTTCGCGCACCATGGCGCGGGCCTGCGGCTTGACGGTGACGATGCTGACGTCCGGCTCTGCGGGCTGTTGTGTGGCGGCGACGGCCACATGCGGTTCATCACAACCGGCCAACAACGGCGCCGCGGTTGCAAGCATCAAGACAATGCAGGCAGATCGCGCGCGAAATCCAGACATAGACACAGGTCACCCCAAAATTCGAGTTGAAACGCGGACGCAAGTCCGCGCGCGACGTCACGACGACGAAACGCTGTTGATAGGGTCAGGATAAGAAGTGACTGCTGCGGCGCAACACGTTTCGTGGCGGCCCAATGTCACACAGCGCTATCGCCTTGAACGCGCGGCATGTTTTGAAGACTCACCGGATTGTGAGCGGGTTCCATCGTGGCGAACAGCAATGAATTGAAAATCGTTAATGATGCGCGCGGCATTTTCGTGCGCATGAAGGCAGCAGAGTGCAAGATTGTAACGCGAAGAACCGCGAATCGTAGCCGGGATGGAGCGCAACGCAATCCGGGGACACGGCATCAGCCCTGAGGTTGCGAGGAAGAACCAGCACCGGCGCCGCATTGCTGGAAACGAAGCTCATGTGATCGCTCCCTTCATGTCAGACGTGATCATGCTTGGGGCGGCAGAGGAAAGAACGCGCTGGTCCGCGACTGATACGCGCGATAGCGGTCGCCGCGCGATTGCAGCATCTGCGCTTCCAGCGGCGGGATGCCTGTGACGTGGACCAGGATCCAGTACATGAAGATCGGCGCCAGCAGCGTCACCCAGCCCCAGGGATATGAAGGAGGATAGTCGAACGACAAGGCAATCACGGGATAGGCCAGCCAACCGAACCATTCGAAGAAATAATTCGGATGCCGCGACCAGCGCCACAATCCGACATCGCAGACCCGACCCTTGTTGGAAGGTTGTTCGCGAAAGCGCTTGAGTTGTGCGTCGGCCAACCCCTCGCCGGCGATGCCTGCCAGCAGGATCAAGACACCGAGATAATCCTGCGGCCGCAACGCCTCGCCGGGAAAGCGCGCCGCCACGAAGATCGCGAACACCAGCGGGATCGAAGCGAACGCCTGGTTCTGCACAAACAGAAACATCTTTCGTGGTGAGTCCGCGCCCCACGCCTTGGCAAAGGCCGCATAGCGGGGGTCGTCGGCGATCCCCCGGGTACGAATCGCGATATGGGTTCCGAGCCGCAGCGACCAGGCAGCCACCAGCGCCGCCACTAGCCATTGCCGGGCGTTGGGCGCCGCTCCCGCGACCGGCCATAGCGCGCTGCCGGCCCCTACCAGGCCGAGCGAGAAGGTCCAGATGGTGTCGACCCACCCGGAATTGCCGGTTCGCTGCTGCACCAGCGAGGCGCCGGCCATCAGGACCGAGAGCGAAACGGCAATCGCCGCCAGCGCCTCGAGATACAGAACCGTCATGCAAAATCCCAAATATCTACCTTGGAGGGGTGGACCCGTCCAAAATACGCCGCAGACCAAAGCTGGTTTCAGCGGCAAACTCCCATAAACCTGTCCCCGGTCAGGCCTTTCGATCTTTTTTCTCTCGCCCGCTGTGCCATATTGGCGGTCACGCGCGGCTTTTCGCAACGGATGACACATGCCCTCAGGACCCTCCGCCCGCTCCGAAATGGAGATCGAACTGAGCAAACTGTCGTCGCCCCGGATCTTTCTGGTGCGGATGCTGGTGTTTCTCGTGCTGTGCGCGCTGGTCATGGTGGTGCTCTACAAGCAGATCGTCACCGCCTTCTTCGCCAATCCCGGCCTCAACGCGCTGATCGGCGCGGTGCTGTTCATCGGCATCATCCTGTCGTTCCGCCAGGTGATCCGGCTCTATCCTGAAGTGGCCTGGGTCAATAATTTTCGTATTGCCGATCCCGGTCTGGCGGTCGAGCAGCGCCCGACCCTGCTGGCGCCGATGGCGGCGATCCTCGGCGGCGAGCGCACCGGGCGGATGTCGATCTCGCAGCAGACCATGCGGCATTTGCTGGATTCGATTGCGACGCGGCTGGACGAGGCCCGCGACATCTCGCGCTACATGACCGGGCTATTGGTGTTTCTCGGCCTGCTCGGCACCTTCTGGGGCCTGATCGAGACCGTCGGCTCCGTCGGCAAGGTGATCGACGGGCTCAAGGTCGGCGGCGACGCTGGCGCCCTGTTCGACACCCTCAAAGAAGGTCTGGCCGCGCCGCTCGGCGGCATGGGCATCTCGTTCTCGTCCTCGCTGTTCGGTCTCGCCGGCTCGCTGATCCTGGGTTTCCTCGATTTGCAGTCGAGCCAGGCGCAGAACCGCTTTTATACCGACCTCGAAGACTGGCTGGCCTCCACGGTGCGCGAATATGGCGGCGAGGGCGCACAGGCCGGCGTCAGCGGCGAACTGCAGCACGCGATGGAGCGGCTGCGCACCGTTGTCGAGGAAGGCGGCGGCGGCCGCAACACCACGGCGGCGATGGCCAACCTCGCCGAAGCGATCCAGGGCCTGGTCGCGCATATGCGCACCGAGCAGCAGATGATCCGCGAATGGGCCGACGGCCAGGGCGAGCAGAACCGCGAGATCAAGAAGCTGCTGGAGCGGATCGCGCGGCAGCCCGAGAAGAACTGACAAGGTTTCGTGCCCCGGACACGAAAGTAGCGGAGAATATTGAATGGCCCTCGCCCGCAGCCGCCGCAACGAATCCGGATTCAACTACTGGCCGGGATTCGTCGACGCATTGTCGACGCTGGTACTGTCGATCGTGTTCCTGCTGTCGGTGTTCCTGGTGGTACAGTTCTTCCTGTCGCAGGAAGTCACCGGCAAGGACAAGGCGCTGGAGCAGCTCAACGCCAAGATCGCGCAGTTGAACGACCTGTTGTCGCTGGAAAAACTGACCGGACTCAACCTCAACGACCAGCTTTCGCAAGCGCGCGCCGGACTGACCGCCATCGAAGCCGACCGCGACCGCATCAAGGGCCTTTACGACGGCCTTGCCGGCGCCGGCAGCAACGCCGAGGGCCGTGCGACCGAACTCAACAAGGCGCTGGATTCCGAGAAACAGGTCTCGTCGCGCGCGCTGGCCCAGATCGAGGTGCTGAACCAGCAGATCAGTGCCTTGCGTCGCCAGCTCGCCGCCCTCGAAGAGGCGCTCGACGCGTCGGAGAAACGCGACAAGGAATCGCAGGGCCGCATCGCCGATCTCGGCTCGCGGCTGAACGTGGCGCTGGCGCAGCGGGTGCAGGAACTGTCGCGCTACCGTTCGGAATTCTTCGGCCGCCTGCGCGCCATTCTCGGCAACCGGCCTGACATTCGCATCGTCGGCGATCGTTTCGTGTTCCAGTCGGAGGTGTTCTTCGACACCGGACAGGCGCTGCTGCTGCCCGAAGGAAAGGCCGAACTCGACAAGCTCGCTACCGCCTTGATCGATTTGGACAAGCAGATCCCGAGCGAAATCGCCTGGGTGCTGCGGGTCGACGGCCACACCGACGTGCGTCCGATCAACAGTCCGCTGTTCAAGTCGAACTGGGAATTGTCGTCGGCGCGCGCGATCTCGGTGGTGCAATATCTGGTCTCGCTCGGCGTGCCCGCGCAGCGGCTGGTTGCGGCCGGCTTTGCCGAATTCCAGCCGCTGGATACGGCGCAGACCGAAGACGCCTACAAGCGCAACCGCCGCATCGAGCTGAAGCTGACGGAACGATAGTGACCACATTTTCGCTCCGCTCCTACCGCGCCGAAGACGAGGACGCCGCGATCGAACTTTGGCTGCGGACCTGGCGGCTGGCCTATCCTTCGATCGACTTCGATGCCCGCGTGCCATGGTGGCGCGAACGCTGGCGCAGCGAGCTGGTGCCGAATGCCGACATCATCGTTGCGGAAGAAGCCAAGACGCAGATCGGGTTCGTCACCATCGACAAACAAGGCTATCTCGACCAGCTCGTGGTCAGCCCGGATCACTGGGGCTCGCCGCTCGCCACCGCGCTGGTCGACGAGGCCAAGCGGCTGTCGCCTACCGGCGTCACGCTCAAGGTCAACGCCGACAATTATCGCGCGATCCGCTTCTACGAACGCAACGGATTCGTGCATGACGGCGAGGACATAAACCCGGCGTCGAAACGGCTAATATTGAAGATGGCCTGGCGGCCGTAGGGCCACCGAAGGAAAATCAAATCCCTTCGAACTGCAACCTTGCCAGCCGTGCATAGAGCCCGTTCGCCGCGACGAGTTCGGCATGCGTGCCCTGCTCGACGATGCGGCCCTGGTCCATCACCATGATGCGGTCGCAGGACAATACGGTGGCGAGCCGGTGCGCGATCACCAGCGTGGTGCGATGGCGCATCAGTTCTTCCAGCGCGGTCTGCACCAGGGTTTCGCTTTCGGCGTCGAGCGCCGAAGTCGCCTCGTCCAGCAGCAACAGCGGCGCGTCGCGCAGGATCGCGCGCGCGATCGCGATGCGCTGGCGCTGGCCGCCGGAGAGCGTCACGCCGCGCTCGCCGAGCTGGGCTTCGAAGCCGCCGGGCAGCCGGCGCAGGAATTCGGTGGCATGCGCCAGATCTGCAGCGCGCTCGACTTCGGCATCGCTGGCGTCGGGCCGGCCGAAGCGGATGTTTTCACGCGCGGTGGCGGCGAACACCACCGAGTCCTGCGGCACCAATGCGATGCGCGCGCGCAATTCGCCGGGATCGGTCGAGCGGATCGCCGTGCCGTCGAGCGAGACCGTGCCGCTGGCGGGATCGTAGAACCGCAGCAGCAGATGAAACAGCGTGCTCTTGCCGGCGCCCGAGGGTCCGACGATCGCGACCTTTTCGCCGGCCTTGATCGACAGCGTGACGCCATCGACCGCCAGCACGTCGGGTCGGGTCGGATAGGCGAAGCTGACATTGTCGAAGCCGACGTCGCCGCGCGCCGGCGCCGGCAGTGCCAGCGGCCGTGGCGGCGCCGTGATCTGTGACTTGACGCGCAGGATCTCGAACAGCCGCTCGGCAGCGCCGGACGCGGCCGACACTTCGCCCCAGACTTCGCTGAGTTGCCCGAGCGCGCTGGCGGCGAACGCTGCGTACAGCACGAACTGGCCGAGCCGGCCCGGCGTGATCTCGCCGATCAGCACGTCATGCGAGCCGACCCACAGGATCGCGACGACGCTGGAGAAGACGATGAAGATGATGATCAGGGTGAGGATCGAGCGTGCCCGGGTCGACGTCCGCGCCGCCTCATAGGCCTGCTCGACCTCGCCGCCGAAGCGGGCGACCGCCAGTCGTTCGCCGGTAAAGGCCTGCACCGTGCGGATGGCGCCGAGCAGTTCCGACGCATACGACGTCGCATCCGCCAGCGTGTCCTGGGCGTTGCGCGACAGCCGCCGCACCCAGCGCCCGAACGCCACCAGCGGGATCACGATCACGGGGATCGCCAGCAGCACGAAGCCGGACAGCTTCGGGCTCGTGATCACCATCATGGTGGCGGCACCGAGGAACAGCATCACGTTGCGCAGCGCGATCGACACCGAGGCGCCGACCGCGGATTTGATCTGGGTGGTATCGGCGGTCAACCGCGACACCAGCTCGCCCGAACGCGCGGAATCGAAGAAGGCCGGCGACAGTGCGACCAGATGCGCGAACACGTCGCGCCTGAGATCGGCGACGATACGCTCGCCGATGGTCATGACCAGATAATATCGCGACGCGCTGGCGCTGGCCAAAACCGCGACGACGGCAATCATGACGCTGAAGTAGCTGTTGATCAGCGCGATGCCTTCGGGACTGAAGCCGAAGTCGATCATGCGCCGCGCCGCCACCGGCACCACCAGGGTGGTGATCGCCGCGACCGTGAGCGAGATAAAGGCGAGAAAGGCGCGTCCCCGGTAGCGGGCGACATAGGGCGCCAGCGCCAATAGCGGACGCAGCCGGGCGCTGGTCCGGGCCGGCGGCTCCGTCAGCGTGGTTTCGATGAAGGCCTCTTCCTCGAGCAGCGCATCCCGCCGGGACGCCATGAGCGGTCCCTTGGCCGATCCCTTGGCCCCGCCAGCGTCATTCAATTGTTCCACTGCGCTCATGAAATCCGACCCGTTTTTCCGCCCTCAGATAGGCCCGGCAGCCCCCTCTGGCAAATCCGGCAGATTCCCAATCAGGTCATATACGTAGCTTGTTTTGACGGCCGCCTTACGTTATAGAGCCGCCAAATCCCGTACCTCCTGACATTTGAGCCGGGCGCCGGCGCGCCAAAGGATATGCCATGAAAGCCGAAATTCACCCGAATTATCATACGATTACGGTCGTGATGACCGACGGGACCGAGTACCAGACCCGCTCCACCTGGGGCAAAGAGGGCGACAAGCTGAACCTCGACATCGACTCCAAGTCGCACCCGGCCTGGACCGGCGGTTCCCAGCAGCTGCTGGACCGCGGCGGTCGCGTGTCGCGCTTCCAGAAGAAGTTTTCGGGCTTCCTCAAGAAGGACTGAGGGTTTTCGACCCCGCCTTCCCGGCCCAGAAATGCAAAACGCCCCGGTTTTTCCGGGGCGTTTTTTGTTTCGTTTGATGTTGTCATTCCGGGATGGTGCGTTAGCACCAGACCCGGAATCTCGAGATTCCGGGTTCGATGCTTACGCATCGCCCCGGAATGATGACGGAGATTTACTGCTCGAATGCCGCCTTCAACCGGTTGAGCTGCGGCACCAGCGGATTGCCGATCGGGGCGCGCTCAGTGGGCGCGGCGTGGATCGTGATATCGAGCCGGCGCACCCGCGCCTGCAGGTTCATCGAGCGCGAGATCAGGTCCTGCAATGGCTGCGGCAGTTTCGTGATCATGTCTTCCGGGCCGGGGTCGGCCGCCGTCAGCTTGACCTTGGTCTTTTCGCGGTTGGCCTGCGACAGCGTCATCTCGCCTTCCTTGACCGCGCGATGCAGCAGCAGCCATGACGCCAACTGCATCAGGCGGGTGGTGAGCCGCATGCTCTCGGTTGCGTAAGTCAGACTGACGGAACGTTCGAGCGCCTTGGCGTCGCTGCGGCCCTCGCCGTCGAGATAGGCCGCGGTCTCCTCGACCAGGTCCATGCCTTCCCGGAACAGGGTTCCAAACGCCGCCGAATTGGTAAGCCGCTCGCTGAACTGAACGAGCGCGGATTCGCGATGCGACTGGTCCGCCATGGTTAACGCCCTCACGCCACTGATACGCCGCCGGCTTTGAAGGCGCCGGCTTATGATGAACAAATCATTGCGCTTGTGCGGGCGGGAGTCCAGCGGCAACCGGAGTTATGGTTTCCAGCTCATGCGGCGGACAAAAAAGAGCCGCCGTTTCCGGCGGCTTTTGAAGTTGATAACAGGGAGGCGTCAAACAGAGTGGACAGGAGCCACTCGGTGTCCAAACGAGGACGCTACTAGTCATAAACGAGAAAGCTTAATTGATCGTAAATGACGGATTTTCTTCAGGGTTCGTTTGCCATGTCGGCCATTGGCCGACCCTTGCAATTGACTCGCCCGTTACCGCGAACGCAGCCGGCATGGCCCGCCTCGACGGCCGTTACGACTTGAAGAAACTGTTTGCGGCATCCTTTGACGCGCGCTTCTTCGCGGCCGCCTGTTGCAGCCGCTCGATCTCCGCATTCATCAGCGCGATGCGCTCGGTCAACTCCTCGACCGAGAGCAGCGACAGGTCCTGGCCGATCTCGTGGCTGATCTTCTTTCGCGGCTTGTCGTCGTCCTCGCTCGCCATGCGTTTCCTCCGCTCAGTACCCTGTCGTTCCGCGGTTGCCAGCGGCAGCCGGTCTGGCTAATCAGGGCGCCTTGAATTCCCTTATTTCGCAAGGACAAATCATGGAAAAGCTGCCCGCGCAAATGACCGTTGTCGCCATCAGCAAGCCGGGCGGCCCGGAAGTGCTGGTGCCGGAAACCCGGAAGCTTCCCGTGCCCGGCCCGGGCGAAATCCTGGTCAAGGTGATGTCGGCCGGCGTCAATCGCCCCGACGTCGCGCAGCGCTCCGGTTCCTATCCGCCGCCGCCCGGCGCCAGCGACCTGCCCGGCCTCGAAATCGCCGGTGAAGTGGTAGCCCTCGGCGCCGGCGCCACCAAACACAAGATCGGCGACAAGGTGATGTCGCTGGTCGCCGGTGGCGGCTACGCCCAGTATTGCATCGCGCAGGATGCCCAGGCGATGACGGTGCCGCCGTCGTTGCCGATCCTGGAAGCCGGCGCGGTGCCGGAAACCCTGATGACGGTGTGGCACAACGTGTTCGAGCGCGGCGCGCTGAAGCCCGGCGAAACGCTGTTGATCCATGGCGGCTCGTCCGGCATCGGCACCATGGCGATCCAGCTCGCCAAGGCGTTCGGATCGAAGGTGATCGTCACCGTCGGATCGCAGCAGAAGGCCGACGCCTGCCTGAAGCTCGGCGCCGACCGCGCCATCAACTACAAGACCGAGGACTTCGTCGAAGTGGTCAAGGCCGAGACCAACAAGGCCGGCGTCAACCTGATCCTCGACATGGTCGCCGGCGACTATGTCGACCGCAACTACGATGCCGCCGCGGTCGATGGCCGGATCGTGCAGATCGCGACCCTCAACGGCCCCAAGGTCACCGTCAACATCGCCAAGGTGATGGTGAAGCGGCTGACCCATACCGGGTCGACACTGCGTCCCCGTACTAATGCGGACAAGGCCGCCATGGTCGCGGCGATCGAGGCCAAGGTGATGCCGCTGCTACGCGAGGGCCGGGTAAAGCCCCTGATGGACAGCACATTTCCGCTGGAAAAGGCGGCCGATGCCCACCGGCGGATGGAGACCTCCGAACATATTGGCAAAATTGTGTTGGCGGTTTAACGATGAGCAGCGAAGCGCGGGCGGAAACCCTTTGATTTGCTTCGCTTTCATGTCATTTATCGCGGCAACGTGGGGCATAGGGCTGACGCCCTGAAATTCGTTGATCGCGGAGTACTGACATTGCGTCTGATCAGGCGCCTGGCGCTGGTTGCGCTGGGCCTCATGATTGTTGCGGCCGCGACCCCGGCGCGCGCCATCGACGCGGTCAGCGTCCGCAGTGACGCGCCTGCGATCGACCTCACCGCGGTGCTCGATCATCAGCGCAGCGATGCCGACCGCATCCAGGTTTCCACCGCGCCCGGCACCGACGGCATCGTCCGCCGCATCGAGGTCCGCGCCCGCGAAGGCGGCCAGAACTGGGTCGTGTTCGCGCTCGCCAACAACACCGACGACCAGCTCGACCGCCTGATCGTCGCCCCGCATTATCGCATCGTGTCGTCCGGCCTGCTGTGGCCCGACCTCGGCCTGTCGCGCATCGCCACCATCACGCCCTCGACCGGCGACCGTCCGGAGCGTCAGGAAAGCGCGACCGCAGACATCTTCCGCATCACGCTCGACCCTGGTGCGGTCGTCACGTTCGTTGCCGAGCTGCGCACCGACAAGCTGCCGCAGCTCTATCTGTGGGAGCCCGACGCCTACAAGGACAAGGTCAACTCGTTCACGCTCTACCAGGGTATCGTGATCGGCATTTCCGGTCTTCTCGCCCTCGTGCTCACCATTCTGTTCGTGGTCAAGGGCAGCATCATGTTCCCGGCCGCCGCAGCACTTGCCTGGGCGGTGCTGGTCTATATCGGCGTCGACTTCGGCTTCTGGGGCAAGGTGCTCGACATGTCGAACAACGCCGAGCGCGTCTGGCGCGCGGCGGGTGAAGCGATCCTCGCCGCAACGCTGCTGGTGTTTCTGTTCGCCTATCTCAATCTCAGCCGCTGGCATGTCCGCTACTCGCACATCACGGTAGGCTGGCTGACATTCCTCGGCTCGCTGGTGGCGCTGGCGCTGTTCGATCCCGCGGTCGCATCCGGCATCGCGCGCATGTCGCTGGTGCTGATCGCCTTCGCCGGCTTCGCGCTGATCGTCTACCTCTCGACCCATGGTTTCGACCGCGCGGTGCTGCTGATCCCGACCTGGTTCCTGCTGGTGGTCTGGGTGGTCGCCGCCGGCATGACGGTGGCCGGCTCGGTTACCAACGACATCGTCGGCCCCGCGCTGCTCGGCGGCCTGGTGCTGATCGTGATGCTGATCGGGTTTACGGTGATGCAGCACGCGTTCGCGGGCGGCGGCGCCACCACCGGCGTCGTCTCCGACGTCGAGCGCCGCGCGCTGGCGCTGACCGGCTCCGGCGACCTGATCTGGGACTGGGACGTTTCCGCCGACAAGGTGTTCACCAGCCCCGAGACCGAGAGCCTGCTCGGCCTCAAGCGCGGCACGCTGGAAGGCCCCGCCGCCAAGTGGCTCGAAGTGCTGCATCCGCTCGATCAGGATCGCTTCCGTGCCGCGCTCGATAGCGTGCTCGACCAGCGCCGCGGCCGGCTGGTGCAGGATTTCCGCCTGCGCACCCCCGACGGTCACTTCATGTGGTTTGCGCTGAAGGCGCGCCCGGTGGTCGGCTCCGACGGCGAAGTCTCGCGCGTGGTCGGCACCTTGACCGACGTCACTGACGCCAAGAACGCCGAAGAGCGGATGCTGCACGACAGCGTGCATGACAACCTCACCGGCCTGCCGAACCGCAAGCTGTTCATCGACCGCCTCGGCGCCGTCGCCAATTTCGCCAAGACGATGCCGAACCTGCGGCCGACCTTGATGGTGATCGACCTCGACCGTTTCAAGCAGGTCAACGACTCCGTCGGCATCGCCGTCGGCGACTCGATCCTGCTGACGCTGGCGCGGCGTCTGACCCGCATCCTCAAGCCGCAAGACACGCTGGCGCGGCTTGCCGGCGACCAGTTCGGCCTGATCCTGATGTCGGAACAGGATCCGGCGCGCATCACCGCGTTTGCCGAAACCATCCGCAAGACCATCCGCGCGCCGATCGCCTTCAACGACCGCGAAATCTTCCTGACCGCCTCCATCGGTCTTGCCCTTTCCGATCCGCAGACGCAGTTGTCCGACGAGATCATCAAGGACGCCGAGCTCGCGATGTATCATTCCAAGCGCATCGGCGGCGACCGCATCGACGTCTACAAGCCGGCGATGCGCGCCCGCAAGACCGATCGCCTGACGCTCGAGAGCGAACTGCGCCGCGCCATCGAGCGCCAGGAAATCACCATCCTCTACCAGCCGATCGTGCGGCTGGAGGATCGCTCGATCGCCGGCTTCGAGGCGCTGGCGCGCTGGGATCATCCGAAACTCGGCCGGATGTCGCCGTCGGAATTCATCTCGATCGCCGAAGAGATCGGCCTGATCGTCGACCTCGGCATGTTCGTGATGGACCAGACCGCGCGGCAGCTTTCGGTGTGGCAGCGCGCGATGCGCTCGCGCGAACCGATCTTTGCAAGCGTCAACGTCTCCTCGCGACAGTTGCTGCGCCACGACCTGATCCACGACATCCGCACCGTGCTGTCACGCTCCTCGGTGGCGCGCGGCACGCTGAAGCTGGAATTGACGGAATCGCTGGTGATGGAGAATCCGGAACACGCGGCGCAGATGCTGACGCGGATCCGCGAACTCGGCACCGGACTGTCGCTGGACGATTTCGGCACCGGCCATTCCTCGCTGGCCTACCTGCAGCGCTTCCCGTTCGACACCATCAAGATCGACCAGTCGTTCGTGCGAACCACCAGCCGCGGCACCCGCCCGGTGATCCTGAAATCGATCATCGCGCTGGCCCACGACCTCGGCATGGACGTCGTCGCCGAGGGCGCCGAGACCGACTCGGATGCGGTCGAGCTCTATCAATTGGGCTGCGAATACGCGCAGGGCTTTGCCTTCGGCGAGCCGATGGACGCCGACGCCGCGATGCGGCTGCTGACCGAAGAGCGGCTGGAAGCCGCGAGCTGAAACAGTCTTGCTAGCTCGTCATCCCCCGCGCTTCGGTCGCGACTTCACTCCGTTTGAGCGTGACATGCGGCCGACGCGAACGGTCGGCCAGTTCCCGATCGCCGGCCTGCCAGCGCCGCAACCATTTGTAACCGACATCGGGACTGACGCCGAACCGGCGGCATAATTCCCGCCGGTTCGCCCCGTCCAGCATGGCCAGCCGGACAAACTCGTGCCGCTCGTTCATCACCGACACCTCTCGCCACGGCATGGAAGCCTCCTCA
>Ga0209023_10003377_pt1 | contig 19108 bp, 18 predicted proteins | sample LakOneMetagenome_FD_187468 | JGI IMG/M metagenome (GOLD analysis project Ga0209023, IMG submission 187468) | Freshwater and sediment microbial communities from Lake Erie, Canada (SPAdes) (version 2) | ecosystem: Environmental > Aquatic > Freshwater > Lentic | place: Lake Erie, Canada...
CTCACCCGGCAGAAGATCTGCCGGGTCGACGGTGAGTGCGCGCTCACCCGGCAGAGGATCTGCCGGGTCGGCGTCAGGGGAGGGTGGTCAGGAGGGCCTGGAGGTAGGCCGCCTCGGCGGTGACGTCGACGTGGCGGCTGCCGTCGGCAAGGGTGGCCGCGAAGCCGCCCGCGGGGCCGTCGAGCACCTCGAGGGACACGAAGCGCTCACCGAGCAGCTCGCGCAGCTGGTGCTCCCAGGGGATCCAGACCACGTCGGCGGCCTCGATGCTGTCGAGGGCCCACTCGGTGGTGCCGTTGAACTTCACGAGCGCACCACCGATGGCGTCCTCGACCTCGATCGTCATCTCGGACACCACGAACACCGCGTCGTCGAGGTCGCGATCGGGGACCACGAAGCGGTCGCCCGGGCTCGGCTGCCAGGTAACCCCGGCGCGGGCCAGGGCGTCCTGCAGGCGGCGGGCCGGGTCGATGCCGATCACGGGTTCATTGTGCCGCCCGACCCATAGCGCCGGCGGGTCCTGACGGCTACCCTGGTCCGACCCCTGGTGCGTATCACGGAACGGGCAAGCACTATGCGCAACAAAGACGTGCCAACTGCGGTGCGGCTCCTCGAGCACGCCCGCTTCGAGGTGCTGCCCACGGCCACCATCGAGGACAAGGTCCTCGGCGGCGTCCCTACCGACGTCCAGCTCACCGTCACCGCCTCGCCCACCAAGGGGCTCGAGCAGACGCTGGAGCTGACCGAGCGGCTGCTCAAGCACGGCTACGACGTCGTACCCCACCTTGCGGCGCGGATGGTCAGCGGCCGCAGCGAGCTGACCGAGATCGTCGAGCGGCTGACCTCGGCAGGCGTGACCAGCGTGTTCGTCCCGGGTGGTGACGCAGACCCGGTCGGCGACTACCACGACTCGGTCTCCCTGCTGGCGGACCTGACCGAGCTCGGCCGGCCGTTCGCGCACGTCGGGATCACCGGCTACCCCGAGTCGCACCCCGCGATCCACGACGACGTGACCATCCAGGCGATGTGGGACAAGCGCAAGTTCGCCACGCACGTCGTCAGCAACATGACCTTCGATCCCAGGGCCGTGTCGGACTGGCTGCACCGCATGCGGCTGCGCGGCATCACGATGCCGCTCCTGGTCGGCGTCCCCGGCCCGATCGACCGTGCCAAGCTGCTCGCGATGGCCACCAAGATCGGCGTCGGCGACTCCACCCGCTTCCTCACCAAGCACGCCGGGCTGATGACCCGGCTCACCATGCCCGGAGGCTTCACCGGGGAGCGGTTCCTCGAGAAGTGCGCCCCGGCGTTCGGCGACCCCGAGGCGCTGGTCGAGGGGCTGCACCTCTACACGTTCAACCAGGTCGCCGAGACCGAGGCGTGGCGCCGCGACCTGCTCGACCGGCTGCGCCGCTGAGGCGTCGTACGGCGCGCGAGGTGGGCGATCAGCCACGGTCCACGAGCAGGGCGAGGGCCTGCTCGAGGCCGGCATGGCCGGTGTCGACGACCGTGAGTGGCAGCCCGAGTCGGGCGGCCGCCAGCTCGGCGAGGGCGCGCAGCTCGTCGTCGGGGGCCTGGGCCAGCCAGACCACGCGCGTGTAGGACCCGAAGTAGTCCTGGCGCAGCTCCGGCCAGCGGTCCAGCCCCAGCTCGCGGATGACGGTCCGCTCGAAGGACCGGACCAGGAAGTCGGTGAAGACGTAGGTGCCGGGCTGCTCCTCGAAGTACGACGCCAGCCGCTCGGCGCCGCCATAGACGTCGTAGCAGTGCAGACCCGGGAGCCGGGCGAGCCCGAGCTCCTCGCAGACTGTGTCGAGGGCGCCGTAGGTCCCGCAGTCGGCATAGCCGACGACGACCCGCTCATAGCGCTCACCCAGGGGCAGCGCGAGCGCGCGCACCTCGCCGGCGATCAGCTGCGGCTGGTTGTGCAGCAGCGGAGGGAGCGGATGCACGTCGAGCGGCCAGCCGCGGCGGGAGGCGATCTCGGCCGCAGGCTGGGCCAGGGCGCCGCAGGCGATGAGGGCGACCTCAGAACGCGAGCTGCTCGACGAAGCGGTCGTTGAAGTCGGACCGGTCGGAGAGCTCGACATAGGTCACCTCCTCCAGCAGTGCCTCGGCGCCGGTGCGCTCACGCAGCGACAGCAACGCCATTTTGGCGCCCTCGCCGGCGACGTTGCCGGCGGAGACGATCCGCAGGGTGGGCAGGGTCGGCACGAGCCCGATACGTACGGCGGCGGCCGGTGAGAGGTAGGACCCGAAGGAGCCCGCCAACAGCACCTGTTGGACGTCGTTGTGCTCCAGCCCCAGCTCTTCGAGCAGCAGCGTCCACCCGGTCGAGATGGCGGCCTTGGCGAACTGGAGCTCGCGCACGTCGCGCTGGGACAGATAGACCGACTCGGCCGGGTCGGCGTCGGGCGTGGGCCGGTGCAGGACGAACACGCGCTCCTGGCCGACGAAGGTGAGCCGGTCGGCCAGGGCGGGGGCCACCTCCGCGGCCTTGTCGTCGGGCACGAACCGCCCGGAGGAGTCGAGCAGCCCGACCCGGACCAGCTCGGCCACCACGTCGACCAGCCCGGAACCGCACAGTCCCATGGGCTCGACGTCGCCGATCACGCCGAGCTCGACGGGCGTGGACGAGGCCGGGTCGTCCGCCGACAGCCGGACGACCTCGATGGCGCCATCGGCGGCGCGCATGCCGCACCGGATGGCGCCCCCCTCGAAGGCCGGGCCGGCCGGAGCGGCGGTGGACAGGATCCGGTCCCCGTCGGACAGCACGATCTCGCAGTTGGTGCCGACGTCGATAAAGAGCCGGGTCCGCTTGTCGCGGTCCATGCCGGTGGCGAGCATGCCGGCGACGATGTCGCCGCCGACGTAGGCCCCCAGCGCGGGGAAGACCACGGCCGGCGCGCGAGGGTGCACCTCGACGCCGAGGTCGGCGGCCAGGACGCCGGGGTAGGACGCCGTGGTCATGATGAACGGGGCGACGCCGAGCGGCTCGGGGTCGATGCCGAGGGCCAGCGCGACCATGGTGGCGTTGCCCGCGAGCGCGATCTCATAGACGGTGACCGGGTCGACACCTCCGTCGGTGCAGACCTCGCCGGCCAGCTCGGCCAGGGTGTCGCGGGCAGCGCCCCGCAGCCGGCCGAGGGCGTCGGGGTCGAGCATCGTGGCCGAGATCCGGCTGATCACGTCGGCGCCGAACGGCTGCTGCTTGTTGAGCATCGAGGCGACGGCGACCGGGGTGCCCGTCTCGAGGTCGAGCAGGGTGGCGACGACCGTCGTCGTACCGAGGTCGAAGGCGATGCCGTGGCGCACGGTCGACGTGTCCCCCGGCTCGACGTCGATGAGCTGTTCGTCGACGACCACCGCGGTGACCTTGAAGTCGGCGGCCCGCAGGACGCGGGGGAGCTTCTGGAGCACCGACAGGTCGCAGACCAGCTCCAGGTCGTCGATGGCGTCGCGCAGCCGGGCCAGGTCGGTCCGTTGATCGGCGAGCGACGGCTCGGCCAGTTCGACGTAGCGCTTCTGGACGGCGGGACGCAGGATCACCTGACGGCCGACGCCGACGGTGGCCGCCTTGGGACGGGTGGTGAGCGGCGGCACCGTGACGGTGACGTCCTGGACCGCGGGCACCAGGCACGCGAGTCGCCAGCCGTCGGCGATCTGGTCGGGCGTGAAGGTCCGCTCGTCGTGCCGGGTCACCGGCGGCTGCGGGCCCTCGACCCGGACCCGGCACTTGTGGCAGGTGCCGTGTCCGCCACAGGTCGAGTCGATCGCGATGCCGTTCCACGACGCCGCGTCGAAGACCATCACGCCCGGCGGCACCCGGACGCTCCGCACCGCCGGCTCCGTGCCGGGCGCGCCCTCGACGGCGAAGCGCAGGTCGACGCGGCCCGTGCCGTCATGCGCGACGGGCGCCGCCCCCGCGGGAGGGAGCAGTCCCTCCCGGCGGATGTCGTCGAGGGAGAAGTCGGGGCGGTCCGGGTCGGTGTCGCTCACGCGTCCGCTTCGGCGGCCTTCTTGGCGCGGGACGCCCCGATCCAGCTCATGCCCCACTCGTCGTGGTTGAGGAACAGGTCGGCGGCCTTGACGGCCTGGACGATCTCGGGCGTGCGGGTGTCCATGATCGCGCTGGTCAGGCCCATGGTCATCGCCATCGGGAGCCAGATGGAGTTGAGCGCGTGCCGCTCGGGCATCCCGAAGGACACGTTGGAGGCGCCGCAGGTCATGTTGAGGCCGAACTCGTCGCGCACCCGGCGCATCGTCTCGAGGGTGTTGACGCCCGAGGAGGTGTCGGCGCCGATGGGCATGGCCAGCGGGTCGATCACGATGTCGTGCATCGCGATGCCGTACTCGGTGGTGGCGACGTCGACGATCTTCTTGACCAGCGCGAGCCGCTTCTCCGGCTCCATCGGAATCTCGTCCACGTCGTTGGGGAGCGCGATCACCGCGGCGTCGTACTTCTTGACGAGCGGGAGGATCGCCTCCATCCGGTCGTCCTCGGCGGTGATGGAGTTGACCAGCGCCCGGCCCTGATAGACCGACAGCCCCGCCTCGAGGGCCTCGACCACCGAGGAGTCGATGCAGATCGGCTTGTCGGTGAGCTTCTGGATCAGCGTGATCGCCTTGGCCAGCAGCTCGGCCTCGTCGGTCAGCGGGACACCCATGTTGACGTCGAGGACATCGGCCCCGCCGACGACCTGGGCGGCCACATCGCGCTCGATCGCGGACAGGTCACCCGCGCGCAGCTGCTCTTGGAAGATCCGCCGACCGGTGGGGTTGATCCGCTCCCCGATCAGACAGAAGCGATGCCCGCGGCCGAGCACGACCTCCTTGGTCGCGGACCTCAGCTTGGTCTCGAAGTGGATGCCGTCGGCGCTCACGGGTCGTTCCTTTCTGCGGGGTTGTGGCGGGATGTCATCGGAACTGGTCGCTCGGGCAGCCACGGCCGACGACGTACGCCGGGAGTCGGGTCAGCTGTGCACCATGGCGCGGCGCTGGTTGAGCAGCTCCTTGGCGCGCTTGACACAGGCGGAGGCGTCGGCCGCGTAGCCGTCGGCGCCGACGGCGTCGGCGTACTCCTGGGTGACGGGGGCGCCGCCCACCATGACGATCACGTCGTTGCGGAGCCCGGCCTTCTCGAGGGCGTTGATGTTGGCCTTGAACATGGGCATGGTCGTGGTGAGGAACGCCGACATCCCGACGATGTCGGGCTTGTGCTCCTCGATCGCGGCGATGAACTTCTCGGGCGCGACCTGCACCCCCAGGTCGATCACCTCGAAGCCGGCGCCCTCGAGCATGATGTTGACGAGGTTCTTGCCGATGTCGTGGACGTCGCCCTTGACCGTGCCCATGAGGAACTTGCCGACGGTCTCGACTCCGGTGGCGGTCAGCAGCGGCCGCAGCACCTCCATCGACCCGGCCATCGCCTTGCCGGCGATCAGCATCTCGGGCACGAAGTAGTCACCACGCTCGAAGCGCGCGCCGACCTCCTCGAGCGCCGGGATGAGGGCCTCGAAGAGCAGGGACTGCGGCTCCATGCCCATGCCGAGCGCCTCGTGGGTCAACTCGAGCACGCGCGGGGCGTTGCCGACCATCGTCTCGTCATAGAGGCCGCGCAGGATCTCCTCGGGGGTCATGCCACACCTTCCTTGGGGGTACGGCGGGCCAGCAGCTCCGACAGCTGCCCGGCCTGCAACTTCAACAGCCGGCCCACCTGGGCGAGCCGTGACTCCAGTCGGGGAGTCGGACCCGAGATGCCGAGGGCGGCGATGACCTCGCCGCCGTGCCCGCGCACCGGCGCGGCGACACCGGTGAGCCCCACCTCGAGCTCGTCGACGGTGGTGGCATAGCCGCGTCGCCGGCAGCCCGCCAGGTCCTCCTCGAGCTCCGCCAGGCTCGCCCGGGAACGCTCGGTGAGCGCGACGAGCGGACCGGTTGGCAGCGGCAGCGCCGCCCAGGCGAACAGCACCTTGCCGAGCGAGGACGTGTGGGGCGGCACCTCGACCTGGGTCCAGTCACGGGTGCCGAGCAGGTAGCGGGAGTCGATCTGGGCGACGTGGACGACGCCGTCGCCGCGAGGGACGCCGAGGTTGACGGTCTCGCCCGTCTCCTGGCCGATCCGCGCGAGGAAGGGCTGCGCCACGGCGGCAAGGTCGTGCCACGGGTCGTGGCGGACGGCGTAGCGCCAGAAGAGCGGCCCGGCGACGTAGCCGCCACTCTCGTCGCGCTCGAGCAGCTCGGTGCGCTCGAGCGCCGTCAGCAACCGGGACGCCGTCGACTTGGGCAGACCGCACTCCTCGGCGAGCTCGCTGAAGCCGACGGGCTCGTCGGCGCGGACGACGGTGGACACGAGCAGCGCGGCGCGGTCGACCGCCTGCGTGCCGGTCGTGCTCGTCGTAGCGTCGCTCACCGGTGCTCCTGCTCCTTGACTCGCCGGGGGGTGGGTTCCATGATGTGGAACTCAGATTCCACATGATGAGGCCAGGCCGCCGGAGGGTCAAGGAGTCCCGATGTTCCACAACCGCATGCCGCGCTACGACATCCTGTCCGAGGAGGCGATCGCCACCCTCGATGGCGGCTGGCGTCGCCTGATGAGCGAGATCGGCGTGGAGTTCATGGACCAGCGCGCGCTGGACCTGTTCGCCCAGGCCGGTCAGCGGGTCGAGGACCACAAGGTCTTCCTCGACCCCGACTTCGTCCTCGAGCAGGTCGCCAAGGCCCCGCGCGAGTTCGACATCCAGGCGCGCAACCCCGCCAACAACGTGCACATCGGCGGCGACTCGATGGCGTTCGGCGCCGTCTATGGCCCGCCGTTCGTCCGCGAGGGGGACGTACGCCGCGACGCCACGCTCGCCGACTTCCACAACTTCACCAAGCTGGCGCAGTCCTTCGACGCCCTCGACTCCGCCGGCGGCGTGATCTGCGAGCCCAACGACGCCCCGCTCGACTCGCGCCACCTCGACATGGTCTATGCGCTCCAGACGCTCACCGACAAGATCTACATGGGCAACGTCGTGTCGGGCTCCAACGCGGCCGACACCATCAAGATGACCGAGATCCTGTTCGGCTCGCGCGAGTCGATCGAGCAGACGCCGGCCACGATCTCCCTGATCAACTGCAACAGCCCGCTGCGCTGGGACGACCGGATGCTCGAGGCGCAGTTCGAGTACTCCGCCGCCAACCAGCCCGTCGTCCTCACGCCGTTCCTGCTCATGGGTGCGATGTCGCCGGTGACCATCCCGGCCGCGCTGGTCCAGCAGATCACCGAGGCGCTCTCGGGCATCGCGCTGTCCCAGCTGATCCGTCCGGGCTCGCCGGTCGTCTTCGGGTCGTTCCTGTCCAACATCAACATGCAGTCCGGGTCGCCGACCTTCGGGACCCCCGAGTCCGGGATCGGCCTGCTGTGCACCGGCCAGATCGCGCGCCACTTCGGGCTGCCCTTCCGCACCGGTGGTGGCCTCACCTCGGCGCAGGTGCCCGACGCGCAGGCCGGCTATGAGGCCTTGATGACGATGCTGCCGACGTTCCTGGCCGGCGCCAACTGGGTGATGCACTCCGCCGGCTGGCTCGAGGGCGGCCTGGTCGCCGGCTATGAGAAGTTCATCGTCGACCTGGAGATCCTCCAGATGCTCCAGCACGAGTTCACACCGCTGGAGATCGACGAGGCCTCGATGGCGTTCGGCGCCCACGAGGAGGTCGGCCACGGTGGCCACTTCCTCGGCGCGATGCACACGATGGAGCGCTTCCGCACCTGCTTCTATCGTCCGTTCCTGTCCTCGTCGGACAACTACGAGCGCTGGATGCGCAACGGCGGCAACGACACCGCCGCTCGGGCCGCCACGATCTGGAAGCAGCGGCTCGAGGACTACGAGGCGCCCGCCATCGACGACGCGGTCAAGGCCGAGCTGGAGGAGTTCGTCGTACGCCGGCGGGCCGAGCTCGGCGACTGAGCGGTGACGCCGCTCCGGGCCACGCGACGGACGGTGCTCGCGGGGTCCTTGGCCGGGTGGGCCCTACCTTCGTTGGACCTGCCCTCGCTGGCTGGGCCGGTCGTGGCGGGGCCGGCCGTGACGGCTGCGGACCTGCGCTCCGCGCTGACCGGGCTCGCCCTGGACGTGGGTCCGCTGCCCCATGTGACCGACGGCGCGACGCGGTCCGTGGACCTGGACGGTGCGTTGCTCGTCGCCCCCGGCGGCGCCCTGAACTGGTACTTCGCCAACCTCGGCCTCGGGTTCGCCGCTCGACACCTGTCCTTGGCCGAGCTCGAGTCCCTCGTCCTCGCGCACCTCGAGGCCTACCTGCGCAACCTCACCCCCGACCTCATCGCGCTCGACGTGGTCTTCCCGACCTGGGCCGGTCCGCTGGCGCCCACCAGCTGGGTCCGGCCGGTCCGCGACCGTGACTCCGACGACTCCTATGCCGCGACCACGGTGTCGCTGGCGGCACGGGCGCTGGGCGGCTGCTGGCCTCGGCGTCCCATCGCGCCGGCGCGCTCGCCTGGTGGGAGGAGCACGGGTCGACGCTGACCGCCGTCGCGCGCGCCAACCTGGTCGACCAGATCAAGCACGACGACCTGACGTCGACCTTCCGGAGGGACCTCCCGGTGCCCGACTTCGTCGACTCCCGCGCCCAGGCGAGCGTCGGCTACCTGATGGACAACGCGGAGGTGCACCGCGGGCTGGTCGATCTCGCCGGCCTGCTGACGGTGATCACCGACCTCACCGGGTCGCCCTCGAAGCACGCCGATCTCGAGCGAGCCGCCCGCCGGGTCGGTCGCGGCATCGGTCGGCTCTTCGACACCCGGTCCCACGTCTACCGTCCCTCCGACGCCGACCGGGCCTTCCTCCAGACGCCACCGGGCGATCGCACCGCCTTCTACCCCTGGGTGACCGCCCAGGTGTTCCCGTCCCTGATGCAGGTGAGTAGCGAGCGTGGCCGGGTCGCCGACGCCTGGCGGTTCGTCGACGCGCACGCGCACGGGTGGAGCCGCTGGCCCAACGCGGCCGACCCCGGTCGACCGGACCCCTACCCGTGGAGCCTGCTCGCGCTCGCTGCGACGCGTCGGGCCCACGCGTTGCGCGGTCGGCGACCGGGCGAGGCCGTACGCCGAGCGGACCAGGCCGATCGCCTGGTGCAGGCGGTCCGGCACGCCCTGACCCATCGCCCCGAGGTGGTCACCGTCAACGAGCTCGGCGCCTCGTGGACCGCCTCGGTCGAGCTGCCTCGCGCCGGGTGGTAGGCAGGCCTCGGCCCCGCTAACGTTGCGCCATGGGCAACGGGGGCGCGGAGGGTGCAACGGTCCAGTCGGTGGACCGGGCGCTGACGATCCTCGAGGCGCTCGCGCGCTCGGGTGAGGCCGGCGTGACCGAGCTCGCCGCCGACCTCGGCGTCCACAAGAGCACGGCGTTCCGGCTCGTCGCGACCCTTGAGGCCCACGGGCTGGTCGAGCAGACCGAGGACCGCGGCAAGTACCGCCTCGGGGTGGGTCTGCTGCGGCTCGCCGGCGCCACCACGTCGCGCCTCGACGTCGTCCAGGAGGCGCGACCGCTGTGTCGCAAGCTCGCCTCGGACACCGGCGAGACGGTCAACATCGCCGTGCTGGCCGACCGGTCGGCGCTCTACCTCGACCAGGCGTCCGGGTCCAGCGCCCTGCAGACCCACAACTGGGTGGGCCAGCACATCCCGCTGCACGCGACGTCCAACGGCAAGGTGCTGCTCTGCGGTCTGGAGCCCGAGCGGCTCGAGGCGCTGCTCGGCGCGCTGCCGGCGTACACCGACATGACGATCACCAAGAAGAGCGCCCTGCGCGCCGAGCTGGGCAAGGTCCGTGAGCAGGGCTATGCGCTCGCGGTCGACGAGCTCGAGATCGGGCTCACGGCCGCCGCCGCGCCGATCCACAACAACCACGGCGACGTGATCGCCTCGATGAGCGTCTCGGGCCCCACCTTCCGCCTGGGCGAGGACAAGATCGAGCGGGTCGTCAAGCTCCTCGTCACCGCCGCCGACGAGGTCAGCCACCGCCTGGGCTACGGCCACTACTGACCCCCTCCCGCGAAGTGGGAGAAATGGCCCGCGAAGTGGGAGATTTGGCCCCCCAGTGGAGCGCCCGACGCGCGAAAGGGGAGGTTGCGCCGCCGAAAAGGGGAGGACCCGTCGCGCGCGCGTTACCCCTGCGACGGAAAGCCCAGATGGATCCTGGCCGGCCACCAAGTGAACAGTTGGTGAACAGGGCCCTCTCGACTTGGCAACGAGCCGGTGAACGTCTCATCGTGTGACGCGTGACTGCAGCGCTGTTCATTTTGCTGTGCGTGATTGCCACCGCGCTCTTCTTCGACTTCACCAACGGGTTCCACGACACGGCCAACGCCGTGGCCTCGTCGATCGCCACCGGCGCCCTCAAGCCCAAGGCCGCCGTGGCACTCGCCGCCGTGATGAACCTGATCGGGGCGTTCCTGTCCGTCGCCGTCGCTCTGACCGTCACCAACTCGGTGGTGCGGATCCAGAACGACGACGGGACCCCCGTCGAGCAGCTCGCCGAGAGCCCGCACGGGCAGGCCCTGCTGATCATCCTGCTGGCAGGGCTCATCGGCGGGATCTTGTGGAACCTCTTCACGTGGTTGCTCGGCCTGCCGTCGAGCTCCTCCCACGCCCTCTTCGGGGGCATCATCGGCTCCACGGTCGCCGCGATGGGCTGGGGCGGCGTCAAGTGGCTTGGTGACGGGACCAAGATCGACGGCGTCGTCGGCAAGATCATCATGCCGGCGCTGCTCTCGCCGCTCATCGCCGGCGCCATCGCCATGACCGGCACCTTCCTGGTGCACCGGTTCGCCACCCGGGGCAACGCCGAGCGCTCCGCCGCCGGCTTCCGATGGGGCCAGATCGGCGCTGCCTCGCTGATGTCGCTGGCCCACGGCACCAACGACGCCCAGAAGACCATGGGCGTGATCACGCTGTCCCTGATCGCCTACGGCAGCTGGAACCAGACCGACGCCATCCCGCTGTGGGTCAAGGTGGTCTGCGCCGTCGCGATCGCCGCGGGCACCTATCTGGGTGGCTGGCGGATCATCCGGACCCTGAGCAAGGGCCTGGTCGACATCACCCGCCCGCAGGGCATGGCGGCCGATGGGTCCTCCGCGGCGGTCATCCTGGCCTCCAGCCACCTGGGCTTCGCGCTCTCGACCACTCAGGTCGCCAGCGGCTCGATCCTGGGCAGCGGCGTCGGCCGTCCGGGCGCCCACGTGCGCTGGAGCGTCGCGGGGCGGATGGTGCTCGCCTGGCTGCTGACGCTCCCCGCCGCCGGCCTGGTCGGGGCGTTGATGTGGTTCCTCGCGGACGGCATCGGCGGCCTCGGCGGCGCCCTGGTCGTCCTGGCGCTCCTCATCGCCGGCGCGGTCGCGATGTACATCCGCTCGCGCCATCACCAGGTCACCCAGCACAACGTCGACGAGATCTGGGACGGCGGACCCAAGGTCCGCAAGCCCAGCAAGATCGCCTGAGAGGAGCGGACATGGACACGATTCGTCTGGTGCTCAGCGCCGCTTGGAACGTCTTGTGGGTCGGCCTCCTCCTCGGAGCCGGGCTCCCCACGCTCTTCGCGATCGGCGTACGACTCCTCGCCGGACCGGCCGACACGGTCGGCGCCGACGGGACCGTGCTGAGCCACGAGGCTCCGACGCGCAACAAGGTCCTCGCCTGGATCCTCTTCGCCCTCGTCTTGTACGGCGTCGTGGTCGGCATCCTCATCATCGTCGGTGGCGGCATGGGCAAGATCGTGGAGTGGCACGGCGTGCTGCCCACGCTCGTGCCCAAGCCACACTGAGCCACCCGGCACACCACTCTCGAGAGGATCGCCCCATGAACCGTGCCGCCGCCCTGAGCCGCGCCCTCGGCTGGGTCCGCGAGGCCTACCCCGACGGCGTACCCGCGGAGGACCGCGCCGGGCTGCTGGCGCTGCTGGACACCTACCTGTCCGGTGACCAGGTGGCCGCCGTCGCCAGCCTGCTCGGCACGAAGCCGGGCCCGACGACGCCCGAGGACATCGCCCGCGTCTCAGCGCGCCTGGTCGCGGGCGGGTGGCCGCTGGCCAACCCGGCGGACGACGACAGCGCCGAGGACGGCACCGTCCTGGGTCGCGCTCTCGGCGGCGTCGTCACCTGGCTGCGAGCCGGATATCCCGAAGGCGTCCCGATCACCGACTACATCCCCCTCGTCGCCATCCTCGAGCGCCGGCTGACCAAGCGCGAGGTCAAGGCGGTCACCAAGGAACTCAAGGCCAACGGCCTGATCTCCCCGGATGCCGGCGACATCGGCGACGCGATCACCAACCTCATCCACGAGGAGCCCTCTGCCGAGGACATCGCCCGCGTCACGGCCCACCTGCGCAAGAAGGGCTGGCCGGTCGAGCTCGACTGAAAGGCGCGCACGATGGGGCCGGTCCAGGGTCCGGAGCGCCCGTTTCGCGCAGGTTACTGATGCGCAACAACGCGAGACGATGCCTTGACCCGTGACCCGGATCACAGCATGCTTCCCGAATAACTGTTGCGAAGCGAGCAATGCGTTGCACATGACGCAACAGTGACCGGGAGGCAGGTGGCGGTGAGCAAGCGGCGGGACAGCTATGACTTCGTCATCGTCGGCGGAGGGTCGGCCGGGAGTGCCCTGGCCAACCGACTGTCGGCTGACCCCGGGACGACCGTGCTCGTCCTGGAGGCCGGACGGAGCGACTTCCGGATCGACCCCCTGATCCACATGCCGGCGGCGCTGCCGTTCGGCATCGGCAACCCGCTCTATGACTGGCGCTACGAGACCGAGCCCGAGCCGCACATGAACGGCCGCCGGATCTATCACGCCCGCGGCAAGGTGCTGGGTGGCTCGTCGTCGATCAACGGCATGATCTTCCAACGGGGCAACCCGATGGACTACGACCGCTGGGCCGCCGACCCAGGCATGGAGACCTGGGACTTCCGGCACTGTCTGCCCTACTTCAAGCGGATGGAGTCGCTGCGGCTGCAGGACGGCAGCAACGGCGCCGACGACTGGCGTGGCGGCGACGGCCCGCTGGTCCTGGAGCGCGGCCCGGCCGAGAACCCGCTCTTCGCCGCGTTCTTCGAGGCCGCCCAGCAGGCCGGCTACCCGCTGACCGACGACGTCAACGGCTACCGCCAGGAGGGCTTCGCGCCGTTCGACCGCAACATCAAGAACAGTCGTCGCTGGTCCGCTGCCCGTGCCTATCTCCACCCGGCCATGCGGCGTCCCAACCTGCGCGTCGAGACGCTCGCCCATGTCACCAAGGTCAACTTCTCCGGCAAGCGCGCGGTCGGCGTGGACTACCTGCGCGGCGGTCGCGTGGCGCGCTCCGTCTCCGCCGGCGAGGTGATCCTGTCCGGCGGCGCGATCAACAGCCCTCAGGTCATGCAGCTGTCCGGCGTCGGCGACCCGGGTCTGCTCGGGTCGTTCGGGATCCCCGTCGTCCACGACCTCCCCGGCGTCGGTGAGAACCTCCAGGACCACCTCGAGGTCTACATCCAGTACGCCGCCAAGCAGCCCGTCTCGATCGCCCCCGGGCTGGCCTGGTGGAAGCGCCCCAAGATCGCTACGGACTGGCTGTTCTTCCACAAGGGTCTCGGCTCGACCAACCACTTCGAGGGCGGCGGCTTCGCCCGCTCCAACGACGAGGTGACCTGGCCCAACCTGATGTTCCACTTCCTGCCGATCGCGATCCGCTACGACGGCACCGCGCCGACCAAGGGCCACGGCTACCAGGTCCACATCGGCCCGATGTACGCCGACACCCGCGGCTGGGTTCGGATCGCGAGCCGCGACCCCAAGGCCAAGCCCAAGATGCAGTTCAACTACCTGTCGACGCCGACCGACCGCAAGGAGTGGGTCGAGGCGATCCGGGTGGCTCGCACCATCCTCAACCAGCCGGCCTTCGAGCCCTACAACGACGGCGAGCTCTCGCCGGGGCCCGGCGTGGAGACCGACGAGGAGATCCTGGACTGGGTGCGCGCGGACGCCGAGACGGCGCTGCACCCGAGCTGCACCGCCAAGATGGGGGTGGGCGACGACGCCGTCACCGACCCGCTGTCGTTGAAGGTGCATGGGGTGGAGGGGTTGCGCGTGGTCGATGCGAGCGTCTTCCCTTATGTCACCAACGGCAACATCTATGCACCCGTGATGATGGTCGCCGAGAAGGCGGCTGACCTGATCCTCGGCAACACGCCGCTTCCCGCGGCCGACGTTCCCTATTACCGCCACAACTCCGGCATGCCGCTCTTTCCGTCGGGCGACGCCCGACGAGATGCCGCCACCCGCAGTCAGGAGCCAGCATGAGCGTCACCACCACCGATGTCGATGGACGAGCAGGGCTCAGCCAGCAGGTCAACCCGGACGCCGCCCTGTCGGTGCGCGACCTGTGGAAGATCTTCGGAAACCACGCGGACCAGATCATCGGGACTCCCGATGCCGACCTGAGCCGGGCAGACCTCAAGGCCAAGACCGGCTGTGTCATGGGCGTCAAGGATGTCTCCTTCGACGTCGCCCCCGGTGAGGTCTTCGTCGTCATGGGCCTGTCAGGCTCGGGCAAGTCGACGCTGGTGCGGCTGCTCACCCGGCTGATCGAGCCGACCCAGGGCAGCGTGCTGCTCAACGGGCACGACGTCACCAAGGCCAACGAGAGCGAGCTGCGCGACATGCGCCGCAACAACGTCTCGATGGTCTTCCAGCACTTCGGGCTCCTGCCGCACCGCCGCGTGGTCGACAACGTGGCCTACGGCCTGGAGATCCGCGGCGTGTCCAAGCGCGAGCGCCGCGCCCGGGCCTTCCAGATCATCGAGCTGGTCGGCCTGGCCGGCTACGAGAACTCCTACCCCGACCAGCTGTCGGGTGGCATGCAGCAGCGCGTGGGTCTCGCGCGGGCACTGGCCAACGACCCCGACATCCTGCTGTTCGACGAGCCGTTCTCGGCGCTCGACCCGCTGATCCGCCGCGACATGCAGAACGAGGTCATCCGGCTGCACCACGAGATCGGAAAGACGATGGTCTTCATCACCCACGACCTCGCCGAGGCGCTCAAGCTGGGTGACCGGATCCTGATCATGCGCGACGGCGAGATCGTCCAGGTCGGTACGCCGGACCAGGTGGTCGGCGCCCCGGCGGACGACTACGTCAAGGAGTTCGTCTCCGACGTGCCGAAGTCGCACGTGCTCACCCTCAAGTGGGTCATGCGCCCGATCAGCGACGCGGTTGCCTCCGATGCTCCGGTGCTGCAGCAGACCACGGTGGTGCGCGAGGCGGCTCGAGCCGTGCTGGCCAACCAGGGCCCCGTGCGGGTCGCCGACGGCGACCAGATCGTCGGCATGGTCGACGACGAGGACATCCTCCGCGTCGTGGTGGCTGAGGACGACTGATGGCGACCGCCACGTTGACCAAGCCGGTCGAGCCCGGAGCCGCACCCCCTCCCGAGGAGGAGAAGTCGCGGATCCCCCGATGGGTCTGGGCGCTCGTGGTGATCGGGCTCTGGGTCGTCGGCTGGGCCTTCACCAAGGGCAACAACACCCTGATCCTCGGAGGGTCGGAGTCGACTCGCCTGCACGACCGCACCTCCGAGTTCGGTGCGGGCCTGTCGGACAACCCGGTCACGTCGGCGATCGGTGACGCGCTCGAGGGGATCGTCGAGCTGGTCCAGCGGACGATCTCCACTCCGGTGCCGCCCTCGCCGATCCCCTACATCGGCTGGCTGGGCGTCGTCGCGATCGCGGCCTGGATCGGCTATGCCGTGGCCAACTGGCGGATCGCCCTGCTGGTCACCCTGACCTTCCTGTCCTTCGGTGCCTTCGGGTTCTGGGAGGACTCGATGGACCTCCTGGCGGTCACCCTGGTCTCGGTGGCGATCACCGTGATCATCGGGTTCCCGCTCGCGATCCTCATGGGCATCAACCCGCGCGCCGCCCGGGTCATCACCCTGTTCCTCGACCTGCTCCAGACCATGCCGACGTTCGTCTACCTCGTCATCGTCGTGATCCTCTTCGGGGTCGGTACGCCGACGGCCGTGGTGTGCACGCTGGCCTATGCGCTGCCGCCCATCGTGCGCATCGCAGGGTTCGGTATCCGCGACGTTTCTGCCACGACGATCGAGGCGACCGACTCGCTCGGGCAGACGACCTGGCAGCGGCTCTGGAACGTCCAGATCCCGATGGCCAAGTCGACGATCATCCTGGGGCTCAACCAGACGATCCTCGCCGCACTGTCGATGGCGATCATCGCCTCCTACGTCGCCGGGCCCGGGCTCGGCAAACCGGTGCTCGCGGCGCTCACCCAGAACAACTTCGGCAAGGGCCTGGTGCCCGGACTGCTGATCGTCTTGATGGGCATCATGCTCGACCGGCTCACCACGGCGGCCAGCCAGCGGTCCGAGCAGGTCGCCCGCGGCGGGGGCGAGAACGTCCGGGTCCGACGGCTGACCCTGCTCGGGCTCCTGGTCCCCGTGGGGATCGCCGTGTGGTACAGCCGCTTCGCGATCAATGCCGCGATCTTCCCGGACACCGGCTGGGGACCTTGGGTCGCCGACAAGGCCAATGGCTGGATGGAGGCGTTCGTCAACGCGGTCGAGGGGATGACGGGAGCCTTCAAGGACTTCGTCGCCTACCAGATCCTCAACCGGACCGAGGAGCTGCTGGCCAACTCGCCGTGGTGGCTGGCGTTCGCGGCACTGCTGGCCCTGTCCGTGGTGATCGGCGGCCTGCGGGCGCTGCTTCCGGCTCTGATCTGTCTGACCGGGATCCGCCTCCTGGACCTGTGGCACGACTCGATGCTGGTGCTCAACATGACGATCATCGCCACGGCGCTCGTGATGCTGTTCGCCCTGGTCTTCGGGGTATGGATGGCGCGGAGCCATCGTGCGGACCTGGTGCTGAGACCGATCCTCGACGCCGGCCAGACGATCCCAGCGTTCGTCTATCTGATCCCGGTGCTGGCGCTGTTCGACGTCGGCCGCTTCACGGCCATCGTCGCCGGTGTCATCTATGCCGCACCCGCGGCGATCAAGCTGGTCGCCGACGGCATCAGCGGCATCAACCAGGGCACTGTCGAGGCGGGTCGCTCCAGCGGCTCGACCACCTGGCAGGAGATCACCAAGGTCCAGCTCCCGATGGCCAAGGGCTCGCTCGTGCTGGCCACCAACCAGGGCCTGCTCTATGTGCTGGCGATGGTGGTCATCGGCGGCCTCGTCGGTGCCCAGGCCCTGGGCTACGACGTGATCTACGGCCTGGCCCACAGCGAGTACTGGGGCAAGGGCCTGGCCGCCGGGATCTCCATCGCCCTGCTCGGCATCTGGATCGACCGCGTCACCCGCGCGGCGGCCGAGCGTGCCGGAGCGGGCCAGGCCGCCCGCGAGCGGGCCTTCCGCATCGGGGGCTGGCGCCCGGCGATCTTCACCCGGCTCAGCGGCTTCGGTCGCTGGTGACCATCTCGGAACGACACATCAACCCAGGTCGCGACTGCGACACAACACCAAGGAGAAACACAGTGCGGCATCTGAAGAACAGGGGCGTCCGCGTCGCGGCGGTCGCCGCCGGTGCTTTGCTCGCGCTCACGGCCTGTGGCGGTGGCAGCGTGGAGGAGCAGACCAAGACCAACGAGTCGAAGGCGGCCGACGCCGGAGGCCAGTGCGGCGAGGTCAACATCCTGGTGCACCCGTGGGTCGGCTACACCGCCGACGCCTACGTCGTCGGCACCATCGCCGCCGAGGAGCTGGGCTGCACCGTGAACTATGTCGAGCTCAAGGAGGGCGGCCCGTCGTACCAGGCCCTCAAGTCCGGTGACGGCGACGTCATCCTGGAGGAGTGGTCCCACGCCGAGGAGCTCGCGGCCGCCGAGGACGAGGGCTACGCCCAGGACCTCGGCTCGCCGGGGAACGTCGGCATCATCGGCTGGTACGTCCCCGGTTGGCTCGCCGAGGAGCACCCCGACGTGCTCGACTACAAGAACCTCAACAAGTACGCCAAGGACTTCGCGACCTCCGAGTCCGGCGGCCAGGGCCAGTTCCTCGGCTCCGACCCGACGTTCACCCAGTACGACGAGGCGATCGTGAAGAACCTCGGGCTGGACTTCAAGGTCGTCTTCTCCGGTGGCGAGACCGCCACGGTCGAGGCGTTCAAGAAGGCCCAGGAGAACAAGGAGTGGCTGATCGGCTACTTCTGGGAGCCGCAGTACATCCACGCCGAGGTTCCGATGGAGCGGGTCCTCCTGCCTCCCTACGAGCCCGGCTGCGACTCCGACAAGGCCGCGGTGGCGTGTGACTACGCCGAGACCGAGCTCAAGAAGGTCGGCCGGACCGAGTTCATGGAGTCCGGCTCGCCGGCGGCCGCGCTGGTCCAGAACTTCACCTGGACCAACGACGACCAGAACCTGGTGGCGAAGTACATCACCGCCGACGGGATGACCCCCGAGGACGCCGCCGCCAAGTGGATCGCCGACAACGAGGACGTCTGGCAGGCCTGGCTCGTCTGAGTCCCTGCGCAGCACCTGAACGACAGACCGGCCCGCCCGTGCCCACGGGCGGGCCGGTCTGCTCCATGATCGGACCATGGGGTTCGGCGAGCTCGCCTTGATCTGCGCGGTGGCGCTGGTCGGACCGCTGCTCTCGCTGCCCCGGCTGCTGCACGTGCCGGTCGTGATCGGTGAGCTGACCGTCGGCATCGTCGTCGGAGCGACGGGGCTCGGCTGGTTGCACGCCGACAACGCGACCTTCCACTTCCTCGGCGAGATCGGCTTCGCGCTGGTGATGATGGTCGCCGGCTCCCACGTCCCGGTGCGCGACCCCGCCCTGCGTGCCGGCCTCCGAGCCGGCGCCCTGCGCGCCGTGGCCATCGGAGTGCTCTCGGTGCCCGTCGGTGTGCTCCTGGCGAGCGTGTTCGGCACCGGCCACGCCGGCATGTACGCCGTACTGCTCGCCTCGTCGTCGGCAAGCCTGGTCATGCCGTCCCTCGAGGGGATCACGTCGAGCGCACCGGCGATCGTCCGGCTCCTCCCGCAGTTGGCCATCGCCGACGCGGCCTGCATCGTGGCGCTGCCGCTCGCGGTGGACCCGAGCAGCGCCCGTCGTGCC